>Ga0209648_10000481_pt1 | contig 30669 bp, 32 predicted proteins | sample GraSoi2013_115cm_FD_185830 | JGI IMG/M metagenome (GOLD analysis project Ga0209648, IMG submission 185830) | Grasslands soil microbial communities from the Angelo Coastal Reserve, California, USA - Sample 9_17_2013_115cm (SPAdes) (version 2) | ecosystem: Environmental > Terrestrial > Soil >...
CGGCGGCGTGCCGGTTAGCGACCTTCCATTCCTTGACCAGCTGCGTGGGCCAGCCGACGCCGGTGTCGACCAGGATCGCGCCCGCGCGGGGATGCTTGATCACGAAACCGTGCACCGGGATGTCGTTCAGAGCCCCGATCCGAGCGAGGTGGAGCCGGACTATCTCCAAGGCGCGCATCGTAGTTGGTTGGTCGCCCTCTAGGGCACGAAAGGCGAGACGGCGAAAAGCGTGAAGAGCAGCGCCACGTACACGAGCGAGTAGGCGAAAAGCCGCCTCGTCCACCGCTTCCCCTCGAGGTCGAGGACCGTGATGCCCACCAGTCCGATGCCCAGCACCATCGCGCCCGCGAGGTAGACGGCGCCGGCCGAGCCCGTGACGAAGGGGACCACGCTCACAGTGGCGGTCAGCAGTGCGTACACGACGCTCTGGCGCTTGGCGGACCTCTCACCCGCGACCACGGGGAGCATCGGGATGTTGGCACGTGCGTAGTCCTTCTTGATCACCTGCGCGAGAGCCCAGAAGTGCGGTGGGGTCCAGAAGAAGATGACGCCGAAGAGGGCGAGCGCGGTGGCATCCAGGTGGCCTGTGGCCGCGGCCCAACCCACGAGAGGTGGCACGGCGCCCGCCGCGCCTCCGATCACGATGTTCTGCGGCGTCGACCGCTTGAGCCAGATCGTGTACACGAAGACGTAGATCAGCGCTCCGACGAGGTCCAGCGCGGCGGCGAACAGGTTGGCGCCCGCCCAGAGCACGGCAAACGCCACGACGTTGAGCCCGATCCCCAGCGCGAGCGCGTGCCACGGCGGGATGCGACCCGCGGGCAGCGGCCGGCCGCGAGTTCGCGCCATCTCGGCGTCGATGTCCCGGTCGAACCACATGTTGATCGCGTGGGCGCCGCCGGCCCCGCACGTGAGACCGATGAGCACCGCAGCCACCGCGACAGGCCTCGGATGGCCGTGAGCCGCCGGCAGCATCACCGCGACGGCGGTCACGTCAAGCAGCGCGACGATGCGCAGCTTGAGGAGGCTGACGTAGTCGCGGGCAGCGCTGAGCGCGCCGCGCGCCGGCGCCAATGTGACAGTGCTCATGCTGGTCCTCTCTCCACGATCATGCGCGCGGGCTCGACGTCTCGGTCAGTGCGCGGCAGCGTGAGTATGGCAGTGGCCAGCACGCCGGCCCAGACCAGCGTCGCCAATGCGACGTGCAATCCGTTGAACAGCGCGCCGTCCGTTACGCCGGCGCCCGCGCCGACCGCGACCTGCAGGGCGAAGATGGCGAGTGTCGCGATCGCGGGGACCCGCAGACCCGGGAGCCTGGCCGCCCTGACAAGGACAAACGCCAGGAACGCTCCGATGAGCAGCACCGAACCGCGATGCAGCATCGTGAATGCGTTGACGCCGCTGAAGTCCGGCGTGAATCCTGAACCGCACAGGGGCCAGGTGCGGCACGCAGCATCGGCGCCGCTCGCCACCACCGAGGAGCCGGTCAGCAGCAGCAGGTAGGTCGCGGCGGCCGCGACAGCCGCCAGGCGCCGGAATCGCGGATCGCGGATCCCGCTCGATGACGGCATCGACATCACGACGGTCGCAACCAGGAAGCCGAGGATGATCATCGCAAGGGCGAGATGGATGAGCACGAGCCACGATGCGAGCTCGTTGGCCACCACGCCGGCTCCGAGCAGTGCCTCTCCGAGGCCCGCGACGAGCGATGCAGAGGCGAGCCAGGCCACGACGGGTCGGCGGCTTCGCCACACGACCCAGGCTCCAAAGAATGTCGCGAGGATGAGGAGCTCGGTCACGCTGCCGACCGCGCGATGCGAGTACTCGATGATCGAGCCGAGGTTTGCGGGCGGGTAGGGCCGTCCATGACACAGCGGCCAGTCAGGACATCCAAGCCCGGAGCCGGTCACCCGAACGACGCCACCCAGCGCGATCTGAAGGTAGGCGAAGATCGCGGTCACGACCGCCAGACGGCGAAACCACGTGATGCCGGCCATGGGCGACCTAGTTTCCCAGAGTCGTGAGCAGGGCAGCGAGCACCGCTTCGTCGAGCTGGCCGACGTGGCGCGCGGCAATCGTGCCGTCGGCGCGCACGAACACCGTGGTGGGAAAAGCGATGGCGCCGTAGGCGTGGCCCACGCTGAGATCGGAGTCCAGCAGCGCCGCCTGGCGGAGCCCGACCGAGCCGAGGAAGGAGCGCGCCGCCTGGCCGCCGTCGCCTTCATCCACCAGCACGAGGCGCATATCCGAACGCTGCCCCACGAGTCTTTGCAGCAGCGGCATCTCGGCGCGGCAAGGCGGGCAGTAGGTCGCCCAGAAGTTGATCACCGCCGGTTTGCCGGCGAGGCTCGCGAGTGTGACCTGGCGCCCGTCGGTGCCGGTCAGCGTGAAGGCCGGAGCCTGACCGCCCGCGCCGCTCGGCGGCTGGATTGGACCAGCGATCGTGGCCAGGGCCTGCAGCACGTCCGGGGCGCCCCAGCCGTCGCCGCCCGATGCGAGCTCGCGCAGACCCGCGGCGCTCAGTCCGGTGATCAAGCTCGGCGGCATTACGGCGCCCACTCCGGGCACGCCCCGATAGACGAGTCGCACGTAGCCGTGGCGGTCGACGAGGGCCAGGGTCGAGGTATGGACGTCGCCGCCGGCGAGCTGCACCCCGAACGGTTTCCAGAACGCGGCCAGCGCATCGGGGCTACCTGTCGCAAATGTCCACGGCGCCCCGATCCTGCGTGCGTAAGCGCTGAGTGTGGCCGGCGTGTCGGTGGCCGGGTCGGTCGTGACCTCGGCCAGGATCACGCCGGCAGGCATGTGGCGCTCGATCTCGAAGAAGAGAGCAGCGTACAGCGGGCACGTTTCATGGCAGCTCGTGTTGAAGGCGGCGATCACGATGTCCTTGCCCGCCGTGGTCACAGGGTCGACCGGCATCCCCGCCTGGTCCGTCAGCTGGTAATCGGGCATCGCCACGAACTTGCCCGACAGCTCGCCCAGCCCGAGGTTGACCTCGTCGTTGCCCGCGTAAGCCGACCCGGTGATGAGGTGGCCGGATTCGACGCCAAGGAGGAGAGGCTCCACCTGGCCGGCCGTCACCGCGATCGAAACGGGCTGGATGTCGCCTCCGAGCCGCACCGCGTCGTAGGCCCCGGCCGCCAGCGAGACGGCGGTCAAGTCTCGCTCCGCGGGGGCGGCCGGGACATCTCCGGAGACGTCACCGAGCGAGACCCACTGCCCGCTACCGTGAACCATGAGAGGTGAGCGAGGAAGCGAGCCGCTGGCCCTGCTCGCTACCGCCACCACGAGCGTGCCCGTCGCCGGCTGAGCTCGCGGCGCCGCCACGTAGAACACAAGCGCGAGCAGGGCCACGCCCGCGGCGACCAACCAGAGGACCCTCGCGCTTCTGGGCAGCTACGCCACCACGAGAGGCGGGCCCCCGTACCGGGCGGCCACGTGGTCGATGTACGAAGCGCAGAGCTCCGCGACTGAAGGGTTGTGTATCTGGATCACGTTCTCCGCGTTCATCTCACCGCTGTGTGAGAGGTTGAAGCTCCCGGCGTAGACGTAGTCGTCAGCGACCAGGAGCTTCGCGTGCATGAAGTCGTGCACCGTCCCCTTCGCGTAAGGAGTCGAGCGCTTGGCCCCGAACCTGATCGCGGCCACGATCGAGTGGAATGCGGTTGCCTTCCAGGTGGCGGTTGGCTGCGTGGCCCACTGGCGCTGCACCTCGTCCATCTGAGTCGCATCGTACACACCGGCGATGTCGACGCCGGGATGCTCGGCGATCTCCGCAAGCGTCCCGAGGATGGGGCCCGAGGTGATGACCGGCGAACAGATGCGGATGCGTTTCTGCGCGGTGGAGATCGACCTGGCCATCGCGTGGACGAGCTTGTCGGCTCGACCTGGACAGAAGTAGGGCCTTACCTCGGTGCCGTCGGAAAGCGACGACCAGCCGGCCGAGATCCGGCCGGACAGCGCGACCACAGGCTTTTGCCACAGCTCTTCGAAGTTGGCATGGTATGCGTTGGCCAGGTCTCCGGAGGCGATCGTCAGCACGACGTTCTCCTCGCGGGTCCACGAGTCGTTGGTCCAGTTGGTCGACCCTGAAACGAGCATTGCCTGCGCCGTGCCTACGTCTCGAACGACGTACTTGTGGTGCATCAGGTCGGGCACGCCCGACACCGGCTGGATCTGCACCCCGATCGACCTGATGCGGTCGATGAAAGCCCAATCGATCTCAGGCGGCGGAGGGACCGGGATGGCCTGGGCGTGATCCTGGTTGAAGAGCAGCCGCACCGCCACACCGCGCTTGAGCGCGCGGTCGAAGGCGCCGAACAGCGTGTTGCCGGGCGCGTCCTCCAGGCGCAGGTCGTAAAGCGCGATGTCCAGCGTCGCCGTGGCGCCGTCTAGAAACGAAGCGACCCTCTGCGCGACGGCGTCGGCGGTCTGACCCCCATCGGTAAGAAAGAAGAGCTCGAGAGGAGGGGTCGCGGCTATCGCGAGTCTGCCTCTTGATCGCCGCTTTGCTCGCGTACCTCCTGGACCCTGACCGGAAGCGGGCGGGTCGCCATCTCGGCCGCCTCTTCGGGGTCGTCGGTGAAGCTCAGCAGCTTGAGATCGTCCGCGCTGATGGCCCCGGCTTTCAGCACTACGTCCTCGAGCCAGTCGATCAGTCCCTTCCAGTAGCTGGTGCCGTAGAGCACGATCGGGAAGTGCTCGATCTTCCCGGTCTGTGCGAGCGTCAGGGACTCGAAGAGCTCGTCGAGGGTGCCGATCCCGCCCGGGAAGATCACGAACCCGCGGGCGTACTTGACGAACATGTTCTTGCGCACGAAGAAGTACCGGAACTCGACGCCGAGGTCGACGTACTTGTTGAGCGATTGCTCCTGCGGCAGCTCGATGTTGCAGCCGACCGACAGGCCGCCCGCCTCGTGGCAGCCGCGGTTGACCGCTTCCATGATCCCGGGACCGCCGCCGGTGATGACGGCGAAGCCGCGCCGTGCGAGCGCTGCTCCCAGGGCAATGCCCTGCTTGTAGTAGGGGTCGTCGTGCTTCGCGCGCGCAGACCCGAACACCGTGACGGCCGGCCCCACCTCTCCGAGTGCGTCGAAGCCCTCCACGAACTCGGAGAGGATGCGGAGGACGCGCCACGGATCTGCGTGATGGCTGAGCTCTTCGATGGCGTCGCGCTCGAGGAGCGCTTTGTCGGCGGGCGCCTGTTCCTTCGGGACGACAAGACGGCCGGCGCGGCGGCGATCAGACATCCGGCTAAGCACCCGTGGTCGATTCGGTTGCGGTGCTCTCGTGGCCGCCGTTGGTCGCGACAGGGGCGCTGGCCGGGGCGGCATCTGCGTCAAGAGAAATCGTCGCCCGCTTGGCTCGTGGAGTCCGCTGCGGGGCGCTCTTGGCTCCGTTTGGCGGCTCAGAGCCGGCCGGCGCCGCGGCTGCCGGTTCGGGCAGGGTGGGCGCCTCAGCTTCCTGGATCGGTTTTAGTGGCTCGGCGGTTATCGGCTTTGACGGGAGCCGGGAGGTCGAGTGGTCGGGCATCTCCAACACGTGGTCGAGGTGCGCCCTCAGCGACGTGACCTCCGCCTCGAGCTCGTGGACTCGCCGCCGGTGACGCATGTGCTCGCTGAAGTGATGAAGGCCATCCATCCAGTGATAGAGGGTGCCGGCCAGCAGCACGACCGCCAGCGGGACGACTGCCACCGTCCAGAGCGGAATTCCGTCGATGTGAAACACCGACCAGTGCACGCTGACCGTGGCCAGGTTGCTGTAGCCGAAAATGGTTGCCACCGCGCCGATGGCCAGGCCCACGACGAGGGCGCTCGCGAGCAAGAACCGCTGCCAGAGATGACTCAGGTCGGGCACCGGCCGAAGGTTACCCGGTTTGACCGGCTTTCGATGCGTTTAGATCGGCTTTAGACAGGGGTCCCCGCGAACTTACGGCGAAGCCTCTGAGTTCGGGGGGATTTTCCACGTGAGCTCGCGCTTGCCGGTATCGGGGCGAAGCCAAGCCAGCAAGCTCTCGCCTTCGCGCTCGACCGCCCGGCGATTCTTCACCGATAGCGAGGCGAACGGGTTGAGCGACATCACAGCCGGGCCTCTCAGGGGAGCGTCCCACGCGCCCGCGACCACGCCGTCGACCAGGAAGGTCGGAAGGACGTCGCCGTTTTTGCGGATCACGACCTTGCGGATCGCCTCGGGAAGCACGCGGTCCCGCCGGTCATGGGCGAGCAGGAGGTTGTCCCACTTGGGCAGAAAACGGACCGGTGCGTCGACGGTCGGGTCAGGGCGCGGTGCATCGCGCAGGTCGAGCAGCTTTGGCCCGTCCTCGGCCTCGAACGTCAGAAGGTCGAGCGAATCGAGCGCGGCGGAGAAGGTGCCGACCGAGCGTCCAAGCCACTGGGCGAGGTCCGCGCGGCTGGCCGGGCCGAACGCCGCGAGATACGACGTCACGACCGCCCGGATCGCATCTCCGTGGTCGGCGAGAGGAAGCGGCGCGCGGCGGTAGCGGCTCCCCGCGAAGTGTCCGAAGCGAGCGTCCTCGTGATGGTTGATCACCGCGCCGACCGAGACGACGACGCTGAACGAGACCCAGTCGGGCAGGTCGGCCGGGATGCGGTGCCGGAACAGGGCCTGGAGCTCGGGCTTCTTGAGCATCTTGTTGTCGAGCGCGACCAGGATCTCTTCTCGAAGCGCGTCTACATCGACTCCACGCTCGGCCAGCTGCCTGGGGCCTTCGGACCAGACGTGGCGCGGGAACCTCGAGGCGAGCCGGAAGAGGTCGAACTGGCGCGCGCTGACCAGGTGCAGCGTCCCCCGCATCAGCGTCGCTTTGTAGACGAGGTGCGCCGCGAGCGCGGCCTCGAGCTCCTCGCGTTTGAAATCTCGAACCCTCGACCAGAGACCGATGTAGGGCGAAGGCGAGTACTGCGCCTGCATGCCTGCCAGGCGTTCGATCGCCGTCACGGCATCGAGGTCGGCTCGCTCCAGGAGCATCTGGCGCGCGAGCGTCCAGCGATTGAGCTGTCGGAGGCTGACGGTCTTGTTAACCGGAGACAAGGCCCACGAGGATTCCCGCTAGCTCTCGCGGACGCGATAGGAAAGGCGAATGCCCGCCTGGCATCTCGAGCGGTTCGATGCCCAGCACGTCATTGGACGCGTGGCGGCTGTAGGTGGTTGACACCATGCGATCCTCGGCGCAAAGGATGTAGGCAGAGTTGACAGCAGGCCACTCACGCAGGGGCGTGACCTCCTGCGTTGCGCGCCAGAACTGCCGGCGGAGGCGGGCGGCCGCATCGCCGGCGGTGTGAGGGTCGCAGTCCTGATAGAACGATTCGATTGCGCGCACGACTGGCATAGAGGCGCTGCCGTCGGCATTGGCGATGGCCGGCTCCGAGGCTTGGAATCCGGTGCCGATGTATACCTCCTGCGCATCGAAGCTGAGTCCAGGCACGGGGACCAGCGCACAGAGATAGACGGTCATCAGGGTTGGCGTCATGGAGGCGGCGACCGGGATCGTCAGCCCAGCAAGTGAGTGGCCGACCAACACGACGTCCGGCGACCCTTTTGGAATCCCCCTGACCACAACGTCGGCATACCGTGCAGCGCCCGCCTCCGGGTCCTCGCACGGAAGGTCGACCGCGCTGGTCGAGTGGCCGTCGCGCTCCAGGTCCTTGCGCAGCAGGTCCCAGCACCACGCGCCGTGATACGCGCCGTGGACCAGGGCGAAGTGCATGCCCGCAGGCTAATGGATGCGCTTCAAGACGATGACCGGGATCTTGCGCGTCGTCCGCTTTTGATAGTCGTGGAAGTTCGGGTTGATGTCGGCATGCCGGGTGTAGAGGCGGTCATGCTCCTCGCCGTCGGCGATATGCGCACGAGCCGTGAACTTCTCCTTGCCCACCTCGACGGTCACCTCGGGGTGCTTAGCGAGGTTGTGGTACCAGGCGGGGTGGGTTGGCGCGCCGCCCTTGGAGGCGACGATCACGTAGTGGTCTCCGTCCCGGGTGTACACGAGCGGGTTCTCGCGCACATCGCCCGACTTCGCTCCTTTGGTCGTAAGGATCAGCACGTCGCGGCCTTCAAAGGGCCCGGAAGTCGCCTTTCCGTTCGCCCGAAGGTCCGTGATCAGGTTGCGGTTGAAGTCTTGAAAGGTTGTGCTCATCTGGGGCTTCATACCCACCGGACCGGCCCGGTCATTCCAAGAACTGATTCAATGTGGCGGTGGCAGCCCCCAACCATGTCCGCTCGGACCAGTACGCGCAGCAGTTCGAAGCCGCCCAGGACGAGTTCATCCGCCTCGTCGAGTCGTTGAACGACGAGCAGTGGCATCTCGTGGGCCGGAACTTTCCGCACCGCATCAACGACGAGGACGAAGGGCGGGCGGTCGGCGTCATCGCCCACCATGTCGCGACCAACGGGGACTACATCACAGAACGGATCCAGACGATGCTCGCGGGCGGACCCCTGGCGCCTGTCAACCAGCGCGCCGTCAACGCCGAGCACGCCAGGTCGCATTCCGGCGTGACAAAGGACGAGGTGCTGCGACTCCTGCGGGGGAGCAAGGGCCGGATCGCCAACGCCGTGCGATCCATCCCAGATGACCAGCTCGACATCGAGCGGAGCACGCCCGCCGGGCCGATGTCGGCCGCGGCGCGCGTCGAGAGGGTGCTGATCGGCCATTTGAAGCAGCACCAGGGCTCGATCGAAGCGGCGATCGAGTGACCGGATAACCACCGGACACCCTCGTACGTTCTTAACGCATGGTCCGACGCCGAACTCAGGCAGTGCGGGCCACCCTCGTGACCGTCCTGGTTGTGCTGGCGGCCGCCGGCGGCAGCCTTCTGTATACGGAGACCGCCGCGGTGAAACTCTCGGTGGCGCGGCAGAGCATCGAGGTCTATGTGACACTCTCCGGCGGTCCGACTGGAGGCCCTCTGAAGACCCGGCGGTTCAATGCCAGCGTGACCGACAGCCAGCGAGGCGCTGCCAGCACGGTCCAGCTCAGCCCGACGTATGCCTCGGGGCTGGTCGTGTTCCGCTGCTCCCCGGCGTGCCAGCGGGCTCCGGTCGTCATGGCGCCAGGCCAGCTCATCACGACTGCCGGCGCGCTTACCTATGCAACCCAGGAGCCGGCCACGATCACAACCAACACCGGGATGGCGACCGTGACCGTGCGCGCCGCTTTGCCCGGCGCGGCCTGGAATGCCGGGATCGATAGCCTGACGACCATCGCCGGCAACTCCGATTCCGGCCTCGAGGTCACCAACCCGGCCGCGATCGCCGGCGGCGCTGATGCGCGCTCGGCCCAGGTCATCCAGCAATCCGACTACGACGCCGTCAACAGGGCGCTGACGGACAAGGTGAACCACGAGCTCGGGGTGGCTTTGTTTGCCACCGCACATGGAACCGACTACGTCGGGGATCCGTGGCCCGTCATCACCTCTACGAGCGACCACGCAGTCGGAGACGAGACCCCCTCGTTCATGATCAACATGTCGGCCGCGGACGGCGCCACGGCGTTCTTCGAGGCTGACGCCAATTCGATCATGCTGGCAGCGCTCAAGGCGAGAGTCCCCCCTGGCGAGGAGCTCACGGACGACCCGGTTCAGTACATCTACCAGTCCAATCAGGTCGCGCCGAACGCCGACGTGATCGTGACCGGGAAAGCCGATGGGCTCATCCTCCCCACGCCCCAGTCAGTGAGGTCGCTGATCAGAGGCCTCAGCCCCGCCGAAGCAACCAGGTCGCTCCAACGAATGGCGCCGGGAAGCCGCGTCGAGATCCGAATCTCACCGGCCGAGCTGCCGTGGCTGCCAATCATCGCGGACCACATCTCGGTGACCGTGGTGGTGGCACCGCCACGCAAATAATTCAGAACCAGGTTCGGCCTGGTGGAGGTGGCGAGAATTGAACTCGCGTCCGAAGCAGAATCCCCCGAGATCTCTACGAGCGTGTCCAGGAATTTGATCTCGCCTGGCGGCTCCTCCTGACCGGATCCGCTTCAGCCAGCCGCGGTGCATGTCCCGCCCCAGGGCCGCAGCGCCCCTGGAGCGGCAATCCGGTCTATGTGATGCCGTACCCCGATCCGCCGGATTGACCGGGACGACACCCGGGATCTAAGTCCCGGGGCTTACGTCTCTACTGCTTACGCAGCGAGGGCGAAAGCGTTGGTCTTGTTGGCATTTGTAAAAACGCCTGCGCTGTAACGCGCGCGCCCTCGGCTCGCAATCCCGAAGCTCAACTGCCCCGTCGAAGCCAGACACCCCCACGAGGACGAACTTGGTTGCACGGTGATTCTACCCCGGGAGCGCCAGGCTCAAGCACATGGACCGGTGGGTGAAGCCGTCATCTCGGAAACCAGGATCGCGCCGGTGTGCGGGGTCCACAGATACACGCCGTCCAGGCTGCCCATCCACCAGCCGTGTGCATCGGCGACCAGGCCGCCGCTCAACGGGACCGGGTTATCAGTTTCTGGGACCGTGACCGGTTGAGCCTGGCCGGGGGCGGTCACGACCAGCAGAATGTCCGCTGCCACGTCATAGCCATGCACGAAGATCGATCCGTTGGCTGCCGCGGCCACGGCGAGACTGGAGCCGGGACGGTAGATCCAGGTCGTCGTCTTCGACGTGCTCAGGTCACGGCCCTGCACCTCGTTGTACGCCGGGCCCTCAGTACCGAAAGCCGCAGGCAGCGTGTCATTCGGGTTGCGGTCCACGACCCAGGCCACCTGGCCGGAGATGGCATCAACGATCGAGTCGGTGAAGACTGTTCGTACGGCACCCGTATCCGGGTTGACAAGCGTCAGGCCTGCGCCGATGACTTCGTAACTCTGGTGCAGATAGATCCCATCGGCCGTGAACCCGACCACTCCCCAACGACTGGTCGGAATGGAAAGTGTTCGGTCGCCTCCCGTCGCCACGTTCACGACGTGCAACTGGCCGTTCTGCGGCACGGTGTAGTCGACGTATGCATATCGCGAACCGTCCGGGGACATCTCTGTGCTCGACGCAGGCACCCATCGCGCGGCAACGCGGTCGTAAGTCGCGGGATGCTGGCCGGTGAGGACAGGGCTCGCCAGCGACTTTGATTGAGTTCCCGACGTGACGAAACCCCCCTGCGGATCTTCGGCCAACGTGCCACTGCTGAGGCTCAAGAACTCTCCTTGCCAAGTGGACGAAGACGCCGAATAGGCGAGCAGGGGCAGCTTGCAATCCGGGAGCTGAGCCAGCAGCGACACCGTTTGTGGACTCGCAGTGGCGTTGTCTGTGATCGCGAGTCGGGCGGCAACCACACCCTGAGCGGGGCTGGGCGTGAACGAAACGTCGACATGACACGAAGCGCTTGCGGCCAGTGAATGGCCCGTGCATTCGTCTCGGGTTGCCGTGAACAGGGCTCGATCAGACCCGACCACGGCGACGCCGCCGATTTTGAGGTCGCCGTCACCCACATTCGTGATGTCAACACCGCGATCGGTCGGGGTGGATCCGAAGTTGACGACACGCGCGCTGAGCATCGTCTCGGGCACCGTGGTCCCGATACTTCCGATCCAGCCACCTTCGGTGAACCACATCCGGCCGTCCGCGCCGGCTGCGAGACCGGAGAGTCGCCTGGAGCGCGTCGGCATCGCGAACAGGCGGACCGCGCCCGTCAAGCTCATTCGTCCAATGGTGTTTCCGCCTGGATCCGCGAACCAGATGTTCCCGTCGGGGCCCACCGCAACGTCGCCCGGAATGGTTCCCTTTGGCATGGTGAAAAAGGAGAACGAGCCGGTTCCCATGACCCGGCCAATTTCACCGTGATCTTCCGATGGATGCGCTTGACTGAACCACAGGCTGCCATCCGGACCCGCCACTATTACGTCAGGTTGTAACTGGTCGTTAGGGCCGCCGCCGAGGGGGAATTCGGTCACCACACCTTTGGTTGTCACCCGTGCGATTGCGGAGCCAAGATTGGCCGACTCGACGAACCAAACGTTGCCATCTGGCCCAGCAACGATTCCCCTTGGAGCGCTTTCAGGTGTCGGGATCGGAAATTCGGTCAGTGCCCCGGACGGCGTCATCCGACCAATCCGATTAGCCCAGAACTCCGTGAACCACAGGTTGCCATCCGGCCCGGTTGCAATGCTTTCGGGTCCGGCGCCAAACCCACCACCGGTCCGCGTGCCTGCCTGAAAGCTCGTGATGGCGCCCGCTGGACTGATCCTCACGATCGAGTCCTGGCGCCCGGTGCCGGCATCGGTGGTGACCCACATGTTTCCATCCGGACCCGCCCCGATCCCGTACGGAGCGCCAATTGCGGTCGAGAGTGCGAATTCGGTCACTGCTCCGGATGGTGTGATGCGCCCCACCGCGCGGTTGCCTCCGTCGGCGAACCACAGATTGCCGTCAGCCCCTGCCGCGATGGGGCCGGCGCCCGCCTGACGGCAATCTACGCAGCCCGAACCAGGCGGGCCCGGGTTCGGGAGCGGATACTCGATCACTCCGCCGGAGGCCGGGATGGGGCGCCGGCTCGGCGCAGGGGATGAGGAGGGGACCGGGGATGAGGAGGGGACGGGGGACGAGACCAGGGACGAAGCCGGTGATATTGACGACCGCACAGCTGGGCCGTTCGGCGTGCAGCTCACGGCCAGCAGAAGAACGATCGCCAGCGCCGCCCGCATATCCGGTGAAACGTGGCGGCGGCCTGGGAATTACGCGCCTTCTACACTGAGCGCGTCGATGGCAGTAGACCTTGACCGAATCGGCCGGGCCAACCTCAAAGAGTTGGGCGACATCCGCATCGACGACGTGCTTTCCTTCATCGATCGGGGCATCGAGAATATGCCGAGCTACATGGACCTGTACCGGCGCTGGGAGTCCCAGCAGTGGGCCGTCGCCGACCTGGACTTCACCCTGGATCGCCAGGACTGGCTGAACTCGACCGAGCTCGAGCGCAAGTCGACGCTCTGGTCGCACCGCCTCTTCTTCAATGGAGAGGAGCGGGTGACCGCCACGCTTGCCCCGTTCGTGTGGGCCGCGCCGACGCCTGAGATCGAGATCTTCCTGTCCACCCAGATGGTCGACGAGGCCCGGCACACCGTGTTCTTTCAGAAGTGGTGGCACGACGTTGTCGGCACTGAGGCCAAGGACCTCGGCGCGCTCCTGGCCGAAATTCGCCCGAACGCCAACGCGGGGTACAACGAGCTGTTCTACGAACGGCTGCCCTCCGCGGCCCAGCGCCTCGCCAGCAACCCGAAGGACTTCGACGCCTTCGTCGAGGGCGTGACGATCTACCACATCATCGTCGAGGCGACGATCGCGCTCACCGGGCAGCGATTTGAGCTCGAGTCGATGCGCGAGCTGGGGAGCACCGACCGCGGCTTCTATCGCGGCTTCACCGCGGTCGCGCGCGACGAGTCGCGGCACGTGAGCTTCGGGATCAAGGTGCTGCAGGAGGCCGTGCGGGAAAACCCGGAGCGCTTTGCGCCGCTGATCCAGAGAACGCTGATCGAATGCCTGCCCCTCGTCACAGGCACCCTCGACCCGCCGGATCCGCGCTACATCACCGAGTTCGGACACACCGAGAGCGAGATCCTCCAGTTCGCGTTTGATTCGCTGAACAAGCGGCTGCGGGCGATTGGAATCAACCTGGCCGCCTGAGGTCCATCCGCGACCCGTGCCGGAGATCGTGCGGCTGGGTCCGGGCGACAACGAGCGAGTCAACGCCGCCGCGCACCTCTTCGATAGCGCGCCGCAGCCCGAAGCAGTCGCCCGCTTCCTCGCCGACCCGACCCACCACCTCTTGATCGCATACTCGGCCGAAGTGCCGGCCGGGTTCGTGTCCGGCGTGGAGGTGACGCATCCGGACAAGGGAACCGAGATGTTCCTCTACGAGCTCGCTGTCGACACTCCCCACCGCCACCATGGAATCGGCACCGCGCTGGTGCGCGCGCTCGCCGACCTGGCGCGCAAACGGGGTTGCTATGGGATGTGGGTGCTGGTCGACGACGAGAACGCGGCGGCCGCGGCGACGTATCGAAAAGCGGACGGAGACGTGGAGAGCCAGCCGCTGATGTTCAGCTGGCGGTTTTAGGCCGAACGTCAATCGGCGCGGTTGGCGCCAAACGTGCGGATCAACTACGCCTGATTCGCCTCGCTGGCGCCAAACGTGCGGAATGCGGCGGGGTCACCCGCGTCTCATCGCACGCGCGATCTCCCTCTTGGCGTCGCGCTCGGCGATCGCCTCGCGCTTGTCGTACTGCTTCTTGCCTCGCGCCAGACCGACTTCGACCTTCGCGTGGTTGCGTGAAAAGTAAACACGAAGAGGAATCAACGTGTATCCCTTCTGCCGCACCTTTCCGATCAGGCTCGAGATCTCCTTGCGGTGCAGCAGCAGCTTGCGCGGACGCATCGGCTCGTGGTTCATCAGGTTGGCCTGGGTGTAGGGAGAGATGTTCACGTTCTCCAACCACGCCTCGTTGCCGTCTATGCGCACGAAGCCGTCGCGCAAGTTGGTCCGGCCTCCCCGCACCGACTTCACCTCCGAGCCAGTGAGAATGAGCCCCGCCTCGAGCTTTTCGTCGATGAAGTAGTCGTGGTACGCGCGCCTGTTGACCGCCATGTCGCGATTTTTCTTTTCGTCTTTTTCAGGCATCGTCCAGCACCTGCTTGGCCGGCGCGGGCCGTTTCCCCGGCAGCTGCACCACATCCGGCACGTAACGGTCTCCTTCCACGTGCCCGCTCAGCACCTTCACGCGACCCTTCTTCGTCGGAAGCGTGACTCCCGGCCACGGCTGAAGCGCGCGAACCCGTCTATCGATCTCCAGCGCACCCATATCCCACTCGAGCTCACCATCTTCCCTGCTAAGTCTCCGCGCAACAGTGGCTGCCCCGTGGTCCTGCTCGACTGCCCTCATCTCCTCCAGGTGCTCGAGCGTTTGCACGAGAAGCTCTGCGCCGAGGACGGCCAGCCGGGACGTCAGCGCGACGGCGTTCTCGCGCGCGCCGATCTCCACCGACCGCATCGCGAGGATCGGGCCGTGGTCCAGCTGCTCGTCCATGCGCATGATGGTGACGCCGGTGTCGGAATCGCCGGCGAGGATCGCGGCCGCCACCGGGGCGGCGCCGCGATGTCGCGGCAGCAGAGACGCGTGGACGTTGACCGCGCCGAGCCTGGGTACACCGAGCACCGATCGCGGGATGATCTGGCCGTAAGCGACGACCACCAGCAGGTCTGGTCGTAGTCGCTGGATCCGATCCACGGCCTCGGCCTCGCGTATCCGCTCCGGCTGGTAGACCTCGACCCCAAGCTGGAGCGCCGCCACTTTCACGGGCGGAGGTGTCAGCTTCATGCCCCGGCGCGCCGGTCGGTCAGGCTGCGTGATCACGAGCTGGATGTCGTGACCCGCCTCGACGAGAGCCCTGAGGGATGGCACGGCGAACTCGGCAGTGCCGGCGAAAACGATCTTCAGGAAAGCTTTAGCCCGCCGCCGCGGCGACGGCCTCGGCCTCTTCGTGCTCCTCTCCCACCAGGTCTTCGACGCGGCGCAGCGTGTCGAGGCTGGTCAACCTGTCCGTGAAGAGGACTCCGTCCAGGTGGTCCAGCTCGTGCTGAAAGGCGCGAGCCGTGAAACCGTTGGACTTGATGCGCACCTGTTTGCCGTGGCGATTCAGCCCCTTGACGACGACCGCCTCGTAGCGCTCGACCTCGCCGACCCACCCGGGCTTGCTCAAGCAGCCTTCGTAGCCGACCTGACTTCCCGCCGACTTCACGATCACGGGATTGACCAACCCCCAGATCTGGTTCTCGTCGCCCTTCACCACGCAGACGCGCAGGGGCACACCGATCTGGTTCGCGGCCAGGCCGGCGCCTGGGGCGTCCAGCATCGTCTCCGCCAGGTCGTCGAGCAGCTTCTGGATCGACGAGTCGACGCGCGCGACCTTCTTCGCTTTTTCGCGAAGCACCGGCTGCTCGAAGCTCAGGATGGGTCTGACGGCCACCGTCGGATTCTACCCAGCGTGCGGTTCGACTACGCCAGCCAGCGCGAATTGCGCATCACGAACCGGCCTTCCAGCTCGTCGTAGCCGCGGTAGGCCTGGATCCTTGTCGGGCGGAAGCGATAGAACGTCCAGCCCTCCCCCACCTCCCGCGGATCCCAGCCGACCGCGATCGTGAAACCGTCAGCCAGCTCGGCCGCCTCGCCCGCCGGCACGCTTTCCGCGACCCGAGCGTCGATCATGATCACGTCGGCCGGGGACCCGGCCGCGAGCCTCACCTCCGATCCGAGGGGAAGATTCGCGGCGGTGCGGCTGTCGGACCTGGTCGCCACGACGAGGTCGCTTCCGTCCCACCAGGCCGAGACGGCGATCAGGTGCGGCCTCCCCGACGTGTCCGCCGTCGCGAGCCACACGTCGCGCTGCGCTTCCAGCGCGCCGAGGACGTCGGTTTTACGTGCTTCTACCGTTCGCAGGTCGCCCACGACTGAATTGTCTCTCCCCATCCGGCGCTGCGCGCCACCTTCCCCGCGAGCGGGGAAGTCATTTGTCTGAATATCCGGCGCTGTACGTCTGCCGCCCCGCGGGCGGGGAAGTCACTGTTTGAATATCCGGCGCTGCGCGCCGGATTCCCCGCTGGTGGGGAAGTCACTTTCTTGATATCCGGCGCTGCGCGCCTGCTGGCCCGCGAGTGGGGAAGTCAACTTCTCAATTAACTATGTGACGGGGTCCACGTCGTAGCTCCAGGCTTTGCCGCGCGGCGCCAGGTGGCGGGCTCGCTGCAGGTCGTCACCTTTTAGCGTGACCTGCCAGCGGTATTCGCCACGCAGGCGGTGGATGAAGGCGGGCGCGGGGCCCATGACCCGGATGCCTTCGATCCCTTCCTTCAGAAGGCCGGTGGCGATGGACTCGGCCGACTCGCGCGCGGACGCGGCGGCTTTCGCGTCGTCACGGTCCGTCCTCGTGAGCACCACCAGCTCAGCGAACGGCGGGAACACGAACGCCTTGCGCGATGGAAGCTCGGCTGCGTAGAAGCCCTCATAGTCATTGGCCGCAGCGCACCGGAGGCTGTAGTGGTCGGGGTTGCTGGTCTGGACGATGACGCGCGAGGACCTGCCATCGCGGCCGGCTCGCCCCGCAACCTGGACCACCAACGAGAAAGTGTTCTCCGCGGACCGGTAGTCGGGGAAATGCAGCGGCAGGTCGGCGTCCACCACTCCGACGCACGTGACGGCCGGCAGGTCGAAGCCGCGCGCCACCAGCTGGGTGCCCACGAGAATGTCGGCGCGCCGCTCGCTGAACGTCTCCCAGATGTCGAAGTAGGAATCAGGTCCTTTTGCAGCATCGCTGTCGAGCCGCAGCACGCGCGCTTGCGGCCAGAGCTTCTTGACGATTCCCTCGAGGCGCTGCGTGCCCATCCCCATGCCCCTGATGTTGCGGCTGCCACAGTGATCGCAGACCGACGGCATCGCGCGCGAGTAACCGCAGTAGTGGCAAACAAGCCCGTCGATTAAATAATCTGCGCCCTGCGCGCGCCCGGCGGCGTGCTGCACGAGAGCGACCGAGCACCCGAGACACTGCACCGACTTTCCGCAGTCGCGGCACAGCACGAACGTCGACAGGCCCCGGCGGTTCAAGTAAAGGATCACCTGCTCCTCGTTCTCCAGCGTCTTGCCGACGACCTCGACCAGGCGCCGCGACAGTGGCTGCCGGTTGCCTGAGGCGGCCTCGTCACGCATGTCGACGAGCTCGACCTCGGCTTCGCGGCCGCGCACGCGCCTGGTGAGCTTCGCCAGCGCAAGCTGTCCTCTCTCGGCGTCGAAGTAGGTTGCCACGCTCGGCGTCGCCGAGCCCGCCACCAACCGGGCGCCGCTCACAGCCGCCAGGCGGCGCGCGACCCAACCCGCCTCGTAGCGCGGGGTGCGGTCCTGCTTGTAGGCAGCCGAGCCTTCCTCGTCCAGGCAGATGAGGCCGAGCCTCGGAATCGGCGCGAACACCGCCGACCGGCTGCCGAGCACGACCTGCGCCTCACCGCGGCGGGTGCGCCACCACTGCTGCGCGCGCTCCAGCTCGGTCAGCTGGCTGTGAAGGATGGCCACCGGGGCGTCGAGGCGAGCCCGGACGCGCTGCACCAGCTGCGGGGTGAGCGAGATGTCGGGGACGAGCAGCAGCACGCGCAGGCCCTCGGCGAGGGCGCGTTCGGCGGCCGCCAGGTAGACCTCGGTCTTGCCGCTGGCGATGACACCGTGGAGCAGTGTGACGTGGTTGGCGCCGATGACGTCCAGCGCCTGTTTTTGCTCGGCAGTCAGATCCGGCGAGGCGGCGCGCGAGGCTGGGCCCGTCGCCAGCTCGATCAGCCTGCTGTGCCGCCGCTGGCGGCTCGACGCCTGGGACCCGCTCGATCCGGTCGCGCGCACTCGCGGCGGGAGCATTGCGCGCAAGCATTCGATCAGGGGCAGCCAGTAGTGATCGGCCACGAGGCGGGCGAGAGCCACCTGGTGCGGCAGAAGGAGAGGATCGCTGCCGGCGGTCGCGATCGGCTTGACCTCAACGCCAGGGTCTTCCGTCCCCAAAGAGACCACGAAGCCATAGGTGCTTCGCCTTCCGAATGGAACGGTGACGCGGTGGCCCGGTACGACGTCCACGCCATCGGGCACGGCGTAGGTGTAAGTCTCGCGCCCGGAGCCGCGCGCCGCCTCGACAGCCACCTCGGCGTAAAGCAAATTGCCTAGGTCTTTTTCAGACGAGGGACCACCAGGTCCAGGATGCGGTCCGCCATCTCGCGCTTGGTCATCTTCTCGAGCTCGTGGCTCGAGCCGTCGGAGAAGATGACCACGCCCGCGTTCTGGTCGCTGCCGAAGCCGATGTCCTTGCGTGAGATGTCGTTGGCGACGATGCCCTGGAGTCCTTTGCGTTTCATCTTCTCGAGTCCCTTACCGGCGAGATCCGAGTCTTCGGCCGCGAACCCGACGCGAAAGACGCCGGCCGCGTCTTTCTCTTTTCCCAGCGTCGCGATGAGGTCCGGAATCGACTCCAGCTCGAGGGTCAACGTGGGCGTGTCCTCGCGTCGGATCTTGCCGGCCTCCGTTTTCGCGGGGCGGAAGTCGGCGACCGCGGCGGCCATCATCAAGAGGTCGGCGCCCTTGATCTCAGAGCGCAGCTCCTCGAGCATCTCGTCCGCGGTGACGACTGGCCGCAATTCCACGCCGTTGTGCGCGGGGTGCCCGGCGGTTGACACAAGTGTCACCTGCGCGCCGCGGTCCGCGGCGGCGGCGGCGATGGCGAAACCCATCTTCCCCGTCGAATAGTTGCTGATGAAGCGAACCGCGTCGATCCGCTCGCGAGTCCCACCCGCCGTCACGATGACTCGTCGTCCGGCAAGGTCGTAACGCGATCGCACCGCGTCTGCCATGGCCTTCAACAGCTTCGATGCGTCCGCCAACCGGCCGGTGCCGACGTGGCCGCTCGCGAGATGGCCTGTCTCGGGCTCGACCACTGTGACGCCTCGATGCCGGAGGGTGGCGACGTTCTCACGCACGACCTGCTTCGACCACATCGCGTCGTTCATGGCCGGCGCGATCACCACGGGGCACCGCGCCGCAAGCAAGGTGGCTGTGACGATGTCGTCCGAGCGGCCGCCTGCGACTCGTCCGATCACGTTCGCGGTGGCTGGTGCGAGGAGGATGAGCTGGGCCCAATCGCCCAGCGCCACGTGCGGCTCCGGAGACCCATCCGCGGACCACAGGCCTGTGAGCACCGGGTTGCCCGTGACGCCCTGGAAGCTCGGAGGCCCGACGAAGCGCATCGCCGACGACGTCATCGCAACTCGCACCTGGCAGCCCGCCTGCGTGAGCGCCGATGCGAGGTCGACCACCTTGTACGCCGCGATGCCGCCGGACACGAGCAGCGCGAGGCGAAGGCCATGCAGCTCATCCGGTACCGGAGTGTGGTCTAGAGGCATCGGCTAAGTTTGCGACGCGCGGGCTTCGGCGATGATGGCCAGGATCTCGGCGACCGCCCGCTCGAGCTCGTCGTTGACGACGACGTGGTCGTAGCCGGCCGCGTATTCCATCTCGCGCGTGGCGATCAGGCGGCGCGCCTCCATGTCCTGAGAGGTTTCCGTGTTGCGCTTGACCTGGCGCTTGACCAGCTCGTCGACCGAGGGCGCCACGACAAAGATGAAGATCGCGTCGGGCACTTTCCCGCGCACTTGCTCGGCGCCCTTCACCTCGATCTTCAGAACTACGTCGTAGCCCGCGGCACGTTCCCGCTCCACCCGCTCGATCAGCGTCCCGTAGAGGTTGCCGTTGTATGCGGCGTGCTCGAGGAAGGCGCCCTCGTCGACCAGCTGCTGGAAGCGGTCACGGCTGACGAACGAGTAATCGACGCCGTCCACCTCGCCCCGGCGCGGCGCGCGCGTGGTGCAGGACACGGAGTAGCGCAGGTTGGCGTCCTGCTCGAGGAGACGTTTGATCAACGTGTCCTTGCCGACGCCGGACGGGCCGGAGATGACGATCAGGAGGCCTCGCTTCTTTGCCTCGCTCTTCAACGTTGTCACCCCCCACCCGGCCGGGGCCGCTTCGCGGCCCCGGCCGACCTGCGCGCAAGCGCGACCAGGATGGGACTTACTGAATGCCCCGGCGAGCGGGGAGGTGAATTACTCAGCGAAGCCCAGAAATTTTCGAAGTCAGGAGGAGGGGGTGCTTCGAAGCTCATCTCTTCGCCGGTGCGCGGGTGGCGCAGGCGCAAGCGCCAGGCGTGGAGCAGCGGCCGTGAGACCCCGGCTTCACCGCCTCCGTATTCGGTGTCGCCCGTCACCGGGTGGCCCAGCGCGGCCAGGTGCACCCGGATCTGATGAGTCCGGCCCGTGTCGAGGTCACAGCGCAGGAGAGTATGGCCGCCGCGACGCTCGACCACCTGGTAGCGGGTGCGCGCGTAACGACCGCCGCTCACCACTGCCATCCGCTTGCGCTCCTTGGGGTCGCGCCCGATGGGTCCCTCGAGCTCCCCCGCATCGTCCTTGACCAGTCCCCGCACGATCGCCATGTAGGTCCGGCTGAGCGAGCGGTCTTTGAGCTGCGCCGAAAGTGCTCGATGGCTCGCATCGTTGCGGGCGACGACGATCAGGCCCGACGTGCCCTTGTCGAGCCGGTGCACGATGCCCGGACGCGACACGCCTCCGACCGCGGACCAGCCGCCGCCGCGGCCCAGAAGGGCGTGTACCAGCGTGCCGGTGTGATGACCCGGCGCCGGATGCACGACCATGCCCGCGGGCTTGTCGATGACGGCGAGGTCCTCGTCCTCGTACAGGATCTCGAGTGGAATCGCCTCGGGCTCGGCGTCGGAGATGTAAGCCTCCGGGATCTCGAACTCCACGACGTCGCCAACCGCCACGCGATCGGCGGGGTCGGCGGTCTGGCCGTTGACCCGGACGAGGTGGCTCTTGATCAGGCGCGCGGCGGCTGACCGGCTGAGGTCCTCGGCATGCTCGGCAAGAAAGCGGTCCAGCCGCGCGGCCGCGGCTGTCGCGATCAGGCGGTTGCTACGTACGGGCCCCCGCGAACTCACGGCGCAGCCTCAGAGTTCGTGGGGATCTTTGCGTAAGACGTTGGCGGCGATCAGCAAAACCACGCCGATGCTGATCGCCGAATCCGCGACGTTGAAGACAGGCCAGAAGTGGACGTTGATGAAATCGGTCACGAACCCGTAGACGATGCGATCGAACCCGTTGCCGATCGTCCCGCCGAGGATCAGGCCGAGCACCAATCCCCCCCACGGGCTGACTGGTGTGCGCGCCACGTAGACCACCAGCGCGATCGACACGACGACCGAGGCGATCATGAAGAAACCGGCTCCCGCGGGGACCAGGCCGAACGCGGCTCCCGAGTTTCGCACGTTGGTGATGCCCACCAGGTGGCCCACGACGGGAACCTCGGTCCCAAAGGCGACCGACGCCGCGACCAGGTTCTTGGTCACAGCGTCCAGGACGAATACCGCGATCGCGACCAGGCCGAAAAAGATACGGCCCGTCGCTAGTTTCGTTTGAGGCCGATCCAGATCTGCTCTCCTTCGATCATCATCTGCTCGCCGTCGAAATCGTCGGCCCGACCCTTGTCGACTGCGACCGACAAGGTCTCGTTCTTGATATAGCCGGCGTGGCGGTCGATCGCCCGCTCGAGCATCCCATCGGCCTCATACCGGGTCTGGATACGGTCCTCGACGTTGAACCCGAGCTTCTTCCGGCGATCCTGGATGGCTCGCACGACCTCGCGGGCCAGGCCCTCCAGCTTCAGCTCCTCTGTGATCTCGGTGTCGAGCGTCACCTCAGGGGCGTTGAAAGTCAGCTCCTTGACGTTGAGCTCCTCGCGGACGATCTGGGCGACGTCCTCGGGAAGCGGTTCGCCTGGAAGCGCGATCGACGCCAGCGGCTGCCGCACCTTGAGGCGCGCCGCGTCGCGCGCCGACAGCCCGGCCTCCACGGCCTGGCGGGCGCGAGCCATGTCGGCCTCCACCCGCGCGTCGTGATTTGACGTGGGCGCCGGGAAATCGCTCAGGTGCACCGACTCGTCGTTCGACAGGTTTCGGTAGATGGCGTCGGAGGTGAAGGGGACGAATGGCGCCATCAGCTGGCTGACGGTGCGCAGCGCCTCGTACAGGGTCTGTTCGGCGGCCAGCTTGTCGCTGTCCGACTGCGACTTCCAGAACCTGCGGCGCGAGCGCCGGATGTACCAGTTCGAAAGGTCGTCGACGAACCGCTGGATCCGGCGCGCCGGCTCGTTGGCGTCATAGCCGTCGAGCCCACCTGTGACCGTGTCGATGAGTCCGCTCAACCTGGAGAGCAGCCAGCGGTCGAGCACGTGGCGCTCGGCGACCGGGACGGCCGCCTGGGACGCGTCGAACCCGTCGAGCCGCGCGTAGGTGACGAAGAACGAGTAGCAGTTCCACAACGGGATGAAGAATTGCTGGACGGTCTCACGAAGGGTTTCCGCGCTGGTGCGGTAGTTCTCGCCGACGGGTGAGGACGTGTAGAAGTACCAGCGCACCGCATCAGAGCCGAAGTTGTCGAAGAGGTAGTTTGGGTCGAGCACGTTTCCGCGCGACTTCGACTGCTTCTTACCTTTCGGGTCGACCACCAGGCCGAGGCAGATCACGTTGCGATACGCGTTCTGCTTGAAGAGCAAGGTCGAGATGGCCAGCAGCGAGTAGAACCAGCCGCGGGTCTGGTCCATCGCCTCAGAGATGAAGTCGGCCGGGAAAGTCTCTTCGAACTCCTTTGTGCCCTGCAGCGGATGCCCTCGCTGGGCGAAAGGCATCGAGCCCGAGTCGAACCAGGCGTCGAGCACTTCAGGAACCCGCCGCATGACTCCGTCGCATTTATCGCACGGCAGCGTGACCGTGTCGATGAACGGACGGTGCAGGTCTGTGTCCGCTTTGAGGCCCAGCTCGGCCGACGAGCTTATGCATTTCTGCTGTTCGCAGTTGTCGCAGACCCAGAATGGGAGCGGCGTGCCCCAGTAGCGAGAACGCGAGATCGCCCAGTCGACGTTGTTCTCCAGCCAGTCGCCCATGCGGCCCGTCTTGATGTGCGCCGGGACCCAGTTGGTGGCCTGGTTGTTGGCGATCAGCTCACCCTTGCGTTGTGTCGTGCGGACGTACCAGGAGTCGAGCGCGTAGTAGATCAGCGGCGTGCCGCAGCGCCAGCAGAACGGGTACGTGTGCAGGGTCGTCTCGGACTTGTAGAGCAGGCCGCGCGCCTTGAGGTCATCGAGGATGACCGGGTCGGCCTCCTTGACATGAAGGCCGGCGAACTTCTCGACGTAGGGCAGGAACTTTCCGTCCAGGCCCACGGTGTGCTTGAAAGGAATGCCCTTTTCCTGGCAGAGCCTCAGGTCGTCGACGCCGTAGAGCGCTGACGTGTGCACGACGCCGGTGCCTTCCTCGGTGGAGACGAAGTCCGCGTCGACGACGTAGTGCGCGCGGCCCTCCGCCGGGATCGAGTAGGGATAGAGCGGCTCGTAGTCGAGACCCACCAGGTCGCGGCCCTTCATGCGCTCCACGACCTCGGGCGACTCGTTGAGGACCGAGAGGCGCGCCTCGGCGAGGATCAGGAACCCATCGCCGTCTTTCACCTTGATGTAGTCGACATCGTTGTCCACCGCCAGGGCGACGTTTCCGGGAAGCGTCCAGGGAGTGGTGGTCCAGGCGAGAATCGACGTCTTGTCAAAGTCATGCGCCCTGCGCGCGCCCGGCTGGTCATGCGCCCTGCGCGCGCCCGGCTGGTCCTTCTTGAGCCTGAAGCGAACGTACACGCTCGGGTCGGGCACATTGTCCTGGTAGCCCTGTGCAAGCTCGTGGCTCGAGAGCGGCGTCGCGCAGCGGGGGCAGTAGGGAGCGACGCGAAAGCCCTTGTAGACCAGGCCCTGCTTCCACATCTCGCTGAGCGCCCACCAGACGGACTGGATGTAGTCGGGCGTCAGCGTCCAGTAGGCGTTGTCGTAGTCCAGCCAGAAGCCCATGCGCTCGCTGAACGCGACCCAGTCGGTGACGTACTCGGTCACGCTCTCGCGGCACAGCTCGTTGAAGCGCTCGATTCCGATCTCGTTCTCGATCTCGAACTTGCCGGAGATCTTGAGCTTCTTCTCGACCTCGATCTCGACCGGCAGGCCATGGGTGTCCCAGCCCGCCTTGCGCTCGACATAGAACCCTTTCATCGTCTTGTAGCGCGGGAACAGGTCCTTGAAGGCGCGCGCGAGGATGTGGTGGGTGGCGGGCTTGCCGTTGGCGGTGGGTGGCCCCTCGTAGAACACGAAGCGGGGTTTGCCCGCGCGCAGATCGAGCGATTTCTGGAAAGTGTTCTCCTGTTTCCAGCGCGCCATCATTTGCTTCTCCAGGTCGGGGAAGCTGACCTTCTGATCTACTTTTTCGAACATCGGGTCAGGCGCCGGTGAAGTTGCGCAGCGCTGCGATCACGAAGTAGGCGACGAGCGTCACGACCAGGGGCGAGAGGTCCATCCCCGACATGGGCGGCAGGCGGTGCCGGACTGGAGCGAGGATGGGCTCCGTAGCCTGGTAGACGAACCGGTAGACCGAGTTGTTCGGATTCGGGTTTGTCCACGAGAAAACGACCCGCACCAGGATCAGGATGATGAGGGCGTAGAGGGCGTAGATGAGGATGGATGCGATCAGCATTGAGACTTAGGCGCGAGGTCCGAAAAGCGCCTGACCCAATCGTAGCATCGTGCTTCCGGCGGCTAGGGCGGCCTCGAAGTCGCCGCTCATCCCCATAGAAAGGACGGGCAGGCCCTTTCCCATCCGCTGCTCCGCCTCGTCGTGCAGCGTTCGCAGCTCGTCGAACGCCGGCGTCGGATCGCCCTGTGACGGTCCCATGCCCATCAAGCCCTGAACCTCGAGCAGGCTCGACACCGTCTTGATCAGCTCGAGCGCTTGATCGGGCAGCACGCCCGATTTTTGCGGCTCGCGTGCGATGTTCACTTCCATCAGCACCGCTTGACCCGGCGCGTGGCGGGCGATCGCCTCGGCCAGCCGCGCCGAGTCGACGGTCTGGATGAGCGCGAACCGCCCGGCGGCCTGCTGCACCTTGTTGGTCTGGAGGTGCCCGATGAGGTGCCAGTGCGCCCCCTGTATCGCATCCATCTTCGGCAGCGCCTCCTGCACACGGTTCTCGCCCAGCACGTGCAGGCCGCAAGCAAGCGCCTCGCGGCACACCTCGACTCCGAATCCCTTGGTCACGGCCACGATCGCCACCTCGTCGGGGTTGCGGCCCGTGGCTGCGATGCGAGCGCTGACGCGAGCCAGGCGCTCCAGGACTGTTGGCTCGGTCACCGCAGGCCGACGATGGCGCCGAAGCGGGTGCCGTCCGGGGCGCGGCGGTGCGATGGCAGGAAATCGGTCTCCTTGGTGCAGAGGCCCAGGACATGGACATCGGTTACGCCGGACTCTTCGAGCTGGACCCGGTTCGCCGCGGCAAGGTCGAGGAGAAATCGATCGCCGGGGGGTGTTACGAATTTCGCGTCGAACTGCGAGGCGACCTCAGTGCCCACCTCGTAGCAGCGGCCGCAGATTCCGGGCCCGATGCCTGCCCGGATGTTCTCAGGGGCCGAGCCGAACTCGTCATGCATCGCCTTCACCGTCGCCTTCGCGACGCCGGCGACCGTGCCGCGCCAACCGGCATGTGCAAGGCCCACGGACCTCGTTACCGGGTCCCAGAGCACGATCGGGTAGCAGTCTGCGTAGGTGGCGAACAGGGCCACACCTTTGCTGTTGGTGATCAAGCCGTCGACGCCCTGTAGGACATCCTTCGGCTCATCCACGCGCGCCACCGTCGAGCCATGCACGGCTCCGAGCGTGGTCAGCGGCTGGTCCCCGATTCCGACCGCCCTTGCAAATGCCCGGCGCGAGGCCAGCACCGGCACCGGGTCAGGAGCGTGAGTCAGGCCGACGGATCCCAATGCGCTGGTGGAGAAGCCGTGGGCGAACGCCGGGTCGTCGAGCTGAGGAATCCGCAGTACGAGCGGCGTTTGAATCAATTCTTGAAGTCCCACCGGGTGGGAGAGCCGGTGAAGTCGCCGGCCTGGATGCCGAACGCCCACTCGGGGCGGACCCGGAAGCTTGCGTTTTTCGCCGGGTCGAGCATCTCGATGCCGTAGCTCGTCGAGTACTTGGCGTTCTCGAGCTCCAGCATCAGCTCCAGCTCGTGCGTCGAGGTGATCAGCTTGGCCATGCCCTCGACAACCACGGGGTTGTCCGCGTCTTCGGTCGTGACGATACAGCGCGGGTTGGCGGTGAGGTTTCTCGCCTTGCGCGACGGCTTGCTGCTGCTGAACCAGAACTGGCCCTCGTGCCACATCCCCCAGACCGGCATCGCATGGGGCCGGCCGTCGGGCCAGCAACTGACGAGCCAGTAGTTGCGAGACGACTTCAGGCGCTCCTCCGCCCACGACCAGGGCAAGAGGCCGGTGCCCTCGCCAGCTGGCAGCAGCCCGTATCCCGGCATGTATGGACGCGCGCTCGTGACCATCTATGAGATCAATTTAGCGCGGGATCGGAGCGGCTACGACCGGCGGGAGCTCAGGACCTGCTCGATCTCTTTTTTGACCTGCTGGAGATCCATGAACTCCCGGTAGACGGAGGCGAACCGGATGTACGCGACCTCGTCGAGGTCGCGCAGGCGATTCATCACCATCTCGCCGATCTCCCCGCTCGGGATCTCGACCCGACCCGAGCGCCGCAGCTCGGCCTCGATGTCGTCGACGATCGCGCGCAGGCGCTCCGGCGAGATGTCGCGCTTCTCGGTGGCCTTCTTGAGGCCGGTGAACAGCTTTTGCGGATCGAAGTCTTCGCGCCGCCCGTCCTTCTTGGTGACGAAGAAGGGGACCGTCTCGATCCTCTCGTACGTGGTGAATCGCTGCCCGCACTGCAGGCACTCGCGCCTGCGCCGAATCGCCTCACCGACCTCCGAGTCGCGTGAGTCGACGACCTTCAGGTCGTGATGACCGCAATACGGGCAGCGCATGAAAGCTCCTGGTTACATTCGGTTGCGGAGAAACGCCGGGATGTTGATGTCGCCGAGATCTTCCGAGCCGAACTCGGGCCGCTCGATCGTACGACGCATCGTCTCCTGCTTGGCTTCGGACTGGGTCTTGCCGCCGAAGCCGGTGGCGATGACTGTGACTTTGATCTCACCCTGCATGGTCTCGTCGCGGACGACGCCGAAGATGATGTTGGCGCCGGGATCGGCCGCCGCGCGTACGATCTCGGCCGCTTTCTGGACCTCTTGCAGTGTGATGTCCTTGCCGGCGGTGATGTTGAAAAGGATGCCCTTGGCGCCGTCGATCGACGTTTCGAGCAGCGGGCTGGATACCGCCTGCTTGGCGGCGTCCTCGGCGCGCGTGTCGCCTGCGCCGTGGCCTATGCCCATGAGGGCCTCGCCGGCGTTCTCCATGATCGCCTTCACGTCGGCGAAGTCGAGGTTGATCACGCCCGGCTGGGTGACGAGGTCGGAGATGCCCTGCACGCCCTGGCGCAGGACGTCGTCGGCCATCCGGAACGCTTCTTCGAGAGTGGTCTTGGAGCTGGCCACCTGGGCCAGCCGGTCGTTCGGCACGACGATCAACGCGTCGACCTGGCTGCGCAGCGCCTTGATGCCCTCCTCGGCGGTGTCGTTGCGAATGCGGCCTTCGAACGCGAAGGGTCGCGTGACCACGCCGATGGTCAGCGCGCCGGCCTCTTTCGCCAGCTCCGCCACGATCGCGGCCGACCCGGTGCCGGTGCCGCCGCCCATGCCGCAGGTGATGAACACCATGTCCGAGTCCTGCACCACGGCTGAGAGCTCGGTTCGGCTTTCGTCCGCCGCGTCGCGGCCGCGCGTCCAGTCACCACCGGCGCCAAGGCCGCGGGTGATCTTGCTTCCCATCTGGACTTTCACGTCGGCCTGGCAGCGTTCGAGCGCCTGCTTGTCCGTGTTGACGGCGATGAACTCGACCTTGAGCGCTTTCGAGATCATGCGATTGACGGCGTTTCCGCCACCGCCACCACAGCCGACGACCTTGATTCGCGCTCGCCCTTCGTGCAACAAACTTTCTTTCATTACGTCCTCCTGATCCGGATTGGCTTTTGCTATGGCGAGCTCCAGCTGGCTTCGGGTTTGCTCTCTAGAAAAAATCGCGCAGCCACCTCACTGTTTTTTGATACGTGCTGCCAAACGCGGGTTGGCGGTTTCCGTAGTTGCGTGCGGGCGCCCGCGAGCCCCACTTCACGAGGCCGGACGCGACTCCGAACGAGGGCCCATGGGCCTTGTCGGCAAGGCCGGCGAGCCCGGTCGGCTGGCCGAGCCGAGCCGAGGTGTCGAAGACGTAGGACGCCGCGTCCATCGTGCCCATGAGCCGCGAACCGCCGCCTGTCACGACGACGCCGGCTGGAAGCAGCTGGTCGAAGCCCGTCTTGCGGACCTCTTCGCGAGCCATCAGGAAGATCTCCTGCATCCGCGGCCCGATGATCTCGGCGAGGAAACGTCGCGGGAGGGCGGTGATCCTGTCGCCGCCAACCTGCCGGACTTCGACCTTTTCCGCGTGGTCGATCGCCTCGGGCAGGGAGTGGCCGTAGTTGAGCTTTAGGCTCTCGGCCTCGTCCAGCGTCGTGCGCAGGCCGATCGCGATGTCGCTCGTCACGTGGTTTCCGCCGACCGGCAGCACAGCGAGATGGCGGGCCGAGCCGTCGTTGTAGACGACCACGTTGGTCGTGCCGGCGCCGATCTCGATCAGGCAGACACCCAACTCGATCTCCTGCTGGGTCAGCACGCCTTCGCCGGCCGCAAGCCCCGCACACACGACGTCCTCGACGTCGAAGCCTGCCCCGTGCACGCACTTGATGACGTTCTGGATCGCGGTCTGGGCGCCGGTGATGATGTTGGTCTCGACCTCGAGCCGGTGGCCGGTCATGCCGATGGCGTCTCTGACCCCGTCCTGACCGTCGACGGTGTAGGCGCGGGGGATAACGTGGATGACCTGGCGGTCGGAGGCGACGCTGATCGCGCGGCTGGCCTCGACCACCCGCTGGACGTCGTCCTCGCCGATCTCGTGGTCGGGCCGCGCGACGGCGACCACGCCGGTGGAGTTCTGTGACCAAAGGTGGGTGCCGGCGAGGGAGACGACCACCGACTCGATGCGCTGGCCGGCCATGCGCTCGGCGGTGACGGCGGCGGCCTGGATGGCCGCGATCGTCTTGTCAAGGTTCACGACCACCCCCTTGCGCAGGCCTTCGGAGGGGCTTTCGCCCACGCCGATGATGCTCACGGGCGTGCCGGGGTCGTCAGACTCGGCGATAACGACAGTGACCCGGCTCGTGCCTAGGTCGAGACCGACGGTTTTCTTCCGCCTTGACAAAACGGTGCTGGGATGCCTCCTGGAACGTAGAGAAAAGATATTGGGCGGGCTGCCGGGATTATAAGGGCTCCGGGGCGAGAACGGGACCAGATTTTGTGGGTCGAGTCGGAGTTTGGGGCACGCCTTGTGGTCGGGCCGGGCGGGTGACGGGCCGGGAAGAGGGTGTCGGGCGGGGTCTGGGAGTCGATTTGGCGCGCCTCAGACCCGCATGGGACCGTGGAATGCGGGTTTCGGGTGGCGGCAATACCCGCATTGGACTGTTGGATGCGGGTTTGACAGGGGTGCGCACCTATCGGGCCGTGCGAACTACAAATAGTGCCGGCGGATGGCTCCCAGGTTGTTGAAGATTCGCACCCCGAACGCGACGATGGCGGCGATGGACAGGTCCACTCCCAGCTTGTCCCCGAAGTAGACCAGGCCGGCGGCCAGCAGCATGTTGGTCAGGAGGCCGCTGACGAAGACGCGCGGCTCGAACGTGCCCGCGATGTACGCCTTGAACGCGCCGAAGATCGAGTCCAGCGCGGCCAGCACCGCGATCGCGGTGTACCGCGCGTACGTGACCGGGATCGTGACCGGCGACAGCACGCCGAGAAACACACCCAGGATCGCGAAGACGATCGCAACGACGATTACCGGCATGCGGAGGCCGGCGTCGGCGCTGGAGTCGCGCCCGCGACAGGCGACGGCGGCGCTGGTTCACGCGACTTGTATCCGACCGCCGCCTCGGTCGGGTTCATCACGTTCACGTACTCGAGGTCGGCGGAGTTGTAGTTGACCTGCCCCGCGATGGCCTTGAGCGC
>Ga0209648_10000482_pt1 | contig 30666 bp, 32 predicted proteins | sample GraSoi2013_115cm_FD_185830 | JGI IMG/M metagenome (GOLD analysis project Ga0209648, IMG submission 185830) | Grasslands soil microbial communities from the Angelo Coastal Reserve, California, USA - Sample 9_17_2013_115cm (SPAdes) (version 2) | ecosystem: Environmental > Terrestrial > Soil >...
AGAAGAGGTAATCACGCTCGAGCTTCGAGTCCCCGAAAGACACTATCTGAGACAGGAACGAATACGTCCGGACGAACTTGTCTAGGGCGTCCTTGAAAGCCAGCCGGTCCTCTTCGTCCAATGCCTTGAACCGCTCCACCGCCGGGTCGAGAAGTGCGTAGACCTTGCCGTGGTCTTTGGGATCGATGATGGTGACGAGGACAGCAACGGTAGCTTCGATCTCGTCGGGACGCAGCACGTCATACTGATCCAGACGTCCGCGCGTATCCCAGAGGAGATTCGGGTCTGTGGGTGGAGCGATGGTGCGACCGTAGTAATTCTCGAACGCCTTGACTATATCGTCAGTCTCGTTGCGGAAGTCGAGGACAAACGTATCGTTCTTGAGGGGGTGGATGCGATTCAGTCGAGAAAGAGTCTGAACAGCCGCTAGTCCAATCAACACCTTGTCCACGTACATGGTGTGCAGGAGTGGCTGGTCGAAACCCGTCTGGAACTTCTCAGCGACGATCATCACTTGGTAATCGTCGGTATCGAACTTGTCGGCGGTCCTCGACTCTGGGAAGTCGTTCATACCCGCTTCAGTCCAACTCAAGCCGCTCTTGTCAATAACCTTGCCTGAAAAAGCGACCAGGGTGGCGAGGTCGGAGTAGCCTTTCTTACTGATATAGGCGTCGATGGCTTGCTTGTAGCGCACAGCGTGAAGGCGCGATGACGTGACGACCATGGCCTTCGCGGCACCACCAATCTTCGTGGCCGTATGGGCACGGAAGTGCTCGATGATGATCTCAGCCTTTTGCGACAGGTTAGAGGGATGCAACGAGACGAAACGAGCGATAGCACGGTGAGCCTTGCGAGTCTCGTAAGCTGGGTCCTCGGTTACTGCTTTCTCAATGCGCCAGAACGTCTTGTAGGTCGTGTAGTTCCGGAGAACATCGAGGATGAAGCCCTCTTCGATGGCCTGGCGCATCGGGTACAGGTGGAACGCCTCGTGTTTCTCTAGCTCCCGATTCCAGGTACCGAACATTTCTAGGGTACGTGCTTTGGGGGTAGCGGTGAAAGCGAAAAAGGAGAGATTCTTTTGCTTACCTCGAGCCATCACTACCTTGGCTAGTGCCTCTTCAACGGGATCAATTGCTACTGCTACAAAGCCTGCATCCTCGGCCTCGGCCACAGTAAGCTCCTGCTCGTCGGTCGCTCCAAGTGCTAGGCGCAGATCTTTAGCAGACTCACCAGTCTGAGAGGAGTGGGCTTCGTCGATGATAACGGCATAACGACGGGATGGTAGGCTCTCGATCTTACTGAGTACAAACGGGAATTTCTGTAAAGTAGTGATAATAATCCGTGCCTGCTCACCTTTCAGGGCTTCAGCGAGCTGATCCGAGTTTTTGTCAATCTTCACGACCACACCTCGGGTGTGTTCGAATTGGTAGATCGTGTCCTGTAGCTGACGGTCGAGGATACGTCGATCGGTTATCACGATCACCTTGTCGAACACCTTGGTGTCCATTGCATCATGTAGGTTCGAAAGGCGGTGAGCCGTCCAGGCGATGGTGTTCGACTTACCCGAGCCGGCCGAGTGCTGAATAAGGTAGTTCTCTCCGGCTCCGTGGGTCCTGGCATCGGCTTCAAGAGCCAATACAGCGTCCCACTGATGGAAGCGTGGGAAGATGATGACCTCAGCAGCTTTTTTGGCTGCTGAGGATCCTTTGTCAGGTCGCTCAACATGGATGAACCGAGCGAGCAAGTTCATCCAGGCGTCCTTGGTCCACACTCGCTCCCAGAGGTAAGACGTGCGGTGGCCGTTCGGGTTCGGAGGGTTTCCTGCCCCGTAGTTGTGGCCCAAGTTGAATGGCATGAAGCGGGTCTGTTCGCCTGCTAACTTCGTTGTCATCGATACGCGGTCGGGATCGACAGCGAAGTGAACTACTGCCCGGCGTGACAAGGTAACGTTGGCCGGGTCTCGGTCCTTGCGGTACTGAGCGACGGCATGCTCGACCGTCTGGCCGGTCAGCTTATTTTTTAGCTCTACTGTGGCCGTTGGGATCCCATTCAGCAAAAACACCATGTCGAGCGTCTTTGTCGAGCCAGACTCATAGGCGAGCTGGCGAGTTACGGTAAGGCGGTTCGCATCGTAGAGGGCAAGCAATTCAGGTGTGAGGCTATGAGCTGGTTTGAAGAATGCAAGCCTGATCGTGACTCCGAGGTCAACTACGCCGTGGCGCAGAACATCAACCGTCCCTCGGTTGTCGAGCTCGGTTGCGAGCCGCCTAGCGAAACCTCGCTGTGCAGCTTCAGGATTATTGCCGTAGCGGCCTAGGAGGGAGTTCCACGCCTTCACCTGAGTAACACCAATGAAGGCAAACAACTCGGAGGAGTCGAGGCCCAAGATGGGATCAAAGTTGGATGGAGAGGACCGACGATAACCACCGTGCGCTAGCAAGAACTGTTCGATGGCGTCCTCGAAGAGGCGCTCGTCTACTTTCATGCCACTGCCTCCGGCACTGGTATCTCAAGTTTCCCTGTGACTGCTGCGGTTATTAGCGCTTGGCGGTGCTCAAGTGCCAACGCCTCCGAGGCGACTATCCGATCTCGCAAGGGGCGGATCTTGCGGATCTCGTCACCGATGGCTCGCTGTTCGTCGGTCGGCACTAGCGGCACAGGGATCCTGCCGAAGAGGTCCCAGTTGCGGAAGTCCACCGCCCTTTCTCTTGTGCTTATAGCAAAGTTGCCGAGGTATCCATTGACAGCAAGCAGCCGCAGCATTCTTCCATAGAAGGTGCCGTCGCCTTGTTTTGGGATGCACACGTGGTACACAGGGCTACAGACGCCCGCCGTTCGGGCGTCTCCAATAGCGCCGGAGAACCCGTCGAGCCCGTGGATGACGACGTCGCCAACTTCAACCTGCTGGACACGAGCCGTCTCGGTCCAAGCATTCGTGAAACCTTCGCGATTGCGGGCCTCGCGAGTCGTGACCTCGCCGTCTCGGAATGCCGTAACCATGTTGCCTCCGTCGGCCCAGCGCTCAAGTTTTGTCAGTACCCGCCGGATCGGAACGACCTCGACCTCTCCTTCACCGGCAAGGGGACTCCTCCTGATGTAGTCGGAGACTTGCGCGTTGACGCGTTCCTCTAGCAAGTCGATCATGCGGCGTTTCTTGGCGATGAGCGCGTCGATTCGGGTCGTCGTAGAGTCGAGGTAGTCGGCGATCCTTGCTTGTACTGCTCGGGGTGGAGCGAAGACTGGCAGCAGGCGCAATTGCTCCCATCCAATGTCGAATTGAGATGGAGGCATCCACTTTGAGATGCGAGTGAGCTCCTGTAAGTATGGCTGGGAGTGCAAAAGATAATGGAGGTAGCGAGGGTCATATTCAGATTTCGGGCGACAGACGAAGTAAGCTGGACTGACAATCCCTTCGTACCGGGACACACCGAGGCCTCCCTGCCAGGTACGGAGTTTGTTGAATACGATGTCTCCTGGCTGGACAATCAAATACTTGGCAAGGTCTTCGCCAAGTTGATTGTGGTTGTCCTGCCGTGACGACCGTGGGACGACGCCTTCATCAAGGAAGACTGACAATGGTTCGAGGTTGGGCTGCCCAGCTAGCTGTATCCGAGCGGCCACGCGTCCAAAGGGGCGCACTGTCCATGATGGTGGTACTGAGATACCGTCGATGATGCTCACTTCGTTACCTCCTGTAGGAGGCTTTGAATTTCAGCTTCTAGCGCTTTGATCTCGGCATCAATCTCCGCCAATGGTCGCGGCGGAACGTACTTATAGAAGTGGCTAGTTAAAGGAATCTCATAACCAAGCTTGGTCTTGCTGTGGTCAACCCATGCGTCAGGAACATATGGCAAAACCTCAGAAACCATGTAATCGTTGACTGCGGTCCGGTATTCCACACTCGCCAGTCGAGCATCCGGATTCTCAGCCCATGTGACAGGCACCGGAGGGAGTGGTACATTTTCGTTATCGCGCAAGTCGGGGTCCGGTTCTGGTTCACCTTTCTGATTTGTAACAATCGGGGCATCGGGATCGGGCACCGCGAGTGCATCCCACAACTGCTTTTCAAGTGCCTTAGGTACCAGCCTCAATATTTTTGTAAGGACCTGACGGTCCGTCGTACTTGTTCCATCCAATGACGTGAGTTTCTCAGTAAGCCAAGTTTGCTCGTGTGGAGACAGCTTCGCCCATTGCTTGGTTTGAACAAGCCGGGCAACGGTCTCTCCTGTCACCTCCCAACGAAGACGGAGGGGTCGCTCGACAGTTACGCGCTGGTAGCCAAAGGCCTCGTTTGGGAAGATCTTGGCTCGGTCACCCTCGACGAAGTCGCTGTATAAGCGAGTGATTTCTGCAATCTGTTCGCTGCTAATCTCCTTGCGTTTTTCGCCCAGGCTCTTGCGCAGCTTGGTCCAGTAGTCCCGTGCGTCTACCAACTGGACCTTGCCTTGGCGCTCAGGACGCTTTCGGTTGGTGACGATCCAGAAGTAGGTCGAGATCCCGGTGTTATAGAATAGCTGGTCGGGGAGAGCGACGATTGCTTCTAACCAGTCGTTCTCGATGATCCACCGGCGGATTTCCGACTCTCCTGAACCGGCTGCCGCAGTGAGCAGCGGGGAGCCGTTGAAGACGATGGCCAGCCGGCTTCCACCCTCAGCAGGAGATTTCATCTTCGAGATCATGTGCTGAAGGAAAAGGAAACTTCCATCATTGACGCGCGGAAGCCCAGCCCCGAAGCGTCCGTTAAAACCTTTCTCATGTTCTCGACGCACCTCATTTTCAACTTTCTTCCACTCGACACCAAACGGTGGATTAGCAAGGAGGTAATCAAAAGTGCGGCCAGAGTGACCGTCGTCAGAGAAGCTATTGCCGCAAACAATATGAGAGGCATCCTGGCCCTTGAGCATCATATCCGAGCGGCAAACCGCATAAGTCTCGTCGTTCAGTTCTTGCCCGAAGACCTCCATTCGTGCATGTGGGTTCAGCGAGCGCAGATGGTCCTCAGCCACCGAGAGCATTCCACCGGTGCCGCAGGCTGGGTCGAAGAGAGTACGCACAACGCCCGGTCCCGTTAGCGCCTCATCGTCCTCTGCGAAAAGTAAATTCACCATGAGGCGGATGACCTCGCGGGGAGTGAAGTGCTCACCGGCAGTCTCGTTCGATAGTTCAGAAAACCGTCGGATCAGCTCCTCGTAGAGGTAGCCCATTTCGAGGTTGGATACTACCGAGGGATGAAGATCGATCTCGGCGAAGCGGGAAATAACCAAGTACAGCAGGTTCGCTCGATCAAGGCGTGCGATCTGGGTGTTGAAGTCGAACTTGTCGATAATCTCCCTAGCGCTGGGCGAGAAACCAGCGATGTAGGCCTCCAAGTTCCCGGCAACCTGGCCGGGGTCATCGAGCAGGCGCCTGAAGTCGAGGGGGGAGGTGTTGAAGAACTGCTCGCCAGATACAGCGCATAAGACTGGCTCGATGTTCTCAACGCGACCCTTGAGCTTCCTTGCACGTTCCAGCACGGCATCTTTCGTTGGCTCCAGTACGCAGTCAAGCCGACGGAGGACTGTCAGCGGCAGTATCACCTTGCCGTACTCGGACTGCTTGTAGTCGCCCCGGAGAAGATCGGCGACCGCCCAAATGAAGCTGGCGTGGTTCTTGATCGTGGAATCTTTCATTGGCGACTCCCTGCTCCTATAGTGAAAAAGAAACGTTGGTTCATTGACTAAGCATTTGATGCCGAAGGCTTGTTGTCGTTCCGCGCATCAATGAGTATGATCTGCGGATTTCCAGCGATGCCCAGCTTATTGAGTATTGCACTTACCTTTAGTAACTCGTCCTCACTAAAGTATACAATCACTTTAAAAGAAAGTTGGGTACCGTTAGCCTTCTGATAAATCTCAACTTGCTTTTGTAGGTTCTGTTCGAGTTTCTTATTGCTGGCTAGCTTAAACTCAACAAGCGTTTTATCTAGTCTACCTCTTGAAAGCGTAGCATCCACCGGCCCCCGCCCATTGTTTGGTTCACGATTAACGTCAGAGAGGGTTGAATTATGGCATATCAGGCCGAACAAGAGCTGCAATTCTTTTTCACCGTGGGTCCGTTCGCCGTTATTGTAAAAGAGCCTGTAGCCGTCATTATTTTCAATATATCCTTTAAGATCGTTGATCTTTTTTCGTGCCTCTTCGTAACTGGTGGCCGTTGGTAGATAAAAGCCAGTGTTCTCCAAGCCAGCTCTGAATTGTTGAACCTTTGCAACATAAAGAACTTCAGAGAAAGCTACTTTCTTTCCGCTGATGCTCGTCGCTTGCTCTCCTTGGGCCTCCTTGAACTTAATATAGTAATCGATTAGCTCAGGTGCGAATTTTTGGAAAGTCGCCGCTGCGGCTGCCGCACGCTCCTTTTTGGTAGGTTTTTTACCTGCGCGTTCTGGGTCGAGTGAGAGTTGGCTCATAAAATAGTTATTCACCTTGAAGCGCAGCTCCTCGTCGTCAATCATGGTCGGAATTTGATCAAAGTCGTTAAACAAATCCTCTTTGTTAATCCAGGTATCGTCTTTCGTCAGCAGTGCCTTTGGCGTAAGGATGACATAACCCCCATTAAATTTAGGTAGGTCAAAGGTTCGCTCCTCCCAACTCTCAGTCCTGTAGTTAAAGTAGGCGCGCTCTACCCTGAAAGTTGCACGACGGTCCTGGCTAATGTGTCGCTGCGCAAAGGTTTGGGTGTACTCAAGGAGGAACCCTTTTATAAGGTTCGTGGTGAAATCGCTGATGTTGTCCCTGCCTACACCATCTTTGATTAAACAGAGCTTTTCAAGGTGACTGCCTTGGGTGATTTGCTTCTGACCGGGCGTATCAAAAACTTTAACAAGATTTTCATTCAAAGCCTTAGCAAAGTCCGTTCCCAAGCCGCTTCCGCTGTTGCCAATGGCAGAAAAGCCAAGCCAGTTCTGCTTAACCTCTCGAAATGTGTACCAAGCCTTAAGAGCACCGCTATCTATACGTTGAGTGAGTGATTTATCTTTTAGAAAACGTAGGTAGTTGATTATGTCGTCATGCAATTTGCGGTACTGTGGATTCTTACTGTTAAAGAGCAAAAACGGGTCGATAAAAAGGGGCAAATCAGTAACTAATGAGATATTGAAAGCTCCGTATCGTTCGAGTACGTCCTGGTCAACTTTAAAGTAATCAGAAAAATATACGTCTACGTGGGTCTTCGTTACCACTTCTTGAGTGATAGTAGGACTAACTTTGCTCATGTATTAGCCTTCGACAATGATGTTTTTTTGAAAGTACCAGAGGTCCTTGCGTAAATAAGCAGGATCTCTGAATCTTGTTATATGCGGCGGCAGTAAAAACTGTCTGGCTGTTCAGCAGATCGATAGTGAGGCTGCCCCTCTCCACTTAGTAAGTTGGCAGCTATTATATCAGAACGTTAGCACTTTGTATATATGAGTGCCAAATAGTAATCGACGCGTAGGACTTTTGTTCCTGCTTGTGCGGTAGAACTGTGTAGCTTCGATCAAAATAAGCTTTGTGGGTGCGCAGTGTTACTACTTGACAAGGTGTATAATCCCCTCTAGCAATGCATGGACTGGCCCCGGCCTTTCACCACGCAGGCTTATTAACACCACCGTGATCGGAGTACGCTACTTGCCTACCGCCTCGACAAGATGCTTGTCGTTGTGGCGCGGTGAGTTCACATCTCCGCTCACTGTATACATTTCAAGCAACCCGTCTTCGTACGGAACGAGCAGGCCTGCCAGTTGCTCCCGTTCGCTGTACTGAAGATTAAGCCAGCGCGTTTCATGCTCTGGCGTCAGAATAACTGGCATACGGTCGTGTATATGCTTCATCTCCCTGTTGGGACCCGTCGTCATAATTGAAAAGCTGTAAAGCGGTTTGCCTTCCACGTCATGCCACACGCTGTATATTCCGGCAAAGGCAAACAATGCTTGATCTTTCGGATGAATAAAATAAGGCACTTTCAAATGGTCGCTTATCGGCTTCCACTCGTAGAAGCCCCGTGCTGGCACTAAACAGCGGTGGTGCGTGACAGCACCCTTCCACATTCCGCTATCAAAAGCGTTCTCTGATCTGGTGTTGATATGCAAGCGCTCCTTGGACGGGTCTTTACTCCACGGCGGAATGAAATCCCATTGCATCAGCTCGGCAATTCTGCCCTGCTCCGGGTCCTGCACTATCACCGGCAGCCATTGGCGGGGTGCCACATTGTAATTGTCCTGGGACACAAACTTGGGTTGCGTCGCCAAGTTGAACCTGGGGCCCAAGTCCCTTTGTGTCATAGAGCGTATACCGGCCGCACATACTACCCATTTTACCCTGAAAGGACAACGTATGCGCGAAACAATCAACGAAGCAGTGAGCGTGGTGATGTACTACTCTGCTAAAAAGCGGGAGGCCCTGCCCTGCCTCATCCGCTGGCAAAACAAAGACTATGCAGTGGGCAAGCTCGGGTATCACCACAAGGTCAAAGTTGGCGATACCCTGCACCACATCTTTGAGTTAGTAGATAAAGAAAATAGCCTGTATTTCAGGCTGAACCTGGACAGTTCTAACCTGCACTGGACATTGGAGGCCATCCATGACGGACTTCCCTCTTAACTACAACCGGCCGCTTATCATGCACATTGACCTGAACTCCTGCTTTGCCATTATCGAGCAGCAGGCCAACCCGCTGTTGCGGCACAAACCCGTGGCGATTGCCGCGTACGATACGCCGCGCGGCGCGGTGATCGCGTCCAGCTATGAAGCCAAGGCCTTGGGTATCAAGCTGGGCGTCAACGTGCGGGAGGCCCGGTTATTGTGCCGTGATGTCATCGTCATGATGCCGGACCCGGACAAATATTTTGATGCCCATAAGCGCTTCAAAAAAGTGCTCTTAAACTACACCGATACCGTTACCCCAAAATCGGTCGATGAGTTCGTGATTGATTTTAGGGGCTCGCTGGCCATCCAGCGCGGCAAGAGCCTGGTCGATGTCGGTCACGAGATAAAGGCGGATGTCAAAGCAGCATTGGGTGAGTACGTCACCGTCAACGTCGGCATTGGTCCAAACCGTTTTTTAGCCAAACTGGCGGCAGGCCTGCACAAGCCGGACGGTCTGGATATCATTGACGGTAATAATCTTGAGGAGATATACAGCCAGCTTACGTTAGTTGATCTGCCGGGCATTAACGTGCGCTACGAGGCCAGGCTGAACGCGGGCGGTATTTTTACCCCCCTGCACTTTCTGCACGCGCCATTGCCGTTACTCAAAAAAAGAGTGTTCAAAAGCATTAACGGCTACTACTGGTACTTGCGGCTCAGAGGGCATGAAATCGACGGCGTGGACTTTGGCCGCAAAAGCTACGGGCAGCAGTATGCCTTGGGAGATAAAACTACTGATCGGGAAAAACTGTCGCGCTTACTGATGAAATTATGCGAGAAAACCGGGCGCCGCTTACGAGCCGGCAACTATATTGCGACGGGCATCTACCTATGGCTGAGCTTCGAGAACCGGACGTACTGGGCTAAAGGCAAAGACACCAAAGCTGATATTTACTCCACCCAGGACATCTACCTGCACGCCCAACGGCTGCTCAACCAGGCCTTGATTCCGGCCAGAGTTACCAATATGGGCGTCACCGTGTACAAGCTGAAACCAACGACCCCTGAACAGCTTGGCTTGTTCGACGGCACCCGCCTGGACACGAAATCTTTAGCGCGGGCCGCTGACCTGGTGAATGACAAGTACGGTGAGTTCACCATCGTACCGGCAACAATGGCGAACATGCAGGACGTGATACTCAAGCGGGTGGCGTTCGGGAGTGTTAGGGATTTATGATAGTCCGGTATCAGAAAAGACCTGCGCCCTAGAAGTAACCCTCAAGATCGTGGATGAGATTGGTGACGAAATCTGGAAGTTTTACCGAGTTCACCACGAATGTGGGCCGTTTGTCGGGGCGTATGCTCACGACGGGAGTTGGGCCGATCAAGTTGCCGTTAGTTTGCTCATGGAGAGCAAGGGGATATTGATACAGTAGCCAATCCCTTTGGACCAAATCGAGTTTCGCCGTGTCGATCTCGCCAGTCGCCTTGCTTATGTCCTGGGGGTCATACTGTGTAATCCATAAGTTTGCCGTCGTTACTACGATTGGTATAACAAAGTTCTTAGCTTCTGGCTGGTGCGATAGGGATGGGATTTTCTCTACAATGCCAGGTACCGCTTCATTAGCCTGCTTGATTGCGAAGTAAGCACGCAGCGTTTTATCGGCGTTCCTGCTGATGGCGCCTTTATCTTCGCTGAATTCAAAGACGTTAACGCAATTTTCGTAGTCGCCGTATGCATTGTAGCCGAGGTTTGGAAGATTATAACCTTGTGTGAACGAATTCTCGCCGCCCTTAGTGAACATAAAATACGGCATATCGCGAAGCCCGGTCGGTCGGTGCGGTTCGAATACCCAATGTTTCAGTTTGGGGTCAGCCTTCTTGCACTCGGTCGGCAAAAAGACGATGCCCCCGTTATCTATACTTGTTGCGGCCAGGACGTCTACTGTCCCATTGATGATGAGCGGATGAACACCATAGTTGTAGGGGTACTCCCTATAAGCCGTAAAAACCCTATCCACCTTCCAGTCCTTAAATAGCTGGTAGGTATCGCGTTCCAAAAAAATGCCGGTACCGATCAGGTCGTCTTTAACTTTAGCTGATACCTTTGGGCTCACAATACCTCTCCTTGATTTCGAATCTGTTATATCTACGATATCAGACGAGCGGTAGTTGCTTGCCGTTTTTTAATATCTGCTGGATGAGGTATGCCTGCTCCTGGGCTTTTGCTCGCGCTGCCTGGGCCTCGCGCGGGTGGTGGCGTGACCACGCGGCGTGTCTGGAGATTGCGCTGCGCTCCTGGGCGCTTAATCGCTCCGCACGTCTGTAGCCGCCAAGACTACCGAGCGTGGCGGCGTGTATGTTCTTGTGGGGTTCTGATTGCATATGGCTCCTTTCGTTCAGTTGCCATCTATCAGTATATACCTACCGCTAAGCACGGTCAAGCGATGCTGGCCGCCAAGCAGCAGTCGCGCGGCGCTAGCAGCGGGAGCGGGCTGCTTAGGGGCTAAGCAGGCGGTAGCCGTGCTTAGCGGTAGGCATAGGTGTCATGGCAAGCGTTGAGAGGATGCTTTTGATACGACTTGTGGCTCAACGACAATACTGCTTCTCACAAAATCATCGAGAGCGATGCGCTTCAAGCCCTGCCCTTCATCTCCAAGTACTATCGAGCTACTGTCATTATCAGTCGCTTTGATTACCATGTAGTACCCTGCTTGGCAAGAGTTTTGTCGCTGAGGATATAATTCAGTACAGAGTAAGAGGCGAACGAAAGGACCGACCAATGACGTGGCTCTGGAAAGAAATTGAGGCAGACTGGCTTGCTGGCAGTGCGCTCGCTCAGCCACCAGAAGTGATTGTTGAGGCGTTCGAACGTGTTGAAGCCCACTTTGGGCGACCATGGATTGAAGCGAGCCGAATGCATGAAGGAGGAATCGGCCCTGCTCGGGGTGCGTCGCCGACACTACACATTGTCACTCTTGGTCGGCAGCTTGCCATACTTGAACATGTAGATAACGGCGGGAAGCTTCTAACGAAGCTGCGCGATCGGGATATCAGCGCGTATGCCGAGCTTTCTGCGATTTGGCTTGCATGTCACAGTCAAGAACTTGAGATCGAATACGAACCGCAGGCTACGGCCTCTGGAAGGACGCGGAAGTCGGATTTCAGGATACGGCGAGACATGGAGCCGTGGACGTATGTGGAGGTAACGCAGCCAAACCGGTCGGCTGCCCAGGAGCGTATGCACACAGTTATGGATCAGATGGCTCGAACCATAGAGGTGACGACTGGCAGTTACGCGGCAGAGGTCTTCTTTTTGAGGCTGCCTGAGCCGTCTGAAGTTGAGCACGTCCGTGCGGTGCTCGAAAAGGAGGTGGCTCTGTCAGGCGCACATGAACACCTTCTGCCCGACGGTCTCGGCGTCATCTATTTCAACACTTCGCAGCCGGGACAGTTCGTCGTTGATGATCACGGCTTTCCGAGGGTGCCACGTCTGGGTCAAGCAAGCGCAACCTACGAGAATGGAAAGTCCGTTCGCCAAATTGCTATACGGATGCCATACTTCGACACACGAGGCAATCAGTTCTTGGCGACGGAGGCAGCTCAACTACCGGGAGATGCACCAGGCCTGATCATGGTGCAGACAGCGGGAGCGCCCGGCGCCTTGAAGGAGTGGGTACCGGTCATAGAGGCCGAATTTCAGCTAGAACTCTACCGCCAGGTAAGCGGCGTTTGCCTTTTCACGAGTGGTCATTATCCAACCGATCGAGGCGTGGAGCAGAGTATCGAGACTAAGCTAATTCTGAACAGTAGGGCGAAGCACCAACTGCCAGTTTGGCTCCAAGCCAACCTTCATTCGGACTGAACTGATATGAAGTGAACGAGCCCGCCGAGTAACGCTACATAATAAATTAAGTAAAGCTTACAGGCATTTCATTCCCACTTGAAGGTCAAGCCGTCCTAAGCTCCTTAGCAGCGGGCGCGGTGCTAAGCGGGTCGGCAGGCGGGTGGTGTGCTAAGGGGTTAGCATAGATTCTACTGTTATGTTAATGTCGGCGTGGCTACACCATACAAGTACGCAACCGGATTACCCACGGCTAATGCTTTCCCTAAAAATGAACGGCTATGATAAACTTAGCCTAATGGCAACAAAAGATCTGGGTTACTTTGAACCAGATATTGTTCGACGACCGACCTGGCCAAAGGTGCTCGCCAGTCGGCTCGCCTTTCCCTTGTTGTGTCTTCTATCGCGTGAGCAATCATTAAAGCTCGGCTTGATACCCATTGACGACGAACGAGTTATTCAAGCAATGAAAGAAGCCAAGGGCAGAGTCCTGGATATTGGCTGCGGCGCCAACAACTTTGTCCGCAGCTACGGTAACGGGACTGGTGTGGATATCGTTGACTGGAAGGGCTGCGACTTGGTGATAAAAGATGCAGCAAAGCTACCGTTTAAGGACGGCGAATTTGACACTGTAAGCTACATAGCATGCTTAAATCATATTCCCAATAGGGACGATTCCGTCAAAGAGGCTTACCGTGTCACAAAGAACGGCGGGAAAGTCATTGTCACTATGATTACGCCAAGGATGGGTAAATTCATTCACTGGCTTCGTTTTAGAAACGACCCAGATCACCAGGAGCGATGCATCGATCACGACCATGAGCTTATGGGGATGTCACCATCTCACGTCAAAAAGATCATGACAGTCGCGGGGTTTAAGAATGTCAAACGGAGGCGATTCGTGTTTGGCCTAAACAGCATCTACACTGCCACAAAATAGACACGTTTTTAACTACAAATGATACTTCGATAATACTGAACACTGACTGATCTTTCGTAATCGGCTTGTAGTTGCATTCTGAGCCTCATTCTTGCATGCCTTGCACGAGGCGGTAGATAGGTGTCATCGTTAACTAATGGTGCCGTGACTACACGCAGAACGGGCTGGCTGAGGAGGTTGAGGGATGGAGTGAGGCAAACCATTGCCCTGCTGCAACGGTAGCGGCATGGGCTTCTCGCCGGAGCGATAGCGGAGGGTCTTGACCGTTCGGCTACGCTCGGAGCAGAGAAACGACAAGCCGGATAGGTTGAACTGGCATCGGAGTATATCGGGCTTGTCGTTTCGGCGCGCAGTGCTAAGCCGAACGAGTCAAGACAAGCCCATGCAGCGGGCACGAAGTTGCGAGCGCGGGGGCCGCCGCCAGGGCCAAGCTCGCTATGGGCTTATCCTACGAGGCGGTTATGGACCAAAGTAAGAGCGGTTTCGTCATATGTGTATGCTCGTAGCCAGAGCTTAAGCCCTTCGTAGGCTCTTGCCGCTTTTTTATCTTTCTTTTTTTCCAGGAATTCGATACAGATGTCCATAGCTTGCTCAATTTGTTCCTTCGGGTAAGGCAATATGGACTTAGGTAAGGTTGTCTGAAACAACCTCGCTAGCTCAGGGTGTGCTACTTCCATGAACTTGACATATTCTTTGCTGATTTTGTTGGCTTCCTCAAGACTCATGGTATATATAGTAACACCTATTCAGGCACAAGTAAGGTTTGCTAGTTTATCTGTGCTGCGCTCCATGCTTGGCTGGTGGTGTTCCAGTTGGCATCCATGAATGATGTACCGTTCCAGTAAAACACTTCTTCGCTGGTGGTGCCGCGTGTTATGGCGAACGGATTGCTTGTAGAGCTATTAGAGCCGACTACGTTTGTGGTCGCCCAGGTACCACCAGATAGGTAGCGGTCAACGATGTTGCCGCCAGTCTCGCGGTAGAGGTTGTCAATGGTGTGGCTGACCCCTGCTACGGCGCTCGGGTTGCCTGATAGTGATGCTGCCCAGGTCTGCGCAGCCCAGCCGGTACTTGAGTCCCAATTCTCCTCACCCACGTTGCTGTTGATTTGCTCGTAGAAAGCTGCCATGTCATTGCCACTGTTCCAGGTGATAGCCGTAGGCTTGCCAACCATGTATGTAGTCCAGTCCGAAGTATTCCAGCCAGATGCTGCTGTCCAGCCGAGATGCACTAGGTTTTCATTATTCTTGACAAAGAAGACATCCATGCTGTCTGAGGTTCGGGTGATAGCGTAAGGGTCACCACCACCAGAGTCAGGGCCGTAGAGCTGCTGAAGGTTTGTATTCCAATTGCCGCTCGCCGTCCAGTAGATACTCTTGATATTACCTGAACTGTCGTTGAAGAACACCTGCATGTCGTTTGCGTCGCGGGCGACTACAGCAGGATCACCATACACCCCACTGGTAAGTATCGCGTTCGGGCCTGTCCAACCGCCACTGGCCGTCCAGCCTATGTTCATGAGCTTATGGTTTGGCGTGCGGTAGAAGACATCCACGCTGTCGCTGGTACGGGAGTCAACGGCGGGTTGACCACTGACATCATTGGTGGTATCAGCTATTGAATGAGTAGACCAACCAGTGGTTGAGTTCCATTTGTAGTTAGCTATGTTGTTATTGCCGTCATTGTAGAATACATCCATATCGTTGCTGCCGCGTGAGACGGCAGTGGGGGTTGAGGGGGAGCTGGAAGGGTTGGTAATGGGTGCGTGGATGACACCCTGGACGGTATAGCCAGCCCAGGCATTCATATGCAAGGTGGCATTGCCGCCACTTAATGACCCTGCGGAAACGTAGGCAGAGCTGGTTAGATCGGCATTCTGGTTGAGAATGTTAAACGTACCGCCTGAGATTGAGTCTATAATACCCGCGTGTCCGAAAGTGCCGTAGTTTAGAGTGATAACGTCGCCGGGGTCGATATACGAGATTGAGCCGTTGAATTGTGCGGTGAGACCAGAACCAGAAGGGACGTGATAAATGAGCCCATCAGGTGAGCCGCCGCCGTTCCCGTACCAATTAGCTGTCGTCCAGCCTTTAGTAAGATAGAGCCGATTAACCATCTCTACGCATTCCCATTTTGTACCGGTTAGCGTTGATTGGCCGTTTCTGTTATTAACGTAGACGTTGCTACCGTCGCCAGGATGGTTGCAGATGTTGACGCCGCCGCCACTGAGAGACCAGCTTGAACCAGATTTTGCAACGCCGTTAGGGCTACAGTCCGTGTCCGCGTGAGCTGTGCCTGAAAATGCAACCATCGGAACAAGTGAGGAGGTGATTAACCCTATAGAGACGATTGATAGTTTCGTAAAAGCAATGGTTCGTCTTGTGTGCGCCGTAACTGTTTGTGTTGCTGCTTGCAGGATTGAGCGGAACTGATTACGCATATCTGATGCCTTTCTGAGTGATGTTAGTTAGTTATTTAAGGTGCACCGTTTTAGTTTGTTGCAGCGACCATGCCTTTTGTGGCAGTAGCAAATGCTGAGTCAACAGATTGTAGCAGGGTTTGAGAGGCACATGTCTTGCCTCTGATGTCGCTAGAGTACCCGTAGTAGTAGCCGCCTATGGTGGTGCCGTTCGGGTTAAGCTGAGTGTAAAGTTTACCTGAAACAGGGTCTTTGTCTGTTGGAAGTGAGCGGACAATCTCCCCTACTGCTTTTTCGATGCTGGTGTTAGAGTTGCCAACTGAAATATCACCGCAACTGTTCTTGAGCGATGCTACGTCCAAATATATACCGCTAGGTCGTCCGTCCGGGCTGTTGGTAATGCCGGTTGGCACAACGTAGTAAGAGTCCTGAATTTTGCTTGATAGGGGTATCTTTACTCCCCATTCTTTGATTGTGAGGTACTGTGCTGTAGACTGCTGAGTCTGCGTCGTCGTTGTGCTTTGTGGCTGTGTAGTTGTCTGAGTGGTGCTTGTCGCTGCGCTGCTCTTAGCACTATTCGGTTTATGGTGCTGATATAGCACTAAGCCGGTCATAGCCAGCACTGCAATAGCGAAAACAGTAAGTACGATTACTATAGTACCGAACCCTGATTGGTGTTCCCGTCGCCTCATACCACGCGTCCCCCTAAATTGTTAATTAACCTCAGCTTATATTCAGGATGTTTGTTATGTCAAATTAATTTGCAATTTTGCCCGCATGAACCCTAACTGCCGCTTGATGAAAAATACCCACATCCACGCCTAGCGGTCAGGGTCTATGTAAGCACATCGGTCTATGCCTTGCGACATTGGCAGATCAGCCAGTGCCGCAAGGGTGGGTAACTCCGGCGCTGGTACACTTCGCCGCTTCTGTAGCAGGGGGTGCTGCCGCCAGTCCATCCGCACTAGTTTGAACGGTGGCAGTGATCGGTGAAACCCTATAACTTCATGGTCTTGGTAACGTAAGAACTCCTGGGCGCTCAGTAGTGGTATGGCCTGCTCTGACCGGCCTTCGCTGGTCTGTACGCCTTGCTGCTCGGTGCTGTGGTGGGCATACGCGGATTGCCTGCCGCACCGTTCTTCAACATATCTGGCGGTAGCTACGTCGGTAGGCCGGTAGTAAAGCTGTGTTTCCATGTTGTCCCGTAGCACCTGGGCGCGGGCTTTGCCATAGACAACGTCAAGCTGTGACAGGGATTGTACGGCTAGCCATATGCTTATGCCTCGCCCGACAACAGTGGTAGCATGATCGGCCAGTGATGGTATGGCCGTGCGTCCGGCTTCGTCAATGAGAAGCAGAACAGGGTTACAACCCTTTCCCGCGCTGTGGTCGTAAATGGTGATTAGCTCATCTATCAGGCTGCCCCATAAGAGCCGGACTAATGGCGATAGGGCTAGTAAGTCTTGCTCTTTCCAGCGTAAGTACACCGTTACCGGCCTGTTGCTGGTGATAATTTCCTCTGGTGTAAAATCTGATCGAGCTATCGAGCGTACAACTGTCTCAGTCAGTAAGGGGCGCATCCTGGCCGTTAAGGTTCCCCATGCCGACAGTAAAAAGCGGTCGGTCAGGTTGGCGTTTTCCGAGTTCACATCTAAAAACACGGTGGCAAGCTCCGGGGATACTGTCTGTAGCCGCTCAACGCACGCTGCAAGCCCTGATCTAAGCACCGCTCTGGCGTATGGCAAGGCTGCTGCCCCTTCCCGCTTCGCTGCCGCAAAGATACACGCTAGCATCGTTGTGGCGCGTTGGGTAAAGATGTCTTGTTCCCCCGCCTGGTGGAGCAGGTGCGCGGCGCTTGCGTATACAGCGTCTTCGGTCGTCTTTCCTGCAAGCGGGTCGTAGGCGTGCCCTACGCCGGTGGGGTCAAGCACGTATACCGGACCTAAGAGGCTTCTAAAGCCTGCGGTGGCGGTAAACAATTCGCCCTTGATGTCATTCACGATAACGCTGTGGTGCCAGGTGAGCAGTTGACTGACCGCTAATAGTCCCTTCCCTGATCTGGTCGGCGCAACAATTAGCAGGTTGCCGAGTTCCGGGCGCTGCGTGGTTTTCCGAACGGTGACAAGCCGCTTGCTGAGCAAAAAGCGCCTAGTTCCAAGTAGCACGGCATCAGTAGCAAACGACGACGACAGCAGCGGCCATACGTCACTATGGTGAGCAAACCTCGCCCGGTGTAGTGCCTGGCCTACCATGACAAGCCTAGTCCTTCGCTTTGTGCCTGGCTCCGCTCCATCTGCTCGCGGGCTAGATCAAGCTGGCGACGCTGTTCTTGGGCTTCCAAGGTGGCGGCGCTGCGCATCCGTTGAAAGTCCTGCACCTGCAACCGCTCTGGCACGATGGCTAGAGCATGTACATGGCGGTGCTCGGCATGGTCGGCGTGAATGGCCGCTACCCATTGCAACGGTTGTTGAAAGCGGTCTTCTAGGCTCTGTATAGTTATTTCGGTTATTGCTTGCAGCGATAAAGTTTTTCCGTTGTCCTCGCGCTCCGGGTCGGGACTAATCACCAAACGGAAAAAGTAGCTGTGTTTATCGGCCTCGTCGATCATCGTGTATGCTTCCCCTCGTTCAAGCTTCCCGTCTGCATTAAACAGGGTTCGCACGGCTCGCGCGCCGTCCTTCCCCGGACGGTTTTCTATGTAGCGGACTGATGCCTTTGCTACCCTGCCCTTGCGGGTATAGCTGGCTTTGACGATTGCCATTGCTAATCATGGGCTACACCCGCGCCTTGTTCTAGCCATTGCTCAACCTCGCGTATCAAGGTTGCGAGCTGGGGCGTTATCCGTGTGATATTGCCTTTGGCGGTAGTGCTGGTGCCGTCGAGGATGGTATCAAGTACCGGCTGGGTCATGCCCGGCTGCCTGGCTAGTATGTTGGTGGCAAGGGCACGGGTCTGTTCACTGGTGTACATGCTGCGAACAAGCAGTATGGCTATCCGGCTGCTGTAGGCGCGCATTGATTTAGCAATAGCTCGTTGGATGATTGGCTCTAGGATACCGGCATACTGGATGTCGAGCCGGGTTGCTACCCACTGCTCAAGGGCGGCGGCGCCGGTGCGTGACAGGCTCAAGCCCTCTGTCTCGGCGATACGCTGAAACTCGCGCTTCACGCTGGGTTTGACCCAGGTGGTGAGTTTGACGGTCTGGCGTTTAGCAGGTGCTCGCATAAACCGCTAGTGTACATAGCTGGCAGAATGCGCGCGCACGGATTTTTTACACGCGCGCATGGGGAACGGGGGTGGTTGGGGGTGGTGGCGCGGCTGGGGAGAGGGGCTTATCTTGCCGTACACTCCGCAGAGTCGTTGCCTGGTGCGCTGTGCAGTTGTTAGCCGCTGGCTAGGTGTGTTCAGTACCTGGCACACAAACGCCTTAGCGCCGTTTGCGCCGTTGCTCGTAGGTCGTGGTGCTCACCCGTTTTTCTTTGGCGACCATTTGCGGCGCTTGGGTTAAGGCCAGGTGGTACATGATTTTACTCTCCCCGGTGGTGAGTGTCAGCGTATCTTCGCGCATAATCCCGGTCAGCACGACTCTATCCCCCGGCTTGAGGCTTTTTCGCTGGCTCTGTTTGGCAACCTCATTGCTGGCTGAGGCGATGAGTTCCATATCGGTATCCGGCTGAAAAATGCTTGGTTGCGCGTGCAGGGCACACGACCACTCGCGTACTTTTCCGGTGTCATGGTAGACCGGCAGCGCCAGGACGAGACAATTAGTAAGTTCGGTTTCTTTGGGCTGTTCGGCTTCCAGGCCCAAAAGGTACGGCTGAGCAACACTATCGTCGTCGGGAGTTGAAAACTTCTCATGAGCCATAGAGATCGCTGGGCCAAGTGGTTACGCTTTCTTAGCCTGCACTTTGGTGATATAATCGTCAATCGATTCTCTAACCATCGCGCTCATGCTCCCTGCCCCGCCGAGCATAGCGCAATTGTTTTCAGGACATGAACAAAAAAGCAGTACGAATTTATTTACTGAATTATTTATTTACTTATTTAATTTAAATAATTATTTACCTACTTACATAGGTATGTATTTAGTTTCATATGTATTGCATTGATTAAGTAAGCATGTAATAGTTTAAGTATGAATTTACGTAAAGCCTGACTAAATAAAGGTACAACAATACATGGCTAAGAAATTTGCTGTCGTTATACGAAAAGGCGGGTCAGGTAAAACTACGACCACGACCAACTTGGCAGCAGGCCTGAGCCAAAATGGTAGTCGAGTGTTAATGGTAGACATTGACAGTCAAGCGAATGCCACAAAAGGGGTTGGTCTGGTACTAGATGACTTACAGTACACGCTGAACGATGTCTTCGCTGGCCGCGTTACCAGCGTACGAGATGCTATTGTCACTAATTACTTCGGTTTACATGTATTGCCAGGGCATCGCGACCTTTCACAGACAGAGCAGGGCATGGTAGGGAGCCCTGATAGCTTATGGCGTCTCAAAGAGCTGTTAGCCGAGGTTGAAAATGACTATGATTTTATCGTTATTGATACCCCGCCAAATGAGGGCATGCTGACCTATAGCGCGTTACTGGCGGCTGATAGGGTAATCATTCCGGTAGCGGCAGAGAGCTTTACTGACGACGGCCTGGCGGCTGCTATGGCGATGATCGGCAGGGTACAACAGCGCAGTAACCCACAACTAACGGTAGATGGCATCCTATTTACGAAAACCGACCGTACGCAGTTTAAAGAGGTACTGAGTGACGATCTAGCGGCCAGCTATGCAGCGTTAATCTACCCATTTGACGTGCCACGTGGCACTCACATCAACCACGCTAACACGCTCGGCATGCCTCTCGTTTTGTACATGCCAAACCACCCGGCAGCGATTGAATACAACAAACTGGTCGAAAGGATACGCAACAATGGCTGACTTTAGACAACTAGCAAAAAATAACCCCCTAAAGCCCAGGCCCGTAGCTATTCCACAGCTCGATCCATTGACGGAAATTGGCACGCATAATCAAAAGCCGAAGCAGCAGAAAATCAGAAAAATCATCAAACAACCGGCGGCCGCGACGCAGAAAGAGATCAAGCCCGCAACTTCGCCGCTAGTGGAGACGGATGATGTAGACAGCTATAAGAGCAAGTACCTCCGTAAAGAAGAAGAGAAAGTTACGGTGACATTTCGCATGTTCAAGCGGCGAAATGAGCAAGTAGATCACGAGGCGCGAGATACCGGGCTCAAACAATGGCAGATTATCGATATCGGCCTAGAAATGTATTTTCGCGACAAGCTAAGAGAAAAGTAAATCGCTCGCTCGTCCTTGAGAAAAACTGCCGCTAGCGTTATGATACTAGTAACTTAGTGCTGCACTTCGACAGTTGGTCTAATGTCGCAATTTTACCGACTCAGAAAGCCCGCTAAGTTACATCAATCGGGGTATTTTGTGCACTCACGGTGTTGACACTGGTGTGGTGTTGCTGTAGTATATCTATAGCGATATTAGACCAGTTCGATAGTGTACGAAAATTAACGAGAAGACCCCGCAAGGGGTTCTTTTCATATTTACCCCCGCTAAACAGACAAACATAACTTAGGGGGAAAAGTATGAGCACGGTAACAGCCGGTGAAGTGCTGGCGGCCAGGGTGGCTCAATTCAAACAAACACAGGAGGGCAGGGCAACGACGGCACAAGTGTACGTCACAAAAGTGCTGCCAATCATCGTCAAACCGATGACCGCTAGCTGGGAAGATTTGGAACAAAAGTTAAAACAGGTCATTAACCTGCCAGGGCTGTGGGTAACGGTAGGGGAGCTGTACGACCAAGGGTATGGCGCGGAACTTGAGACCGCGGCAGACATCGCCTTGGCCGTGCATAAAAAAGAGAGTCCATGTAATTTGTTCGCCAAAATGGTGAGCAAGAAATCCGGGAACTGGCAAACCAAGACCATGCAAAAGGTGCATGAGGTTTGGGAGGTACGCCGGAACGCCCTTCTGGTCATGGAACGGCTGAACCTGGCCGCGACGACTGCCAAAAAGGTGCTGAGCATCGCCTGGCGGCTGAAAGGCTCAATCATGCATTACCTGGGCCTGGCGACAGAGCAGGGGAGGGGCATTAAGAACCCGGCTGGGGTATTCTTTGCATTGACCAAGCAACTGAAGACGCAACCAGGCACCGTCTAGCATAAAAAAGTTGCACTATGATAACCGGCCACTGCGCCGGTTGTTTGCGTTGAGCCAAGTACAGTTTTTATGCAATATATGACGGTTGTCATCAAGAAAACGATACACTGGTTGGTTACTATGGGATGAAACGCGCTACAAACGCAGGCAAGCCGTCATTTTTCGTCAGCAACGTTCCAGAATATCGGCATCGATTAACAGAGGTAGGTTACAAGAGTTTATTGTAAGAGATCATTTGAAAGAATTTTTAAGAGCTACGGGGCGTTTAAATATACAAAAATAACGAATGCTCTTTATCAGCACGGCTCGCAAGGGCAAGATCCTCGTAAGACTAGTCACTACCTTTGTTTGTCTCCCGTACCCGCAAAAACCTATTCAGCTCAGAACGCCGGATGCGGAACTCACGGGCGGATAGCCGTACGACACGTAGCTGCTGGCTACGAATATAGCGGTAGATTGTTTCGATATTCAATTGCAGTTCATCAGCTACTTGCTTTGGTTTTAATAATTCATCGTCAGTTTGTACTGGTTCATTACGTGACATAAGCATTTCCCTTCTAATTAAGTATTACATCGCGAAGTTTGCAACCTTTTTATTTAACTGATTGATCGCGGCTTCGTGCATCACAGCGCACAATTGCAGGCCTTTAGAGCTATCGAAGTCAATGAATTGGGGTCTAGCGTCTCGGGGCAGGCTGCGGAATTGCCGAAGTGGAAAATCGACCGTGTATCCATTAAATGTTTGTAACTGGCTGACACCTGCCGCTATTGCTTTCGGTCCGAAGACGCTTTCGCATATGTCGCACCTATACATGTTGTTCCTCCTTACTAGCCAGGTATATCACCGGCAAGCCATATAGCTGCACGCGCGATTTCGGTGGCCGGCGCTGCCGCTGTTTGCCGTATATCCAGCGCTTATATGTCCGGCTCTTGTAGCCCCAGACCATGAGTTCGAGTAAGTTGTAAACCATGCGACCCTCCTTGTTTACGGTATGTAGACTATTATAGTGTAAAGTCGTGTCTAGTAAAGAACTAAATGCAATGTTCTATATTGCGCATCGTGCTCGCTCCGGCGGCTGGCATCCCCCGCGCTAGCGGAGCGAAAGCGGGGGTGCCATGCCGCCCGAAAGCAGGGCGAACGTGGCAAGTGCGTATGTACCTTGGTATTACCGCGGACTTTGCAAACCACAGATTAGTGCGGGGCCATCAAGTTAATGACCGTAGCAAGGAAATAGAGATAAGTAGCCTGAAGCTATGTAGGTAGTTGTGAGAGGTTACTCGTTCGCTTCGTACGGATTGGGTGAGTCGTCAGATACTATGCGCTCTATTGCGTCGTGCGGGTCGGTGGTGACGGTGTGCTCCATCATGAGGTGTATGATACGTAGCCTCTGGATAGCGAGAGCTTCGTCTGGGGATACATCAATACCTTGCTCGGCTAGGTCTTGCTGAAGGTAGCGCATGGCGTTATATTCAATCTTTTGCTCTAGTAGCAGCAGAGCTTGTTCGGGTGAGACTTGTATACCTTGCTTGGCAAGTTGATGCTGTATAGGTCGAAGTAATGCCTGCCGTAGTGGGTTGTACTCACCGGTGTTGGAGTCTTGCAGGTTGGGGGAGTCCTCTAGCATATAGTGGCTGCTTGCTTAACTGGCATATTATAACATAGGTGGTTAGTAGTGTAAAATGGTGCGGGGCTGTCAAGTCAATGGCAAGATGTAGCCAGGAAATAGAGATAAAGTGAGGGCTATTATTGATCGGTTTTATACGTTATCCTGACGGCTCGTCATTCGTTTCAAGTGCTGCGGCTTCTGCGTCACGCCCTATACTATGCAGATAATCCGCATAGCCCTTCTTAGTCGCTTGGATGTATGGATGCGCTAACCCTAATTGCTTCTCTTGGATACTGAGGGATCGCTGAGACATTGCTACTGCTTGTTCATGCTGACCTTGCTTATGCAGGAGCATTGCCAACCAATAAAGTGTAAGAGCGGTATCAGGATGTTCAGCTCCCGGATTTTTCTCAAATATCTCAAGCGCTCGTCGATACAATGGCTCAGCCTGCTCGTATTTGCCTTGTGTATGGTAGAGATGTGCCAACATGTGTAGGCTCCTGGCAGTATCAGAGTTCTCGGCTCCTAAGTGTTTCTCCCGAATGGAGAGTGCGCGTACAATAAGCGACTCAGCCTGCCCGTACGTGCCTTGGGTAAGGTAGAGCATGGACAGATCGGTGAGGCTCCTGGCAATCAGAGGATGCTCGGCTCCCAATTGCTTCTCCTGAATTGCGAGAGCTTGCAGATACAGAGGTTCCGCCTGGCTGAACTTGCCTTGAACCATGTAAAGAACTGCCAGATCATTCAATATGATCGCAGTAACACGATCCTCAACTCCAAAGTGTCGCTCATAGATCGAGAGTGCTCGCGCTACAAGCGGTTCTGCTTCTGAAGACTGCCCTCGGTTATATAGGTAAAGGCCTGCCTTATAGAATAACGACCCGACATCTACTGTCGGGGTTAACTCGTCCTCCGTCCATGTTGCACAGACCAATGCATGCGGTAGCAAACGCTCCCACTGCCCCCAATTACCGGATTCTACTTCTGGAAAAGTTGCAAGGAGTGCTCGCGCAACACGGTCTCTCCATTGCGTTTGAAGATCGGGCATGCCATCGATAAGCACAGCCTGCACTAGACGGTGCATTGATAATGTCATCTCTTGCCCATTGCGCTTAACTAGGGAATAACGTCGTAAGGCGGCAATACCACCATTGAATGTATCTGTATCGACCTTGAAGCTATCGTCATGCAGAAACAGTTCCTCCGGTATAGCGTCGGGCTGGAGGAACGCACAGAAGTTCAATATCTCGTCCGCCAGACGATGCCGCTCGCGAGCCATTGCAAAACATAGTCCAAAGGTCACAACAACGGTGTCGGGATGATCGCTATACTCGGGATGCTCACGATGCTCGCCTTCGAGTGCATCACGTTTGGCTAGCATGAGGCGACGTTGTTTCTGGTAGAGATTTATATATTCAGTAAGTGATACTTCGGTTTGTTCGATATACGCCCCAGCTTGATCGAGCGCTAGTGGGTGCCCGTCCAGGAGTTTTACCAGTTGGAGGTCAGATTCGCCAACCGTATCGAGCTTAGCCTTATCCTCTAACACCCGTGTGCGCCGTAATAGGAAGCGCCGTCCTTCCGCTGGCTTCATCTTAGCAAGCTCGATTTGCCGAGCGCCTATTTCGCCAGCAAACTGCGAACGGGTGGTCAACAAAATATGCCCATGTTGGCTTCTCGGAATAAAGGCACGAGCAAGTTCCAGTTCATCGGCGTTGTCCATTATTAATAGCCAGTTCGTGTGGTCAGCTAGCCACTTCATGACCGCCTCAATGCGCCGTTCTAGTTCATGCTCGTCCTTTTCTGGCAAATCCAGTGTTTTTGCCAAGGAACCGTAACTTGCCTCTAGCGTCGTCCTGTCCGCGTTTACCCAAAGCACCGCACGGTAAGGGTTCGGGTAACAATGATACGCATACGCAAGCGCCAGTTGCGTTTTCCCTATACCGGCCAGCCCACTAATGCTAATGACGATAGGACGCTTGGGCGCAACGCTACCGCTCTCGTGGAAGAGGTGGACTAACTGTTTCAAATAGGATTTGCGGCCGGTAAAGAATGGGTTCGGCGTGAATGGCAAGTTTTCTATATCCGGCCGCACTTCCGCCGCCGCACGGTAGAGCGCACGCTCCTCTTTTTCATCAAGGTAAAATATAGACACGATCTTTTTCAGATGGATACGAGTTGGCAACGACTGCCCGTGTTCCCAATTAATGTACGCAACACGAGAGACACCAAGCCGCTTGGCTACTGCACCCTGATCCCACTTCATCCCCCATGTTCGTTGTTTTTGCCTTCTTTCCCGAAAAGATCTGAGCAGAACATAAAATTCGTTCTCAAACTCTTCAGACATTTTCACCCTCGCCAAAATCCAAGAAATTTGTAAAGCGTAACTTTACACCCCCCAATATATGCTTGAGATATAAAGTCGTAAGCAACAGAGTGGGTACTTACCCTAGAAAGAGAATGCGCATGTCGCGCATGATTGTTACCGCTCATTATAGCGCTTTTAGCAGGGAAATACCAGATGGGCTTACGAATGAAGGTGCGGTTATCAGCACCGATGTTGTCCGTCCATTGGCGGCCGTAGCTATTGCGTGGTTGCGCTCTTGATGCGCAACCACATACAGAAAGGGGTTTCTTACATGGCTAACCTAGTTGATCGTGCCGTAGTCGATTTTATTAAGACGTTCGAGGAGCCTGGTCTTTTCCTGGGTGTCGAACCGAAGATGCGGGCGGATAAGGATAATCCCAATTCGCCGCAGGAACAAGCGCGTGATAAAACCAACCCAAACGATTTGAAGTGGGTAGCTTCAGTGGCCGTCAAAATCAAGAACTTCCAAAGGGAGCGGAAGGAAATTCTGAGTATTACGCTCACCAGTCCTACCCAGCCATGCGCGAATGTGCCGGTGGGTCAAATGGTGGTGATTGACAACCTGGAAATGGGCATCATGAAGCAAGATAAGGGCGGCTTCTCGCAATTTTGGAGCGCGACGGCCATTAGGCCGGTTGAGCATAACCGTCCGCCTGCGACTGTTCGTCCAACCGCTGACGATATCCGTCAGCCCGTTCCCGGCCGTGTGACGACCGGCCAGTAAGCAAAGGAGGGTAACCTATGGCGCAAGGCAATACCAAGTTAGCGCGGCGGCTGGTGCGGGCGGCGGTGATCGGTGACGTGCTGCTGCTATGTTTCGGGCTGTGTGCCACGACGTTTACGAACTCGCCCGCGTCGGTGCTGGTCAGCTATGTGCTGATCGGTGTCAGTAACGTGGCGATTGGCTGGTATGCGTATTCACATGGCTTGTGGTTCGAGATGGGCAAGGAACGTACGTTTAAACGTACGTGTGCGGGTCTAGGTGGCAAATTCGTGGGTGAGGGCAATGATTATATCGCGTCGATCCGTAAGGGCTTTGGTAGTCGCGGCAAGTACGTGCCGACGCAAAAAAAGACGATATACCCGAAGCTCCGCAATTGCAGGGGCAACCATGAGGCTTGGACGGCGCTCATAACGCCGCTGTATGGTCAGAACGTGGACGACTACAACATGCAAGCTGATCGTTACGCCCTGTCGTACCACGTGCCGTTCTGTAGCTTCGATTTGGACGAGAGCGGGCTTATACGCATCCGGGCGGGTAAAGTACCAGTGCCCGATGCCTATGCCTTTACAGGCCACGTACAAGCGTCACCGGCCTATAATAATCAGCCAGTGTTGCAGCAGCCGCCACAAACGCTACAGGCGCAATTTATTCAGCCGGTGCCGAAACAGACGCTTAGTTTAGACGAAGTGCCGCAAGGCGTATTACGAGCAGTTGAGCAGTTTAGCCAATCGCGGGGGGTGCCGATGGTGCCGAAAGTCAACGCGGATTACAGGCAGGCGAATGTGTACACGCGTGAGTTGGAGCTGTTGAAAGCTGTACCAATGGCAAGGGACTTGAATGGCCGTGTGTGCAAGATACCGATAGAGGGTCAACACTGGTTTGTCGTTGCGAGGACGGGAGGGGGCAAGGGCAGTTGGATTTGGTCGCTTGTTCTAGGGCTGACTCCTGCATGGCGATTAGGGCTGGTGGAACTGTTGGGAATAGACCCTAAAATGTGTGAGCTTGGCATAGCCCGTGACTGGTGGGCGCATTACGCGGATGACGATGTAAGTAGCGTGGAGTTGTTGGAGCAGTGCGTGCGTGACATGCATGAGCGGTTGCGTTCGATGCAGGGGGTCAGCCGCAAGTTCACGCCGTCATTCAGCACGCCGCTCAAAGTGATCGTCATTGACGAAATGGGATACCTTGCGGCGTATATGGCGGATAAGAAGCTGCGTGACCGGGCGGATACAGCCGTGCGGGCGCTACTGGCGAAAGGCCGCGCTCCTGGTTTTGCCGTGGTCGGCGCGACCCAGGATGCGCGTGTCGAGGTTTGCGGCTACCGCAATCAGTTCTCCATTCGTATTGCTGGTGGTCTGAATGAGTCGCGCCAAGTTGACATGGTGCTCGGTGAGGGCATGCACGAGGCGGGGGCACTCTGCGAGCAGATACCGCTCAGTGAGCCTGGCGTGGCTTATGTGATAAGCGAAACGACGCAAAAGCCTGTCTGCGTGAGAGCTGCCTGGTGCTCAGATGACGATATCCAGGGCATGTTGCAGAGTGCCGCATTGCCGCCGTATAAGCCTCTGAGTCCGTCTGATGCGGTAAAGGATGAGGACGTAAGCGGCCAACTGGATTGGAATGGTGAGCCGCTCGGTCAGTTCCAGTACCGGGTCGAGTAAATAGCGCGGGGGCTGCCTGCGATTACTGGCGGTATCGCAGGTACGCCCCTGCACCTGAAAGGTGCGCGAGCAATGGCTGATATAACATTCGATCAATCCGTGGAACGAGGTGTGGTCGCTGATATTACGGGCTATATGCCAGCGGCGGCGGCCGCGTCGCGCGGGCAACGGCAAGAGGCGCGGTACAAGCTGCGGTCGTCGCTACGGCGGGTAACGAGTCTAAAAAGGCTTATGTCTTGTGGGCTGCCGCTCGGTGGCTTTATCATCGTTAGACGCATGGGTGATGTGAACCATTATTCGGGCATCAGTACGTGCGGTTCAGGGTGGTGCTGCCCGGTGTGCTCAAGTCATATTAGGTTTCATCGGGCGCATGAGGTTAGCCGGGCGGTGGTGTCGGCACTGGATAAGGGTATGTCGGCGTTATTCGTCACGCGGACAATTCCACATAGTGCAGAGGATAAATTAGGGGTGACACTCGGCCTTCTGGCAGAGGGGCGGCGCTATGTTTTCAATCAGAAGTTGGTAAAAGTAACTCGCAAGTCAGCGGGGCACGTCGGCGCGATTGCATCAAAAGAGATTACGCACGGGCATAACGGGTGGCATCCGCATACGCATGATATCGAGTTTTATGAGCGTGAACTGTCGCTTGAAGATTTCGCGGCCTTGAGTGCTTTGTATTACGACTACTTGAACCGGTTTTACAGCCGGAACGGGTTTGAGGGGTTGTCGCGCCAGCATGGCGTACGTATTGAGCAGGTACAACTAGATGGTGTTGCATTGGCAAAATACGTTGCGAAACTTCAAGAGGGGGAAATACGGCTGCATACGGCGCATGAGCTGACGCGCTGGGATTTGAAACTAGGTCGTGCGGGTTCGCTCATGCCGTTTGATATCGCCTGTGAGTTCTTCGAGACGGGGGATATGGCCGCGCTAGAGCTGTGGCACGAATATGAACGCGAAACGTTTGGTCGGTCGGTTATCCGCTTTACCAAAGGACTACGGGCGCGGTTGCTGCCGAAAGAGGTAGAACAAACCGATGAGGAATTAGCGGCGCTGGAAGTCGGGGGAGTTGATGTGGTGAGATTTGCCAGTTGGTTCTATTATAAAATCGCGCGGGTGCCTGGCCTAGAGGGCAAGGTATTGACCGCGCTGGATACGGGCGGCTTTGCGGCGCTCGTCGAGCTGCTGACGGTGTACCACCTTGATGACCAGGGCGGGTACGGTGAGATCGCTCCGGCTAGTGATGGGTGAAAGGAGTGGATAAAAGTGAGTGTCAGGCGAATTGAGCATGCGGACGGGCGGGTAACGTACTACCTGCACACTGAGTATGGCTATGGCGATACGATGGAAGTAACACCGAAAGACATGATGGCGCTTGGCTCGTGGCTGCTTGAGCATGAGCATGTCGTAGTCGAGGATGCCTTAAAAAACGATGTGCTGCAAGCACAGAAAGAGATGGAGCACGGCGAGTGACAGTTATACGCCGTAGTTTTGGGGGATGACATATGGATGAGCAGACGACCGCACAGCCGGACGCTCGCAGTGTGCCGGACATGGCCGTATACGAACAGCTTTACAGCAAGCTGAATGCCTACCGCTTTGGCGTGATCGGCTTCTTAGAACTCCTTGACGCGTTCGAGGAAATCTTGGGTATAAAACCGTCCTCTGACCAGCGCGACGGTGCCTGACTACACCAAACTGAACTCGTGAATAATCACAGCCGTCGCGGTTTCGGGGCGGCTGTCTTTATGTGAGAGGGAGAACGTCAAGCGTACAGGTGTACAGTTCTGCGTGATGAAATGATGGTGACCACTTGTTTTCTGGTTATTGCGCTGCGTGGGAACCACCCACCTGTTCCTACTTGCCATGCCTGGAACTACCAGGTAGTCCAAAGCTGGCTTTTTTCGGTCAGCCGCTCACGAGGGCGTTCTGAGAAAGCACGTCCATTCCGAACTTCCACCAAGCTTCGGATCGCTGTTGGCTGCCAATCTCATACTCTGCTCGCTCAACGCGGGTCAGTCTTTGTAAAATTGTATGTTTTAAGGATAGCAGCAGATGTAGGAAATGTCAATGAAAGTTTGCCCGGCAAGACGGATATCAATGTTGCCTTCGCATCAGGATAGCGGTTATCACAGCGACAAGCCCTGCGATAAACAATGGTAGGCCCGTCTGCAAACTCTGAGTAACTGCCCAGAGAACAATGCCGCCAATTTCCAGGAGTAGGCCGCCAACGAAGAGCAGCGTGATTCCTAGTGGGGAACGCTCAAACGAGGTGCGAATCTCCTGCCTGCCATAGACAGGGGGGGTGTTAC
>Ga0209648_10000483_pt1 | contig 30631 bp, 27 predicted proteins | sample GraSoi2013_115cm_FD_185830 | JGI IMG/M metagenome (GOLD analysis project Ga0209648, IMG submission 185830) | Grasslands soil microbial communities from the Angelo Coastal Reserve, California, USA - Sample 9_17_2013_115cm (SPAdes) (version 2) | ecosystem: Environmental > Terrestrial > Soil >...
TCTCCGTCGTCTCTACCCCAGGAGCATCGCATGGGAATTATGGGACTTGCGCTGGCCTGGGAGACTAGAATCGCTCCCGCAGTGCAACAGGAGAGGCGGGTGGAACCTTTCCGGGAAGAAGTCGCCGCTCCTGCTAGAGCGGTGGAGGCAGCGGGAGCGGAGGATGCGGCGCTGGCCGCGGCCTGCCGGTCGGGCGATCTGCATGCGTACGAGCGCTTGTATGCGCTTCATGGCGCGCGCATGAAAAACCTCGCTCGCAACATTCTTGGCAGCTCGGCCGACGCGGAAGACGCGGTGCAGGAAACTTTTCTGAAGGTGCAGCGCGGCATCGGCAGTTTTCGCGGGCAATCGAGTTTCGTCACCTGGACCTTTCGCGTCCTGGTGAACACATGCTATGACGCGCGACGCAGCCGTTTGCGCAAGAAAGAAGTCAGGACGGACGACGAGCAGCAGCACGACGATGCTGCTCCCTGGCCGGAGCCTCGTGCGGCAGTCGCGCATCCCTCGCTACGGCTCGCGCTCGAGCGCGCCCTTGCCACATTGACGCGCCATCAGCGCGATGTTTTCTTGCTGTACGAAGTCGAAGGCTTTCATCACGCGGAAATCTCCGCACTGCTGGAGATCAGCGAAGCCGCTTCGAAGAACGCGCTTTTCCAGGCGAAGAAAAATCTTCGCCAGATGCTGGAGCCTCCTCGCAGCAGCAGTGCCGCGGGAGCACGGTGACCGAGATGAATGTAACGTGTAAAGACCGGGATCGCATTTTCGAAGATGGCAGCGCGTCCGAATGGGCCGCGCTCGAGAGCCATGCGGCAAGTTGCGCCTCTTGTGCCGAAGAGCTTCGCGCGTGGAAGTCTCTCAGCTTAGCGGCGGCTGAATTGCGTGACTACACGGAAAGCCCGACGCTCTGGCCGCGGATCCATCAGGCGCTCGTTGAGCAATCAGCGACAATCGGCGACCGGCGAATAAAGTGGGGCTGGCGCTCACTTTTCGCGAACATCTCTGTTTCCTGGCAAACCGCGACAGCGACTGCGCTTGTGATTTTGCTGATGGTGTCCGGCATTTGGATTTTGCGACGCCCCCTCACTACACTGCCGCAGCAGGGCAGCCTGCTGAAGAGCAAGGCGCTCACCGAGGTGGAACACGCGGAATCCGCCTACGTGCAGGCGATCGACAAGCTCGCTGTGGAGGCCAAGCCGCAATTGGAAAATCCCGCAACTCCGCTTATGGCGAACTACCGCGAGAAGCTCCTTGTGCTCGACAGCGCCATTGACGACCTGCGCGCGCAGACCGGACAAAATCCGTCGAACGCGCACCTGCGTTATCAGTTGCTTGCTATGTATCAGGAAAAGCAGCGCACCTTGGAGGACATTTTGGAGGAAAAGCGATGACCGGCCCCGTCCCTAGTGACCCGCAGACCGCGAGGCACGTCAGTTCGAGCACACGCCGTGCGCTGCTGTGCGCCGCGAGCTTACTGGTCGCCGCCGCGTCGACCTCGCGCGCCGCAACTCCCGGCCAGGAGCAGGTCACGCGCGACTTTCAAAAGTCTCTCTCTTTGGGAGTCGGGCAATCGTTCCATATCGAGAACAAGTTCGGCGAAATACGCATCCACGGTGAGCCCAACCGCGAGCTGAAAATCTCTGCGACCATCCACGCACAAGCGGACTCCCGCGAGCAGGCGCAAAACTTTGCCGACAAAGTGCAGATCGATGTAGAGCAGACGACGCAGGGCGTCGAGGTGCACACTCGCTATCCCGAAGACAACCGCAACTGGTTCGGGCGCAAGAATACTTCCTATTCCGTCGATTACGACATCGCCTTGCCTTCCGACGCTTCACTGGTGGTCAAAAACAGCTTCGGCAGCGTTAACGCCAGCGGTGTCCGCGGTAGGTCTGAGTTCGAGAACAGCCATGGCTCGCTGAACGTCCGCGACACCGGAGCCGCGCGACTCACTAATTCCTTCGGAAGCATCGAGCTTAACGGCGCTGCAGGTGATGCCTCCGTCACGGACAACAACGGCTCAGTACAAGTCGCGCAGGTGAAGGGTTCGCTGGATGTGCGCAACCGTTTTGGCGGCATCATGGTTCGCGAAATTCAGGGCGCCGCGAACATCACAGGAGGCAACGGGGCGGTCAACCTCACGGACGCCGCCTCCGCCAACATCACTAGTTCGTTCGGCAGCGTCGAGGCGCGTAACATCCGCGGCGATCTCATCGTTCGTGACAACAACGGGAACGTCGATGTGTCCAACATTGGGGGCGCGGCCGACATCACCGACAGTTTCGGGAACGTCACGTTTTCCGAGGTCAAGGGTCGAGTGAACTGCACTACGAGTAATGGACGTGTTTCGGGGAGTTCGCTTTCCGGGGGTGCCGTCACGATTCGAGATTCCTTCGGCAACCTTGAGTTGAGCAACATCGCCGGCGCGCTGAATGCGGAAACTTCCAATGGAAAAATCACGCTGCGCTCCGCCCATGGCACTGTGGAGCTGAAATCCTCCTTCGGCGCCATCGAAGCCTCGGACATTTCCAAAGGTATCCGCGCCATCACCGGCAATGGCAGCATCACGCTCAGCGATATTGGCGGCGACACGTTTGCCAAGACGAGTTTCGGCAGCGTTTCCGCCGAGCGCATCAATGGCAATCTCACCGTGGAAAATACCAACGGTTCGGTCACCGCGCGCGGCGTGAAAGGCGATGCTGATGTGACCACGTCCTTCGCCGGGGTCACGCTCGAATCGGTCGGCGGCAAAATCTCGGTGAGCAATCAGAACGGCGGCATCTCCGTTGCGGCTGCGCGTCCGGCTAGTGGTTGCCGGGACATCGCGCTCAAAACTTCGTTCTCTTCCATACGAGTGAGCATTCCAGAGGGCCTTGGCTACAACGTTTCGGCGCGCACATCCTTCGGCCGCATCTCGACCGATCTGCCTATCAGCGCGACCGGCAGCGTAAGCTCCGAATCGCTCAACGGCACCATCGGATCGGGGAGCTGCCAGCTCCAGCTCACGGATGCAAATGGCAGCATCGAGATCACTAAGGGGCAATGAGGTATTCCTCGTGACCTACGTGCTCAGCCCTGAGCGCCGTCTCCGGCGTTCGATGGCAAACGCTTTCTTAAAAATTCGCGTAGCCGTCTCAGTCAGATTGTACTTCCCCAACTCCTCTTCGCTCGCGAAGGCCACGTCAGTCACGTCGCTTCCCGCCATAGCCTCGCCGGCAAGCCGTTCGCAAAGATAGTCGACGATCACATAATGGAAGCGCGGGCTCTTCTTCATCTCATCGCCGCCTGCAGTGCTCTCCCGGTAAATTCGGTCAAACACTTCGATCAGCTCGATCACGCGCACCGTAAGACCTGTCTCTTCCAGCAGTTCGCGCGCCACGCCTTCCTCCAGCGTTTCGCCCAATTCCAGCGTCCCGCCCGGGATCGACCATTCTCCCAGCAACGGCTCGCTGCCGCGACGGATTAGCAGCGCGCGCCCCTGGTCGATAATTACGCCGCCCACGCCGACCATTGGGCGTTCCGGATATTCGCGCGAAGAGGCCATTTATAAGTGTTGTCCGTTTCCCCTGCTTGACTGGACCCAGCCCACCCGAATGGGGTTGACTTCATGCCGGTATATAATACGCTCGACGGTGGTGCCTGCTGGCCGAGCGGCACCGACCATGGATACCCGTACGGAGGATGGAGCCTTGATCCGCTGCCCTGAATGTTCCGCCGAAATCGACGTCGACGAAGACGAAGTCGAAGAAGGCGAGATTCTCAGTTGCCCAGAGTGCGAGTCCGAACTGGAAGTCTCGCAAATCCATCCCGTCCATCTGAACATCATCTCCGAAGATATGGATGATGATGAAGACGAAGAGGACGAAGAGGAAGAGATTGGCGAGAACGGCGATCTTCCCAAAGAGGAAGAAGAGGACGATGAGGAAGAGGACGATGAGTGACTCGACCTCTGCAAGCCGGGCATCTTCTTGCCTACCTGTCTCTATCTAATCCTTTGAGGAGAGCGGAATCATGCGTGTAGGGCGGGTTCTTGCCTTGTGGGCTGCGCCGCTGTTGGTTCCTTTCATCGCTTTCCAGGTTTCGGCTCAGCAAACAGACCCGGTTTCTCAGGCGCAGTCTTCTTCGTCCGCAAAAGGCGGCAAGCAAAATTACAGTCACGCCAACGATTTTCTGATTCGCGGAACGGTGTTCACCGACAAAGCTCTTTCTTTTCCCGGTGTGCAACTCCGCATTCGCCGGGCTGGTGAGAAAAAATTCCGCTGGGAGGACAGCACGAATTCGCGGGGCGAATTTGCGATTCGCGTGCCACAAGGCACCCAGTATGAAATCGTAGTGCACGCCAAGGGCTTTGCCGAGCAGGCCAGGACCATCGACGCACGGAACGGATCCGGGGAGAACAACATCGTTTTCCGCATGCAACCGGCAAAGAAAGGCAAACAATGAAGCCCCAACTTCGCGTACTGCTTGTCGCTGTAGCCTTTTGCGTGGGCGTCTGTGCGGCTATGGGTCAGGATGCCAAGCACGAAGCGCAGCTGCGCACGGTCCGCGGCGTTGTAGCTGACAAGTCCTCCGACACTCCCGTACCTTCGGCGGTGGTTTTCTTAAGAAACACACGCACCAATGCGGTACGCAGCTACATCGCGGATGACGAGGGCAACTACCGCTTCAGCGGCCTGGATCCCAATGTCGACTATGAGATTCATGCTGAAAAGGATGGAGCCAAGTCCGCGACGCGCACCGTTTCCAGCTTCGACAACAAAAAAGAGATTGTCCTAAACCTGAAGATCGAAAGAAAAAAGGCTTAGGCGATCTTTAAGCGACGCCGGCCTCGCGCGCGTCGAGTAAAAGGGCGCCCGGGCGGGCGCCCCTTCCCCCCATACACCTGGTGAACTACGATTCAGCGTCTTTGATGTCTTCGTGAGCGCGACGCTCCGCGCTCTTTGCTTCGGCCTTGGCATCGGCGGTTGGCTTCAGCAATTGGATTGCTTTCGCGAGACTCACTGCCTTTCCGCCCTCGGGAGCGCTGCAGGAGGACACATTGCCGCTCCCCGGCTGAACTCCAGTGACATCCCACTTCAAGCAGTTGAACTTGATTTTAAGATTGTGGCTGACGTGCAGCGTCGCGACACAGTCGCTCAACTGACGAAAGGATGCGCAAGCATCCTCCAGCTTCGTGCGCGGCGGCAAAAGCGCCTGTAGCTGCGACGCCAGCTTCTTGCTCTGCTCGCCATTTGCTGCAAGCTGCTCGCTGGCCGTCGGGCCTTTTTTGATCCAATGGGTCGGATTGTACGATTGTGCCGCCGCACTCGCGGCGCCAAGAAACACCAGTGCTGCCAGCAAGCCCGCTATGATCCAGTTATTTTTCATGTTTTCCCCTTCCCGCGACTTTTGCACACAAATCGCGTAACAAGCGCAAGTGAAAGGGCTGGACTTTCCTTGGGCATGGGCCGCAATAGCGCGGCCAAGCTGTCTTCAGTAAGCCACTTTGGAGAGCCAAACATCGACACCTTCGGGGGTCGGTACTCCCCCAATGTGTCACTCCTGTCCATGCGTCCAGTTTTGCAGTTTAGCGGGCCTGTACTTTTTCATGATTGCCCGAGGGGCGTTGCACACTTACAGTTATCTCGGGTCGATAAGGCTAGATGAAGTCTTTCCTGGGTCTTCGCGCGCGCACGACAGAACCTTCTCCCCTGGAGGGTTCTGGCGCTTTCCGCGCGCTGCAAATCGAGACGGAGTTACGGCAGCTTACGCGTAGCGACTGGTGGCTGTGGTTCTCCGCCTGTACAGTGACGCTGCTTGCTGCGGCGGCCCTGGTCTTGTCTTTCCTGCCTTTTCTCTTCCGCCACGCTAATCACTTCTATGAAATTCGGCCGGATCAGGCGCAGTGGGGTACCGCGGCTCTCGTCGTTGTTTTTAATTTCTGGCTCGTTTATCGGCAGTGGTCGTTTCGGCGTCGCCGAAAACAACTCACCGCTCAGAATCCGTTTCCGGAGCGGGGCGGGCCAAGCGAATTAGGCGATACATCGGGCTTCGATCCTGTTACCGGTCTGTACACGCGTGTCTCCGTTGAGCAGCAATTGGGCAAAGAGATAGGCCGCGCGCGTCGCGGAAAAACGTCGCTCAGTGTTGCTACGATTCACATCGAGGAATTCGCGCAGCTTACTCAGCGCTATGGCAACGGTGCTATCGACTCATTGCTGAAGGAGTTTGCTCGCCGTCTGAAGAAGGCCATTCGCGGTTCCGATTTTGCCGTGCGTCTCTCGGGCGGCGATTTTTTACTTATCCTCACAGAATGCTCGCTGGGCGAGGTGAAACTCATTTTGAACCGCGTAGGTCCGCTGGAGATCGTCTCGGCGGGGGAGAAAATCGCAATCCCCTACGCCACCGGCTGGGTCGATTACCAACCCGGTGAACTTCCGTCGGATTTGCTAAAGCGCGCGACGCAAATTCTTCACCTGTACGAAAACGCTTCCAAAGATAGCCTTTCCACAACGCTTGTCGGCCGCTGACGGGCATCACTCCCAAGACGGGGGTAAGCGGCGCGCCCGCATGTTGTTGCTTTCTCTAACTTGCGGGCCTATGATTTGCCCAGATTTCCTACCCGCCTCGGACCGTTTCCCTTCTGGGGGGTCTCATGTCGATGACCGCGAGGTTCCTGGGTCCCCTTCTTCTTTTCGTGCCACTACTCTCTTTGGGCGGGTGCAATAGGCCTCTCAATTCCGCTTTACGTCAATCGAACAACCAGTATTTCCTGGTCACCGTGAACACACAAATTCCTTACTGGCAGACTGCCGCGTCCGGATTCGCAAAGGCCGCTTCCGAGATACAGGTGCAAGCCACGGTCGCAGGTCCTGGCAACTACGATCCTAAAGCTGAGCAGCAGGAATTTCGCCGCGTTGTCCAGTTGAAGCCCGCAGGCATTCTGGTTTCACCGGCTGACCCGGAACTGATGAAATCGGACATCGATGCCGCGATTGCCGCCGGTATTCCCGTCATCACCATCGATGCCGACTCTTCGGCCAGCAAGCGCTTGTCGTTTATAGGCACTGACAACTACGAGGCGGGAAGATTGGGCGGCGAAATCGTCAGCCGGTCGTTGCAGGGCAAAGGCAATGTCGCCATCTTTACCATGCCAGAGCAGACCAATCTCAACGAGCGGTATCGCGGCTACCTAGAGATCTTAACTGCTTACCCTCACATTGCTGTGCTGCCAGTTGTCGACATCAAGGGCGATGCCCAAATTGCCTTCGATGAAGCCCAGAAGCTAGTTGCGGGGAAAACCAAAGTGGACGCATTTGTCTGCCTGGAAGCGCTGAGCGGCAAGAGCGTAGCAAAAGCGCTGAGCGCGGCCCACGTGACGGGTAAGACGGTCATCGCAATGGACTCCGACCCCGAAACCATCGAGTGGATTCGCAACGGCTACATCCAAGGGACCATCGCGCAAAGGCCCTACACCATGGGCTTCGTGGGATTGCAAATGCTCAATGACCTGCACCGACATAGACCCCGCTCGCTCAACGTGGACTGGGCCAAGGATCCCTTCGCGCCTGTCCCTAGCTTCGTAAACACCGGCGTAATCTGGATCGATCGGCAAAACGTCGACACCTTCGCTCACGCCATCGCCGCGCTGTAGCTTATGCAAGCTGCCTCCGTTGCTGCGTTTCTGGCATCTTCCGATGCCGATTATGTGACGGGAACGACCTACTTCGTCGACGGCGGGCTGACTTGGACTACGAGGAGCAGTGAGGTTGCTTCATCAATTGCGGATTAGGCTCGCACCGCTGTCGCGCCGCGCGCGGTTTGTAGCAGCTTGCGCGCATTGTCACGAATGTCGCCGTGAGCAAACACGGCATTTCCGGCAACCAGCAGGTCCGCGCCGGCACGAATCACGTCGCTCACTGTCGTGAGATCGACGCCTCCGTCGACTTCGATACGGAAAGAAAGTCCGCGGCGCTCGCGAGTCTGTGCCAACGTTTCGATTTTGCGCAGCGAGCCGGGAATAAATTTTTGCGCTCCGAAGCCCGGATTAACGGACATCACCAGCACGTGGTGCACGATATCCAAGACTTCGTCGAGCATGTGCACGGGCGTCGCGGGATTGATCACAACCGCAGGCTGGCATCCATGCGAGGCAATCAGGTGCAGCGTGCGATTCAGGTGCACGCAGGCTTCCTGGTGCACGGAGATCCAATTGGCGCCCGCTTCGGCGAAGGCCCCAATAAACTCGTCAGGATTTTCGATCATCAAGTGGCAATCGAACGGAATCTTCGGAATCGTCTTGCGCAGCGACGCAATGACGGGGGGGCCAATCGTGAGGTTCGGAACGAAATGCCCATCCATCACATCAAGATGGAGAACCGTGCCGCCACCGTCGATCGCGGCGAGTGCGTCAACGCCGAGTTGCGCGAAGTTGGCGGAGAGAATGGAAGGCGCAAGTTCGATCAACGTGGCGCTCCTTTTTCCGATTATACGCGCAAGCGCGGCCACTTCCTCAATCTAGAGGGTCGGCTTTAGCCCGGCCAGGGGAGGGTGCATTGGCGGACGCTGCTTTCGCGGGCGAGTTCGAGAATCCGCATGACATTAAGCGCGTGTTGGGGTGTGATCGCGGGCGCGGCCGTGCCGAGCAAGACGTCGCGGATATTCGCGTAGTAGCTGCGGTAATCGCTCGGTGCAGGCGGGGCGAGCTGTTGCGTCGTGCCGCCGTCAGCATTTACCAGCGTTAAGACGCCGGAGTTTTCTTCTTGCTCCGCTTCGCTGGGCGTTTCGTTCCACGGAAGTCGGCCGGCGCGCAATTTCGGCTCTTGCACGTCAAAAGCGTGCTTCACGTAAGCGCCGCTGGTGCCATAGAGAATGAAGCGCGGGCGAGTTACTGCGGCGAGCATCGTGGCGCGAAGTACCGCGCGCAGGCCGCCGGAATAATGCAGCGTGAGATCGAAGGAGTCGTCGGCAACAGCGTGTTCACGTTCCGTGCGGATGTCGGCGGTAATCGCTTGGGGAAGGCCAAACAGCAACAGGGCATGGTCGATCAAATGCGGCGCGAGGTCGAAGAGAATGCCGGTGCCCGGACCGGAGCGCTCGCGCCAGGCGTTTGCTTTTAGCTGGGGGCGGAAACGGTCGTAGTTCGATTCGAATCGCACGAGGCGTCCCAGTTTTCCACCGGCGATGATTTGCTGCACAGCCTGAAAATCGCCATCGTAGCGGCGATTCTGGTAGACGGTCAGCAGCCGGCCGCGTTCTTGCGAGAACTTAACGAGTTGAAGAGCTTCCTCTAGCGTGGGGGTCAGAGGTTTGTCGACCACCACGTCGCGACCCGCGGCGAGACATTGCCGGGCGATGGGATAATGCGTGTCGTTCGGCGTGGCGATGACGACGAGTTGAATCTGAGAAATCGCCAGCAGATCATCAACGCTGCGCACAATGCGCGCGTCAGGATACAGCTCTGCCGCCCCGTTGCCGCTGCGCTGCACAATCGCGGCAAGCCTCAAGCCCGGGACCGCATGAATCACCGGCGCGTGAAACGCGCGTCCTGCCAAGCCAAACCCGATAAGTCCGACATTGATCACTGTAGCCAGGAGCCTTCGAAGTTCGCCGAAGAGCGTACACGAATTTGCGTTCGGGACGTAACCTGTCTCGCATTCAACTCAAAGTTGCCTCCGGCGAGTGCCTCCTTCAGAATGCTTGAACCCATGTCGACGACCACCGATGTTAAGCGAGCGGATAATGCCATTAGCGCGGCAATCCCAGAGCGTACCAGCAGCAGCCGCACCGGCTTGCTGGCTGTGCTTTTTATCGGGTTCATCTTGAGCGGAATCGCCACCACCATCGTCGGGCCGATGTTGCCGGTGTTCATTCGCAGGTGGGGGCTTGATGATGGGCAGGCCGGCCTTTTCTCAACGATCCAATTCCTCGCCGCATTGGTTGGCACCGGAATATCGGGCGCGTGGATGGCTTGGCGCGGATACCGGCCGTCGCTGGTGGCAGGTTATGCGCTCATCGGATATGGTCTTGCCACACTCAACGCGAGCACCCACGTGAATGCGCTGGCGGCTACCGCGGCATTTGGCCTTGGGTACGGCCTGATCACGCCGGGAACGAATCTATACGTGGCGGAAGCCGGCGGCGCTCGCAGCGCTTCCTTGTTGAACCTGCTCAATTTTACGTGGGGAGCGGGAGCAATGGCGTGCTCGCCGCTCATCGCGATGGCATTGAGGCGCAATCGATTGCCGGGTCTGCTGATTGGGTATGCCATCTTCGGCGCGATCCTGGTGGTCACGGTTCTATTTGCACAGTTCGGTGTGGCGAAGCATGAAAAGGCTATCGAGAGCGCGGAAGCGACGCCGCTGCGTGTCGGGCGTGGAGTGACCATCGCGCTTTCCATCTTATTTTTCACCTACGTCGGAATGGAGACGAGCATTGGCGTGTGGGCCGCGGAGTATTCGCGTCGAATTGCGAATGGAATTACCAACATCACGACGCTCGCGCCAATGTTCTTCTATGCGGGGCTTACGGCCGGTCGCGGGTTAGCTCCACTGGTCCTCTTGTCTCTCTCCGAACGGCCTTTGGTGCTTGCCGCGCTCGGTCTGACCGCCTTTGGAACCACCGTGGTTATTTTCTCCGGCACGCTGAAGGTAGCCATTGTCGGAATTTTTCTCGCTGGCTTGGGATGCGCTTCTATCTATCCTGTATATATCGCCTGGCTTTCTAAATGGTATGGAAACCGAGCAAGGCGTATCGGGGGATTTTTGTTTGGGCTGGCGTCGCTGGGCGGGTCCGCCGGGCCCTGGCTCGTTGGCATTTTCTCAAAATATTCCGGAAGCTTGCGTGTGGGTTTCGTTGTGCCGCTCTTCAGCGCCCTCCTCATGATTGGTATTGTCGCGAGTCTGCGCCGCCAAACCTCGCAGTGAGGTATTCTCTGTCCGTGCAAACGTCTTCGCGCTCGGAACGATCGCCGACCACGGGACTCCTTCTAGGTTTAGTGATTACTCTCGCGGTGGTGGTGGCTTATTCCGCGTACATTCGCGTCCAGCTCGCCGGCTTGCGGAAATTGCAGAGCGACATGGTGGATCGCGGGCGCAAGGATTCGCTGCAATTGCTGCGACTGCAAAACGATTTGAACACCGTGGCGCTGGCCATGCGCGACATGCTCGATGCCAGCGAGCCGTACCCCCTGATCGCATGGTCGTCGCAATTCGACCGCGTGCGCGGTGATTTGGACTCGGCGCTGCGGCTCGAGGAAGAATACGCCGCGGTGCACCGCACTCCCGAACAGCGCGCGTACTTGAGCCAGCAGCTATCGCAGTTTTGGGACGCCGTGGACCGGATGTTCTCGCTGGCGCAGGAGAAGAAAGAAAACGAAGCACGCGACCAGATTCGCTTGTCCCTGCAAGCGCGGCAAGCGGCGCTGAGCACCGCCGTGTTTCGGTTACTGGTGGAGAATAACGAGGCGGAGCAGCAGGCGGCGCGCCAGATCGAAAACATTTATAACGGCGTGCAACGGCAGTTGTATATTTTTCTGGCTGCGGCGCTGATCGCTATTGCGCTCACCAGCTTGTACTTGATTCGCTCGAACCGGCAGATTTTCGCGCGGCTGGCAATGCTCTCCGAACAGCGCAGCGATCTGGCGCAGAAACTGATTGCAACCCAGGAGTCGACGCTTCGCCACATTTCGCGCGAGCTGCACGATGAATTTGGCCAGGTGCTGACGGCGATTGGCTCGCTGCTCAGTCGCGTCGAAAAGCAGGTGCCGCAAGGCGGGCCGATGCGCCAGGATTTGCAAGAGGTGCGCGAGATCGCGCAAACGACGTTAAACAACATTCGCAGCTTGTCGCAAGCTCTGCATCCGGTGCTGTTGGATGAACAGGGGCTGGAGAGCACGCTGGATTGGTATATTCCAATGGTTGAGCGGCAAACTGGCCTGAAGCTGCATTACGAAAAATCAGGCGCTGCGTTTCCCGTCGACGCCACTGCCGGGGTGCAGGTGTATCGTGTGCTGCAAGAGGCCCTGAATAACGTGAAGCGCCATGCGGGAGCGACCGAGGCTTGGGTGCGGCTAAAATTCCGGAATGATTCCATAAGCCTGGAAGTGGAAGACCACGGCAAGGGATTTTCGCCGGACGCCGGGCACCAGGGCATCGGGCTCGTCGGAATGCGAGAGCGTGCGGAGCTCGTAGGAGGGACTTTGCAGGTAGTGCGACGCGATGCCGGTGGAACGATTGTACGGCTCATGGTGCCGGCGGATAGAGTGGAAGCGCATGGCGGATAAGCTCACGGTCGTGCTGGTGGACGATCACGCTCTGGTACGCAAAGGATTCCGGCGCATGCTGGAGGATGATTCCGCGATTTCTGTCGTCGGGGAAGCCAGCAACGGCGAGGACGCTGTGCGCCTTGCGCTCGAATTGAAACCGAAAGTGGTGGTAATGGATTGTGCGCTGCCGGGCATCAACGGCATCGAGGCCACGCGGCGCATTCGCGCCAAGATGCCAGATGCGGCGGTGCTGATGCTCAGCATGCACTCCGAGGACACTTTGGTGCGCCAGGCACTGGAGGCGGGGGCGCGCGGCTACATTCTCAAAAATGCGCTGGAACTGGATTTGGTCAGCGCCATAAAGCGTGTCGCCCATGGCGATTTGGTGCTCGATCCGCAACTTGCTAAGCCCGCGGCGCTCAAGGGCGAGCGCGATAGCGCACTCACTACGCGTGAGCTGGAGATTTTACGGCACATCGTGGCGGGCAAATCTAACAAAGAAATCGCAGCGGAATTAGGCCTCAGCGCCAACACCGTTGGCGTGCACCGCGCCAACATCATGGACACGCTTGGAATTCACAAGACAGCGGAGCTCGTCGTTTACGCGATTCGCAACGGTTTGGTGAGCCTGACTTGAGACGGCGCGATTTTCTATCGGCCACCGCGAGCGCCGGGCTCATCGCTGTAACTTTTCCTCGGCTACTGGATGCTATTTCCGTAGCGCCGACATTTCGCTTTGCGGACATTACGGCGCAGGCAGGCATTCAGTTCCAACACAATAGCGGGGCGTACGGCGGCAAACTGCTTCCGGAGACGCTCGGCTCCGGCTGCGCCTTTCTCGATTACGACGCCGATGGGTGGCAAGACATTCTGCTGATCAACGGGATGGACTGGCCGGGCCACAAGCGCCAGCGCTCTACGTTGCGCCTCTACAAAAACAATCGCAACGGCACATTCACAGATGTGACCAAGGCCGCGGGCTTGGATGTCGAGATGTATGGCATGGGCGTCGCGGTCGGCGACTACAACAACGACGGCTTCCCGGATATTTTCATCACCTGCGTCGGGCAGAACAGGCTATTTCGCAACACCGGCAAAGGGACTTTCCTCGACGTGACGCGCGCAAGCGGCTTGAGCGCGCGACAAGCGTTCAGCACCTCGGCGCTATGGTTCGATTACGATCGCGACGGCTTGCTCGATCTCTTCGTCTGCAATTATGTGCGCTGGTCACCGGAGCATGATGTTTTTTGCAGCCTCGACGGAAAGCACAAATCCTTCTGCACGCCAGAAGCATATCGCGGCGATACCTGCTGGCTGTTTCATAATCGCGGAGATGGAACGTTCGAGGACGTTACCGCCACCAGCGGAATCTTTGACAGCAGCTCGAAGTCGCTCGGCGTGGCAATGCTCGATTATGACCAGGACGGATGGCCGGACCTGCTAGTGGCCAACGACACGCAGCCCAATAAACTTTACAAGAATCTGCGGAACGGTAAATTCAAAGACGTCGCCGTGGAAGCGGGGCTCGCGTTCAGCACCGAAGGCAAAGCGCGGGCCGGCATGGGCGTGGACGTCGCGGATTTCGAGAATTCGGGCAAGCCGGGAATCGCCATCACCAATTTCGATAACGAGATGATCGGACTTTATCGAGCAGCGGGTTCGGGAACATACGACGACATTTCGGTTGCTGCCGGCGTGGGTTTGCCATCGAAGAACACGTTGGGCTTCGGTTGTGCCTTTCTCGATGTGGATCTCGATGGCTCGCTGGATCTGGCGGTCGCCAACGGTCACATCGAGGAAACCGTACGCAATATTCGTGGCAATGTCGGTTACGCACAGCCCCCGCAGCTTTTCGTGAATCGGGGCGGAACGTTTCAAGATGTCGCCGCCGAGCTAAACGGCGGATTTGCGCAGCCGAAGGTCGGCCGCGGGTTGGCGTACGGAGACTTTGACCGCGACGGAGATCTGGACATTCTGCTGACGACAAACAATGGCCCCGCGTATCTCTATCGCAACGATCAGCTAGCGCAAAATCGAAGCATCCGGTTTCACCTCGTAGGAACGAAATCCAATCGAGACGCGATTGGGGCTGTAGTACACATTTTGTCCGGCGGACAGACGCAGAGCCAAATAGTGAAAGGCGGCTCGAGCTATCTATCCCAATCGGAATTGCCGCTCACTTTCGGACTGGGAAAACGCGACAGAGTGGAGCGCGTACAGATTGAATGGCCAAGCGGCGTCAAGGAAGAGTTCAAGAATCTCGCCACTGGACGCTGCTATCAAGTCACTGAAGGAAAAGGACTTAAGGCCGACGCCGGTTTCTAGTATTTTCGCGTTATTGCGGGGTGTGCGGAGGGGCTATATAAAGCGCGCACATCGCTTCCAGCCAGGCTTCCTTTTGACGCCGCCCGGGAGCACCCCAAGCACTCGCGGCCGGATGCGCACTCATCCGGCCGCACTTTTTCCTGGTCGAGGCGTCGAGAGTGGAGAAAACCGCGATGGAACGTTGGCGCTCACGAAGTTTGTTGGCCCTTGCGGCAAGCGCGATCTATTTGTACGGATTTCCCTCCGCCACGATCACCTACGGAACTCTCGTCCTGTTCCACGTAGCCGTCGGCATTTTGCTGACCGTTTTGTTGCTTCCCTTCCTTTTTCGATTGCTGCGCGTGGATGCGCTGCTCGCGCGCGTCGGCTGGGCGTTGTTAGCCATGGGCGCGGTCCTCGGCATCGCGCTGATTTTTGTTGGCGCGCTGAACCGCCTGAAGCCGTGGCTGTACGCGCACATCGCTTTCTGCGTAGTTGGCTCCCTGTTCGTCGCGACAGCGTGGCTGGCCTCCCGGGGCTGGCTGGGAACTACCGCAGCTCAGCGCGTTTTTCGCTTTGCCGCTCTGGTGCTTGCCACGGCGGTGATTGCGGCAGGAACGTGGTGGTCGCGCGAAATCGCCTGGAGGAACGCCAATCGCATCGAAAACCCGCTAATGCCCGCGGCTTCGATGGACGGCGAAGGCGACGGCCCGCAAGGGAGATTCTTCCCAAGCTCTGCGCAAACCAAACATAACGGCTACATTCCCGCGAAATATTTCATGCAGTCAGACGCGTGCCAGCGCTGCCACGCGGACATTTACAAACAGTGGTACAGCTCGGCGCACCACTTTTCGTCGTTCAACAATCAGTGGTATCGCAAGAGCATCGAATACATGCAAGACGTCGCCGGCGTGCGCGCTTCGAAATGGTGCGCGGGCTGCCATGATCCGGCGCTGCTCTTCAGCGGCCTTTTCGACAAGCCCATCAAGGAAATTGTGGACCGGCCGGAAGCGAAGGCGGGCCTGAGCTGCCTGATGTGCCACAGCATCGTGCAAGTGAAAAGCACCATGGGACAGGGCGACTTTGTTCTGGAGTACCCGAAGCTTCACGAACTGGCGGCAAGCGACAATCCCGTCGTGCGCACTCTCCACGATTTCCTCGTGCGTGTGAATCCGGAGCCTCACCGGCGCACATTCTTGAAGCCCTTCATGCGCACGCAGACAGCGGAGTTCTGCGCCTCGTGCCACAAAGTTCACCTCGACGTGCCGGTCAACCAGTATCGCTGGGTGCGCGGCTTCAATGAATACGACAACTGGCAAGCCAGCGGCGTGTCGGGTCAGGGCGCGCGCTCATTTTATTACCCGGCTAATCCCATGATGTGCGCCGATTGCCACATGCCCCAGGTGCGCTCAACGGACTTCGGAAATATCAACGGCTTCGTGCATTCGCACCGCTTCCCCGGCGCGAACACGGCGGTGCCTACGGCAAATCAGGACCAGACGCAGTTGGAGTTGAGCCAAAAGTTTCTGCAAGACAAGCAGGTGAGCGTGGATATTTTTGCGATTTCGCCCGCGGAGAATGCGGTTTCCGCGCCGAGCGCCGGAAGAATGGGACGGCCGGAGTTGTCCACGGCATTCGCAGTAGGCGAGGAAGCCGAGACTGCCCTGCCAAACGGACCCGCCGGCGAGGCCCGCGCTGTTACCGCCCCGCTGGGCCGTGTCGATGCGACCGTGCGCCGCGGCGACGACGTGCGGGTGGACGTAGTCGTTCGCACGCGTAGGGTTGGCCACTTTTTCCCGGGCGGAACGATCGACGCGTTCGATGTATGGCTCGAACTGCAGGCGGTCGATGAAAAAGGGCAAACGCTCTTCTGGAGCGGCAAGGTCGAGGATGACGGCAAAGGTCCGGTCGAACCAGGGGCGCACTTTTACCGCTCGCTGCTCATCGATGCGCATGGGAATCCCATCAACAAGCGCAATGCGTGGGCGAACCGCGCGACGGTGTACGTGCATCTGATTCCACCCGGCGCGGCGGACACCGCGCACTACAGGCTGCGTATTCCGGAAAACGCCGGCGACAAAATCACGCTGCATGCGAAATTGAACTACCGAAAATTCCTGTGGTGGAATACGCAGTTTGCGTTTGCCGGGACGGCGGATTCGAATCAAGCGCCGGGAGCTGTTACTCCGGACTATGACGACCGCAAGTGGCTGTTCAAGAGCGTCGATCCCAAAATGATATCGGGCGAGCTGACCACGATTCCAAATTTGCCCATTATCACGGTCGCGGAAGATACGAAGGCTCTGAATGTGGTTGCGCGAAGTGCTGCCCCGCCGCAACCGAAGGTGGCGCTTGCCGAGGAGGATTGGTCGCGCTGGAACGACTACGGCATTGGTCTTTTCCTGCAAGGCGACCTGAGGGCTTCGGCGGCAATCTTTCAGAAAGTGGCGGACATCGACCCGCAAAATCCCGATGGCTGGGTCAACATCGGGCGCGCGTTGGTGCAAGAAGGCGACACGGGTGGAGCGCGTATCGTCCTGGAGAAGGCGCTGGCGTTGCAGCCCGGGCTAGCTCGCGCAAATTTCTTCTACGCGCGCGTTTTGAAGGACGACGGCAAGTATGACGATGCGATTGCGCGGCTGAGACAGGTGCTGGCGCAGTATCCGCGCGACCGGGTCGTGCGCAATGAAGTCGGCCGGATTTTATTTCTCCAGAAGAAGTACGCCGAAGCGGTCGCGGAATTCAATCAGACGCTCTCGATCGACCCCGAAGATCTGCAGGCGCATTACAACCTGATGCTTTGCTACAGCGGACTGGGCGATGAAGCGCGCGCAACCGAGCACAAAGAACGTTACCTTAGATTCAAAGCCGATGAATCAGCACAGGCGATCACCGGACCTTACCGCCAGGCGCATCCGGAAGACAACAACGAGCGCCAGCCGATTCATGAGCACGTTTCCGTGGCGCTGACTGCGCCCAGGAAGCCCGCGGCCAAGCGTCCGACCGCCGCATCCTCTTCGCCGCGCGCCGTAGGCAATCCTGGCGGCTCGCATTGATTCCGGACCAAGCTAATATTCGATAGGAGCTGACTCAATGACCTGGATCAAGACAGTGTCGATGGACGACGACGAGGGCGTCAAGAAAGCGATGCTCGCGCAGCGCGCGCTCTATCCCATTGAGTATGCCACGCCGGTGCATCCCGAAAATAATGGGCGGAGCTCGAGCATCGTCGCCTCGCATTCGCTGATTCCCGACGCGCTGTTTCACGCATTCAGCACCTTCGGAGCACTGATGTCTTCCGAGCTGCCGTTGCAGCGGCGACAGCATGAAATGATCGCGACCATGGTTTCCGTCGCGAACCGCTGCGTGTATTGAATTGAGTCCCACGCAGAGTTTCTGCGTCGCGTGACTTTGGACAAATCGCTTGTGGATGCGCTGCAAACGGATTACCGGTCGGCCGCCATCAGCGAACAGGATCGCACGATGCTCGATTACGTAGTGAAGCTGACCAAGGATGCCACCAAAGTTTCGCCGGACGATCACGCGAAGCTCAGAACCGTTGGCTTCGACGACCGCGGCATTTTGCAGATTACTTTGATCGCGTCTTGGTTCAATTACATCAATCGCGTGGCAGATGCCTTGGGCGTCGGGCGCGACTAATAATGAGGACACCATGAGGGGACTCTCAGCGCTATTGGCTGCATTTGCGCTCGCAACGTCAGCAGCGGTAGGCGGTGGCAACAGCGGCAGTCCGGCCGCCAATTCCGCAGTCACGTTTCGCGACTTGACGCAGCAATCCGGCGTTCGCTTCGTACACAACAACGGAGCGTTCGGGAAGAAATTCCTGCCGGAGACGCTTGGCCCTGGCGTCGCTTTCATCGATTACGACAACGACGGCTGGCCGGATGTTTTCCTGGTCAATGGCATGGACTGGCCCGGTCACGCGCAAAAACACACTACGCCTAAGCTCTACCACAACAATCACGACGGAACGTTCACTGACGTAACGCACAAAGCCGGCCTTGACGTCGAGATGTACGGCATGGGTGTCGCCATCGGTGACTACGACAACGATGGCTTTGACGATCTCTTTATCACGGCGCTCGGGCAGAGCCGCCTCTTTCACAACAATGGCAATGGCACGTTCACCGACGTCACCCAGAAAGCCGGGCTCAGCGGCCCTCGCGAGTTAAGCACGAGCGCTGCTTGGGTGGATTACGACAAGGACGGCCGCCTTGACCTCGTCGTCGGCAACTACGTGCAATGGACGCAGGAGACAGATCTTTACTGCACGCTCGACGGCAAAAGCAAATCGTACTGCACGCCGGAATCTTATAAGGGAACAGCGCCGCGGCTTTGGCACAACCGTGGCGATGGCACATTTGAGGATGTCACGAAGAAGGCGGGGCTCGCCGAGCCGACCTCGAAGACAATGGGCATCGCGGTGCTCGACTACGACAATGATGGCTGGCCGGACCTTCTCCTCTCGAACGACACGCAACCGAACAAGCTATATCGAAATAATGGCAACGGCACATTCTCCGAAAAAGGCGTGATCGCCGGAGTCGCCTTCAGCGAGGACGGCGTTGCCCGCGCCGGCATGGGCGTCGACGCCGCCGACTACGATCACTCCGGCTATCACAGCGTAATGATCACGAACTTTTCGAACCAGATGCTTTCCCTCTATCACAACGAAGGAAAAGGCTTGTTCGTGGACGAAGCGCCGCAATCTGCGATCGGACGCGCCACGCTGCTCACCCTGGGTTTCGGCTGCTTTTTCTTCGATTACGACCTGGACGGCTGGCCGGATATTTTTGTCGCTAATGGCCACATCGATCCGGAAATTCAGCGCGTGCAGGCCAACGTCAAATACGCGATGCCTCCGCACCTTTTTCGTAATTTGGGGAAGGGGAAATTCGAGGAAGTCACGAATACCATGGGCGCGTCATTCAATACGCCGCGCGTCGGACGCGGTGCCGCCTACGCGGACATCAACAACGATGGCCGCCTGGACTTGCTGCTCTCCACCAATGGCGGCCCGGCATATTTATTTCGCAACGAAGCACAAGGTACTGCGGCGAATCGCAGCGTGCGGCTGAAGCTGGTAGGGACAAGATCAAACAAGGATGGGATCGGCGCGGTCGCGCGACTTTCCTCCGGCGGCGACACGCAGACCCAAATGCTGCGCAGCGGCTCCAGCTACCTTTCTTCCAGCGAACTCATTCTGACTTTCGGTTTGGGGCTGCGCGATAAAGCCGACACCATCGAGATTCGCTGGCCAAGCGGCCAAATCGACCGCCTCTCCAATGTCGCCGCAGGACAAACCATCACGGTGACAGAAGGCAAAGGGCAAACCGCTTCCCGCCCTTACGCAAAATAGCGTCCGCTATGCGGCTGCCGTTTGCGCAGCCTGCCGCTCGTGTCCCCTGTACAGGTAGTAGTGAATCGCCGGCGTAAAAATTAACGACAAGACCATCGAGCTAATCAGTCCGCCGATCACAGTAATCGCCAGCGGTTTCAGCATCTCCGAGCCGGCGCCTATTCCGAATGCCAGTGGCAGCATGCCCGCAATTGTTGCCAACGCAGTCATCGCAATGGGCCGCAGCCTTCGCCGCCCGGCCTGGATCATCGCCTCTTCCGCCGAGAATCCCAACTCGCGGAAGCGATGCTCTGCGTCCAGCAACAGGATGCCGTTTTTCGCCACGATTCCGACAACCATGATTATGCCCATGAACGACGCGACATTGAACGTAGTGCGCGTCACAAGCAGCGCTACAAAGCCGCCAAAAGTGGACAACAGCGCCGACGCCAGGATCGCCGTCGGCGCCGAGAAAGTGCGAAATTCAAACAGCAGGACCACAAATAGCAGCAGCAGCGCGAGGAACAGAACCATCGACAAATCATGGAACGATTTCTGCTGCTCCTGAAACGTCCCGCCATACTCCACGCGAATCGACGCCGGCAAATGCATATTCGCGATGGCTTTCTGCACCGCCGTCATCCCGCTGCCCAAGTCAACACCTTCAAAGCGCGCCGTGACCTGCACAACCCGCTGCAAATTCTCACGGCGAACCTCCGTCTGCCCGGGATCCGTGGTCAGGCTGGCCAGCGAACCCAGAGTCGCCGATCGGCCGGTGGCGCTCGACACCAGCGTATTGCTCATGCGATCCAGCGACGACCGGTTCGTCTCCGGAAACCGCACGCGAATCGTGTAAGAGCGATCGTTAATAATGACCGGTGTCGCGGCGGGTTCCCCTTCCAGGATCGCCGACGCATCCACCGCAATCTCCTCCGGCGTGAATCCGGACCGCGCCGCTACCGTCGGATCCACTTGATAGGTCACGGCTGGGCCGCTGATCGTGTTTTCGATCCCGTCCAGCACATCAACAACGCCTTTCAATTTCCCAATTGTATCGGCCACCTTGGGCGCCGTTTGGTTTAACAGCTTCGCGTCTTGCGAAAACAGCTTTATAACCACCGGCTCCGGCTGGTTGCTCAAGTCCCCGATCATGTCCTGCAAGACCTGGATGAACTCAACGTCCGCCGTCGGCTCGCTCTCTTTGATCTGCGAACGCACATCCGAAATGATTTCTTCAATGTCGCGTTTGCGGTCGCGCTTGAGCTTGACCGTAAAGTCGCCGCGGTTCGGCTCGGTCACTGCGGCGAGTCCGAGCTGCAGCCCTGTGCGCCGCGAAGTGTTTTCCACCTCCGGCACCTCCCGCAGGATTTTCTCGATGCGCAGCAAAATGCGATCCGATTCCGCAAGCGAACTCCCCGGTGGGGTGTAATAATCCAGGATGAATCCGCCCTCATCCATTTCCGGCAGCAGGTCGCTTCCCAGAAGTCTGAAGCTCACGTAAGACAAAATGATAATCGCCGCCGAGCCGGCAATCAGCACCCACGGCCGCCTCAGCACCCCTCGCATGGTGCGTCCGTAAAATTCCACGATGCGCCCGAAGAACCCTGAAAGGTGCGCTTCTTCCGCTTTCAGAAGCGAAGCAACGTCCGGTCCGCTCCCCGAGGCCGTCGGGGCGCCCACCGTGTCCTTACGGCGAACCAGGAATTGGCTCAGCGTTGGCGTCCAGGTGAGGGCAAGCAGTAGCGACGTAAACAGGGACACCGTCATGGTCACGGCAAGCGCGCGAAAGAAACTTCCCGTAACGCCGGTGATCGATATCAGCGGCAGGAAGACAACAATCGGCGTGATGGTCGACCCGATCAGCGGCACCGTCAATTCCCGCAACGCGCTATGGATGGCCTCAAAACGACTCTGCCCGGCATCGCGGTGCAAGACGATGTTTTCGAGCACCACGATAGCGTCGTCAATGACGAGGCCCACGGCGGCGGCGAGCCCGCCCAGCGTCATCAGGTTGAAACTTTGCCCGGTAAACTTCAAGACGATGAAGGTGATAAGCAACGTCGCGGGAATCACCAGGCCCGCAACCAGCGAAGTTCCCCAATCGCGCAGAAACAGCACCAGAATGATTGAAGAGAGAATCAGCCCCAGCAACACGGCATCCCGCACGCTGGCGATGGAGTCATGCACGATGGTGGATTGATCGTAAAACACTTCCAGCTGCACGCCGGGAGGAAGCGCCGGCCGCAGCTCCTGGATCATCGCGTGCACCTCGTTCGCTACGTCCAGAGTATTGCTATCCGGCTGACGATTCACGCCGAGTAGCACAGCAGGCTTTCCGTTGGCCGTCACCATGGTGTACACCGGCGCGACCGACGGCGTCACCGACGCAATATCGCCCAATCGCACCGGTACGCCCGCTGCCGAAGTCTTGACCACAATTTGCCCGATCTGTTCGGGGGTTCGTACCTGCCCGCTGATCAGTCCGAGCACCAGGTGATGTTCGTGCTCGATGAGTCCGGGTGAATCGATAAGGTTCGTCTTCTTTACCGCGTCGAGAATATCTGTGACTGTGACTCCCGCGGAAAGAAGTCGCGCCGGATCGGGAGACACTTGGAACTCCGGAACGCGTCCGCCTTGTACAAGGACCGAAGCGACGCCATCCAATCGATTGATGCGCGGCTTAAGGTCGTACGTCGCCACTTCCCACAATTTGCTCTGCGGTACCGTATCCGATGTCAAGCTGTAGCCGATGATCGGGAACGTCGCGAACGTCAGCCGGTGCGTTTCCAGTTTCGCCGTCGGCGGAAGCTCCGCCTGCATGCGCGCGACGACTGCATCGACGCGCTGCAATGTCAGAATCATGTCGATGTTCCAGTCAAAGAACAAATCGACTTCCGCCGATCCCCTGCTCGTGATCGACCACACTTTTTGCAGCCCCGGCACGCTGTTGACGGCCTCTTCGATCGGTTTCGTGATCGTCACCAGCATCTGGTCAATGGGCATCACGCCATTGTCCACACCAATTACGATGCGCGGAAAATCCGTACTTGGGAAAACCGACACCGGAATCGTGAATGCGAAGTAGCCGCCAACCAAGGTCAGGCTGACGATAAGAAACAGAATCGGGCTCGAGAGCTTGCGGAACCACGGTACTTCGGGCGCATTTGCCGGTCGGCTTCCGGCGTTAGCAGATAGCTCAACGTCCATAATGCTCATCGAGGATTACTCCTTGCCCTTGCTCGCCGGCTTTGCCGCTACGCTTGCTTTGGCGTCTTTCTTTGGACTCTTCTCATCATCCGGATCGGCCGCGTCCTTCTTGTCGTCCTCTTTGCCGCCCTTTTCCGCGCTTTCTTTTTCATCCGGCTTTTCTATCTTGATCTTTGTGCCATCGGGCACCGCATACCCACCCGACGTGATCACTGGCTCCCCTTCGTTGACGCCGCTGACCACCTGCGCCGACTCCCCGTTGCGAATTCCAATTTGCACTTTCTTCTGGTGCGCCTTTTCGTCGTTCCCCGCCACCAGCACATAATCCCCCGCCTCTTCGCTCCGGAACACCGCTCCCGCGGGCACGACAATCGCGTCTTTCGCTGTTTTGGCCGTCATCGCGACTGACACCGTCATTCCCGGTCGCAACCCCGGGTCTGGCTTCCGCGCCTCAACCCACACTTCAATCGTCGTGCTCCCCGGATCAAGCGCCGGGCTCACTAGTGTCACCCGGGCTTTGACCGGCTCATCGAGGCCCGCAACTTTGATCTCCGCCGGATTCCCGACTCTCAGTTGCGCCGCCTCAACTTGCGGAATGTGCGCCTTCGCGATCAGCCGGCTCAGGTTCATCACCGTAAGAATCGGCTGATTCGCCGTCGCTAAGTCGCCTTCATACAGCGGCCGGTCCGTCACCACTCCATCGATCGGGCTCTTGATCAGCGAATAGCTCAGCTGCGCGGCCGCGCCCCGGTACTTTCCCTCAAACGACTCCTTCGTACCCTGCGCTGACTTCAACAGTTGTTCTTTCCCCAGGCGTTGCAAGTCCGCGACCTGCTTCTGCGCCTGTTCGTTTTGACTGCGTGCCTGCGCCAATGCCACTTCCGCCGCGTCCACATCGCGCCGCGGGATCGCACCCTGCTGGAGCAGCTCTTTGCGGCTGTCGTAGATTTTCTGCTGCGCATCAAACGCGGACTTTGCCGCCGCCGCGTCCAGCTCCGCCTTCTGTATTTGCTGCGGCAACCCCGCGCCGACCGTCATTGCGTAGTTTGCTTCCGCTTGCTCGTAGTCGCCTTTGCTGGCTTCCGCGGAAGCGGACAAGTCTGCATTCTCCAGTTCCGCAACCAGCTGCCCCTTTTTCACCCGCGTGCCGCGCTGCACATAAAATTTCTTCACGTTCGAAGTGATTTTCGGTGCCACCGTCGCCTGCTCCAGCGGAAACACCACCGCCTCCACCGACACAACCTGCGCGATCGGAGCGCGCTGCGCCGGCGTCGTTTGCACGCTGACGATTGGCTCCTTTTCCTTCTCTTGCTCGCCGCACCCGCCGCACAGGCTAAGCAACCCCGCCAGCGCCGCTGCATACACCGCGCGTTGTGAGAATGTTTGTGTTTGGATTTTTCGTCTTATGCTCATGGAGTTGTCAGTACTCCCGTCAGAGTTTGCAAATTCGCTAGGGCTACCCGATACCGCACCGCGCCGTCTTGATATGCGCCACTCGCTAGCGCAAATGTGTTCTGTGCATCAACCACTTCCAGCACCGTCGATTCTCCGTTCTGATAACGAAGCGTCACGAGTCTTTGGCTTTCCTCGGCCAACTGCGCCGAGCGGGCCAGCCCTTCCAACTCATTGCGCGCGGTGTCCGCCTCCGCATAGAGCGACTGAATTTCCGCGAGCAATCGCCTCTGCGCAAGTGACAGTTCGCGTTTCGCCTGCGCCTGGCGCAACCCCGCCTGCTTGACGCGGCTCTGCGTTGTGCCCCAATTCCAGATTGGAATATCCAAGGTCGCTACAATGGAAGAGCCCAGGTTCGAAATTTTCTGTCCGCCCGGTGCCACGGTATTCACCGCGAAATGCGTCGCGTCAATGCCGTAGAAATAATCGATCGACAATGCGGGAAGGTACCCGGCGCGCGCTCCATGAACGTCATAGCCGGCCTGCTCAACGGCAGCCAGCGCCGCGCGAACATCGGGATTATCCCGGGCCGCTCTCTGCTGCACTTCCTCCAGCGTCGGCATGGGCACCGGCTGGTGCAAATCCTCCGCAACTTCAAAATTATCGTTGAAGTCCGGGAAAATCAGCACCGCCAGATTGAGCCGCGCGTTGAGATACCCGAGTTGCGCTTCCTGAAGTTGGCGTTGGCGATCCCGCGCTTGCAGTTCCGCTTTGATCACGTCAGAGTGCGCGACCTCGCCTCCCTTCTCCAGTTCCTGAGTGATTTTCAGAAAGCGGTCACCCTCCTCCGCAAGCCTTTTCGCCGTCTCCACTTTCAGCCGCGCCGACGATATCGCGTAATAATTCTGTACGACCGTAACCACCAATCCTCGCGACGCGATCTCCGCCTGTGCTTTGGCAACCGCAGCAGCGGCGCCCATACGGCGGAAATTTGCGACCGCCGCGGCATCGAAGGCCTGGTGCACGTCTGCCTGGCTGAGATATTCGTGTACCGCGTTATTTGCGATAAAGATGACCGGAGCCCCGATGAACGGCTCCGTGCCCAGTGGAACGCCTTTCGTGTAGATTGCGGAATTGTTGTAGGTAACCGTGGGTAGCAGCGCGTTGCGCGCTTGAATGCGGTCTTGACGCGCCAGCCCGGCGGCCGTCAGCGCCGCCTGAAATTGCGTGCTGTTCTTGCGCGCGCGCTCCAGCGCGTCCTGCAAAGTCAATTGCAAAGGCGCCGCCGCGGCACTGTTTGTTGCTGGCGGTGCCTGCTGCTGTCCGGGCGGCGGCGTTGGATTGGCTTCCTGCCCTGCCGACCCTTTCGCACACAGTAACCCTACAATGCCTGTCGCAACCAACCTCAGTGCGCGAATCCGATTCATAGGTCATCGCTCCTCAAGGACGCAACTCCTTCTCCCATTCGCAATACGCCCAAAATGAGATTCTTGCAGTATATGTAAAGGCTGCAATGTAGACGTGTTGTCTCTGTTCTGCATCGTAGGGTTGGCAGACAGCTCCGCTAAGCCGCAAGATATGGGTTTGCAGATAAACCAGGGATTAACGGGCCGCCGGAGCTTTTTCCATCGCCGCAACGATCGCCGGGAGGAGGGCTGTGAACGTGCTTCCGCTCGAATCCGACCGTGCCAGAATCAAGCGCCCATGGTGCGCCTCGGCTATCCAGCGCGCGATGGATAGCCCAAGGCCCGCGCCGCCGCCGTCGTTTTCCGAATGCGTCCTCGCTTTGTCCACTCGAAAGAAACGCTCGAACACTCGCTGTTGCAGGTCCTCAGGGATTCCAGGGCCGGAATCCCTTACATTCAGCGCATATTCATTACCGGAGCGCTCGCACGAAACCGTGACGCACCCTCCCGTCGGCGTGTACTTGATGGCGTTGTCCAGCAAATTTAAGATCATGCGCCGCAACAGCGCTTCATCCGCATGAATCGGCAACTCCTCCGGGACTTCGCAAGTGAGCGTAATTTTCTTGGCCGACGCCAGCGAGCGCGTCGCGTGTGCGCACTCGGCGATTAGCTCATCCAGGTAGACATCGTGCAGCGATAAGGGGTACTGCCCGGCATCGGCGCGCGTCAGTGTGAAGAGGTCCTCTACGATCTGCGTCAGCCGCTGTGCCTCCGCGTGCAGCACCGCCAGCGACTCGCGGTATTCCTCGGCTGGGCGCTCCGCGCGCGAAAGCGCCACTTCCGACTCACCGCGCAGAATCGCCGCCGGTGTGCGCAACTCGTGCGACGCGTCGGACATGAAGCGCCGCTGCCGCTCGAACGATTCATCCACGCGCTCCAGTAATTCGTTGAACGAAGCCGCCAAGCGGCCGAGTTCATCCTTCGCGTTTTGAATCGGCAGACGCTCGTGCAAATTCTCTGCCCCGATGCGTCCCGCCTTGCTGCTCATCGCCACCACCGGCGCAAGGCTCTTCCTCGCCAAAAAGTATCCGCCGATGCTCGCCAGAAATATCGCAATGGGAATCACCCACGCAAACGTCGCCCGGACTTCCTCCAGCATTTCGTTCTGCGGATGCAGCGACTGCAGAATCACCAGCGTATATGTCTGTCCTTTCAATGGGAATTTGCGCACCAAGGCGCGATACCCGCTTCTACCGCCTCTCATGTTCTCAAACAGCCGGTCCGCACCAGCGGAATCCGCAAGCAATTTTTGGAATTGCGGAGAGGAAAGCAACCCGGCAGGTGACGTCTCATTGGGCAGGTCTTGCGAAGAGGTTAGCTGGTTGCCTTTCGGATCGAGCACCGCAAACACGTGGTCGCGAAATCGATGCTCCACGATCGCCTCTTGCGCCGCCAACCTCGCAGCATCGGAGCCGTGGTTATCCAGCATCTCCGCTTGCACCGTGGTCAGGAAGGCTTCGGAAAGCTCCGTCAGGTTGCTGTCGGTTCGCCGCAGGGTGCTGCGCCAAAAAATAAAATAAGTAATGAGCGACAGCAGCACCAGGAAAAGCGCGAGCAAGCCCGTGTACCACAGCGTGAGCCGCACCCGCACTGAATCAAGCATGGTGGTTCTTTCTCACTGTCGGATTGCCTTTGCCGCGATTCGGCGTCGGGCCTTCCGTTTCTTGCGCTTCGTTCGTCGCCGATTCCCCGGCCACGCCGAAAAAGTATCCAGCTCCTCGTCGAGTGTGCAACAGCGGCTTACTCGCGTCCGAATCAATTTTTCGCCGCAGGCGGTTTACGTACACTTCGATCAGGTTCGAAAACGGGTCGAAGCTCTCGTCCCACACGTGCTCCGCAATTTCCGCGCGCCCAACCACCCGCCCCGCGTTGCGCGCCAGAAACTCCAGCAATGAATACTCTTTGGTAGTGACCGGAATGTTGCGTCCCGCCCGTGAGACGGTCTGCGCGCCCGTATCCAGCACCAGGTCCGCCACCGTGATTTGCGCCGGCCGTAGTTCGCCCGAGCGCCGCAGCAGCGCGCGCAGCCGCGCCAGCAGTTCGCGAAATTCAAACGGTTTGGTCAGGTAATCGTCCGCGCCATGATCCAGGCCCGTGATGCGGTCCTCCACCGCGTCGCGCGCCGTCAACATCAGGATTGGCATGCGCTGTCCCGCGCGCCGCAACTCGCGGCACACCTCAAATCCGTTCTTGCCTGGAATCATGACATCAAGGATGACCAGGTCGTAGGTGTTGATCGCCGCTTCGTACAGCGCATCGTCGCCATTCGCGGTCACATCCACTGCGTAGGCTTGCTCGCGCAGCCCCTTGGCCACAAACCGCGCGATACGCGCATCATCTTCAACCAGCAGCAGCCGCATGGCGTCGCTCGCTCCTACGCAAACCGCTTACGGCCCGATTTTACGCCAATTCCCCTGTACGGGGGCGCTTTAGCGCGACATACCCGTCCGAGGCTATTCGCCTCATCAGGACCTCACGCAGATTCCTTGCGCATTGCTCTCGCGATGTTGTAGTTTTCGGTCGTCTTCCCCCGACATCGCAGCCGGCAATGCCCGACGGGCTGTCCCGATCCACGAAACGCGTCTCGCGTCGCTTGAAACTATTGTTCCCAAATGGCCATCTAAGGACGTTCTAAATAGTTCTAGGCAAATCCCTGTAGGTTGTGCTACGCTGTATTTGCGTTTGTTGCTCTTGTATCGCCTTTGGAAGTGTAAGGTCGGTCGCAAGGTCACACTTGCGGCCTTTTTTTACGCCCAAAGACGGCCCGTAACTCTGTTGAGGGGTTCGGAGTCGAGGCACCAGATAGCTTATTTACGAGTGCGGTCCCAACCCGGCCGGACTCAAAGTATGATCGCATCGCGGTCATCAGAAAAGAGTAGAAGCAGTGAGTAAAGAACAAGGTACAGTGAAGTGGTTCAATGCCAGCAAGGGCTTTGGATTCATCCAGCGCCAGAGTGGAGAGGACGTTTTCGTCCATTTCTCCGCGATCGTGGCTGATGGCTACAAGTCGTTGAATGATGGCCAAGCGGTTGAATTCGAAGTCACCAAGGGTCCCAAGGGCCTGCAGGCCTCGAACGTCCAACCCCTCTAACCAGGCGTGAGCCCGGTTCGCCGGGTTCACTACTTCACACGCAAATTCCGGGCGGCACGCGCAAGCGTCCCGCCCGTTTTTGTTTTTCTTCCCGTCTTTAGCTTCCGTAGCGCCCGCTTTCCGAAGCGGGCTCCTGGTGGCGAGTTCATCGTGAAATCCCTCACGGCAAAACCCACGCCATTCCCGCATAAAAAAAGCCTTTGCCTGTCCAGGCTTTCAATTGCCGGGGCCGATGCCGACGAAAGGCATCCAGCTTTGGTCGCCGGTCATCGACCCCGGAACATGCAGCGCAGTTGACGTGGCGTCGCCGCGCTCTCAATTGATGCTCAGCCATGAACCGTCAGGACTGGGCACTTTGCTTCGCTAACAACCTTGTGGACCGTTCCCGCGTTCACATGCGCTGCCAGCCACCTTGCCGGATGCGCTCCCAGCACGATCAGATCGGCGTTGCGCGCGTCGGCGATTTGCAGAATCTTCTCCGCCGGGATTCCCTCCTCGACGAGGTAGTGCGGCTCGCACCACAGCTCTGCGTCTTGCGGAACAAGTTGGCGCAGCTTGCCCACTTGGGTTTCCGCGATCTCCTCACGCTCCTCAGGCTCCTCCATGACGTATAGCAGAGCCAAGCGAGCCTGGTTCTCCTGCGCTAGCGAGATGGCGTACGGCGCAGCGACCGGAAAGTCCGCAGCCAGATCCGTGGCGAACAGGATTTCCCGCAACTTGGCTGCTTCTTCGGACTGCCCGTTCACGTACGGCCGAGGGGTCACGTGCGGCCCCACGGTCAGCACTGGACACAGCGCTTGCCGCAGAATCTGCTCAGCAACAGAACCGAGCAATGCCTTGCCCAGCCCCGTCCGCCCGCGTGTCCCCAGCACAATCAGGTCAATCTTCTTCTCTTTGACGACTCTGGTTACGACTTCACCAACGATGCCTTCTCCCACCACCACTTCGTGCTCGACGCCCTTGAGCTGCTCGTCGAGGCGCCGGGCATGCTCCTTGGTTTGTCTCTCCGCGGCCTCCGCCATCACCGCCCAAGCCTCCGGCGGCGCGGTTGTGTAGCCGTCGATTGGGTTTACGTGCAAGCCGTACACTTTCGCTCCGAAGCTCCGCGCGATCTGGCTGGCGAACGGTGCGGCTGCGTCTGCCGCTTTAGAAAAGTCAGTGGCAAACAGAATATTTTTTAGTGCGATTCGCGTTCTCGCTTGAACTGCTTTCATGGCCCACCTCCCACGTACAACCAATACGCCGGGCCATCCCCCCGTTGCGGTGACGTCCGTCACGTCGCCGCGTGACTTGGGGCACAGTCGCGCAACACGCGTCATTCCTTGTAGCGCCAAGTTCATCTCACCATCCTTGTGTCATTCCGAGTCTGCCTGCCGCAGGCAGCACAGCGATCGAAGATTCCGACCTTGTCGGAAGGGACCTGCTTTTCCTTCGCTCTCGCCACCACACACCGGAATAAATTCCCTCCAAATCTGTCTACATAACGAACGCGAACGTTGCTCCGCTCCGGTGGCAGCGCGAGGCTCCCCCAACCTCGCGCTGCCGCCACCCCCTGATTTGCCGCGCACCGT
>Ga0209648_10000484_pt1 | contig 30607 bp, 26 predicted proteins | sample GraSoi2013_115cm_FD_185830 | JGI IMG/M metagenome (GOLD analysis project Ga0209648, IMG submission 185830) | Grasslands soil microbial communities from the Angelo Coastal Reserve, California, USA - Sample 9_17_2013_115cm (SPAdes) (version 2) | ecosystem: Environmental > Terrestrial > Soil >...
AAACAATTTCCCGCCGAATACCACGGCGACATCTTTGCCGCCGAGCACGGATCTTGGAACCGCAGGAAGCGGACCGGCTACGAGGTCATCCGCGTGCCGCTTACCAACGGACATGCCACGGGCGAGTATGAAGACTTCCTGACCGGCTTCGTCACCGAAACCGGCGCCGTCTGGGGTCGTCCCGTGGGTGTTGCCGTCGGCAAAGACGGATCGCTTTTCGTCAGCGACGATGGCTCGCGGTCGATTTGGAGGGTGACCTATGTGGGGAAGTAGGGCGCTCTAAAATTCCGAGCGTAGTGAGGAAGAACTCCCGCATCCAGGCATCCGAGTTTTTGGTTCAATGACAGCGACAGTCCACAATGTAAGGCCTGGGAGGGCGCGGGATTCAGAGTCGGTCACTACGGCCGTTTGGAGCGGACGGTTCGTTTTATGAAAAAGAGCTAGCAACACGCTTTGGTCCGCATCGGTGGATAACGAAGGTCAGTTTGGTCCGCCCAAACCCCCAGAGTTGGGTCTTGTGCAAAACCAAATCGACCCACTAGCAGAAAAAGGTATCAAGGAGGATCAAAAGCCGGAGTTTGCTAAAATCAAATGTTTGCCCCTCATCATCGTCCGACCAGGAATCAGATGTCTGAAACCATGCTTGCCGTAGTGAAGCCGGAGCCCGCGCCGGGAGCCGATGTACGCCAGATGCCCGTCCCGCAGATTGGCCCCGACGATGTCCTGGTCAAGGTGAAAGTCGCGTCGGTCTGCGGCACCGATCTCCACATCTATAACTGGGATCAATGGGCCCAGAACCGCATCAAGCCGCCGCTGATCCCTGGCCACGAGTTTTGCGGACACGTGGTGGCCGTTGGCGAAAACGTTACCGCTGTAAAGGAAGGCGACTTTGTCTCGGCGGAGATGCATATCGCTTGCGGCAAGTGCTACCAGTGCCGCACCGGGGAAGCTCACATCTGCCAGCACGTGAAGATCATCGGCGTGGACTCGAACGGCGCTTTTGCCGAATACGTGAAGATCCCGGAGTCGAATATCTGGAAGATCGATCCCGCGATTCCTCCTGACTACGCCAGCGTGCTTGATCCTCTGGGTAATGCCGTGCACACGGTGCTGGCCGGCGAGATCGCTGCCAAGACGGTGGCCATCATCGGCTGCGGACCGATCGGGCTGTTTGCCATCGCGGTAGCGCGAGCCTGTGGCGCGAGCGGTGTATTTGCTCTGGAAATCAATGAGCATCGCCGTAAGCTCGCCGCACAGATGAAAGCCGACTACGTGCTCAACCCGGCCAAGGACAATGTCTACGAGCAGGTGATGAACGCCACGGGCGGCATAGGAGTCGATGTGATTTTGGAAATGTCCGGACATCCGGACGCCATCCGTCTCGGCTTCAAGATCCTGCGCCTCGGCGGCCGCGCCTCGCTGCTGGGAATTCCCTCCAAACCCATGGAACTCAACATGGCCGACGACATCATCTTCAAGGGCGCGATTGTGCAGGGCATCAACGGTCGCCTGATGTACAAAACCTGGTACCAAATGAACGCGCTGTTGAAAGCAGGAAAGCTCGATCTATCGCCGGTGATCACCGACCGCATGGCCATGGCGGATTTCACCAAGGGAATGGATCGCCTCAAGAGCGGCGAGTCGAGTAAGATTTTGCTGTATCCGAATGGAATTCAGAAAACTTAGCCGCAGATTTACGCAGATGAACGCAGATCAAGAAAATAGGTAGCCGCGAATTGCGCGAATGAGCGCGAATCAGAATTCATTGTGATCCGAATTGGAGATCAAAGGTTGAAGGTGCGCACAGACTCTGGTATGCGCTGACCCGAGCGTTTCTCAAGATTTAGAATAATTCGCGATCATTCGCGTGAATTCGCGGCTAAGCTCTTGATCAGCGTTCATCTGCGTAAATCTGCGGCAAAAAGCAAAAAAGGATCGATCATGCCCACAACTGCCACCCGCCCCCAACTCGCATATCTCGCCGACCAGATGAACGAGCTCAAGCAGAAGGGCACGCACTTCAAGCTGCGCGTGCTGGAAGACGAGCAAGCCCCGGAGTGCACGGTCGATGGCAAGTATGTCATCAACCTGGCCTCGAACAATTACCTGGGGCTGACCACGCATCCCAAGCTGCGCGAAGCGGCGACCGCGGCTATCAAGAAATATGGTGTAGGTTCGGGCGCGGTGCGAACGGTGAGCGGCACCATGTCTATCCACATGGAACTCGAGGAGAAGATTGCGCGCTTTAAGCACACCGAGGCCTGCGTGGTTTTTCAGTCCGGCTTTGCCGCCAACGCGGGCACGGTGTCGGCCATTTTAGGCAAAGACGATTTCATCATCTCCGACGAGCTGAACCACGCCAGCATCATCGACGGCGCGCGCCTCTCCCGAGCCAAGATCAAAGTTTTTCGCCACAAAGATACGGCCCACGCGGAAGAGCTGCTGAAAGAAGTTGCGGGCGAGCCCAGCCACAAGCTGATCATTACCGACGGCGTCTTCTCCATGGACGGCGACATCGGCCCGCTGCCCGCGCTGTGCGATCTGGCGGAGAAGTACGGCGCCATCATGATGATCGACGACGCTCACTCCAGCGGCGTACTCGGCCGCAACGGCCGCGGCACCGTCGACCACTTCAACCAGCACGGGCGCGTGGACGTTCAGGTGGGGACGCTGTCGAAGGCCATCGGCGCGCTGGGCGGCTACGTCTGTGGATCGAAAGAGCTGATCGATTTCCTCTACCACCGCGCGCGGCCATTCCTGTTTTCGACCTCGCATCCGCCGTCGGTCGCCGCAACCTGCATCGCCGCCTTCGACGTCCTGGAGCAGGAGCCGGAGCGGATCGAGAAGCTCTGGGAGAACACGCGCTTCTTCAAGAAAGAGCTGGGCGGGCTGGGATTGAATATCGGCGGACAGAACACCCCGGCCAGCGAGACGCCGATCACGCCCATCATCGTCGGCGAAGGCCGTCTGGCCATGGAGTTCAGTCGCGAGCTGTTCGACGAAGGTGTCTTCGCCCCTGGAATTGCATTCCCTACCGTGGCCGAAGGCAAAGCCCGTCTGCGGACCATCATGACCGCTACCCATACCAAGGACCAGCTCACCAAGGCGCTGGAGGTGATCAAGAAGGTGGGCGGCCGAATGGGGATCGTTAGTTAAGGCATTTTCAACGTGACTGCTAGCGTTGCCATGTCAAAAGGAACAGGAAGAAACGCAGCTTTTGCTTCTTTTCTCAGCGACGTCAGGGCGAAGTTTTTCTGGTCTTGGCGATTTCAATTGACGCGCACTGACACCTGGGATCCCGCCATTTCAATGCGCCGGCCCTGGCTGTCGTGAGCACCGGGAACGATTGAAACAGTGGCCTTTCCTTTTTTCCTGGCCTGAAAGGACAGAGCGAAGACCGGTCCATCGCCGGAAATGCCCGGGTTTCCCGGGGACTGTTCGGCGCTGACTTTGAGAACGCCCGTCAACGGATCATGGTGCTGCCCAAGGACAACCTGCTGGCCGTGCTTAACCAGGAATCCGCCTTCGGAGACGCCCATGAACTTCAGGAGATTGGCATCGTAGTCGATCTGTACGGCCATAGACGCAATGTCCGATCCGCGCGAGAGCACCGCATTTAACACAAAGGAACTACCTAGCGGCGCAACTACCGGGTCGGGATCGAACTTGAACTCGGCTTTTTCGCCGGTTGGAATCGCGACGGCACCCGCCGCTGGTTGAGCTGCGGAATTTTGTACGGACAGGATAGCCGACCTCCGCGCAGCGCGATGGGCGCTCGCCAGGTAGATTCCCATCGCGAAGCCCGCAACCATCACGATAGCCACAGACGCCGCCCGGAAAAGCCTGCCGGTCGAGGCTCCCTGCAGCCAATTCGCCAGTGTGGCTGGGATGTGGATGGCAGCCAGCTCGGCCCCTGCTTCCTCTTCCTGCCGACCCTGTTGGCTAGCGGGCTGCTCCGAAATTGTATCGCCGGTCGAAGGTGGGGAAATGGCGACCGGCATCTCAGGCCCGGACCAGTCTGGCTCAGTCACCGGCAATAATTCTGGAGACGGCTCCGCGCGGGGTTCCCGAGCTGCGCCGGTGTTGCGCAGCTTGGGGTGGGCGGTCGTGCTTTCCTCTCCCCAAATGCCTGAGATCTCGGCCCCTGCCTCCTCTTCCCGTGCTCTTGCACACTCGCGGCAGTTGCACTTCTCTTGACCCTGTTGGATAGCCGGCTGCTCCGAAATTGTATCGCCGGTCGAAGGTGGGGAAGTGGCGACCGGCATCTCAGGCCCGGACCAGTCTGGCTCCGTCTTCGGCAATAATTCTGGAGACGGCTCCGCGCGGGGTCCCCGAGCTGCGCCGGTGTTGCGCAGCTTGGGGTGGGCGGTCGTGCTTTCCTCTCGCAAAATGCCTGAGATCTCGCCGGCCTCCAACTGGGCGAGGTGCCTTGCCGAAAACGCGTGCGGAACATCGGCCGGAAAGGTTGAAACCGTGCCTAAGCAAAACTTAATCAGGTCGTCGTAGGTAATCCTGATAGCCGCAGCCATCCAGTCCGGGGCCTTCCCCTGTTCGACGTAGGACCTCCATAGCTGGTACGCTCGAATCAGCTGTGAGGTCTCAAACTCAAGGCAATTCAGCTTTTCAATCAATTCAGTTTGTGCTGTGGTCAATTCAGTTTGCGCTGTGGCCATACTCTTCTCCTGTTTCGATGCCAGCTCGTACTGTCTCAGTCATTGCACTTTCACCGGCCGATGCCTACCCACCACGGCTCCGGTCCCGCCGGCTCGATGGGCCATTTTTCTTCAAGTTCATTCACTAGGCTTACGACGGAGCGGCCCGCACACTCCTGTGACGCGACGCCAATTCGCTGGCTTGAATTGGTTTTGGCCGTTCTTTGATTACTACAGGCGGTGCTTGAGCCTGCGCGAGCGGCGCTTGTGCTCAGGCGAAAGGCAAAATGACAGGAGCGTGGAACGAACTCCAAACACGGCACTCACCTCGTCTGAGTTTTCGAAGTTGACTTCGATGGGTTGGATGCAGAGAGACCCACTCCTGAGTTGTTTGGAAAATCGAGCATGGACTTCAGAGGTAGGGTTACTTAGGCCTTGGCTTGCCGATGTTTAACCACAGAGGACACAGAGGAGCACGGAGCCGAGTCCGGCATTGCGAAGATCAAGCATCTCTGTGGTACTCCGTGTCCTCTGTATTACTGACCCCCGAATTCTGTTCGTTTCGCGACGATCTTTCAATCTCAGAAACGCGCAGCTGAGCCCAGCCACACCTGGAACTGGTCTCACTGGATGCGATGCGGCCGGACCCCTGTCATGTTGAGCGGAGCGCCTCAATCCCGCGACCCTTGCAAGAATCCCAGGCGCGGAGTCGAAACATCCCGACGATGTTTGGAGAGTAGATGCCGATTCAGGGAGTTTTGGCCGAAGAACTGTCACCCCACTGTCGCCAGGAGACGGTCAGCCCGAAGCTACATGGAGAGAATTCCTTGAAACTGCATTTATTCTTTCAGCATTCTCGGGATCTTTCGACTCCGCGCTCAAGACGGTAAACAAGCGATAAAGCTTCGATGCGCTCCGCTCAAGATGACAGTTGCCAGCGGCTTGGGGCTCTGCATCGTTCCGGTGCTCTGTTTGCGGCTGACCGCGCTGTGGTAAAACCGCAGTTAATGAGGATCGGCGGCGTCTTCTTTGGGGCGGACTTCTATTTCCGATCGTCTCCCATTTTAAGGCTGCTTGCTGTTTTGTGCGTCAATGTCCGCCAACATTACCGATGGCCGATTCCTTGGTGAAGCTGTTCGTCATAAGGCTGCTTGCTGTTTTGTTGGTCAATGTCCGCCAACATACCGATGGCCGATTCCTTGGTGAAGCGGTTCGTCATATACCTAACGCCATGGTAGAGCAATACGTTAGTTATAAAGCTGCAGTCCGTACCTTTATTCCTATTCCGCCTGAAAGTGTACGCAATGGCGGATACTGCAGTACCTGGCGTGGACGTATCTGGCGATACATCGACACACACGATATCCACGAATAAAGTGGGCTTCGCCGCAGAATCCTTGGGTGTAAGTGTATAGGAGGCTGAAGACCGTATCGCTTCTTTGAACTGAAATACAAACGAATTGCCAACGCTCTCTTTGCAGGTGACGGCCATATCGACAAGCTGTTTAGATTGTGAATGAGCGAGGCCAGGGACTATCAGTAACACGCATATGCCGATGATTCTCTTCATTGCCATGAAACGATTCTTTTTTCCTGACGCAATGCCGAGCGTTGCCGGCAACTGCCAGATGCTGGGCGTGGAGGCATGATCGCCGAAGACGGCCGCTCTGACAATGACCCGTCAGTGTTAAGGTCCAGCGCGTCTCACATCGGGGCGCATCAGGTTGTGATTGGCTTTATCGAGGTTGCGGACTCAGGTAACTGCTTTTCCGCTGTTGAATCGCCATCCGTTCCCCTTGGGATCAGCTTCACCCTGCCGCCAGACTTTTCAGCTCTCCATCTCCGGCAAGGATCGTGGTTTGCCGGAGGACCGGCTCAGTCTGAACCAAGTGCGAGGGTCCCAGAGCTTTCTCTCCGACGACAACTCATGGAGAAGCCTGCGGGAGGCTTTTAGCTCTGGGCGGTTCGCCGGCGTAGGCGGCACGGTGGCCAGATGATCGGTGAGCGCCATGACCGCGAGTTGGCGGTTAAGGCAGATCAGATCTTGCGGCATGACCAGAACCCATCTTTGGGCTTGGGCTTGGGCTTGCTCTTGGCGGCTTAGGATCACGTGACGTCTGGCCGTCGTTCGTTTCGGGATGGCCTTTCCATATTCAAACGCGCCCATCTGTTTGACCTCCAGGTCGGCGAGGCCGGAATTGCCTTGAAGGTTGACTGCCACAATTCTGAAGCGGTCGACTACGCTCACCGAGGGCTGCGAATCCAAGGAACCGTCCTGCAGCAGCCGCTCGCCGTTAGCGTCCGCGGACCCGCGGACCGCGGCGAGCACCTCTTTTTTCGCGGGTGTCGGGCGCGAAGTGACAAGCACCTGGTGACTCATCTGCGTATTGTTCGTCGCCACTTCGCTCGCCTGAATTTGTGCCGGCCGGTCTTCAACTACCGGCCGTCGTTCTTGAATTCGTGCGGGCCGCACTTGCACAGAACCCGCTGCTGAGCTTTCCGAGCTATCTGACTGCACCAATATTTGCGCGGTCTCTGACTGCATCAACCTAGGTGGCCGGCCGGGGAAAGACTGAGTCAGGCTGTAAAGAACCTGACGTGAAGTTGACCTGCGCCGGGCGAGATCGGCAAGCAGTGGCGGAGGGCCCGGCAGGTCGCTGACGACAAACCGGTAGAAGCGTGGAATTCCGCGCCCAATCCAATAACGTGATTGGTAACTCTCGATGGCGAAGCCGGAGGTTACGGAACTGTAAAACGAATGCTCCTTAGGATCTATAACGATGCCAATGTGTCCTTGCCAGACGATTACGTCGCCAGTTTGGGGCTTAGTTACTCTGCGGAAACCGTCGATGCCGGCAAAGATGGCCCTGGAAGCGGCATATTCGTATAGAAATCCTGCCTGCGTGTAAACAGCGTGGACAAAGTGGGAGCAATCAGGTTTCGGAAACAGACCGCGTCGAAGCTGCCAAGCAGCCTGAACAATCGCTTCGCCTTCTTGGGCAGAGGCCAGCTGGAGTCCCGCCGGTCGCGACGCGGCTTGCGCCGACGGTGGAACGCAAATAGACGTAAGGCACAATGACAGGAGTAACCAACGACCCCCAAACATGACACCCACCTCCATCGAAATTTGCGAAGTGGGCGAATTGTTGGGATGTAGAGGTGAGCACCTCAAGTTGGTTGGAAAATCGGCCATAGTCCGAAGTTCCTAGTTCTGAAGTCCATAGGTTTAAAGTCCATAGCCTGAAGTTCATGGGTCTGAAGTACATAGCCTGAAGTCCATGGGACTCAAGAACATGGACTTCAGGACTAGTACCGTGACCGCTTGCTCTTCGAGCCATCGCGACGAGGGTTCAGAAGTCGGGAACGAAGTCCACTAGCAACCCATCGCGAGCGCCGTTAGAGCCTGCCCTGAGCCAAGCCGAAGGGCGCGACATAGGTTAGCCCACCCTGGAGGTGAAGCGGTGAAGCCGCGAATCGAAAGGGTGGGTAGGGCTTCAGGACTAGTACCGTGACCGCTTGATCTTCGAGCCATCGCGACGAGGATTCAGAAGTCGGGAACGAAGTCCACTGGCAACTCATTGCGAGCGCCGTTAGGCGCGACATAGGTTAGCCCACCCTGGAGGTGAAGCGGTGAAGCCGCGAGCCGGAAGGGTGGGTTGGGCCCAAAACAAAATCAGCCCCAGCGGGGCGACACAGAAATATAGCCTCAACGGGTGATTTTTGGGTGCCGCCGCCGATGCCCCAAGGTGCTTCGCACCGACGATTTTGATCAACCTGTGCCGCCCCGCTCCCGCCCCGTCGCGCAAAGCCGCGCCGGGGACCCCGGCGCTGGGCTGGACCTGTATGCGATGCCAACCCACCCTTCCGGCTTCGCCTCCAGGGTGGGCTAAACTCTGGTCGCGCCCTTCGGCTTGGCTCAGGGCAGGCTCTACCGGCGCTTGAAGTATCCTGGGAGGCAAAAGTCATCACGCCTTGGGGCATCGCAAGGTCCCGCCGTTCATCCTTACCGTAATCATGCGGTCAAGGACTAGTGTGTCACAAACCTCCGCCGGTTAAAGATTCCCGTGCGTAACTACTTGGCTAATGTTTTTCCAGGACTCAGGAGTACTCCGAGCCAACGACTCCCGAAACTAACTCCGCCTAAAGAGGCTCTCCAGTGCAGGGAATGATGCAGTCCTTCCGGCTACGTGAAGCCCTATTTGAGGTCGCTACCAATCAGGAAGGTCGGTTAGGACCTGGCTGGCAGACGCGGGGTATTTATTACCGTTTGACTTTCGCTTTGCGTTTAGCCTGCTATCATGTGCGCGGCGGTGGCGTGTTCCAAGCCGGCCAAGATCGGGCCTTCGGGTTTCGATCACGGCCTCTCTGGGGATACCCCAGGGGAATGTGAATAACTGGCAATTCGTCGCATGAGCTTAGCTGCGCAAGAGCGCAGGCCTGCTCAAGCAGAGTAGGACTCGTTGGAGCATTACACCGCCATTTACCATGCGCCGCTCTCTGCTCTTGAGCCAGATCGCCCGATCTTTCCTTGCCGGCGAACCGTCCGCAGAACAAATTGTCCTGCGCTGCGCGCGAACGCTGGGCAAATCGTGGCGCTGGGTTCCGGCTGTAGCCAAGAGATACGTTGATCATTTTGCCGGCCAGACCCGTCCACGACAGCGGGACGTGGTTCAGTTTCTTGGCAACGACCGCGAGTTTCGAACGGCGTGGCGCAGACACTCGCGTCGTTGGTCGATCGCCGAATGGATAACCGAGCCGGAGAAGATGCAACCGGTCGCCGCAGCTCAAGGATGGGACCTTCCGGTCATTGAATCCGTCGGGGCTCTCGGAGAATGGCTCGGTCTTAGCGCCGGAGATCTCGAATGGTTCGCCGACCTTGGTGGTTTGGCGCACCGCGGCAGCTCGCAGCTTAGTCACTACCATTACCGCGTGTTGAGCAAGCGGTTTGGGCTTCGCTTGATTGAAGCCCCCAAACGGCGTCTGAAGAAACTGCGCAGCAGCAAATTCTTTTCGAGATTCTCGAAAAAGTTCCATCGCATCCTGCGGTTCACGGCTTCATAAAGGGCCGCTCAGTCAAGAGTTGCATCAGTCGTCATGTTGGCCGGCGCGTCATCCTGCGAATGGACTTGCAGGATTTCTTCCCTTCGTTTGCTGCCAGGCGGATCCAGACTGTATTCCGGACTTTGGGATATCCCGAATCAGTGGCTGATCGGCTGGGCGGAATCTGTACGACTCTCACGCCGCGCGGAACATGGACCAAAGACAAATTTGATCCACCTGTTCCCTGGGCGGAGCGGCAGCACGCGCGCGACCTGTATTGCCGGCCGCATCTTCCGCAAGGCGCTCCTACGTCGCCCGCGCTTGCGAATATCTGTTTCTACAGAACTGATTGCCGCCTGGATGGCCTGGCCAGAGCCTGTGGCGCGGAATATACGCGATACGCCGACGATCTCGCGTTTTCCGGCGGAAGAGCGTTCGAGCGAGGTGTCGAGCGTTTTTCAATTCATGTGGCCGCGATTTTGCGGGAAGAAGGTTTCTGCGTGAATCACCGCAAAACCCGCATTATGCGCCAGGGCGTCAGCCAGCAGATGCTGGGCCTGGTCGCTAACCGGCATCCGAACATCATCCGCTCAGACTTTGATAGCCTGAAGGCGACTCTCACCAACTGCGTGCGGTTGGGTCCAGAGAGTCAGAACCGCGAAGCTCATCCTCAGTTCCGCTCGCAATCTGGAGGGAAGGGTTGGCTTCGTGGAGACCATTAACGCGGCCAAAGGGATGCGTCTGCGCAAGTTGTTCGAGCAGATCCAGTGGCAATAAGAGAGTTCTCGTCCCTGATTTGCGCTCATCTACATAAGCCAGCGACGCCTGCAAGGATCCGTCAGCCTCGCTGGTGATTTCAGAAACAGTTCGAGCTCTCCCGTTCTCATGTCACACAGCGAAAGGCCGGCGGCGTTGAACAGCCCGAAGCTGATTCGCGGGCAGCAGGATCCTTGTGTGATACCCGCGGAGATGTCCGGAGCGACGATCATTGCGATTGAGCTTCAATGGGGCCGCGATCAGCTGATCGCGGAAATCATCTTCGTATGCCTTGGCAGCTGCTTCTCTTGTCTGCTTCAATGGGGCCGCGATCAGCTGATCGCGGAAATATATTCGGCAGCCTTCGCTTTGCGGTTGGCGAAGTCCAGGCTTCAATGGGGCCGCGATCAGCTGATCGCGGAAATGACCTAATCTGGCTCAGGGGGAAGTATATCCGCGCCGCTTCAATGGGGCCGCGATCAGCTGATCGCGGAAATATCTCAGGGTTTGACGTTTCACCCGTGTAAGCCATCGCTTCAATGGGGCCGCGATCAGCTGATCGCGGAAATTTAGGTCAGGATTTCTTAACCACCTTCCACAGTCCCGCTTCAATGGGGCCGCGATCAGCTGATCGCGGAAATCGGTGATCGTCGCGGGACTGGTCGCGTCCTACAGCTTGCTTCAATGGGGCCGCGATCAGCTGATCGCGGAAATGACCACGGCCTTGCTGAGAGCGTGGATCGTAGCCCACCGCTTCAATGGGGCCGCGATCAGCTGATCGCGGAAATGAAATCACAGGGGATATCTAGAGCTGTGCTGGCGCGCTTCAATGGGGCCGCGATCAGCTGATCGCGGAAATGCCGGCACTGGCGACGTGGACCTGGATAAATACAAGCTTCAATGGGGCCGCGATCAGCTGATCGCGGAAATTCCCGGCGCGGCCGGGACACGGGCCCCCAGCCCCCAGCTTCAATGGGGCCGCGATCAGCTGATCGCGGAAATAATCGTTGCTGTTACCAACGTTTCATTCTGTGTATCGTCGCTTCAATGGGGCCGCGATCAGCTGATCGCGGAAATATTGCCGGCGGTGAAAGCTTGGAAGATGCCGTTAGGCTTCAATGGGGCCGCGATCAGCTGATCGCGGAAATTTGAGTTTGCTGGCACAACGCTGGACGAATCAGAGCAGCTTCAATGGGGCCGCGATCAGCTGATCGCGGAAATTACTATGGGTTGTAGTCGAAGGCTATGATTCGCTAAAGCTTCAATGGGGCCGCGATCAGCTGATCGCGGAAATTACCAAACTGAGCTACGCGCCCACACCTTCAAAGAGGCTTCAATGGGGCCGCGATCAGCTGATCGCGGAAATCCGGCAGAAGGCCACGGCTTTGTCGCGTTCCGTGTCGCTTCAATGGGGCCGCGATCAGCTGATCGCGGAAATACCCATGCGCTTCTGGCCGTCGGTTTCAGCGACCTGGCTTCAATGGGGCCGCGATCAGCTGATCGCGGAAATGCTGCGCGAAGCCATGGAAGCTGCCGGCAAGTTCCACGCTTCAATGGGGCCGCGATCAGCTGATCGCGGAAATGATCGTGGAGCTTGACGAGTGTTTCATCGGTGGCAAGGCTTCAATGGGGCCGCGATCAGCTGATCGCGGAAATGTTCTCGGAATCCACCCAGACCACGGGTGCGCCGTTGTGCTTCAATGGGGCCGCGATCAGCTGATCGCGGAAATATTTCAATGGCATGGCTTGCGTTGATCTTCCCGTCGAGGCTTCAATGGGGCCGCGATCAGCTGATCGCGGAAATAATTTGTGGCTAACCCAACTCAGGGAACTCTTATAGGCTTCAATGGGGCCGCGATCAGCTGATCGCGGAAATCGAGGCGCATCACGTGAGGAGGTTCATCATGGCTGCGCTTCAATGGGGCCGCGATCAGCTGATCGCGGAAATCAAGGCGTGCCCGACCTGCGCCGGATCGGGCAAAGTGCTTCAATGGGGCCGCGATCAGCTGATCGCGGAAATACTGGCACCCGGCGCGGAGAGCCGGGTGGTCAGCAACGCTTCAATGGGGCCGCGATCAGCTGATCGCGGAAATGAGTTTTTCCGCGGCTTCCACGGTCACGATCCCAAGCTTCAATGGGGCCGCGATCAGCTGATCGCGGAAATGGCAACCTAGCAGAGCTATGCTCGAAGGTACGACCGTGCTTCAATGGGGCCGCGATCAGCTGATCGCGGAAATCCTGGGCGGCAACCAAAACTTGGAGCCGGCGCTGCAGCTTCAATGGGGCCGCGATCAGCTGATCGCGGAAATTTCCAACATCACAACCGCATGCGCTCCCTGTGGTAGTGCTTCAATGGGGCCGCGATCAGCTGATCGCGGAAATGGGGCATCAAACTTGAAGGGCCGGGACAAAGGGTGCGGCTTCAATGGGGCCGCGATCAGCTGATCGCGGAAATCCCTCTCACGTACTCGTCACCACGAGATCCCAGAAACGCTTCAATGGGGCCGCGATCAGCTGATCGCGGAAATGTTCTCAGCCTCGACCTTGCCAACGAGCTTGTAGCCGCTTCAATGGGGCCGCGATCAGCTGATCGCGGAAATGCTTTTATGAGCAGCAAACACACCGTCGCGTGCCCGCTTCAATGGGGCCGCGATCAGCTGATCGCGGAAATCGCGGCCGATCTGGGCTAGGCGACACCGCAACCATCGCTTCAATGGGGCCGCGATCAGCTGATCGCGGAAATATGGTGGAAGTGCGCAGCATCGACCGCCTCAACAATCTGCTTCAATGGGGCCGCGATCAGCTGATCGCGGAAATCGGGATTGCGTTTAACTGCGCGGTGAAACAAGCTCGTGCTTCAATGGGGCCGCGATCAGCTGATCGCGGAAATGGGCGGCTGTGCTGCATAAGCGACGGCGGCGCCGGCGCTTCAATGGGGCCGCGATCAGCTGATCGCGGAAATATGCTCGAAGGTACGATCGTGAAGCGAATAATTTACGAGCTTCAATGGGGCCGCGATCAGCTGATCGCGGAAATGTGGGAGCTGTCTACTTGCTTTTTTTCCTCGCAAAAGCTTCAATGGGGCCGCGATCAGCTGATCGCGGAAATACGCGGTTGGCGGCCACGGCTGCGATCGGACAACTCGCTTCAATGGGGCCGCGATCAGCTGATCGCGGAAATTTGCTGCTGATGACTGCCTGTGCGGCAAAGAAGGTGCTTCAATGGGGCCGCGATCAGCTGATCGCGGAAATCAGCAAGCACGGCGGCGGGAAATTTCAGCTCTACCAGCTTCAATGGGGCCGCGATCAGCTGATCGCGGAAATTTGTCGGGCTTCGGTACTAAGGCCATCCAGCGAATGCTTCAATGGGGCCGCGATCAGCTGATCGCGGAAATCGCGCATAGCCAGGTGCTTGTGCTCGACTCTCCACGGCTTCAATGGGGCCGCGATCAGCTGATCGCGGAAATAATTCTGGAGGCATGGCTGAAGGGATGGGATCACGCGCTTCAATGGGGCCGCGATCAGCTGATCGCGGAAATCAAAGATCGCGCGACCGAAAAACCAGCCGGCGACTAGCTTCAATGGGGCCGCGATCAGCTGATCGCGGAAATGTACCGCGGGGCAATCCGATGTTCACGCGCGGAGAAGCTTCAATGGGGCCGCGATCAGCTGATCGCGGAAATGTTACATAAGACCGTGGAACTGCAACGGCGCATCGAGCTTCAATGGGGCCGCGATCAGCTGATCGCGGAAATGGCCGGCGCCGGGCGAGGTCGCGGCGGCGGATCGGGCTTCAATGGGGCCGCGATCAGCTGATCGCGGAAATCGCGCCTTCAATGATCGGATCAACGCTGACGAACGCCGCTTCAATGGGGCCGCGATCAGCTGATCGCGGAAATTGCTCCGAGGCACAATGACAGAACTGAAGTATGGCGAGCTTCAATGGGGCCGCGATCAGCTGATCGCGGAAATAGTGAGCGTTGATCTCCACGTTGCGAGTGCGGTCCTGCTTCAATGGGGCCGCGATCAGCTGATCGCGGAAATTAGGCCGCGGGCTCGAGCTTCGAGGGCGGCGTTTTCGCTTCAATGGGGCCGCGATCAGCTGATCGCGGAAATAAGATTGGGTTTGTGGCCTTTGCTCTTCTTGCCGTTGCTTCAATGGGGCCGCGATCAGCTGATCGCGGAAATCGCAACTAGTGTTCCTGGGTTCAAGCCGATCCCGCTGGCTTCAATGGGGCCGCGATCAGCTGATCGCGGAAATAATGATGAATTGTCACCTTCAGGTACAACATACTTAGTGCTTCAATGGGGCCGCGATCAGCTGATCGCGGAAATGAATACCCTCCCCACTAGATTTTGGAGCAAAGTCAAGCTTCAATGGGGCCGCGATCAGCTGATCGCGGAAATCGCGCCATTATAACTCTCGATTTGTCAATGATCTACTGGTAAGCTTACGAGCGGTCACCGCGAAAGCTCCTGGCCTGGGCCTCAAGTAGAAGACCAATCTCACAAACCTCCTTTATTTCTTTCTCTTTAAACCATGCGAGCAGTCACCGGCTTTCTGACGCCACCGTGCCGCTCGCGTCACCGGGTAACAAAAACCGGGTACTCGCCGATCTCTCCATCCAGCACCCGTGCCAGCAGTCTTGCCTGTATTTCCAGGAGCCGGCGATAGCTGACCCGGTATTCGAATATCGGATGAGTAACCAGCGTATCCATTCTCTGCTCGAATGCGCGGAAGAACCCTTTCCTTCCGTTGGCGGTGAGCGCCACCGCTGGCCCTGCCCTGACAAAGTCGCGGTCGGTAACCATGCGGGTGTTGATCGCCGTCAGGACGGCCGAATCGGCAATCAACGGCCGAAACGGCTCCATCAAATCCAATGCCAGCGCTGGGCGTCCAAAGCGTGGCTGATGATAAAAACCCAGATAGGGATCAAGACCCACCGCGTAGCAGGCTATGGTAAGGTCCTTCACCAGCACGCTATAGGCGAGAGAAAGCAAAGCATTCACCGGATCGCGCGGAGGACGCCGGTTTCTTCCCGCGAAGTCGAACGGGAAGTCCGATCCTTCGCCTTCCTCGGTCTTAATCATGCCCGCAAACTCTCCAAAGTAGATGTGCGCAGCATTGCCCTCTGTGCCCAGCAACTGCTCCAGACTGGAGGCTCTCTCGGCTAGTTCCGCCATTTGCTTGAGCCGCAGCAGGGACTCGGAATTGGGCTCAATGTGGTTGCGCTGCAGCATGGTGCGCTGGTTTCGTATCTTGCCCACCACCAGCCGGCGCGCCAGCGACAGAGCAAACCATTCCTCCTCCGCCAGGCGAAACTGTGCCCGGCGGGTGAATATGTTTTTCGAGTTCAGCCCGGTGGTGATCCCGTAGAACCATCCCCCTTGGGAAAAATAGCAGATCGGGACCTCCAATTCGCATAAGGTCTGGATGGCCTGCGTGGACATTTGCACGTTGCCCATCAGGTTGAGCTGGCAAATCTCCCCGATCCGCACCTCTTCTTTAAGACTGTCTTTCTCGCGGATCTGCAGCACTTCTTCTGACTTCCCCACCCGCACGCCCTGGGTGTTGAGATAAAGAGGACGCAGGTCGTCTCTGGGGGTAACCATCCGGCGAACCTCGCGCGCCGGAGGCTTTTTACCCGGCCCTTCGCCGTCGGTGAACAGGTCCATTTGCAGAGCCTCCTGCGGTCCGAAGCGCAGCGAGTTGGTTTCATCCGGCAGGCAGATTCCAACCAGGGAGCAAGCCGGACACTTAGGCGAGTCCACCAGCGGCGGAGGAAGACGCCCCGCCCGCGCCAGCTCCCAGGCCTGGGCAATGGTCTGCTCCGTTTCCAGCATCAGCGCATCATCAAAGAGGATGCGCACCCGCTGCCGCGTCTTGGCGTAGTAGACGACGCCTTCTTCACAGCGATAGCCATTTTCGCGAAGCACCAGGCCCTGAACCGCAAGCTGGACGCGGTCCGTGGGCCACAGTGCGAGACCATCGCCATCATCTTTTTGCCGTGGACGTCCGTGCTTGTAATCTACCGGGGTGACAATTCCTTCCGATCCTTCCACCAAGTCCATTTTGGCGATAACGCGCAGCCGGTCGCTGGCCAGGGTGACGGAGCGCGAGTGGATGGTCTCAGCCGCGGCATCCTCCGGCTTGGGAAGCTCGGTGGACTTGGCATCCACGCGCTGATGCTGGAATTTTCCCTCAACCGTGTCTTTGCTTTCGCGGAACAGCCCCTCCACCCATTCGTAGAAGAACAACCGCGGACAGTAGACGAACTCATTCACCATGCGGGCGGGAAGGTAGTCGGGGAGCTGGCGCTCCGGCAACTCAACAGCCGGTAACGCAACAGGATGAGGCGCAGCAGACATAAGTTAACCTCAAGCAATTAGCAAATGGCAATTAGCAATTAGTCCAGCTAAAGCAAGTCGCGCATTTTAGCTTCAAACAACGTTCCTCTTGAGGGCAAGCTTTAGCTGTGCTATTTGCTAACTGCTATTTGCTAACTGCTTCTCCCTCACACCACGATACACGGCGAATCGAGCGGGCTGTAGGGCTTGCCTAAAGCCGTGATCACGCGATCGCCGCGTCCTTCAGCCGGGCCGAGATTCACGAACAGCACCTGGTCCTGCTCATGATGGATGATCCCGGCCAACTCAGTTCGGCAGCGGGTCAGGTCCATCTCCGTCAACTGGCACTCGAACACGGAATATTGCAGATGATCGCCAAAATTGCGCATGGTCTTGTACACCGTGCGCAATCGCTTCTCGTCGCTGATGTCATAGCAGATTAGGTATGAGGTACGCATCACTCTACTCCATTGTTGGTGGACGTGGTTCGGGCCAATATGCCTAGCCCATAGTGGCGTCCAGCACCGATGCACACCGGGCCAGCAAATGGCTGTTCAAATCGGAGGCGAAGGTGGACAGCGGTTAGCGAGCCAAGATGGTTGGGGCGGAAATAGCCGATGGGGCGCTTGCCCCGGTCATATCTGTGAGCAGAAAGACAATTCTTGAAATTCGGGACTGCTCCCCAAGAGCACCTACATGGTTGATCGATACCGCTTTGGAGGAGGGCTTTTTGGATGAGCTTTTCAGTCTTGGCGGGTTTGTGATCGTCATGACCAGGCAGGATTATTGGCGTAACGCTCGCCCATTCGGTCGACCATCCCAAGTATTGGCGCATAACACCGTCTAAGCGGAGGCGCTCTAAGAGTGGGCCTTCGCCACCGCCTTCGGGCGTGAGTTGCTCCCCATCGAGCTGCTCCGCGAGGTGACGAAGATGGGCGTCATCACCGAATGGGGCAATGACCATAACGCGGCGAATCAGCGCGTCGGCATGTTCGTGTCCGACCGAGGGAAGAGGAATGTAAGAAAACTGTTTGTGATCTTCGGAGTCAGTTGCGCGATGACCCGCAACGTGATTCTCCACCCAGGCAGCACGTTTGTCATTCTCCAGGTCGTCTGGCGGATACGCCTTCATCACCTTGATAGCGGCGCATCGTGTCATACCAGCAATGTGGATGAGCTGTGCGTGAGGATAAGTGAAGAATTCGCCTTCGCTGGTGCGCAGGGCAAATGCGGCGCAGGGCCGTCCGAGCGTCCTTTCTGTGCCAGCGTAAAAAACTTGATCAAAGACTCGTGGCTTATCAATCATGCGGAGCGGCTTGCCGTGCTCGATCCGATTGAGAGCGGACTGGTGAGCGCGCCGCAAGTCGGCGACTGTACCTTTCACCGGCACTCGAAGCAAGCCTTCATCGCGCATCGTGCCTGGTTTTGGAAACCATCGAGTGCCCTTGAGCATCGCGATTCGTGGTTCATCGAGCAACTGGGCGTCGGCGTACGCCATGTCGATCCCCCAGCCAAAACAAGAAAGTGATCGGGACGCCCGAATCACTTCCCTAGCCTCCGGGCGGTCCTGAGGAACGGGCCAGAGGTAGTGAATCTCTGGGCTGTCAAACATGATCGTCGGTCGTGATGTCTTGGCCGTAAGTCGATTCTGGCGATCCGGAATCTTGTCACCGTCGTTGTTCGGAACGTAGCGGGTGATGATCTGCCCGGGGCGCGAACGGCAGGCGACGATGATCGGTGGATCAAGCTTTTCCAGCCATTGCAGCCATTCCGGCGAGCCACCAATCGCAGAATCGAGTTCGCCACGGCGAGCGACACCCGCCACCAGCGCTTGAAGCAAGCGAAACGGCGAAGGTGGCCACTCAGGTGGCCCGTCCCGATCCAGTAGACCGTGGTAGCGGTCGTCAAGCCAGCGGACGGTGATGCAGAGGTGATTCATTAGGCCCCCGCCTCATGGGTCAGAATTTCAGGTTGCGTTCCATGCTGCTTCTGGGACTTCTTCAGGTCCTTGAGTTTCGCTTCGATGTCTTTCAGTGTGCTGTGAGGGTCTTCGTGTTCGCGGACCATTTTTGCCCACTCACCGGCAAGCAGCTTCACATCGTCGGGAAGGCCCGCGTTCTCCGACATTGACTTTAGAGCTTCAGCCAGTGGATTCATGGCATCGGGATTTTTGACTGGCGGTTGTCCTTTTTTAGGAGGCTTGCCCACTGCTTTCTTAGCCGTCTTCAATTGCTCACTGATAAGCTTGAACGGATCTCTCTTTTGCTCGTTGAATTTCTTAAGAGTTGCAGCCGTAATCGGCCCAAGCTGCCTAACCTTATCCCGATCATCACCCATTCCAAGAAATTCCTCGGCGACGCCCGTTTCAAAGACTGCATCCCGATAATCCTTATTGTCGAAATCCTTATTTGCGAGCTTGAAGAATTCTCTAGCGGCGAGCTCTGCGAATTCCTCGATTTCTTTGGCATCGAAGCTGACCGGCTTAGGATCCCCACGTCTATAAACCAACTTAGTGCTATCAGCTTCTTCTTTGAACCGTAGGTTGCAGCCTTCGCGCAAATTAAGATCCGGCTCTGAGGTTGCCGCGACAAGAGCAAGGCCGAGAATATATCGCTGCAACGGTCTCGTGTAGTCCTTGTTAGCCGCTGACAGCCCTTGCAAGGCCACAAGGTTGACGGTGACGGTTCTGATCAGGTTGCTCGATTGTGTCAGCATTACGCCACCGACGGTCTGGGTGGCAAGGGCGTGTTTCATACCCTCAGCGGACAACGGATTCCTGTCCCCCTTGCCTGAGTCCAATCCATCCTCTATGGCGCCCGCCGCGACATAGTCGACAGCCGGTGTAAACTGCGCAGATTTTGTTCGCTCCTGAACATTGGTGGCACGAATATGGGCTTTAATAATCCGTTGAATCTTTACGTAGGTAGACCTCGAATCCCAGACGCCAAAAAGTAATGATGTTGGAGCGATCGTCGCCAGCTTGAAGTGGTTGTTTTTTTTCGCATCAAGAAATGCGTCATGAAACTTGTCTGCCAAGGAAGAAAATCGAATGACTGCATCTGCCGCGCGATGTCCGGCGTCAAGGAGATTAACCTTCTTATTGTTCAGGGCATCGTCGCCAACCTGTATCTCGATTTGTGGTACGAGTGTGCCATTCAAGATGGTCTTGAATTTGGGCTCGATTCGGTTCGCCTGTGACTGGGCGCTGTCGATCTCGCAGGAGTTTGTACCGTCCGGAAAACGGTCAATGTTGTAACCGGCTCTTTGATCATCTTTTTCTTCGTCCTTGTCGTGCTTCGAGTCAGGCGGAAGCTCAACGGACACGCGATAGTCACCATCCCGGATCGAATGGACACGGCTCTTAAACGTAGTCATCGGATAGGTCGGTGGGAAGATCACAGGATCCTCCTCGTCGATTGGTCCGAGCGGTTGTTTGACGACGATTGCGACCAAACCATTCGTATCTAAGTATTCATCAAACTTATCGATCTTGATTGACATTCCTGCTCCTTTCGCGCGTCGCGCGGGAATAGCTCTTGTGCTTTCTCTGATCTGTTCTAAAGAAATTGTCGAATCTAAACGAAAGCGAGTTCCGAAGTTCAACTATGCCGCACACGACTGGCGCAATGGCATTGATGGGGAGCGGATTCACCCAGACGGTGTAGCGCGACTGATTCGGAACGCCGGTTGGTGCAGGTCGGGCTCGCTGCAAACCAAGAAAACAAATTGCCTCGACGGCGGGGAAGCAATTCGATTCCATGCTCTGCGAATCTGAGGAGAAACCTGAATCTAAGGGATGAGCATTACTGCCGCGACGAGAATCAAAATAGAAAGGTTCACGTTTTTTGGGTTTGTTACTCCGTCTTCCGAATTCCGATGCCGACAGCGGGTCAAAAACCACTTTAGCATCGTTTAGTGGATCGGCGTTTGTCGGATCGATTGCACGTAGCATAGCTTTGAGAATCGGACGCTCCTTCATAGAGCCGGCCCACGTTTTAATTGATCTATCCGACCACCAGTCGAGCATAAAGCTTACCGGCGACTCGACCACAATTGGAGCGAACGAAGCCGCGTCCTCGCCCTCCTCCTCCTCGTCTTTGTTATCCTCTTTACCGCCGACATCGTCGCCGTAGAACTTAAGCAAAGTAATATTGGCCAAGAGATCACAAAGACTTGCTCCTGGAGACGCGGCAATCTGAAAGTTGCACTGAGGCATCTCTCCTTCGAACCACCCTTCAGCCCTCGGCCAGAGCTTGTCCGCCATTTCCAGCAACCCGCAGCATGCGAAGAACTGTCCGGGATTCCAGAGATCGACCGGGACCGTGATGTTGGGCGTAGGGTTGCTCATACCTATCCTTCTTACTCGGCCGACGCCATCGCATCGGCGCAGCGCAGCAGGTTTTCAAGCCACGCCAATCGCCAGTAGCCATAATTGCGCTGGAGCCTCGCGAAGCGCCGGATTGCATCGGTCGTGATTCGTGGAGAAGCGGCGCGCGCCAACGGATCGAAGCCGCCTTTGGGGAAGTGCGGCCTGCCGCGGCCGTGATGAGTAGCAATCAAATGCATCGCAAGGTCGAAGACATTCGCATCAATCTTTCCCTCGTGCGCGTCACTGAATTCGCGGAGCGAGCCAAACTCATGGCGGTAGCTGCCGGCGATACGGCGCATCAAGCCTCCGGATTTCCCAATCGGCTCCTCCCCAGGCTTCCGACCGACGGCGCGTTGCCAGATATCGCGGTCTTTGCCGTGATCATGCCAGGCCGCGGCGAGCTCGAGGGCTTGGCGGATATCGGCCTGAAGATCTAGTTGGTGTGCTACTTCAGCCGCATGTTTCTTAACGAGCCCAACGTGGCAGGAAAGACTTTGCTTTTTGGTGCCGAACTCCCTTCGCTCGGTTTTCGGAACGAGGCTTATAAGTTGTTGGCCTGTCTCGTCATCTCCAGGCAGGTCAAGTATGAATCGTGAAAAACTCTCGCAATCGCTGTGCTTCTCCCCAACTAGCGCCTTCTCTTCGCAACTGTCGCCCGCAACCCAGCGACAACGACCCTTCTCGTCGGCAACATCCGACACCTTACCCAGATCAGGCACGATTGCATCGGGTTTTGCTTCAACCGGTTCGGGCGCAGTCGGATCCAGTAGTCCTCTGCCTCGCTCTATCCCGCCGAAGGATGCGGGCAAGATAATATCGGCGTTCTGAATCGAATCAGGGCGTTTTCGTTCTAACTCGCCGATCAGTTCCTTAAGCCTCAGCATGTCGAAACCAGAGCGATTAACTATGCAGAATCGCTCACCTATGACCGAGCGTGCCTCATCATCTAAGAATCTCCATCGTTTGGTCATCCAATCCATTGCGGAGTTAGTCGGAAGGGAGAGCGTCTCATGCGGCAGAATGCGGTGGGCATCGAACCAATCTTCGAGATCGTCGCTATCAAGTCGATTGAACCCATCTAAATCCAGTTCGGCCCGCCAGGCGAAGGTTGTCTGCGGCCCATCTTTCTCGATGCCCCGAAGCCAGAGTGCTACCGGCGGGCGTCCAGGCATGCTCGCGGAGATTGTGGTCATTGACCACGCGTCGAGCAGAATATCGGTCAATTCAAGTGTGGCGGGTTTGGGTGAAAGGGCCTCAGCCGGCTTCGCGAGATGCGCGAGGGCTTTGGGGCTTGCGTCGTAAATTGTGCCGCCTTTTCCTTCCGAAGCCTTCGGAAGAGCTTTCAACGCGGCAATTGCCGCAAGCGATGCAGATTCAAATGTGGGCTTCGGAGAGGTGTTCTTGCCTTCCTTATCATCACCTTTTTCAGCAAACAGATGCACTTCGGCTGTACCATCGCCGCGACGATTGACACGCCCAAGCCGCTGGATGAGTGAATCGAGCGGCGCAGCATCGCAAACGAGATGGTCCGCGTTTAGGTCGAATCCAACCTCGCCCGCCGACGTCGAAACCAGAATGGCGGGTCCTTCCTCTGGTCGATTAGCCGCATTCAAGAATCGCTGCATGACCCGGCGTTCATGTTGATCGTCTTTTTCCGGTTTTTTCAGCAGTTCGTCGCGCTCCAATCCGCGCATCGTGCCCGTGAGAACCGCCACGGAGTTGGTGAACATTTTTTGTTTCTTATCGATGTAATTGCGTAGCGCTGTCGCGATCTCAAGCGCCGTGTCCGGAGACCGAACGAAAACAACCACGCGAGACTTGTTTTTCGCAAGTTCAGCCGCCTGCTTGACGATCTCAGAATCTGAATCGGTTACATTCTCTTGAATGGTTAATCGCTTTTCCGCCTCATACCGACGTACGATGGGGTTCGTGTCGCGATCGCCGGCCAGATCGGATTGCTCAAGCTTGAATGTATTAACACCATCTGCAGCGCCCGTTGCCGACATGTGTATGACTTTAACGGGCAAAGGCATCTGCCGGTTAAGCTCCTCGATGCTCCGTGTGAGTTTGGCAAAGGGTTCGCTGAGGTGTGTCTCGTCCAGCACGAGTAGGGAGTCCTGGCCCAGCAGGCCGGCGTCGAGGGGGCGCCATTTGTATGAACTGCGATATCCGCTAAATAGTAACCTGCTCCCGATCATGTCGACTGTGCCGATGATGATCGCAGGCCGGGAAGGGTCGATGGTCCATTCGCGATTGTCGGCATACTGGCCGCGAAGTGTGCTGACAGCAAGGGAGCCGCCAAGCAGTGAGGAGCATTTGTCAATTTTCTCTTTGATTCGTTCTGCTATCCTCGTGGCTTGATCGACCACAGTCCGGCGATCAACCACATAAACCATCCGCCGCGGTAATCTCGCGGTCCCTTCAGCCCTCTGCTGTATCAGCGCGATGAGCCACAAATGGATCACCGACGTTTTTCCTAACCCGGTAGGCAGGTCCAAATGGGTCGGCCAATTCTCTTGAGGCTGATGCCGCAACAGATCGAATAATCGCTGCTGCCACCGCAGTGGGTCATAGCCGGTCAGCTCCCGGAACTGTTCTTTGAAGCGACCTGCTTGCCAAGGGGAAGATACAGGAGAAGCCATAGCAAGAACCTTGGAGACGCCGATCAGGCGAAAGAATGCCGAGATAAGTGCGAACCATCTTGGACTTCCTGCGTACCGATGTCAATGCCGAAGCGCGGTGGCGGGTCTTCGTGCAGAGACGCTCCGTCACCACAAAGAAGTAGTGATCCGAGAGACGAAATCGTTACACTCTTTTTCTGGTTTAAGATGGCCCCGAGTTTTCTCTCAGGAGCCTGTCGGAGAGAAACTTTTTCGGACGAACAATCAATAACTTACAAGCAATGCGTTCTCTGCAAGTGATTGATTCTTCGTCCGAGGAATTCTATCTCCGACAGGCTCTCAGGCTGTCCCCCTTTTCCATAAGAGCTTGTGAGTTTTTGAACCGCGTTTGGAGGTGCAGCGTATTCTTCAAACAAAAACACGCTGCCCATACAAGAGGCAGCGCGAAGTGAAATGATTTTCTCGCTTAGCGGCGTTTCCTATTCCGTCTGCGCTCGACTTTCTGACGCTCAAGACCTTTCTGCAGGTCTTTGATTCGCTCCTTGATCACCTGCTTTCGATCTCTCGCGGCAAAGAATACGTCATCGGCGTCCTTGAACTGGTCCTCCCACTGCTTTCGCATCTGCTCGAAGCGCCCTGCCTCATCCAATTCGTGTTGATGGAGAATCTCCATCAATTCATCATTGGCATTGGCGCGGGTGTGTTCGAGCTCGATTTTGAAGGCATTGAGATATTCAGACCTGAAGAATCCAAGGTTCTCAAGCCGTTCCAGGCTCAGCAAGGTGGCGTGAAACGCCCGGTTGAGATTATAGATTCCTTCATAGATTTGAAGCTTTTGCAGTTGCGGTCTCCAGGATGGGCCATTCATAGCCAACCTCCTGAATTCCGGCAGTCTCTTGTGATTCTGCGTACTATTCGGGGTTGCGGGTGAAGGCGAGGGCGGACCTGAGACTTGTCAAGTTGCGCCCAGGGCATCGAGCGTATAAGGTCAATGTTAGCCATCGTTTGCCTGCTCCACAGGCGGCGGTTGGTTAGGGCCGCGTCGGTGTCACAAGCACCGGCGTGTGCCCGCTGGTTTCAGGGTTTTAGCTTTCTAGCTCGTTTGCGAGTTGCTTGATCGTCCTTCTTCTTGTAACGAGTCTTCCTGCCATTTGCGATCTTTGGAAGGAGTTCTCGTACTCGGTTGATGTCCTCATCCGTCCAGAGATGAATTGTCATTCCTCCGCTACTTACCATCTTTGGTGCAGGTATTTTGCGAGCGGATATATACCGACTCAATGTCGCCGTGGTTACTCCCAATTTCTTGGCTGCCTGATTGGTGGAGTACATTCTGTAAAGATTTTACAGATAGTCCGCAGATTGTCAAGGGACTTGCTATGCAGGTTAGTACGCGCAGGGGGTTACGCTCAAAATCATTTTGAGACAAGCTTCCAGACGGTTTTGGTGCGGAGACGCACCGTCTCCCCAGAAATTTGTGATCCGACAGACGAAATCGTTACACTCTTTTTTGGTTTAAGATGGTCAGGGTTTTCTCTCTGAGATTAGACGAAAAATCATTTACATAAGCCTAAATTGGCAGCCATAGTCCCCACTTCGTCTGCTCTTGGCTGCTCGACGGTACCCCACGACACTCACGGCAAGTCTCCACAGCCAGCCGGGACGGGCAGGGCAGGCGATTCGCCGGGAGAAGGAAATCAAGGGCTGGACACGGAAGAAGAAGATCGCCTTGATAGAGTCCGCAAACCCGCAATGGAAGGATTTGGCAGAGGGATGGGGAAAACAAGTCCCGGCTCCCTCGTGGCAAATCCGGAAGCCTGGTGAAGGTCCGCATCCTGGGGATTCTTCGGGGCCAAAAGCGGGCCCCTCAGAATGACAAGCGCTTGAGAGCATCGATCGTGCCAGAGGCCTCTTGCCGGGTAGGATTCCTCGCTAAGCCCTGAATTTCACCACCCCACCCACCACCGTCGCTACAACTTTTCCTTGCAGCTGCCAGCCATCGAATGGCGAATTCTTCGATTTGGAATAGGAATCAGCAGCACGATAGGTCCATTTCTTTGCGGGATCGAAGATGGTCACATCGGCGTGCGAGCCGCGGGCTAACGTTCCGCGGCCTGCCAGCCCGATCACGCGCGCGGGATTACGTGCCAGCAACTCAATGATGCGCGCCAGGGGAACCTTGTGGCGAACGTGCAGGATCGAGATGCACAAGCCTAGCGCGGTCTCCAGGCCGGTGATGCCGAAGGGTGCGTGATCGAACTCCTGGTTCTTCTCGTTGGCGGCGTGGGGCGCATGATCGGTGGCGATGCAATCGATGGAGCCATCGGCCAGGCCGGCCAGCAGACCTTCGCGATCTGCGCGCGAGCGTAGCGGCGGATTCATCTTGAAATTTGTGTTGTAGTCGCCCACGTCTTCGTCGATCAAGGTGAAGTGGTGCGGCGTGACTTCGCACGTCACGCGCAGGCGGTCGCGTTTGGCGCGGCGAACGGCCTTGAGCGCGGCTGCCGTCGAAAGGTGCGCGACATGGTAGTGGCCTTTGGTTTCAGCCGCCAGGAGAATGTCGCGCTCCACTATGGAAGCTTCCGCCTCGGCCGGCCATCCGCGCAGGCCAAGCCGGAAAGCGGTGGCGCCGGCATTCATCGATGCGCCCGCGGTCACGCGCGTGTCTTCGGCGTGCTGAATGATTGGAATTCCCAGCTTACCTGCACCCAGCAGCGCAGTGCGCATCACGTCGTCGCCAAGGATGGGCTTACCGTCGTCGGTGATGGCAACAGCGCCGGCTTTTTTGAGTGCGGCAAAGTCAGTCAGCTGCAGGCCCTTGCTGCCCATCGTCGCCGCAGCGATGGGAAAGACATTCACGTGGGCGCCACGCCCTGGATCTTGCAGCCAGTGGGTGAGATCGACGGAATCATTGACCGGCGACGTATTCGGCATCGCGCACACTGAAGTGAAGCCTCCCGCGGCTGCAGCCAAAGTTCCGGTAGCGATGGTTTCTTTGTGCGACTGCCCCGGCTCGCGCAGGTGGACGTGGATATCGATAAAGCCGGGCGCAACAACCAACCCGCGCGCGTCGAAATTCTGTTCCGCCTTGCCGCGCAGCTTGCCCGAAGTGGCGATTTCGGCCACACGACCGTCCTTGAGCAGAAGGTCATACCTGCCTTCGAGCTTCTGGGCTGGGTCGATGACGTACCCGTTGCGTATTGTCAGGCTTCTGGAGCTCATCACGAAGAACCTTTTGCCGCAGATGAACGCAGATGAACGCTGATTCCTTTTCTTTCGTTCTCAAACGCAAATCTTCTCACCTGCGGTCTGGGTCCAAAGTTCAAAAGAAGTCCAACTTCGATTTCAGTGGCTCGCAAATAATTGAGCAATTGCGCCTCGTGAGATGGGTCCAGGGCCTTACCTGCTTTCAATTCGACAAGTACCGATCCAGCCACTATCAAATCGGCTTCGTAGGAGCCGATTTTGGTGCCTCGGAACCAGACGGGGACTGAAACCTGGGTTTGAACTGCAATTCCTTTGCTTCTCAGCACCAGTGCCATTGCTTCTTCGTAGACTTTTTCGAGAAAGCCGATTCCCAGCTCGTTATAAACTTCATAGAAAACGCCAATGATCTCTTCAGTCAGCTCTGCATGTTTATATCTGCGTTCTTCTGCGTTCATCTGCGGCAAACCTTTCATCCTAGCCCCATACACAACGTCAGGATCGCCATTCTCACATAGACGCCGTTCTGAACTTGCTCTTCGATCACGGACTTAGGCGAGTCGGCCACCTCGCTCTGGATCTCCATGCCTCGCACCATTGGCCCGGGATGCATTACGATGACATCGTTCTTGGCAAGCTTCAGGCGGTCGGTCGTGAGCTGATAGTGGGCTACGTATCTTCCAACCGCCAGCTTCAGGCCGGCGAGCCGTTCTTTCTGTACGCGCAGCATCATGATCACGTCGGCTTTGCGGACGGCTTCATCAATATGGCGGGTGATCTTGATGCCCGGCGCCAGCGCGGCTGCGGTTTCCGGCAGAAGCTCGACCGGGCCACAAAGCACGATCTCTGCTCCAAACTTAGATAGCAAATGGATGTTGGAGCGCACCACGCGGCTGTGCTGGATGTCCCCGACCATGGTCACGCGCAGTCCTTTCAACGACTTCTTGTGCTGCAACATGGTGTAGGCATCGAGCAGGCCTTGCGACGGATGTTCATGCATGCCGTCGCCGGCGTTGATGATGGGGACACTGAGGTTGCGCGCCAGAACATTCGGCGCGCCCGAGGAAGGATGCCGGACGACGATGCAGTCTGCGCCCAGCGCCTGCAGCGTTTTGCCGGTATCGACGAGCGATTCACCTTTCTCAATACTCGAAGCCCTGGCGCCGATGATCGAGGTGTGTGTACCCAAAAGCTTGGCGGCGAATTCGAATGAGACGCGTGTGCGCGTGGAAGGCTCGTAGAACAGCAAGGCAATTCGTTTGCCACGAAGCAGCGGTTGCACGCTGCCGGAGTGCATCTTTCGCGCCAGTTTTAGAAAAGAGGTTATTTCATCTGCAGTGAGATGCTCGAGGCCGAGCAGCGATCGGGTTCGCGTGGCTTTCGCTATGCGGTACGCTCCACCAGCACGACTTGCTCTTCCTTATCGACTTCGCTCAGCCGGCACTCGATGATTTCGTTGTCCGTGGTTTGCACGGTGCGGCCCACGAATGCGGCTTCGATGGGCAGCTCGCGATGTCCACGATCGATCAGGACGCACAGTTGCACGCGACGCGGGCGCCCGTGGTCGAACAGGGCATCCATCGCGGCGCGGACGGTGCGTCCGGTGTAAAGGACGTCGTCGACCAGAATAACGCTCTGATCGCCGATCTCAACGCCTAGGGGAGTCGTCTTCTGGATCACGGGGCTGGCTCCTACAGTTGAGAGGTCGTCCCGGTAGAGAGTGATGTCCAAAGTCCCCACTGCCACTGGCTTTTTTTCGATTTGGTGAATCAGCTTGGCCAGACGTGTGGCCAGGGGAACACCGCGCCGCTTGATTCCTACCAGAACCAGGTCCTGGACGCCGTTGTTCTTCTCCACTATTTCATGGGCCAGCCGGACCAGCGTGCGCTCGATCTCAGAGGCCGACATGATGCGTCCCTTTTCGCGCAGGTTCGGCAAACGGGGTGTGGTACTAGCCGTCATAGGTCCCTCGCATAATAGCTGATGGAGGCAGGCTACGTAAAATCAGGGGGTATTCCGGCGCCGGGAGAGGGCGCCAACCAAAGCTCCGGCAATCAGGCTCATCGCCAACATAAAGAACAGCGCAGAAGCCAGTAGCATTCCTGCTATAACCATAACGCCGTGGGGCCCGCTGAACCAAGCTTGCGCCAGCTGTTGCGATTCGGGGTTTGGATAACGGGCAAGCGCATCCTGGCCTAGCTTTTCCATTGCTTGGCGAAAGGCGGGGACATCACTCGCGCTGCTCATGGAAAACAGGAGCGAAAAAAAGACGAAGCTAAGGAGACCGACGGCGACGCCTAGCTTCGCGCCCAGCCAAGCCGTCAATAAGCCGGGCTGGCGGCGGTGGTAAAACCTGATCACCAGGGCGATCCCTCCGGGCAACGCAACGAACCATCCCAGCCCGGCGTTTGCCCAAGTCACAAAGCCCACAGCCGCCGCTAGAGGCAAGGCGATCCTGAAGAAGGTTTTCCAATGAACTGGTTCGGAATAGACGGAACGACTGGCCGGGACTTGGTCGCCGAGCAGCGGAGGAGGCGGCGGAACGGAAAGCTCGTCATCCGCGGGTATCGTGTTGGACTCTCGAGAAGCGACTCTGATTTGGGGAGCCCCGCAAGCCGGACAAAACGGAATCGCATCTCCAACAGGCTCGCCGCAGCGGTAACAAGCGTGTTCCACTTCTTCACGTTACAAGAGCCGCCAAGGTATTGGCAAACAGGGATTGCAAGCGGGCTTTGGTGACTCCTGGTAGCGCCGCGCAGCTACATGGTGCTCTTGTCGTCCCAGGCGCGAACATAGACCAGCGCAAACTCCGATCCGTTGCCGCTAGGCTTTACTGCGACAATTCTCTGGTTGTACTCGGTGCCAACCTTTAGTTCCTCGCGGTAAGAGTGATCGGAACCGCCGTGATCGTCGCATGTGACTTCTGAGTCCCGGTCGCGATGGCGAAATGACATGTTAAAGCCGCCAGTGCAGTCCAAGACCTTGCCATACTTGCCCATGTCTTTGCGATAGAAGGTTAGGATCTTGTCGGGAGCGTCATTGCTCTGATATTTCAAGGCAACGACTTTCAGACCGAAGGCCGAACTGGAGATGTTGACGTTGGCGCTCTCATTGTCATCCACTTCTTTCTTGAGCTGGGCGCCGGGATAGGCAGCCAGGCCTGTATCTTTGACGTCAGAGGCTCCCTTATGCACGCTGAGGGACCCGAAGGGCGTGCGAATGTCAACGTCCTTGTCTTTGCCGGTCTTACTGTCTTTGCTGGTGGAGATGCTGCAGCCGCCCAACGCGCCGAGGATCACGCAGGCCCGCAACAAAGTGAGAATGGCCGATCTGCTGCTCATGATTACCTCCAAGGGCCAACATCAGATTCTAGTACTCTGCCCGCGTGAAGAGTTCATCTTCTCTCTAGTCTTGTATCAGGGCACGGCTTCTAGCCGTGCCGTAAGAGAGCGTGTGTGAGAAACTGCCTGACACATCCAAAAGGCGTCATCCCGAACCCCGTTAGCGAGGGCGCGCTGTCATCAGCGCCCGAGTAGGGGTGAGGGACCTTGCGTTGGTGGTGGAATCGAATCAAACACTTGCCAACCCACAAGGTCCCTCAGGGCGACTCGCCCGCTGAAG
>Ga0209648_10000485_pt1 | contig 30554 bp, 34 predicted proteins | sample GraSoi2013_115cm_FD_185830 | JGI IMG/M metagenome (GOLD analysis project Ga0209648, IMG submission 185830) | Grasslands soil microbial communities from the Angelo Coastal Reserve, California, USA - Sample 9_17_2013_115cm (SPAdes) (version 2) | ecosystem: Environmental > Terrestrial > Soil >...
TAGCGCAGAGAAGTCAAGTTTGGATTCCCGATCTGAAGCCCGTAAGACATCAGCCTGCCGAGACCGCAGTACCGCTCGCCTATCCATGCCTTGACACTCGTATCGCTGTGTGGCACATTCTATCCTGAATATCGGAAGGACATTCTACATAATGGAACGTAAGGAGGGAGGAGCAAAGTGTCTAAAGCGAGTGATTTTCGTAAGCGACCCAATACCATCAAACCTCCGCAGCGCGACATCGTCAAGCTAGCCGGCTACGGGAGTCTTGCGCCGTTTTCGGCCGCATGTGGGGCAGGCACTGCGCCGCAGAGTACTACAGTTTCGCTAGGCATTCAGACGATCGCGTACGGTAAACCGAAGACGCTCCTCAGTGACTGGGAAGCGGCTACCGGAAGCAAAGGCCGCGGCCGAATTGATCGATGACCAGCAATTCGACCAATTGCTCGCAAGAAAGCTCCTTTGCAGATGACTTCTGGGGTGTGCTAATTCGACATACCAGCGCACCAAGCATGCTCAAGAACTTCAACCTACCTACGGTTGGCTATCGAATCGGCCCGACAATCACGATCCCTTGGCGCGATTTATGGAGCGTTGAGTTGGCGCCAGATCCGATCAGGTCATTGTCATGACGATTCACGCAGCCGATACGCCTCCAATGGGCTGGAATAGCTGGGACGTCTATGGAGCGAGCGTGACCGAAGACGAGGTCGAGCGGAACGCTCGATACCTGGCAGAGAACCTTTTGAAATCTGGGTGGGAGTATGTCGTTGTAGACGGCGGTTGGTACGAGCCCGCCGCCACCTCGTCGAAGATGCGGCCATTTGCGCAACTCGAGTTGGACGATTGGGGGCGACTGTTGCCTGCCGTCAATCGTTTTCCATCAGCCGTGGGCGGAGCGGGATTCAAAGTCCTTGCCGATCGCATTCACGACCTGGGGTTGAAGTTTGGCATCCATGCCATGCGCGGGATTCCCCGGCAGGCTGTGCATCTGAACCTGCCAATAAATGGAACATCAGTACGAGCCAGCGAGATTGCGGCAATAGACTCCATTTGTTCTTGGAACACTGACATGTATGGCGTATTGCCGGCCTCGGTTGGCGCGCAACGCTATTACGACTCGCTGTTTGAGTTGTACGGGTCGTGGGGCGTTGATTATGTCAAGTTCGATGACGTTCTCAATCCCTACTCCCAGGGCGAAATTGACCTAATACGAAACGCTGCGGATCTTTGCAGCCGCGAAATAGTTGTCAGCTTGTCTCCGGGCCCTACTGCACTCGAGCGTGCCGACCATCTGAAACTCAAACCGACACTCTGGCGTATCAGCGATGACTTCTGGGATCGTTGGGAGGATCTTTACCAAGCGTTCGAAACTTGCGCTCGATGGGCACCATACAGTGGGTCGGGTCGATGGCCGGACGCGGACATGTTGCCTATCGGACACGTCGCCGTTCGGTCCCTAGAACGTGGTATCGGCGACCGATGGTCGCGGTTCTCGAAGGACGAACAAGTCTGTTTGATGACACTGTGGTGCATGGCCCGGTCGCCGTTGATGCTCGGAGCCGAGCTAAGCGATCTCGACGACTGGACGGCCTCGTTACTCACTAATGCTGAGGTATTTCGCGTGCTGAAGCAGTCTCATAATCCACGCCAACTGTACCGGTACGGCGACCATATCGCGTGGACGAGCCAACATGACCACGGCGATACATACCTCGCTGTCTTTAACACGGGAGTCGTACCGGCGGCCATCGAAACGAACCTTGCTTCCATGGGACTGAACGGACCATGTGAGGTTCGGGATCTTTGGCAGAAATGCGATCTCGACCCGGTCGAGCGCCTGGTTGCAGTGGTTGTTCCTTCGCACGGGGCAAGAATGCTTCGACTGAGACTGGCGAGTCAATCCCTATCGCGAGGCCAAGCTCGTGGCTGAGTCAAACCCAGTCTCCTGTGTCGATACGTCTCGAGACAGGGTCACGCTAGACGTGGACGGGATGCCCTTTTTTCATGACGGAGGTCAGACCAGCTCTCACCGGCTCATGGATCGCGACGGCTGGACTTGGGCCGATCTGGATCGAGTGTTTGTGGATGCGGCCGAAACTGAACCGACAGTTTTTGGGGTACCCGTTCGCTGGAATCGAATCGAGCCGGTGCACCAGGAGCGCGAGACTACGACTGCGTGCGAATTCTCTTGAACTGATGCGCCCCGTCAAGATCAAGGACGTCCGGTGCACGGTAGTTGGGGCGCCGTGGCGTGAATTGACATTTGTGGAGCTCCTCACAGACGCCGACTTCATTGGGATTAGTGAAGTCCGGATGGTCAACAAGACGGACACCCTAGTCAGCTGCATCCGCGAGCTTGCGCCCAGATACGTGATCGGCACCAGCCCGTTCGATACTGCGAGGCTTGCCTGGAACTTTCAGCGTGCCGAATACGGTAGGCCGGGTGAAATTGCTCAATCGGCGTTGTCTGCATTTGAGATTGCATGCTGGGACTTAGTCGGCCAGCTCTTGGGGGTTCCGATATACCAACTAATCGGTGGCCGGTTCCGCGACCGGATCCCAGCGTACGCCAACGGTTGGTACCAGACGGAGCGTGACCCTGCGCTGATTGCAACTCTAGCCGCGGGCGTCGTCGCGCGCGGTTACCGCGCGCTCAAACTTGATCCTTTCGGGGCTGCCTACGGAAGCATGAGCCCGCCTCAACGCAGGATGGCGATAGATATTGTCTCGTCGGTTCGTGAAGCTGTCGGGCCAGACGTCGAAATCATGATCGAGATGCATGGTCGATTCGCCGCCGGCGAGGCGTCACGGCTGGTACGAGAAATCGAAAAATGTGATCCGGCCTGGATCGAAGAGCCAACTCCGCCCGAGCAGCTCGACCCCCTTCGGAGGCTCCGCTCATCTACTCACCTCGAGATCGCCGCCGGGGAACGGATCCACACCCTTCCCGAATTTTCCCCCTTGATTGAGGCCGGTCTCGTAGACATTGTGCAGGCAGATCTCACGCATTTCGGCGGGTTTCTGCCGATGATCCAGTTAGCTTCATGGGCCGACGCCCACTACATGGAGGTTGCGCCACATAACGTGTGTGGGCCAGTCGGCACAGCGGCCAACGTTCAATTCGCAGCCGCAACCCGAAACTTCCGAATCCTCGAGCACTTCAACGACTTTGCTGATCCGTGGGTTTTTGATCTCGTCGACGTGGCGCCAACTGTCTCCGAATACGATGGTTGCTTCAGCGTCTCAGATCGCCCAGGCCTTGGTCTGCACCTTAATCACGAGGTTTGTGCCGAGCATCCGGCTACCGGTGCTCATTTCGAATTATTCAAGGCAGGTTGGGAGAAACGCTCACTCGATCCAGGAAAGCCCAAATCATGAGCACGCCAGATCGTCCCACCGGCACGGGACTGAGCCCAGCCCCAATTTCACTGGCTGGGCGGCGCGCCCTCGTTACTGGAGCTGGCATCGGAATTGGGCTGGCGATAGCGAGGGCACTAGTCGCAGCGGATGTCTCGACCGTTTTTCACTACCACACTCGCCGCACCGCCCTGGATGAAGAGGTCGAACGGTTTGCCAGACAAGGCAAGGTTGTGTTCGGTATCTCGCACGATCTATCGATACCAGGAGCTATAGACGCAGTCGTAGATGATGCTGCAGAGCGTCTGGGCGGCCTCGACATCCTGGTGAACAACGCAGGAGTTACGCGCAACGTTCGCCTGGCAGACGAGACACCCGACGAGTTCTCTCGCCTAATGTGGATCAACCTCGGATCAATCCTCTTTGGCGTCCAACGGGCGGTCCAATATCTACAGGAGTCCCCACACCCCTCGGTAATCAATATCACCTCGGTGCACGCGTACGCCGGATTACCCGGACACGCGGCCTATGCAGCGTCGAAGGCAGCAATTGTCGGATTGACTCGACAGCTCGCCATTGAGCTCGCACCGAAACGAATCCGAGTAAACGGGGTGGGCCCCGGCCTAGTTGAGGTCCCCCGTTACGCAGAGGTGCCTGGTTACACCACGGAACGAGGCGATTCGCTCATTCCGCTCGGGCGGGTCGGTCGGCCGACTGATATCGCTAACAGTGTCCTGTTTCTGGCTTCCGATAACGCCAGTTGGATAACCGGTCAGACCATTTGGGTAGACGGCGGCACTACAGCTCAGATGGCTTTCGACTGGCCAGTCTCCGGTCGTTTTACCGAATAGTGCTTGAACAATTCGGCAAGAGCGTCCCAATCGACGTGATCGTTTCCTGTCGGAATCAGATTGGTGAGGGACCGATTTGGCTCGAGGATCAACAACGGATCGTTTGGGTTGATATCACGCAACATCTGATCCAGTGGTTTGACCCAGTAAGCGGAACGGTTGAAGTGCTGGATGTTGGTAAAGACGTAGGAGCGGTTGCCCCTACCACTTCAGGCGGTCTGGTGGCGGCGCTGCCGGGTGAATTTGTCTTGATCTCCCATCCCGGACGTGACATACGGACAGTGGGGCGCTTCGAAGAAAACAAGCCAAACAATCGGATGAACGATGGCAAGTGCGACAGCCTCGGTCGCTTCTGGGCAGGCACGATGGCATACGACCTCGAGACCTCGGCGGCCGCACTCTATAGGCTGAACACCGATTGCACAGTCGATGTAATGGTCGCTCCGGTGACCCTGTCAAACGGCATCGGCTGGAGCCCAGATAACAGGCTGATGTACTACGTTGATAGCCCGACCCAGAGCGTTGATATGTTTGATTACGAATCAACAACCGGCACCCTGCGCAACCGACGCACGTTTGTTCAGATACCCAAGGAAGCTGGCCTGCCCGATGGCCTCACCGTTGATGCCGATGGCTACGTTTGGGTGGCGCTGTGGGAAGGTGGAGCGCTTTGGAGGCTGGCGCAGAACGGACAGTTGGACATGATTCTGGAGTTGCCGGTCTCTCAGGTAACGAGCTGCACTTTCGGGGGCAGCGATCTATCGGATCTATACATCACGTCGGCTGCCACTGGATTGTCGGAAACTCGGCGTCGAGCCGAGCCCCAAGCCGGCAATCTTTTTCGCTGCGAGCCTGGGCCACGCGGTCTACCCGCTCACTGCTTCGCTGGGTGCCAATGACGGCAACGCGCATGGGCCGCGGCGGTCGGCGTGATGGTGGCCTGCCTCGACATAGAGGATCACGATGCGCTAGTCGGCTACCTGCGGGCCCACGAAAAGATAGGTCACGTGTGCGGAGTGGAAACGAAAGCGCGATCGAGCGCGGCATAGTACCCGGCCAGCCGTCTCGACGCCGCCGGCCTGTTGCCTAATGCGGGCGCGTCAGCGGCAGAACGATGTTGGCTCGGCGCTCAGGGGATGGTCGGCGTCTGCGAGTGGCCAGTTTCATCCACGTGAACGCTGCCCCGCATGTTGGCACCGTGGTATGCGCAGCTGCGCGCATCACTTGACGGCCCCGGCTAGGATCCCGCGAACGAAGTAGCGCTGGAACGTGAAGAACACAATCAGTGGGACGAAAATCGACACCATGCCGCCGGTCGAAATGATCCAGTAGTTGGCCGCGAGGTATCGGATCTGGTCGAAGAGGAAGATGGTCAGCGTTACATGCCGATTACCCCCGAGAAAGACAAGGGCGATTAGGAGATCGTTCCAAACCCAAATGAACTGGAAGATCGACAAGGACGCTGCCGCAGGAAGGCCAAGTGGAAGGGCCAGCCTGCGAAACAGTTGCCAGTCGTCGGCACCATCGATTCGGCCTGCCTCCAGGAGTTCTTTTGGAATGGCGGCATAGAAATTGTGCATCAAGAAAATGCCGAAAGGCAGGCCGAAAGCGACATGGAAGATGACGACACCGGTAACTGTGCCGAAAGGATTGAATCCAGTTAGCGATCCGAACTCCCGATACAGTTGAACGACCGGAATCAATGCCACTTGTATCGGTACAACCATTAAACCGACGATCACCAGAAAAAGCGACCCGCGACCCCGCCAGCGTCCGAAGACCAATGAGTATGCAGCGAGGCTCGCTATCACGGTCACCAGAATCGTGCTTGGGACCGTGATCTCGAACGACGTGATGAGGGAATCGAGTGGGCCCCCTGCTACAAGCCCTTCTGATAGCAGGACCTGATAGTTCTCAAGCGTCAACTCACTTGGCTTGAGCAGCGCGTTCCACCATCCCGACTGTTGGAAAAGAGCCTCAGGGCGTAATGAAAAGATTGCCAGGCTGACGCTCGGCATCAGCCAGAAGATCGCAATCAGTGCGACCAGGACGTTGAGAAGCAATCGCGCACGGCGAAATGAATGAACGACCGAGCGTATGCCACCCACGAGCCGTGGAGCGACCACACTTGATGCGCTCATCCCCGGATTCTCCTGAGATTGAAAGCCATCGCAGGGATGACGAGGATAAGCAGGATCACAGCGATTGCACTAGCCAGTCCCCAGTCGCCAAGCCCCGTGAACCCGTAGTTGTACATCCCCAGGGCAAGGGTGTTCGCATCTTCCTGAGAGGATCCAGGCGCCATGTTGAGGATGATGTCGAAGATCTTGAGAACACTGATGAGCATCGTCATCAGGACTACGACCAGCACAGGAGAGAGCATCGGCATTGTCACTCTCCTAAACATTTGCCACTCACTCGCGCCGTCTATCCGCGCTGCCTCGAGCACCTCCCGGTCCAAGGCCGCGAGGCCGGCCCCGATCACGACCATGGCAAAACCTGCCCAAATCCACAGGTAGGCGACGATCATCGAAAGGTCAACTAGAGGGACACTCAGGATCGCCTGAGCGGTCTGATTGAGACCATTGGTGGGGGTGAGCGATCTGGTGCCCAACCAGAAGATCCCAGTAAAGCCAGATCCGAAGTTGCGCGCGTCGATCTGGACACGGAAGCGTCCGCCACCGACGCGGTCAAATCGAAAACCGCCATGCTTGTCGGTGGTCGTCGATCCGGCAATGCTTCCGTCGCTTCGAATCAGACTCAGTCTGAGCCCAGGGATGCCGTCCTCGTCCGCCAAAACCTGACCTTTTGCGCTCGGATTGGAGGGGGAGAAATCCCGCCAAACAAGTCCACTGACTGATCCCAGGAATGGATCCGGAACCACCGCCTTCTCGGCGCCGGCGAGCTGGAGGGCAGCTGGACGCATGCCAGTCAACCCAAGCTCAGCAACGTCGCCCGCTTGGACAGTCGAGGCAGTCTGGAGTGAATCCGAGGGGCCGGCGACGACGCCGGTTGAGGCTAATGCAGCGACACTCTGGCCAGCGGAAGTGTCGATCGGATATAGGCCAGGCGGATCCACCCAACTGCTGGCGGTCTGGATGGTGGCGTTGACAATTCCAACATGGGGGTCGAGGTCGAAGATGGTCCTCCAGACCAGACCTGAGGCAGTAGCGCTGAAGACAATGGGCATGAAGACGACGGTTTTGAACGCCGTAGACCAGCGTATGCGTTCTGCCAGCACCGCATAGCCAAGGCCCACGAACGTCACCAAGAACGGGAAAACAAGGACCCATATGACGTTGTTTCGGAACGTGACCAGGATGCTGGCCGTGGAGAAGACGGCCCTGTAGTTCGTGATCCCAACGTAGTTGGTTGAAGTTGAGTCGTAGAAGCTGTTCCGAATTGTGGCCACGAGTGGATATACGGCTATGGTCAGCAGCCAGACGAGCCCCGGAGCTAGGAAGGCGAACGAGCCGAGATGAATCCGCCAACCGCGGCCGAGTCCGTTACCGCCATCTACCGCGCGCGTCCGTCTCGGACGCGCTGAAAGGAAAGTCAACGGCGATCCAGTGCGCCGCGCCATATCAGCTCCTCGACTGAGTGATGCAACGTGTCACGGCGTGCCACGCTTGCACGGGCTGGCGATCGTAGATTCTGCTGGCTAGTGGCCCGTTGCTAACGTCGCTTTTTGGTCCAAAGTGGCTTCTATCGAGGCGATGCTCGAGTCGCTCGGATCCCTTACGAAATCGAGCATAGCTTTGAATATGTCAGGCTCCCAAGTTCCAACCAAGTCGTCAAGGCTATACACAAAGGCTGTCGCGTTGACCAGCGCCTTCGCGTCGCCCTGCGTAACCGGATCCGGGTAAGCGGTCACGGGCACCTTGTTATTCGGTGACGTGAAGCCGCCCAGATGTGCCCAGATCGCGCCCCCTTGGGGACCTGCAAGATATTTGATCAGCGCCTCCGCCTGCGGGGTGTTCTTGAGCAGCACCGCAACATCGCCCGCACCTTGAACGGCGCCACTGTTAGCGCTGTTAGCCGCTGGTGCCGGGAAATCGAAGAAGTTGTAGCACGGGGTCTTACTTGGATCGGCGGTGCAGGCAGCACCTCCGGATGCGGTCGTCCCTGGCGCGTAGTTGACCGAGTTGCCCTTGACCTCGCCGACCACATAGTCGCCCTCGAATACCATCGCCGCCTGCGGCTGTGCTCCGGGCTTCGGGAAGACTCGATCGACACAGACAGGCCAGTCGTTGGATAGCGATCCTTGGATACCGCCGTAGAGGAGCGACGGCTGGCCGATCACCTGACGAAGTGTGGTGAACGCCGTCGTCACTGTCGGGTCCGTCCATTTGATGTCGTGAGTTGACAAGGCGTTGTACTTGGCGGCGCCGGCCGTTTTCAGGTATGTGTTCTGCCAGAAGTCGGCGACTGGCCAGCCGATGTCGGTGCACAGTGAAAACGGGGGGATGCCGGCAGCCTTAATCGTTCCCGCGTCCTGAATCAGCTGCTCCCACGTGGTCGGTGGAGATGTGATGCCAGCGGCCGCGAACTCAGCCGGGTTGTACCAGATGGTGTTCTTGTTGGCACCCCTGAACCACACCCCATAGAGCTTGCCGTTCGAGGTGATCAACTGGTTCCACGCGGGCCCATAATTGGAACTGAGGTTGCCGACGATGCCGGTCAGATCCTTGATCGTGCCCTGCTTGGCCAGGGTCAACACCGTGCCGGGGTCAGGAAGCAGTGACACATCGGGTGGCGACCCACCCTGAATCGCCGACTGAAGGGCTGTGTGGATGGCATTTCCCTTGCCCGTGTAATCGACAGTGATTCCGGTCTCGGACTCAAACGGCTGCAGCGCAGCCGCGAAAGCCTGCTGCTCGGCGCCTTGCCACACACCCCAAAGCGTTACTGATCCGCCAATAGCTCCCGGGGACGAAGTCGCGTTCGTGGAACTAGAACAAGCCCCAATACCAAGCAATGCCGCGGTCGCAGCGGCCAATACGCTGGCTAGCCTTACCTGTTTCATGCGCCGTGCCTCCTCCATTTCGTAGCTGGCCGAAGCCATTTGCGCGAATCCTAACCCATTTTCGGGCGCCATGCGTACGATTGCATGCATACGATCCTATGTGCCCTATTCGGTCATTCGCGCGTCCAGGTTCGTTGACAGGGCCGAAGCACCAGATCAGCGAGCTCGCGCGCGAGCCGATCGATACGCGCGGTGCCGATGGTATTTGCGTCCGGGAGCGCAGAGCGGCCGCGTGCGCTAGTTGAGATTCCTGGATACATATGAGACAGCTTTAAGAGCGATACATCGATCGGTCGCGGCCGGCCTCCGCACCGACTTGTTCGTCGATAAGAGTCCGTTCCCCGCGAATACGGATCGCGTTCGATTCGAGTTCGGCCACATTCCCCGCCGAAGTTCCAAAGTCTGGCTCTCAGCTGAAACCGGGCACCCTATCAAGGGAGTCTCAAATGTATGCAGGAACTTCAGCTAGTGGCTCGGTTGCGCCGAACGCACGTTTGGCTCGGGCTGGACAATTTAAAGTCTTCGAATGCCCCACTGCGCCTCGATGAGTGGTGGGCGAAGCGGGCGTTCTTCCGGTCCCGACCCGATTACGGGAGATCAAGTGCCCTCGGACGTGAGCTCGTACTCCAATTGAGAAGGGGTGAGTTGTGGCGGGTTTCTGTTGCCTCGGGTCATTGCGAGTGTGGCGGGTACATCGATAGTGGGCACCTCGCCTGACCAAACAGCGTCGGTTTTCGGTATCGCGATGAACCAGTTGCGCGATCAGGCGCCAGGTAGGCGGGACAGACTTTGCTTGGGGCGCCCGAACTCGCCGTTCATACGCTTCGATTCCGATCGTGAGCAAATTCGGGCATAGCCGGCCACGACCCACTCGATGGCGCTGCTGCAGGCTCCGAGCTGCCGCTGGATGGAAGGCAAAGCTACGTTGACAGCAAGAAAGTCGAGAACGATCAAAAAGGCGCCGGTCATAGGTACCGGAAGAGGGGTCCAGCGCCCCAACAGCTCATGGCGTTTGAACACGGGCGCAGCTCCGAAGGATCTAACGCCGGCTGACGACTCCGGCATAGGACTAGGTATCGACCCTCCCGGTTAGGGGAGAGTCAAGGGCTTGCTGAATTTTGCCGAGTCCAGCCTCGGCAGCCGGACGGCCGTCGGCAATGCGAACCAACAAGTCATCACCGTTTCCGCGAACCGAGGGCCAACCACGTTTACGGGTCTCGTCGATCACTTCACCGGCTGTGCTCCCCCTTTAGCGCCGCGTGACAAACAGCATGACTACGACTGGTGTTCATTTCTGATCCGCATGGCGACCACTTGGCCCTGAGCTCGCTCTCCGCAGCGACGTTCTCGATGTCCCCAGTCGTGGGTGCCGCCAGCACCCTATCCGTCCCCGCCGCGAATCGGCGCACGGCCGCGGTTCCGATGCCTCCACCCGCGCCCAGATCAGCCACATGAGTCGTGCCTATCCAGCGAATCACGGCCGCGGAACCCGCTACCTACTTGACATCGCGGACACGAACAAGGGCACCGCTGAGAACGATCAGTCCGATCACCCAAAGAGAAAGGGCGACGACAGCATGAGTTGCGTCAGCGTCTTGCCGCCCGTTGGTGGCTAGGCTGAAGACCCCCTGAACGCTACCGAAGGCTTGGGTCAGATACTGGGCGTTCGCTGCCGGAAACCAGGTGTGAACCTGTTTGACTGTGTCGCCGAGCTGACCAAGAAGCCCGAAGATGAGGCCTTCGATCACAAGCACATAGCCCAAGCCGATTCCGATAGCCATCGCAGATTGCCGGAAGAGTGTCGCGAGGGCGAAGCCGAAGGTCGCAGCGAAGGCGAATATGAGCCAATCCGCGCCGATACCCTTGGCGATGTCCACCCACGGTGGAAAGCTTGCCGCCTTCCCGTCGATGGCGGCAAAGGCATCGCTGGCAATCGCGTCAAGCAGGAATAGGCCCACTGTCATCAATGCAATGACGAACGCCACAGCGAGCAGGCGTCCGGCAAGGATTGTCAACCTGCCAGGCAGCTGAGTTTGAGCCGTCTTCACGGTCTCCCACCCGTACTCGCTGCCCTGCACCAACACACCGAGGATGAGCGCGAAGATGCCACCAAGCGTGTTCGCGTTCGAAATTGACTTGAGGACGAATGAGTTGGGATAGAGACTGGCTCTTAGATTGGCAAAGTTCTCCCCCGCCTGGCCGGGATTCGCCGGAGGATGGGTGGCGACCAAGTAGGTAATCAGATATCCGATGCCAACCTCAAGGAGCAGAAAGAGTCCGATGGTGACCGAGACAGCGGGTCGCCGCACGATCTTGAACCACTCAGCCCTAACCGCCGCCAGGATCATGCTCCGCTCTCCGAACCGGTCAGCTCCATGAAGACCTCTTCAAGCGAGCGCTCCGAGGGACGGAGCTCGGTCAGTTCGAGGCCACTCTTAACAAGGTGGCTGGCTATGGAGGCGGTCTGCTCGGAGCCGACGTCTAGGCTGAACGATCCGTCATCTCTGAGAGCTACGCGGCTCTCGCCAAGGGACCCGACGAGAATTGCATGCGCCTTCTCCACGGGAGCAGCGCGGACTATGAGCTGTGCCCCACCCCGAATCTCCTCGATTGTCCCTTCAGCGACCAGCCTGCCCTGGCTGATGACCCCAACCCGGGTGCAGATCTGTTCGACCTCCCCGAGGAGGTGACTGGAGAGGAGAACCGTCCGGTCACCCTGCCCGAGCCGCTTAATCAGGTCGCGGAACTCGGCCATGCCTTGCGGATCGAGACCATTGGTAGGCTCATCGAGGATTAGTAGCTGAGGATCCTTGAGCAGCGCGGCCGCGACGCCCAAGCGCTGCTTCATGCCGGTCGAGTAGGTGCCAAAGGCTCGGTGCGCGCGCTGGGACATCTCTACCTCATCGAGCACGAGTCCGACCCGTCTGTCGGAGATGCGACAGTAGCGCGCGAGCAGCCGAAGGTTGTCGCGTCCGGAGAGGTACGGCCAGAAGGCTGGTGACTCGACCATGGCTCCGAGTCGAGCCAGTGACTGGTGCGTGCCCGGCGCCGCGCCAGCGACCGAAGCGGTTCCCGTCGTCGGTTTGATCAGCCCGACCAGCATCCGCAGGGTGGTAGTCTTGCCGGCACCGTTCGGGCCCAGGAACCCGTACACCTCGCCCTGGCGGACGTTGAGGTTGAGATCCCGCACTGCAACCACGTGACCTCCGTACTGTTTGGTCAGTCGGCGCGTTTCAACAATGTTCATGCGCTGCACTACTGATCGTCGCGTCGTGGGGAGCGGCTCTTAAGCCAACGGCGCACTCCGTAGACGACCCCAACGATCACGAGGATGACGACGCCCCATAGGAGGGCCGCTTCAGCGATGCCACCGGGGCCCCTGAAGATCACTGGCTCGATCCTCGAAGTGGACAAGTTCTCAGGCCCATTGGCTCATCTCTGCAAATTCTGCGTAAGGACGTCAGATACCTCGCCCCGGCCGATAAGGGCTTTGACGCCGGTCCCTCCAGGCTCAAGGTTCCTCTCACTGTTCTCTATCTCCAGCTAACAAGATTCCGACACTTCACCTCAATCGCAAATCGAGGGGCGGACATCCCCGTCGACCGTTCTCAGATCGTCCACAGCGCCTCGGTAGGCGACATGCGCGCCGCGCGAATAGCGGGGAGCAGGCCCGCCATACCGCCGATGGCGAGAGCGGCGCCTAGCCCGCCGCCCCAGGCGAGCGCCGGCACTACCACTGCCCAACCCATCGTGGACGCGTACACCGCAGTCGCCAGCACCCCGCCCGCTACGCCGAGCGCGCCACCCAAAAGCGCGAGGACGATAGCTTCGGTCAGGAACTGAATACGTATGTGGCTTCTGGTCGCTCCCAATGCCCGGCGGAGCCCGATCTCTGAGCGGCGCTCGAGGACCGAGATGATCATGATGTTGGCGACACCAACGCCGCCCACGAGAAGTGCCACGGCGCCGAGTCCGAGGAAGAGCCAGTTAAGCGCGCTTTGGGCCTCGGCCCGCGCGACAAGCGCCTGCGAGGGTTGGCTTACATCTACCTGGTTCGGCGCCTCGGGGTTCGCTGTGGCAGCCAATAGCGAGTGAACGGCGTCGACCTGTTCGGTCTGCGCGCGCACGTAGATCGTAGAAGGATGCCCATCAGCGCCAAGGTATCTCTTGGCCGCCGGGTAGCCGACGAGCACCGACGTGTCGATATCGGGAGCGAGGATCGCGGGGTTCAAGATTCCAGTGACGTAAAACCATTGCTTGTCGAGCCAAATACGCTCTCCGGGGAAGACCCTGTCGATGCCAAGGCGCTGCGCTGCGAGCGCGCCGAGCACCGCGACCGGCTCGTTGGCGGTGGCCGCGTTGAGGTAGGTGCCGTGGGCGATGGTATCCCCCGTGGCGGGCAGCAGGCCGAGGCTGGCTGCCTGCACAGCCACAGAGCCGGTGTCGATAGAGGGGATGAGCCGGCTTCGATAGACATTGACACCGCTTAGGTAAGAGGTGTGTTCGACCGCCGTGACTCCCGCAATGCGTCCGATCATCGTGGGGGCAGCGTTGGGGAGCTCAGCAGGTTGACCGAAGAAGGTGTGACCGTTCTTGACGGTGAGCATGTTTGTACCCAGGCGATCGATCTCTGCCAGGAGCCCGGCCTGGGAGGAGGCGGACAGTCCGAGCACTGCCACGATCGCGGCTACGCCGATGGCGATCCCGAGGCCGGAAAGCCCGGTCCGCAATTTGCGGGTGCGGAGGCCGACGGTCGCCTGTCGCCCCAGGTCGGCCGGTCGCAGGCGCATTCGGGCAAGCCTGGGTGCCGTGGTCATAACCGCCGGCCTTGCGCGGAACCTAGACTGCCGTTGAGGCTTGCCAGGCTGGCTTGGTGCCGGTCTGTTCCGTCGTCGGGCGGAGCTCCTCCCGCGCCGCGGTCGCTGTCGGCCACGATATGACCATCGAGCATTTCCACCCGGCGGGGCATGCGCCCGGCGATGTCACGATCGTGGGTGATGACGACGATGGTGGAGCCTTCGGCGTGCAATTCGTCGATGAGAGCGAGGATCGAATGGCCGGTCGCACTGTCCAGGTTCCCGGTCGGCTCGTCGGCGAGGACGATGGCTGGCTCTCCGACCAGGGCGCGGGCGATAGCCACCCGCTGCCGTTGGCCTCCCGATAGCTGGGTAGGCCGCGCACCTGGGCGGGCGGCGAGTCCGACACGTGCGAGCGCTTCCATGGCGTACTCGCGGCGCTCGGCCAGCGCGACGCCCGCATAAAGGAGTCCGTCAGCAACGTTGTCTAGGACGTTTTGGTGCTCGGCGAGAAAGAACTGCTGGAACACAAAACCGATCGTTGTGGCCCGCAGCGCCGCGAGGTCCGCGTCCGCCAGCTTCGCCACGTCGAGACCGATCACTCGCACCACTCCCGAGCTGGGACGGTCGAGTGTGCCCATAAGGTGCAAGAGCGTCGTCTTGCCCGATCCCGACGGGCCGACGATGCTGAGGAGCTCGCCTTGACGCACCTTCAGGCTTACGCCGCGCAACGCATGCACGGGCGGCGTGGTCTGGTAGATCTTGCTGACCACGTCGAGCTCGAGTACCAGCGGAACACCACTGCCAGTGGCCGGTACGTGCACTCCTTCTATGCTCGTCGTCGCAGCGAAGGGTTCGCTGTGGAGCCTCATATCTTGGGAATCACCACCTGTTGGCCGGCGGAGAGGCCCGAACCAATCACTTGCACCAGGCCATCGGCGTCGTCGAACAGGCCAAGTGACACCGGCACGAGTTTGTGGATGCTGCCTGCTTCGACGACCTCTACCGCGTAAACTCCGCTGGCTTGCGCGAGCAGAGCGTCAACAGGGACGACGATGGCGTTATTCACGCTGGCCGTGGTGATTGCGATGGTGACGGGGGCTTGGTCAAGGGTGCCGGTAGCCGCGGGATCGGTAGGTTTGACGTCGACCTCAACGGTCGGCGTTCCGGAGCTCGCCGAGTTTGACCCACTCCCTGGGCCCGAGGGAGGAGCCGTGGCCACTGTCCCGACCGAGGTCACTACCCCGGGCGTGGTCCGGTTGCCAGGCAGAGTGATGGTCACCTGGTCGCCGGCCTTCACGTCTGATTGCTGGGTGGCGTCGAGATTGGCGATCACCTCGCGTGTCATGGAGGTTGCCTGAAGTACAGGTACGCCCAGCTGCGCCGGTGCGCCCAGGGTCGCCGACACGGCCGTGATCCGGATGGGTTCGGGCATGAAAACCACCCGCCCGAGAGTGAGGACGCCGGACTGACTCAGCCCCATCGCCTTCTGCCAGCGCTCGATCGCCGTCGCGTCGAACGAATCGAAGTGGCCGTTGGCAACAAGGTTTGACGAGTTGGCGTAGCCCAGAGCGAGAAGGTTCTGCTCAAGTTCCTTGACGTCTGCACCGTCGCTCATGCCAGGCCTGAAATCGCGGTACGCCGGCGTGTCCCCATAGAGGAGCGTGACCTGATTTCCGTCGACCGAGTAGATCGGCTGGCCCCGACTAACTATTTGGCCAACCGTGGGAAGCGATGTCGAGTGGCCTTGGGTGTAGTTGAAGACCGAGTAGTTGCCGGCATAGCCCAGGGTGGCGCTCACCTGAGTCTGCGACGCCAGCGATCGCTCGGTGACAGTGGCAAGCGAGCTCGGATCAGCACTGGCGGCTCTGGCGCCCTTAGGTCGAACGAACGGGTCGGTGACCCAGACTGTCGCTGCGGCCGCAGCCGCAGCGAGCACGATCACCACGCCGGCAACGAGCTTCCATCGGCGCCGACTCGGTCGCGGCACCGCGCGGAGACGGGCACGACCGGCGAGCTCCGCGGCCGGCTCCTGGGTTGCGGTGTTCACGGCTGTTGGGCCTGGGCCCCGCCGGGGAGCAGTGACTGGCACTCCTGGTAAGCCTGCTTGAACTGCGGCGAGTTCGGGTCGATTCCCGAGCCGCCCACCATCGAGCCGTTGGCCGCGGGATCGGGGAAGTTCGGCACCCCGTGCGTCTGCATGCACCTGGAGAAGGCGAGCAGCTGCGAATTGTTCCCACCACCGTTGGTCGTGCCGTTGGGCAGCAGGTTCTGGCAGGCCTTGGTGGCGGATTGCAAGTTCGGGTTGTTCTGGATGCTCCCGGTGAGCAGGAAGCGTCCGTTCTGGTCCGGGTCTGGGAAGTCTGTCACTCCATGCGAGCGCATGCACTGCGCGAACGCCACGGCTCCGCTCTGCGATGACCTCTGAGAGGGGGAACCCTGCGCCGACTGACCGGATCCCGGGTCCCCTGAGGTATCGCCGCAGGCTGCAAGGACAACGCCCATGCCTAGTAAGAGCAGAACGACAATTGGTCCGGCGCGGTTGAGCGGGACCTTTCGTACGCGTACTGCAGTGGTCGGGGCGGTCAGTGCTTCTAACATGTCGTTTGTTCCTCCGTGAGTCCGAGTCTTTAAGGCGTTGTACGACATGGGCCGTAACCAGGCGGTAACGCTGTTACTGCGCTGTTACATCGGATCGAGCATCCTGGGTCCACGACGTCCAACTCACCGAGGTGCCCGCACTGGATGACGCGAGCGAAGCTGATTTACCCAATGAGAAGGCAATGAGGGTTTTGCTGGTCGAGGACCATGCCAAGCTCGCTAACACCGTCGCAACCGGACTGCGCCGCGAAGGCATGGCAGTCGACGTGGCCTTCGACGGCGAGGATGCTCTGACTCATGTGTCAGAAACGGAATACGACGTCGTCGTGCTCGACAGAGACCTGCCTCGCGTCCACGGTGACGACGTCTGCCGAACGCTGGTGGCTGACGGGAGCCAGAGCCGGATCCTGATGCTGACGGCTGCAAGCTCGGTCGACCAACGGGTGGAGGGCCTAGGCTTGGGTGCCGACGACTATCTGTCCAAGCCGTTCGCCTTGGCCGAGTTGGTGGCCCGCATCAGGGCCCTCGCCCGCCGCCCATCGACGTCGCTGCCGCCGACCCTGGTGCACCGTGACATCCGCCTCGACCCGGCCCGCCGACTGGCCACCCGGGCGGGAAAGCCCCTACCGCTAAGCCCGAAAGAGTTCGCTGTACTCGAGCGCCTGCTCGCGCGCCAAGGGCGCGTGGTCACGGTGGGCGAGCTGCTTGAAGGGGTCTGGGACGAATTGGCGGACCCGTTTACGAACACGGTCAAAATGACAGTCAGCCGTTTGCGGGCCAAATTGGGGGATCCGCCAGTCATCGAGACCCTGCCCCAAGGCGGCTATCGGATTTGAAATGACCTTGTCACTGATCGACCGGCTCACAGTGTCTCGTTCGCGGCTCAGGTTTCCCCCACGCACGGTGCGGTTTCGTCTGACTGCTCTCTATAGCGGCCTCTTCCTCGTGGCTGCAGTCGGCTTACTCGCCATCAATTACGTGCTGGTGGATCGCTCCACCGCTCCTGCGCTGTTTGTGAGCGGCAAGGATGGGGCGGCTGCGGTCCAGAGTTCGCCTGGGGGTACCAGCCCGGCGCCCAGGAGCGCCAGCAGCCCGACGGTCCAGGAGCTGCAGCTCGCACGTCAACTGCTCGCACAGGCGACCGCCCAACATGCGAACGATCTGCATCAGCTCGTCACAGGGTCCCTCATCGCGCTCGCCATCATGGCGCTGCTTGCGATCGTGCTGGGCTGGCTGATGTCAGGTCGGGTGCTGCGACCGCTTCGGACCATGACCACTGCCACCCAGCAGATCACCGAGCGCAATCTGCACGAACGGCTCGCGCTGCGAGGTCCGAGCGACGAGGTTAAGGATCTGGCCGACACAATCGACGGTCTGCTCGCCCGACTCGAGTCGGCCTTCGATGCGCAACGTCATTTCGTTGCCAATGCCTCCCACGAGTTGCGAACTCCGCTTACCCTGGCACGCGCGCTCCTCGAGGTGGCCCTCTCCGACCGCCATGCGACCGTTGACGACCTGCGATCAACGTGCGATGAACTGCTGGCGTCCTTTGAACAGCAGGAGAGACTCATCGAAGCCCTCCTCACCCTTGCCAGCAGCGAGCGAGGCCTTGACCGGAAGGATTCGATCGATCTGGCTGCGATCGCCGATAAGGCGATCTCGATGCACCGTGCTGACGCGGAACACCAAGGACTGCAAGTGAATACCTCGCTCGGCTCTGCTTGGGTATTAGGCAACCCCGACCTTCTCGAACGCATGATCGCGAACCTTGTCGACAACGCCATCCGTTATAACCTGGTCAAAGGGCATATCGATGTCGTAACTGAAGCCAAAAGCGAGCATTCCATCCTGACCGTTGCCAACAGCGGCCCGCTGGTGCCCCAGGATGCCGTCGACCGACTCTTCCGGCCGTTCCAACGGCTCGACGGTGGCCGAACCACTCATCCCGAGGGCCACGGGCTCGGGCTTTCCATCGTGCGAGCAATTGCAGCTACTCATCACGCTGGCCTCAAGGTCCAAGTGCAACCAGGTGGAGGGCTAAACGTAGAGGTTCACTTTCCGACGCCGACTCCGTTTACGAAAGGTCATCACGAGAGCCCCCCTCTGTCGGTAGTGAAGATCGACTTGAACGAAGAGTCCCCTCGCCTATCAAACGATGATGACTTCCAAGAAGGTGCGCCGACCTCTGCGGTAATTGGCCCGGACCGCAGGGGCGGTGTGTTACAAGGCTTGAACGCGCTGAGAACCGACCGAGGGAGCCGGCGTCGGCACCCTCACTGAATCACCGTGCGACGAACGCCGGCGTACTGGGTCATCGGAATCAAAGGTGCTGCTTGTAGAGAAGCTCTGGTCGGCGTCCTGGTGGACTTGAATGCTGCGCAGGATTCCGGCATCCAGCTGCTGGAACCGGCCAGTGATGCTCACGAACTCTTCCTCGAGAAGGAGCCGAGGGAGAAGGGCCGGCTGCTCGCGTTCATGGTCTCTGAACGCTCTGCGATCAACGATGGTGGCTCTCGAACTGGTCGAGTTCTGGCGCTTTCGAACTAGCGCAAGCGACCGATTTCCAATACGGAAGGGGTCGGCGTGCAAACTTCGCAAGGCAAGATGGCGAATTGGCTCCGCAAACGCACTATGAATAGTCAAGACTGACCTGAAACTGGTTTGCGAAAGTCTTTAGTGAGAAGCCGATGGCACTATGTAGGCGCTCACGAAATTTCGCCAGACCCGATCACGAATTTTCGTCAGGTCGTCGGCGGTTGAGCGGACTCTAGCACCACCTCCTCAAGGCAGGTCCTGTGACACTCGGCTCATTGGTTCCGGGCGTCCTGAGGCTTCCTGTCGCGTCGTATTTCGAAGAGCTCGTCATGAGCGCCCGTTTTTGCCGTTGCTGGAGTCTGGGTGAGCGCGCACGCGGTAGCTGCGCCCGCGGATGTTGATGACGATGGCGTTGTCGATGAGGCGGTCGACGATGGCGGTGGCGACGACTTGGTCTGCGAAGACCTGGCCCCAGTCCGAGAAGCCACGATTAGAGGTGAGGACGATGGGCGCCGACTTCTCATAGCGACGGCCCACGACCTGGAAGATCCAGTTCGCTGAGGACTGGTCAAGCGGGAGATACCCAAGCTCGTCGATGACGAGGACCGAAGGCTTGAGGTAGGTGCGCAGCTTGTAGAGAGCGCTGCCAGCGAGGTGCGCGGCCTGGAGGTTGGAGACCATGTCGGCGGCCGAGGTGAAGTAAGCCTGGTAGCCAGCCTCGGTGACCATGATGCCCAGCGCGATGGCGAGGTGGCTCTTGCCGACGCCAGGTGGGCCGAGCAGAATCACGTTGCGTCGTTCCTCGACGAAGCGGAGCGTTGAAAGCTCAGAGATGAGCTTGCGGTCGAGGTTGGGCTGGAAGTTGAAGTCGAAGTCGGTCAGCGTCTTGTGAACTGGGAAGTGCGCGAAGCGCAGGCGTCCGCGAGCGCGGCGCGCTTTGGTCGCCACCACCTCGGCCTCGAGGAGCATCTCTAAGACCTGAGTCGCTGAGAGCTTGTCCTTGAGTCCTCGGTCGAGCTCGCCGCTCAGGTTCTCGGCGGCGGTGGAGAGTCCCAGATAACTGAGGTGCTCGCGCAGGCGCTGATAGGAGGTTGCCTCCGGCTTCATCGCGCCACCTCTTCGTAGTCGCTGAGAGACCGGAGCTGAACCACCTCGCCGAGCTGGCGCTGAACGCGGTCGGTGGCGACCCTCACGGGGACGACGGGCAGGTTCACGGTGTATTTGTCGAGAACCCGCTCGGGAATGCTGCGCAGCTGCAACCGCTCGTCGAGCCAGGCTGCTCCGACCACCCGTTTGGTGGTTCGGTGCTTGCGCTTGAGGACCACCTCCTGGATCCAGCGCTGAGCGAGCGCGTCGTAATCGGCCAGCGTCGGTCGCGACGGCAGGAGCTGGTGGCTAAGCCAGGGCAGGAAGCTCTCCTTTAGCTCGCGAATCATGCGCTCGACCTTGCCCTTGGTCTTGGCCCGATAGGGCCGGCAGGCGCGAGGCACCACGCCTAGCAAGGTGCAGAGGTCGACCCACTCCGGCGCCAGGATGGCGCTGCCGTCGCTGGTCGCCCCGATGCAGAAGACAGGGTCGCGGTCGGTGAGCATCTCGCGCGTCAAACCGCCGAGGTCGACCATGCAGCGGAGGACTCGCTCCAGTGATGTCGGCCGGGTCTGGTCAGCCGCGAAGCGAATCGCCGGCGCTCGACTGCAGCCCAGGATGGCGACCATCGCACTCATCTCCGCCCATCTGCTCGCCGAGCGGCCACAGACCGAGCTTGGTCCAGTCGGCTTGCGTCTGCAGTCCAGGTCCTGTCTCGAAACGGATTTCCGGGTCGACGACCTGCGCCGGTCGGATCAGACGGAGATGGCGCTGGAAGGCGGGATAGCTGCCGTCGTACCCGTACTCATGGCGCAGCTCAGCGTGCAGGTCGGTGCCACGGATGTTCGGACAGACGACCAAGCGGCGCTCGATATGGACCAGCTGCGGTTCGCTCAGCGCGGTCGGCTTGGCGCGCTCGGGATAGCGGCGGGGATGCTCGCTGGTCAGCTCGCGTCGGACGGTGTCGCGACTGAGTCCGTACTCCCGGGCCAGATCGCTGACGCTCCAACCGTGGTGACGAAGGGCTTTCAATTCCACGTACGTTTCTCCAGACTGCATGCGAGGTCTCCTGCTGTGGCGTGAGCTGTGACAAGCAAAGCCTCGCAGGGGACCTCTCGTTCTGACGGCTCCAACCCGCTTCGGAGCCTGCCTAGAATTCGTGATCAGCCCTGGCTAGATTTCGTGATCGCCCGCACACTAACCTCGCTCAAGCATTCGAGTTGATCGGAACGGCTCGGCGCGTCTTAAAGGTATTTGCAGTTATGGACGCGTCGTGGCGCGCGGTCGGCTCACTCAGGACCGGTCTGTGGGACGGCAGCGGCAACCCGTCATTCGAGGTTGTCCAACCGGCCAACCAGTGGCCACCCCCATAGCCCGTGCGTCGTGCAGAATGTCCGGCGGCCGAACCGCACGACCACTACTGGCCGCGCATAGGCGATTGAAGAATGTTTAGGGCGCTGAAGGAGCACAGGATGCCCGAGACCGACTGCGCCGAGAAGGTCAAGAGCATCGCGATGGTATTCGGCGCGATCGCGAGCAGTCGGAAGAAGCCCTGCGTGTCGGTAGAGGACTTGCTTGGGAGTTACGCAGCTCAGTCGGACTGAGTCGCATTGTCCGACAGACAATGACGTGTGCTCTTACAAACAGTCGTACCAACCGTGTACGCGGATGAGGTTTTCGACGCGGATCGGTCTTGCTAACCCTAGTTCCGAAGAGTCATCGCTAACGCGTCACGGTTGGCACTCCCACGGGTCGGCGTATGTGCTGAACTGGATCGTGGTCGGCCAACCGACAGTGGTTGGATCGACAAGCTCCCAACAGGGTGGTGGCGGATGGCCGAGTTATCAGCCCCTTAGGATCTTTTACGCGGGAGGCCAAGGTTCAGCCGGCGCGGGCTCGCATGTGAGCCGTCGAGTTAGGTCTCGCGCTCGGTCCAGATGAATCGCGGACGATAAGCTGGGGCTCACACAATTGTAGTTGCTGAACTTGTCCTTCCTCGCGACGGATGACCTTGAGTAGTTCAGCAAGCGCCAGTCTTGCCATGTTGTCGATCGGTTGCCTTACCGTGGTTAGAGAAGGTACCGCGAAACGGCCGATTGGAATGTCATCGAAGCCCACCACCGAAATGTAGCCAGGCACGTTCACTTGCAGCTTGGCAGCTGCTGAGAGGACGCCGAGCGCGATCTGGTCCGTTGCACAGAGGACTGCAGTGGGTGGCTCGTGCAAGGCCATGAGCCGTTCAAAGGCCAGCACTCCTGAGCCAGGTTCGTTATCGCCGGGTTGCTTACGGCCCTCCCGGACCGCGATGTGATGATGATCCATCCACTCGAGGTATGCGGCTTGGCGGTCAGCAATATCGCCGAGCGATCCGGCGTCGATGTAGGCAACGTCGCGGTGTCCGAGTTCGAATAGGTAGTCGAGTGCCAGCGTAACTCCGAGTTTGTTGTCGGCGTTGATTGTTGGAATCCCCGGCGCGCGGTTGCCTTGGCAAAGCCCGATTAGGGGGATTGACGCACGAATGAGGTCGCCCCACACATCCCTCGCATCTTGGATGTCGCCAAGCAGAATGATGCCGTCACAGTGGCGGGTTTCAAGAACTTCAGTTAGCGCCAGCGCTTCATCGGCGCTGCCATGAGCGTGGCCCAGTACCAAGCTGTAATCGTGGAGGCGAGCCTCGCGCGCGATGACGTCGATTGCGCATGCGAAGAAGGGGTCACCGACCTCTCGCACGATAAGTCCTAGAAGGCCAGTGCCGCCTCCGCGTAGCCCCCGGGCCAGCGGGTTCGGTCTGTAACCGAGTTCTTTGACAGCTTGCATGATGCGTTGCCGAGTCTCTAAAGCGACTGGGACTTTGATTGGCGCTCCACTCAGAATACGAGAGACGGTGCTTTGGGAGACCCCTACCTTCTTTGCGATCTCCTTCATGCTCACCCGACGTGAACCGCCACCGACTTGACTTCCCATGACTTTGCTACATTAGCTCAGCGGGCGAATTCGATTGCCGACAACGCCTAACGTTGCGGCGTGACCCGCTTTCGGCCCGGCTCGCGCAAGCGGCATGGCTCGAAGGACTAATACGCAGTTTTCGGTTGCCTCCAACCCCAGCTCCCGATGGTCGCCAGCGAGCCCACCGAGCGAGCAGCTCAGCAAGAGATGGCAGTCAGCGTCCGAGCCAAGGCCGTCCTACATGCGCCGCGTACCTGACTGAATCGCCGCGCCCGGCACCGTAGCATCGCGCCCGGGCAAGACGGGGGCTAGACGTCTACGCGACCCAGGCCAAATACGACTGGGGTCTGGCGCGCGGCGAGCGAACAGCCCGAGCACAACCAATCGTTGCAGGCGACGCACTGGTCTGCCCCTCTTGTCGAACTGACTACAAGACATACCACTAAGACTCGCCTATCAGGCCTGACCTGATGGCGCGAGCCAAAGTGTTGCGAGTACGATTGCATGCATACGATTCCAATGCTAGAGTAGTAGGTAAGTTGCCAGTCAGTCCTCCAAAGCCGGGCCTGCCAGCGACGATTGTCTTTACCTCAGCAGATTGCGGTTTTACGTGGGGAGAATGGACGGAATCATCCAGACAGCTCAGCGCTGCGTGGGTTCGCGCGGGTGGAGGCGAAACAGTTTGGTCGGAGCTCAGTCGTGAGGAGATAGAAGGATGATGAGCAGCGAGCCACCGGCAGTGCCAGAGAATCCGCTCGGAACCACATCAGTTGAGGTCTATCTTTCGGAATTGGCATCCGCGCTGAAGGACTTGGCTCACGAGCCGCTGATGCAAGTTCTCGCAGTGCTTCGCCGGGCTCGTGCGGAGCACCGCCACGTTTTCGTCTTTGGCAACGGCGGCAGCGCCTCAACTGCGTCACACATGGCTTGTGACCTTGCGAAGAACACTCGACATATTGGTGAGGCGAACCTTCGCATCATCGCACTCACGGATGGCATCGCAACGCTGTCGGCTTATGCCAACGACGACGGCTACGAAACTGTATTTGCTGAGCCATTGCGTAGTCTGGGTCGATCAGGTGACGTGGCAATTGCAATTAGTGCAAGCGGAAATTCGCCAAACGTACTTCGGGCCATTCGAGTGGCAAAGGAACTCGACATGGAGACCATCGCGTTAAGTGGTTCCGGAGGAGGCCAACTTACGGAGCTCGTCGACGTTGCCGTGCTGGTACCGGCAAGGAGCACCGAGCAAACCGAGGATGTCCATTTGATCGTCAACCACATCTTGACTGTTGCTATGCGAGATCAGCGGTGAGCTGCGGGATTGACTACCTTCGGATTGCTGGGCTGCGTTAGCGGCAAGCAATTCTCCTTCAAGAGGGCCAGTCTGATTGACGAATCCGGACCGCTCAACTGAGCAGGTATTAGCTCTCGATTTCGGGGGCACGAAACTGGCCGCGGGTTTGGTGGGCGTCAGTAGCAAGCGGGTCGAGCGGCGAATCAGGGTGGCGACTCCAGCAGGCGGTGCCGAGGCCTCCTTGGCTGAGATGTTGAGGATTAGCAAACAACTATTTGATGGTTCGCAATCGAGGATCATTGGTGTTGGAATCAGTTTCGGCGGCCAAGTGGCCAGTGACCGCAAGAGGGTTATACGCTCCGTTCATATTCCTGGTTGGGAGTCGGTTGACCTGGTTCAAGAGATATCCGATGCGTTCGGAGTTTCGGTGTCGATCGACAACGATGCAAATGCTGCCGCGCTCGCTGAGTGGCGCTTTGGGGCAGGATCAGGCGCACAGAACATGGCGTATGTGCAGCTAAGCACTGGCGTCGGTGCTGGTCTGATCCTAAATGGGCGTTTGTATCGCGGTGGCGGTCAGGCAGGGGAATTCGGTCATCAAATTGTGGTCGCGGACGGTCCAGAGTGTGTTTGTGGAAATCGTGGCTGCGTCGAGAGCATAGCCGGCGGTTGGGCGATCGCCCGAGATGGACGAGCGGCTCTGCAGCGAACTCCGATTGACAGCACTCTACAGGCTCTCGCGAACGGCGACAGCAAGTCAATCGATGCGAAGCTCGTCATTACTGCTTGGCGCTCCGGAGACAAAGATGCAAGCCGAATTCTGTCCCGGGCATTGGGTACGGTCGGAATGGCTGTCGGCAACATGATCAATCTGCTCGATCCAGAGATCGTTGTAATCGGCGGAGGTGTCGCACAAGCCGAAGACGCGGTGCGGGAGATGTTGCCTCCAAGCCTGGCGCGACACGTCAATATTCGTGTCCGATCTGGCGATCGCTTGGCGTTTGGTGTTTTGGGTGACGATGCAACCCTACTGGGCGCGGCGCAATTGCTGTCTGAGGTTACCAGCGACGTCGGCCCAGCGTGAGTCAAAGTCCGAACTCATCGAGATCGGCCAAGCCCACAGCTCATGGCCGAAGGTCTGTGGTGACTCTTCGAGGTCCGCTCAGGGAGCGGTCCCTTGTATGAAGATGATCAATGCGACTCAACGGCTAGCAGCCGTCGAAGCCCAGATCAAAGGGTGGCGAGCGGGAAGGTGATACCACCACAAATAAAGCTTGCGGTCCTTGCCTCGCTCTGGGCGGATAAACCTTTGGAGGTTGCGTTGGATGCGGCCCGAGCCGAACGGGCTGTGTGGACGCAGCTATGTGTCGTCGAAAGCATCTGTCTGGCTGATCCAACCTAATGGAGTTCCCAGCCGGGCATCCGTACCGCCAGCTATTGGGGACGCCGATTGTTTCCGGTCAGGCAATACTCGGTCTGTTGGCACAGATCACCCAGGGGGCAGCACCTATCGGTTTGGTGCTGATGCTTACGCAGACAACCGGGTCGTTGGCGATCGCGGGGCTGGTCAGCGGTTCTGTGTGGCTGGCCGCCGCAATTGGGCGACCAATCCAAGGCAGGCTCATCGACCAGCATGGGACGAGGCTAGTAATGGCTGGGTCTGGGCTGGTGCACGCGAGTGCTTTGATCGCAATGGTAGCGGCCGCTGCTGTCCGTTCAAATGCTTGGGAGCTTATTGCGCTCGGCGTGGTTTGCGGAGTGGCTCTTCCCCCTGCGTCCTTGAGTATGCGAGTCGAGTGGGGCAAGAGAACTCCGAGCGCAGAACGAACCGCGGCTTACAGTCTTGTCTACCTGACGCAGGGGATCGCGATCATGGCAGGTCCGCTCCTAGTTGCAGGCCTGGTTGAGATTGGATCAGCGATGCTCGCCTTGGTAATCGCGGCATTCGTGAGTGGCGCCGCTTCCGTTGGCTTCGCGAGCTTGGCCAACTCCGATTCCCAGCGCGGAGGTGTGTCGGGTGGCCAACCAGTATTGCGACTACGCAGCCTTCAACTTCTCGTGGTCGTAATGGTCCTCCTCGGAATTGAGTTAGGGGCAGTTCAGCTCGGCTTACCAGCGCTGGCCCTCGGGATGGCGAATCCAGCTCTGGGAGGCTTGCTCGCTGCCGTGGTTTCGGCGGCTGGGATCGCAGGCTCCTTGTTGTATGGCGCCAAGCGATGGAGAGCCGATGCGGGGACTAGCCTTGCGCTTTTGCTTTGTCTTGCCGGCGCCGCGGAAGCGCCATTGGCCTTCAGTCAGGCCCTGCCGGTTGTGTTCGTGTCACTTGCCTTGTTCGGTGCGGTACTAAGTCCTGCACTTGCCACCGCCTCTCTGGTCGTCGACCGTAGCATCTTGGGTCGCCCAGCGGAGGCGTTCGGTTGGCTGTCAACTGCAGTTGGGTTAGGGACGTCGGCCGGTACATCGGTTGCCGGCATCGTCGCTCAACGAGGTGGTGTCGGACTTGTCTTCCTGTTTGCTGGCTGTACCGGACTCATGGCCGCATTAAGCGCAACTGCCGGTCTCAAAAGCCTTGTTCAGCAAGCACGCACGAGTTGATCTACCGGGTCTGATTTGGCGAGGTGCTCAACTGGACGTGACTGTTGGACGCCGATGTCGTATCCGGTTAGCGGTTCATCGGTGAGCAGCAACAGAATCGCGTAGCTCATGCCCCGAACCGATTGTCGAAGGGTAACAAAGGTGGGAGAAACGGGCCCCAGGAGACAGCTCGGGCTGGCGTTGCTGTTCTCTTCGAGGCCGTGCTGAGCTTCGTCGAGGGCTGTGCATCACCGTTAGCGAAGGTCGGGTTTCACGGAGGTCCACCGACTGGAAGCGACGACATGAGCAGAGCAGCCGAACTCCTAACCGCCGACGCGTCGACCTCATAATTGCCGGTCGCCGAGCACTCCCCTCGATAGTTCTCGGTGCGGTTGGCAGTTGTCGGGTTCGAAAACGACGTCACGCGGCCATTTGCACAGGACGATAGTCAGGTGCCAACAGCCGCCTGAAGAGTCCGGTTGTGAACGTTCGGTGTCAGTCCTTCCTAGCAGAGAGGGCAAGCCGCACACCCAGTCCGATCAGAACAACGTCCCCAACTCCACCAATGTATTCGAGCCTATGCGGCGAACGTCGGAACCAGGACCTGACCGTGCCAGAGGCAATCGCCCACGCGCTATCGGACGCGAGAGCGATAGCAACGCAAATTGCGCCGAGGAGTGCCAATTGCAACTGCAGGTGGCTGCGAGCCGGATCGACGAACTGCGGCAGAACGGCGGTGAATATGACCAGTCCCTTTGGATTGGTTGCGCCGACCACAAAGCCCTCGCGAAGGACTCTCAGAGCGCCGCGCGGTAGTTCTGTCGCATCTGCGAGGGTGGCGAGCACCTTGCGGTGACGCACCATTTGGGCCCCGAGGAAAATCAAATACGCGGCCCCGGCGACCTTGACAAGAGTAAACAGGATCAGCGAGCTGGCTAGAATCGCACCAAGCCCGAGTGCAACGACAGTTACCTGCACTGACAAACCAGCCGAGTTGCCGACAACAGTCGCGAGAGCGGCACGTCGCCCGAGGGCAACACCACGGCTGACTATGAAGAGAACACTCGGCCCTGGCAGCCCGATTAGTAACCCAACTGTGGCAACGAACTCAGGTAGGTTGCCCATCTCTACTATTGGGCAGCACTCTATCGCATTGCGGAGCAACCGCCCACATGCCGAGAGACGAGGTTGGAAGGCGGTCAAAATTGGCCACCTCAATGCACTTGCCAGTCCATTCGCATGGATAGGCACGGCGGGGCTCATCGCAAGCAAATGACGGGTTGATCACCTTGATGGGAACCTATCGGGATCGGCTGCGAGATCACACGGCAATCGAATCGAATGTTCCGCCCTAAAACGCCCGTCGGCCCTACTGGAGCCCTCGCATCCTCGAGAAGGCCCACCTTCGATTAGGAAAGTCGAGCAGCCAGTCGGCATGGCGCAGGGTACTGAACCCGAGAATCAGGTCCATCCGCAGTTCCAGCGTGGCGTTGACGCCCGCCAGATCGACCGCGGCGACTCGGTGTGGGGGAAAAGTCAAGTCGCCGATCACCGCACTAGACATGATGTAGAGCGAAGCTGCGCCTTCCTGCCCGGTCGAATCCGTTCCGGTCGACTCCCCTGCTTTTCGAAAGAAGACACGGTGCTGATTGATGAAGGTTGCGTCCACGACAGTCAGGCTCGACCCCGAGTCCCAGACGGCGCTAGCCTGCTTATGCCCGAACTGAACTTCCACGTAGGGATGAGATTTGTTGTCCATCGTTAGGGCATGCCAGGTAAGACCGCCTCTCGGGTCGTCACTGGGGTCGACCGTAAGTCTGCCTTCGCTGAAATCGAAATCAAGGCGAAAGTACTTGAGCACGTCCATGCCGATGAGGTTGGCCACATGCTCGGCCTCGGCCGGAGCGCGAGCCACAGTGACGTTTCTCCTCGTCATCGGCCCCACTTGAACCACCGGCAGGCTAATCAGGTCGTCGCTGCCCTGCCTGAAGACGCCCGACGTCTGGCTACGTTCGAGAGACGCAAAGCCCACCGTATAAGCGTCCAACGCGATTCTCGTGTTCGCCGCTCCTGTATCCAGCAGAAATCGGTAGGGACGTCCGCCGACGGATCCTTCCACCAGGACTTCGGCAGCTTCGAGCTCCTCAGCGTCAGGCTGGATGATCAGCGGGACGTCGGCCATGAAGAGGTCACGCTAGCAGGCGGCCGAACAGCGGTCAGTCATGTCAGTTTCAGGCGAGAACCATCACGTATTCACGTCGCGGCACTGAGCGCTGGTCTGGATCACTCCCGGAAGGATCACGCCCGTTGCCTTCGGCCAAGGTGGAGCTGAGCGGTTTCCGCTCTAGTGCGAATTTTCATCGGCCTTGCGGCCGGTCATGTAGAGCGCAGGGCTTCCGTGGGGGCGAGTCGGGCTGCTCGAAGAGCGGGATAGACCCCTGAGATCGCTCCTATCAGGATGGCGCCGGAAAAGCCAAGCAACACTGCCAGAGGAGGAATGACTATCAGCCACTCCTGGCTCACTGCGTATGCCACGGTCGCGACAGCCCCGATCCCGATCCCGACGACCCCGCCTATTGCGGACAAAAGCACAGCCTCGGACAGGAACTGCACTCCGATGTTGAGTCGAGTAGCACCCAGGGCTCGCCGAAGTCCGATTTCGGACCTGCGCTCGAGAACCGAGATGATCATTACGTTGGCCACACCAACCGCTCCCACCAGCAGGGCGACAGCGCCAAGCCCCAGGAGCAGCGAGGTGAACGCGTTGTTGGCCACCGCTCGGGCGGCGAGCGCGTCCGAAGGGCGGCTGACCTTGACCTGCTCCGGATTGGCAGGATTAGCGATGCTTGCCAGAAGGCCCTGGAGCGTAGCGACCGCGTCAGGGTTGGCGCGAATGTATTCGACAGACGGATGGCCGTCGAAGTTCAGGAGGCGCTGGGCGACCGCCCATCCGATAAGGGCGGAGCTGTCAATCTCGGGTGTGAGCGTAACCGGTGCGAGGATTCCGATCACTGAGAACCACTGATTACCGAGCCATACTTGTTCGCCGACCCGATCGATGCCCAACCGCTGGGCGGCGGTCCAGCCGAGGACTACGGCCGGGTACCGCGAGGTTGCCTTGTTGAGAAAGACGCCTCTGGTGACGTGGGCGCCCAAAGCGCTCAGCAGGTCCGGCTGCGCTGCAACTACGGCGATGCCAGAGGTTTGATAGACGGGAATGTGGTCATTCCGGAACGCATTGGCGACCACAGATCCGGTTGCCGTTACCTGCTGTACGCGTGAGTCACGGGCGATCATCGCGGTGGCTTCGACCGGAAGCTCGGCATTTTGGCCGCCAAAGGTCTGGCCAGGCTGGACGGTGAGCAGGTTGGTTCCCAGCTGGTCGAGTTCGGCGAGCACGCCAGCGCGGCTCGACTCCGAGATTCCCGCCACCGCGACCATGGCCGCGATTCCGATCGCGATACCCAGGGCCGATAGGCCCGAGC
>Ga0209648_10000486_pt1 | contig 30531 bp, 28 predicted proteins | sample GraSoi2013_115cm_FD_185830 | JGI IMG/M metagenome (GOLD analysis project Ga0209648, IMG submission 185830) | Grasslands soil microbial communities from the Angelo Coastal Reserve, California, USA - Sample 9_17_2013_115cm (SPAdes) (version 2) | ecosystem: Environmental > Terrestrial > Soil >...
ACAAAATATGCAGGAACAATCGAAATCAAAGGGTTTCTGGGCAAGTGGAGCGCGGCTGGCTATCAGCATTTCTCTTATGTTCGAGAGCGGCGGGCAGCCCATCTCTGGCGCCAGCGGACCAATTTCCGAACCCATCAAAGGTGGTCTCCCCGATCTTCCCACGAACGCCTTCTTCGCCTACGGGCACTACGAGGGTATCCCTCGTGCGCTCAACCTATTCGATAAGCACAACATCAAGGCCTCCTGTTTCATGGTCGGAAAAGCGATTGAGCAGGCGCCTGAGTTGGCGCAGGAGATCGTACGACGCGGGCATGAAGCTGCGGCCCATGGTCGGACCTGGTCGCCCTCCTACAATCTTCCCCGCGAAGAAGAGAAGCGCTTTATCGCCGACTCGGTCGAGACGATTCACCACATTACCGGACAAACGCCCATCGGATGGAATGCCTACTGGCTTCGCAACTCCGTTCACATTCTGGAGACGCTCCAGGAGCTTGGCTTCCTGTACAGCATTGATGAACCAAGCCGCGACGAACCGTTCATCGTCCCGGTGAAGGGCCAAGACTTCGTGACCGTTCCTTATACCTTCCACATGAACGACATCTCCTCATACCCATTCGACGGTTATAACCCACAGGGGTATGAACAGGCGCTACGCGACGAGTTCGACCAACTCTATGAAGAAGGCACGAGCCGCCGCCGCTTGATGCTCATCGGCATGCACGACCGGATCAATGGACATGCAAATCGCATTCGCATGCTGGATCGTTTCTTGACATACGCAACGAGTCATGAGGACGTATGGTTCGCCCGCAAAGACGAGATCGCGAAGTGGGCATTGGAACACAGGGAAGATACTCCGATCCTGCATCGTGGACCAGCCCGTGCTACGGGCCTCCCGGGCGCTTAAAGAAGCTCTTGCAGAACCTTGGAGAACGCCATGTCCGCGATTACATTCTTCTGCCACCCACAATCCGCGTTACGGCCTCGTTTGATCAAGTGTTTCGCAGAGCCGGCGAATGCCGCCCCAGAGTCGTGAAGCCGCGGAACTCTCGTCAACGTTGCGTTGAGCCATCAAAGCCCTTTCAGTACAGTCTTGGCAGGAGCGCTACGGCACCCATTCACGTCGCACCGAGTTGAGACTGTTGCTGTCCAGGACGGGATGTCGCGTATTCGATCCGTGCACGCCCATCGCGTGTCAACACTCCTGCAGATGGGAACTTGCTGACACCAGCCTCTTACGGTCAGTGCCGTAAAGGCAATGCTGTTCAATAATACCCAATGGAATGACTTGGGCCTCGAAATGCCTGCAGTTGATCAAGTAAAGGCCCTTACGCCTGAATGGATCGCGCTACTTGACCGTGAACTCGAATCGGCGGGTTCCCTAATGGAAAACAACGATCGAGGTTGGTCGAAATTGTGGAGAAGTGCCCAATCCATCGAACGCTTAGATCGGAGATCAATTTCCGATCGTGGGCTTGTATAAGTTCCTGAAAAGCGAGTATGCACATGAGGCAGCAGCTCAAAATTGTGAACGGGGCGGAGAAGCGCCCCGGCCCATTCGCCGGCATCGAGGAAACCATTGCGGCCATACGCGCCGGCAAGATGGTGATCGTTGTCGATGATGAAGACCGGGAAAATGAGGGCGATCTGACCATCGCCGCCGAAAAGATCACACCTGAAGCCATCAACTTTATGGCGCGCCACGGCCGTGGACTGATCTGCCTGGCAATGACACCCGAACGACTCGATGAACTCGCGATTCCGCTGATGGTCTCGCAGAATAACTCGAGATTCGAAACGGCGTTTTGCGTGAGCATTGAGGCGAAGGAGCGTACCACCACTGGGATTTCGGCCGCTGATCGTGCTGTGACGATTCTCGTAGCAATTGACCCGGCGACGAAGCCCTCAGATCTGGTCCGTCCAGGTCACGTGTTCCCGCTACGCGCACGGAGCGCGGGCGTGATGGTACGCGCTGGGCAGACAGAAGCTGCCGTAGACTTTGCGCGCATCGCTGGATTCTCTCCGGCTGGCGTCATCTGCGAAATCATAAACGAGGATGGCACCATGGCCCGGGTGCCCCAGCTTAGGGGTTTCGCGCGTCGGCACCACCTGCCCATGGTCACGATCGCCGACCTGATTACCTATCGGGTGCGCACCGAATCGCTGGTTAAGCGTGTCGCATCCACGAAGCTACCAACCGAATACGGAGAGTTCCGTCTTCATGCATTCGAAAATCAGATCGACAAGCAAACACACCTGGCCCTGGTGCGCGGTGACATCAGCGACGGGCAGAACGTGCTCGTGCGCGTACACTCACAATGCCTCACCGGAGATGTGCTGCGTTCGGTGCGTTGTGACTGCGGTGCGCAGCTCGATAAGGCGATGCGCCGGATCGCCATGGAGGGACGCGGCATATTGCTTTACCTAAACCAGGAAGGACGAGGGATTGGTCTGGCGAATAAGATTCGCGCTTACGGGCTGCAGGACGAGGGACTGGACACTGTGGAGGCTAACGAGCGTCTCGGTTTTAGGGCTGATCAGCGAGATTATGGGATCGGTGTGCAGATCCTGCGTGAGCTCGGCGTACGCTCCACGCGTCTCCTCAGCATCAATCCGCGCAAGCTCGTGGCTATCGAAGGATACGGGTTGTCGGTGACGGAATGGTTGCCCCTTGAGATCCCTGCGTCGGCCTCGACGGTGCGCTATCTGACGACGAAAAGAAACAAGCTCGGGCACGTTTTGCGCGGACTCTGACCGCGGACAATCTCGCCAAAGCCTATTCCTTGTAAGTTCTTGCCTAAGGGTGGCTGCGCGAATTCATCAGCTGCTCAACAATCTTCCTTTCGATAGTCGTCTTACGCAATAGAAGAAATGTTACTGGCGTTGCTCGCGCAAACCGCCGAGAAGCTGACGCTCACCCTCATGAACTGTTTGACGTTCCTCATGTGTGTCAACAACTGCGCATTTGCGAACATGTTGACAGAGACTCTTAAACACAGAGCTACCTCAGAGACACAACACACCTTTTTTTCAGCAACCTAAAAGGGAAGGTATTTGGCTGATGAAGTGCCCTTGATGGCGATGGCACAACGGAAAGACACGAGGCGCTGAAAGATCAGGAGAGTTCCTATGGCGAGTCCGACGAAAGACGTCAAGAAGCCCGCAACAATTCCCGCGCCGGATAGCGACTTCTATCAGCTTAGCGAGGTTCTAAGCCAGCCCGAGCAGGACAAGGTACGGCAGGTGCGCGGCTTCATGGAATCCCAGGTTGCGCCGGTGATTAATAGGTATTGGGCCGAGGATTCCTTTCCCTTCGATCTGATTCCGGGAATTCGGGAATTGAAGATTGCGGGCCTCGGGTACGAAGGATACGGGTGCGCAGGGGGAAGCACGCTTCTCGCGGGCTTTGTCGCTATGGAGATTGCGCGCGTTGACTGTTCTTGTGCGACGTTTTTTGGTGTCCACAGTGGCCTGGCGATGGGCTCAATCTTCTTGTGCGGCTCTGAAGAGCAAAAGAAGAAATGGCTGCCCCCGATGTCCAGACTGGAGAAGATCGGCTCCTTCGGGCTGACGGAACCCTTGGTAGGGTCAGGAACGTCTGGCGGATTAACAACGACCGCGCGGCGCGAGGGCAATATGTGGGTGCTGAACGGCCAGAAGAAGTGGATCGGTAACGCCACAATGGGAGACGTTACGATCATCTGGGCGCGCGACTTGGCTGACAACCAAGTAAAGGGTTTCATCGTCGAAAACAAAACCACGCCCGGCTTCAAAGCGGAAAAAATCCAAAACAAAATGGCACTACGGGTGGTGCAGAACGCATTGATCACCCTGGACAACTGCCGGGTACCGGAAGAGAACCGGCTGCAACTGGACAACTCGTTCCGCGATACCGCGCGCGTGCTGCGCATGACACGTGCTTTCGTTGCCTGGGAAGCAGTCGGTTGTCAGATGGGTGCGTACGAGAACGCTCTGTCTTACGCGCAAAAGCGTGAGCAATTCGGAAAACCGATCGCCTCGTTTCAATTGGTTCAGGACCTCCTCTATCGAATGATCAGCAACATCACCGCCTGTCACTGCCTGGTTGTGCGTCTTTCCCAAATTCAGGACGAAGGGAAAGTGAAGGATGAGCAGGCTTCGCTGGCCAAGGCATTCTGCACGGTGAGGATGCGCGAGACCGTTGGATACGCGCGTGAATTGCTGGGCGCCAACGGAATTTTGCTGGATTACAACGTGGGACGTTTTGTCGCCGATTCCGAAGCCATTTATTCCTATGAGGGCACGCGCGAGATGAACGCCCTCATCGTGGGCAAAGCTGTCTCGGGGTTCAGCGCGTTCGTTTAGTGCTTTGATAACGCATTTCGCTTTCGGGCCTACGCGGAACTGAAAACAAGACTTCGACTTCGGGCGAGCCGGGGTCAAATTCAACTTCGGGAAAAGGAGCAAGCGAATTCAATGTCCTTTACTGCTTCCAAATCAAAGTCCACGAAACCCACCCCAAAATCTGCGTCGGGCCGCCTTTTCTTCTTGGATCTGAGCGGCGGCCGGGTGATATCGGTTAACCCGGACGGCTCCGACGAGAAAACGATCGTCAGTGAAGGTCGAAGAAATCCGGACGGCTTAGTGGTGGACGTCGCGGCCGGACACATCTACTGGACCAATATGGGGAACCCCAACGCGAACGATGGTTCGATCGAACGCGCCGACCTCGACGGCAGAAATGTCACGGACATCGTACCTGCGGGTGGCACGTTTACCCCCAAGCAGCTCCAATTGGACAAAAAGAGCGGCAAGCTCTACTGGTCAGATCGCGAAGGCATGCGAGTCATGCGTTGCAATCTGGATGGGTCACGTATCGAAACACTCGTGGAAACGGGGCACAGCGACGACGACCGGCGTGACCCAAGAAATTGGTGTGTCGGCATAGCCCTCGACGTTGAAGGCGGAAAACTCTATTGGACACAAAAAGGGCCTGACAATGCCGGCCAGGGCCGCATCTTCCGCGCGAATCTGGAAATTCCGAAGGGTCAAAGCCCGGCAAACCGCAAAGACATCGAAGTCCTTTTCGATGATCTGCCCGAGCCAATCGATCTGGATCTCGATCTTGCCAATCGGATGATGTACTGGACGGATCGTGGTGACCCACCGCGCGGCAACACCGTGAACCGAGCGCCCATGGATACAACGCCACCGAATCGCAAAGACCCGCAGATCGTTTTTAACCACCTGATGGAAGGAATTGGCCTGTCACTGGACCTGAAGAGCGGGCGCATGTTTCTAACCGATCTCGGTGGTTCCGTTTATAGCGCGAGTCTCGATGGATCGAACAAGAAGACGTTGCTCGTTGCCCAAGGGAACCTGTCCGGCATCGCCTATGTTGAACTTCCGGCGAATTTGTAGCTGGGACCTCGATTGGTTCGCCGCTTGAGAGGACAAATGATGAGTTCGCCAGCGTCAGCATTGAAGTTTGAAAACATTCTCTATGAAAAGAAGGGCCTCATTGCGTATGTGACGTTCAATCGGCCGAGGGTACTCAACGCGCTGAACAAGGCAGTCATCACCGAACTGAAATCGGCCTTTGAGGACGCACGTGATGATTCCAACGTCCGGGGCGTCATTTTGACCGGAGCCGGCGACAAGGCGTTTGCCGCCGGCGCGGATATCAGTGAAATGTCCAACTACACTGCGGTCGACGCGGAAGCGAACACGCGATACGGACAGGCGGTCACGGAACTCATCGAGAATCTTGGTAAACCGGTTGTCGCTGCCGTTAACGGTTTTGCTCTCGGCGGTGGTTGCGAACTGGCGATGGCTTGCACCATTCGACTGGCCGCCGAAACTGCGAAGTTCGGCCAGCCCGAAGTGAAGATAGGAATCATGCCGGGCTACGGCGGAACACAACGCCTTCCAAGATTGGTCGGTAAGGGTAGGGCACTACAACTCATTCTCTCTGGCGAAATCATCAGCGCACAGGAGGCGTATCGGATCGGCTTGGTAAACGAAATCATTCCGAATGCCAATCTGATTGGGCGCGCCGAAGCCATCATTAACCAGATCGTTTCCAATGCTCCGCTCAGCGTCAAGTTTTCCATTGAGGCTGTGAACAAAGGGTTGGAAGCAAGGCTGGCGGAAGGCTTGCTGATCGAAGCTTCGCTGTTTGCAATCTGCGCCGGGACAGAAGACAAGAAAGAAGGGACATCGGCCTTTCTGGCTAAACGTGCTCCGCAGTTCCAGGGCCGCTAAGGCATAGCGGGTGTTGCTGGGGCCAGCGATAAGTTGCCCGCGCCGCATCTTGGCGTTGGCAGTTGACCTGAAACTCTGATTGACATTCATGATTCAGGAGAAGGTATGGCAAATGAAAATATATTTTCCGGTTTGAAGGTTGTGGACTTAGCCAGTTTCATCGCGGGTCCAGGCGCAGCAACGATGTTGTCGGACTTTGGAGCAGAAGTTATTAAAGTCGAACCGCCCGGATCGGGCGATCCTCATCGTCACACCTACAAAATACCGCCGCAACCCAGCTCCAATGACAACTATGCGTGGCATCTGGCCAATCGCAACAAACGCGGTATGGCCGTCGACCTAAAGTCACCGCGTGCGAAGGAGATTCTCGAACGGCTCGTCAAGTGGGCGGATGTGTTGGTCACCAACTTTCCACCACCGGTCCGCAAGCGGCTCAAGCTGACATACGAGGATGTCGCGCAGTGGAATCCCCGTCTGATTTACGCCGACATCTCCGGCTACGGCGATGACGGCCCGGACGCCGATCTTCCGGGTTTTGATATCACTGCATACTGGGCGCGAAGCGGACTGCTGGCGTTAACGCGAGATGCAGGGGCTCCGCCCACGCTTCCCGTATCTGGCAGCGGAGATCATGCGACGGCAGTGGGGCTGTACGGGGCGATCGTAACCGGTCTCTACCGGCGAGAACGCACCGGAAAAGGCTCCTACGTTACAACGTCCCTCATTGCAGAAGGAGTTTGGTCCTGCTCAATGTCAGTTCAGGCGGCGCTTTGCGGCGCACAGTTCTTCCCGTTGCACGACCGGAAGAGCCCGCCGAACGCGCTTTTCAATGTCTATCAGACCTCCGATGACAATTGGCTCCTGATCGTAGTTCAGGACAAGGACTGGCCGGCACTTGCAGGGGGAATTGGCCGCCCAGATCTTTTGTCGGATGCTCGATTTACTGTTGAAGCGACTCGAGAAGCGAATTCAGCGAAGCTAACCGAAATCTTGGACGAAGTGTTTACCTCACAGCCGCTGGCGCACTGGCGCGAAGCGTTGGATCACGCCCACATTACTTACGGAATTGTGCATCACCCCAGCCAAGCCATCGATGACCCGCAGTTGCTCGCGAACGACATCATAGTGCCCCTCGAGGGCGCCGGCGAGCACTTGAAGCTCACGGTAAGCAGCCCGCTAAAAGTGCACGATGTCTCGAAGGTGCCGGCACGGCGTGCACCGAACCTGGGTGAGCACAACGAGGAACTGCTGAAGCAGCTTGGCTTCACCAGTGCTGAAATCGGCAGCTTCCAGGCTAGCGGCGCTATCCCACAAGTCCGGCATTTGGAAGCGTCACCCACCGGAGGTGGTGGGTGAGACTTGACGGTGAATACCGTCCTCTAAAGACTCACGACGTTCCCGAAGCACCGGCAAAGGCGGGTTGCATGCGAATCGGAACGACTCTGATACCTGTCGCGCGAGTGATTAGTAGAACCATTCTTTACGGAGTCCTCATAGCAAGTGGTATGAAATCAGCGATTGCACAAGCCCAGGGATCGGCCACCGACCCCTGGGCGCCGGTTCCAACGAAATACGTCTCTCTAGCTAACGAGGCGTCCTCGCTTCTGCCGTACTTGAACAACGGGTCGGTTTTCGGATTGCCAGGCACTGACATCGGGGACTTTTGGCACCGCACTCAACTCAGTGGTGATTGGGGCGGTGCTCGAACAGATCTGGCCCGTCATGGATTCTTCCTTGATCTCTATTCCGTTAGTGCCTACCAAGACGTGGCGGCGGGCGGTCTCAAAACTGGCGGCGCCTTCCTGCAAAACACCCAGCTTTCTATCAATGTGGATACAGGGCGCGCTGGCTTATGGCCTGGCGGCCTGTTGCATGTCACCTTGGAGTCCCGTGAAGGAAGCTCGCCGCAAAATAGTTTTACGGTCGGCTCCACATTACCGCAGTATTACGGGCTCACCCTGCCGGGTCCTTTCCTCAACAACAAAGCTCTCCCTACGGAATACTTCCTGGTCCAATCGTTAAGCCCGCAGTTCACCGTTGTCATGGGGAAGATCAGGGTGCTTACGGCTTTTGACCAAACCTTATTCGGGGATAGCTTCAAATACTATTTTGCGAACTTTAATTTCAACAAAACTCCGCAGGCGCCCAATTTTACCAACCCCACCGCGTTGGCAGCGGTTGCAATCTGGAGGCCGACTCAATGGGTAAGCCTGGTCGGCAACGTGCTCGATCCCAACGGCCAGGCAAATACCCTTGCCCATGCATTCGACAAGGTAGACATCTATGCTGCGTCAATCTTTTCATACAAAGTTGGCGACCTGCCGGGCCAAACCTGGGTCCAGGGAACCTGGACCAATAAATCGAAGGTCGATTTGAGTTTACCGTTCGGACGGTTGTCGTCGGGGGAGATTTTGCAAGCCGTGGGGGTCCTGCTAGGTGGGACTTCAACTCAAAGTCTGCCGATCAATTTCAAGCCCAGTAGCTGGGCTACGATCGCGAATTTTTCCCAATATTTATCGGTAAAGAGCAGCTCTACGACGATCGCTCAAGAGTTTAGGAGCGGACAACCTCTCCGTGGAGTTGGCGTATTCGGAAGGGCGGGATATGCGCCTGAGGAGACAAATCCGATCACCCGCGATGCGAGCATCGCGTTCTTTGCCCGTGGCCTTTCCGACCGTAGGCAAGATGACAGTTTCGGAGCAGGGTTCTATTACAACGGAATTAGCCGGCGATTGAAGGACGATATAGCCCAGCTGACAGGAAATAACGCCGCTGTCAAAAACGAAATGGGCACTGAGCTCTTTTACGATTTCGCAATCACTCCGGCAATCCGGGTCATTCCGAGTTACCAGCATATCTGGAACCCCCTTACTGCTGAAGTGGTGAGGAATCATCGCGGAGCAGATGTATTGAACGTTCGATTAACTACGACATGGTGAAAAGGTGATCCTACACATTCTCTCAGACAGGCCTTCCGGTGATATCCGGAACAGGCAGCGCTTGCTCGATGCGGGACTCGATTGCCTTTTGGGAGCTTCACGAGCCTTCTGCGAACATTGGAGCAACGCTAAGCATATTCGGTCGCGGACGCCAAGGAAGCGGTAACGACGTTCTTAGAGTAGCGTCGGCCAGATTTTAGGCGAACAAAGCAGACAATGACGGTCGCATAGCCTTCCGCGGCGTCGTTCAAGGAATTAGAAACCAGCATTATGCGCCACAGTCTGAATCGGATGGGGAACGAAATGGCTCGAACACAGATCATTATTGTAGGCGCCGGGTTTGGCGGGTTGGCCGCAGCCAAGGCTCTGCGAAATACGCCCGCGCAGATCATATTGATCGACCGCACAAACCACCATGTCTTCCAGCCTCTGCTTTACCAGGTGGCGACCTCCGTGCTTTCTCCGGGTCAGATTGGTTCTCCGATACGCGGCATTCTCCGCAATCAGAAGAACACCACGGTGATCCTAGGTGAAGTCACGGGGGTGGACAAAGATCGGAAGTGCGTTTTCGCTAGTGACGCTGACCGCCAAGACGTACCGATTTCGTACGATTACCTGATTCTCGCTACGGGAGCCACTCACAGTTACTTTGGCCATAACGAGTTCGAGCAGTATGCACCAGGGCTGAAAACCCTCGCGGACGCGGTAGCGATCCGAAACAAGGTTTTGAATGCGTTCGAACTAGCAGAAGCTGAAGAAGATCCGACCCGTCACCGCGACCTGTTGACCTTCATCTTGGTTGGCGCAGGTCCCACTGGCGTAGAAATGGCTGGCGCTATCGCCGTGCTGGTGCGCAGCACGCTCAAATCAGAGTTTCGGCGAATCGATCCAGCCTCTGCGCGAATTGTGCTCGTCGACATGGCGCCGAGAGTTCTACCGCCGTTTTCGGAGGATCTCTCCAAAGCCGCAAGGCAACGGCTTGAGAAATTGGGCGTTGAGGTCCGACTTGGACGCAGCGTCGATCAAATCGACGCAGACGGAATCGTGATCGCGGGAGACCGGATCACGAGCAAAACCGTAATCTGGACCGCTGGGGTGGCTCCCTCGCTGGCAGGCAAGTGGCTGAAGGCGGAGACAGATCGCGCTGGACGTGTGCGCATTCAGAATGACCTCACTGTGCCCGGACATCCTGAGATATTTGTGATCGGCGACACCGCGTCGCTCGATCAAAACGGCAAACCGCTGCCTGGCGTTGCGCAAGTGGCGATTCAGCAGGGGCGCTATGCCGGCAAACTGATCCACAACCGGATCACGGGGAATACCGCGCCGGGCCCATTTAGCTACTTTGACAAAGGCAACATGGCCGTCGTGGGCGAGGGATTTGCTGTGCTTCAAAGCGGCACGATCCAAGTGAGCGGCTTCTGGGCGTGGCTCACGTGGGCCGCCGTGCACCTCCAGTTTCTGGCTACATCGAGCCTCCGATTGACCGTTTTCCTGCAATGGGTTTGGACCTATGCCACAGGGCAAAGGGGGTCCCGGCTCATTGTGAATTATCACGGGTCAGAGCCACTGAGGGCGGCTGACACAAGTGCCAGAACGGCGGTTTCAAGCAAGTAAGAGCGTCAGGGAAGCAAAACCGAGTTGGAAGGCGAATTAGAACTCCAAAGGAGAGTCTCATGGCAAAGAACAAGGACATCCGAAAGGTGGCCATCATCGGCACAGGAGTAATCGGAGCAAGTTGGGCTTCGCTGTACCTTGCACACGGACTCGACGTAGCAGCTACCGACATTGCGCCCAATGCAGAAGCGGCACTTCGGCATTTTGTCGATGGTGCCTGGCCAGCGCTCACCAGATTCGGGTTGGCTCCAGGTGCTTCGCGCGAGCGACTCACATTCTCAGTTGACCTTCACAAAGCTCTTTCAGACGCGGACTTCGTGCAAGAGAACGGACCCGAACGCCCGGATTTCAAGACCAAGCTTTTTGCCGATCTCGATGCCAGTCTGCCCGTCACGACGATTCTCGCTTCCAGTTCTTCCGGAATCCCGATGACCGTGATCCAGTCAGCTTGCAACAATCCGGGCCGCTGCGTTATTGGTCATCCGTTCAATCCGCCGCACTTGATGCCGCTTGTAGAGGTCGTAGGAGGCGAGAAGACGAGCGCTGAAACCATCGGCCGAACGATGGACTTCTACGCGTCACTTGGCAAAAAGCCCATCCACATCCGCAAGGAGATCAAAGGATTCATTGCCAACCGCCTGCAGGCAGCACTGTGGCGCGAAATTCTATTTCTGCTTTCAGAAGGCGTCGCTGATGTGTCCGCAGTGGACGACGCTGTTTGTTGGGGACCCGGACTCCGTTGGGGATTGATGGGCCCGAGTATGCTTGCACACCTTGGCGGAGGACAGGGCGGCATTCAGCACGCCATCGATCATCTCTTCCGCCCTATGACTACCTGGTGGGCGACTTCGGATCCGGCATTGACGCCAGGTCTTGAGAAACAGATCGCCGAAGGAACCCTCAGATTGGCCGGCAGCCGCTCGATTGAAGAACTCGAACGTGAACGCGACACGATGTTGATGGAATTGCTCGCCACGCGCTCGATAGGCGAAAAGGCTGCGCAGGCGGCGATAGCCAGCGCCGGTGGGACCCAGCCTTGAAGCAAATAGACTTAAGCGATGTGAGGAAACCCTTTCAGCTTCTTGTACGTGACTAAGCACAGTCTTCAAAGGGTGCCACGCGCTATCTAGGCTACAGACAGGGTGCCCCTATTCCAATTGGAGCTGCGTAGCATCTCTCGCACGAACTCTCTAACTGGCGCCGTTCCGCAAGTTAGTGCCCTGCGCCTACTGAACGTGGAGACCGAAGATGATCTATATCCATTCGCTCGGCCGGGCTTCCCGATACTATCCTGAACGAATGGCGCTTGCGCAAGGGGGCACTCCTTTAACTTTTCGGGAACTCCACGATCGTGTAACCGGCATCGCGGCGGCCCTTAGTAGGCACGGTCTTGGAGTTGGGGATAGGCTGGCCCTTCTTCTCCCGAATGGACCCGAGTACATCGAGTTGGTGTATGCGTGCAGTCTGCTGGGGGTCATCGCAGTTCCGTTGAACGCACGGCTCTCCTCAGCAGAGATCGATCGCGTACTCGCAGATGCAAGTCCGCACGGCTTGGTGCGGCACTCGTCGCTGCCGGTCCCGACTGTGCAGCTGTCATGGCAGCGGGTGCTCGACCAAGAACCTCTGGAGGTTCGGGGCGATCTTTGTCCCGACGTCTGTTACAACCCGGAAGCGATTTTGGCTCTCATCTACACGAGCGGCACAACTGGCCGACCGAAGGGCGTCATGCTGACGCACGCAAATATTCTGGAGAACGTCCACAATTTTAACTACTGGATGCGATACACGGAAGGCGGCGTCTATCTTCACGCAGCCCCAATTTTTCACATCGCTGATTTTCCCGCTGTGTTCGCGGTCCCAGTTTTCGGCGCTCGCCAGGTCACAATTCCGAAGTTCAGTCCTCTAAGCTTCTGCGAAGCGGTGGAACGCGAGCGCGTGAGTCATACCGTTTTGGTCCCGACGATGATCAATTTGCTGACTCACTACCCCGAAGCCAAGGAGCATGACCTGAGTAGCCTCGAGGTATTGGCATACGGCGGATCTCCTATGGCACCAGAACTCATCCACCGAACGAGAGAGCTTCTACCTAATCTTAAACTGCTTCAGGTTTACGGCTTGAGCGAAACCGGTTTTCTCACGGGGCTGCAGGACCAGGAGCATACCGAGGGTAAGCTCATGTCCTGCGGACGACCTTGCCCTGGAATCGACGTGCAGGTCACGGACGAGTCGGGAAAGCCAGTCGAAGTCGGGCAGCCCGGTGAACTGGTCGCCAGGGGCGCCAATGTTATGCAGGGCTATTGGAACAATCCGGAAGAAACTTCGCTCGCATTCCGAGATGGGCTGTTTCGCACTGGGGATGTCGGCTATCAAGATAGAGACGGATATTTCTACATCCTGGACCGCTTGAAGGACATGATTGTCACGGGTGGGGAAAATGTCTACTCCGGTGAGGTCGAGGCGGTTATTTACCAGCATCCTGCGGTTCGCGAAGCAGCGGTCTTTGGGATACCTGACCTACAATGGGGCGAACTCGTCATGGCTTGTGTAGTGCTGAAGCCCGAAAGCGCTCTCTCCGTGGCTGACCTGATCGCCCATTGCCGGCAAACTCTGGCGAATTACAAGATTCCGCGCCGCGTCGAGTTTTCAGAAACTGAGCTGCCCAAAAGCGGCTCCGGCAAGATACTGAAGAAAATACTTCGTGAGCGTTTCTGGGCTCATCAAGAACGAAGTGTGGGCTGACGATTTAGAGCATACAAGCAAATGAATCAGATGAAATCGGCCCCCCTAACTCAATCTCCGCGACCTCGCAGCGGTGGCGAGACTCCTTTTGACTGGTTGCAGTCCCGTTTTCCAGGATCAACTTCGCCTAGGCATGTCTCGGCGGCGTCCACCCATGTTTCGAGAGGGTCGCAGCTCTGTGTTCGACACGGTCCCGCCAGCGTGTGACGACCTGCCTTGCGCACTCGTTCGCTTTCAGAGCGATGTCAGCATCTGTGCAGTTGTGAGCATATGGACACTCACCTGTGGGGCTTGGGACGACGGGAGCAGCATAAGACGAGTTATTTCGACGCTCTGACCGGAGAAGTATTTGGAGTGTGAAATGCCTCAATCGTGGTCAGGCGCCGGAGAAGAGACGCTACTCCAGCGATTATGTGTAAGGCCAAACGCGAACGCGACACGATCCTGATGGAACTGTTCGCTGCGTGCTCGAACGGCGAGACGGTTGCGCCCGCGGCCGTAGCGAGCGCCGGCTTGGTGCAAGTTCGACGCAAATGAGATCCAGCGAACAAAATGGAAGCCTAGTAAACAAGGTGGCAGGTATCGTTGCGCTAATCGTCGGTGTCTTGCTCACAGTAGAACTTTGCCTCGGCGCCCCAGCGAATCCTTCCCAGATTCCCAGCATCTTCAAACCGCAGTCGACGCCTGCCGACTCGATCTTTCGCTTGTCACTCTTAATCCTAACAGTGACAGGTCTTATTTTTTCGATTGTTTTCAGTCTGATCGTGTATTCCCTCGTGAAGTATCGCAGGCGCAACGCCGACGACGGCCGTGAGCCCCCGCAAGTTTATGGCAGCAATCAGATAGAACTCGCCTGGACTGTTATTCCGGTTCTCATCGTGTTGGTGCTATTCCTCACTACCGCGCGCGTTATCCACGCCATCCAGGACGCTCCCGAACCGTGTGGGACGATCGAAGTCGCCGTTATAGGCCACCAATTCTGGTGGGAAATTCGGTACCCGGCTCTCGGTGTTGTCACCGCAAACGAACTCCATGTTCCAGTCAGCGATCCTGCGCACCCGACGCCCACTTTCCTGAAATTGCTGTCCGCGGACACGGACCACAGCTTTTGGGTTCCTCGTCTTGCGGGCAAGACTGATTTGATTCCGAATCGTGTTAATGAGATGTGGATCGATCCCCATGACGTTGGGGTGTATGTCGGTCAGTGCGCCCAGTACTGCGGGATACAGCACGCCAAGATGCTGCTGCGAGTCTATGTTGATTCGCAGGAGCAGTTCGCGCAATGGGTCAAGGCAGAAAAGAAGCCAGCGGAGTTGAACGATATAGCCGACGAAGGCCGCCGGATCTTTGAGACAACTGCTTGCCTCAACTGCCATGCCGTATCGGGAACAGTGGCGGACGGGCGTTTCGGTCCGGATCTGAGTCATCTGATGAGCCGCGACACAATCGCCTCGGGCGCCGCGTCGAATACTCACGAAAACCTCCGAAATTGGATTCAGAATCCCGACTCAATCAAGCCGGGCTCGTTGATGCCGGCAATGAAGGTGAATGAAAAGGATCTGGACGCGCTCACCGCATACCTCGAGACACTTCGATGAGAGCAAGGGCATAGTCATGGCCTCTGAAACAATCGCACTCAGCGCAGTTGACCAGGGCCCGATCAGCGAGAGGCTCCATGACTGGGTCGTCACGGTGGATCACAAGAGACTCGGGATTCTCTACATCCTGTACGCGCTTTTGTTCCTCGTAATTGGCGGTGTCGAAGCAACGATTATGCGGATACAGCTCATCGTTCCGCACAACCATTTCGTTTCGCCCGAAGTTTTCAACCGCATGTTCACCATGCATGGGACGACCATGATTTTCTTCGTAGTCATGCCCATCATGTTCGGGTTTGCCAACTACCTCGTTCCGTTGATGATCGGCGCCCGAGACATGGCGTTTCCGCGACTAAATGCGTTCAGTTTCTGGCTGATGGCGCTAGGCGGATTTCTGCTTTACTTCAGTTTTCTGGGTGGAAACGGACTGTACGGCGCGGGCAATGCACCGGACGTGGGATGGTGGGCGTACGCCCCTTTAACCTCACAGGCGTTTTCGCCAGGCCACAGCTCGGACTATTGGACGATGGCACTGCTGGTTTCGGGATTTGGCAGTATCGGTACGGCCATCAATATCATCGCCACCATACTTTCCATGCGCTGCACCGGGATGACTCTGGGAAAAATGCCGCTGCTGGCGTGGCTGAACCTGGTTATGGGAGGTATGGTCATCCTGGCGATGTCGCCGCTTACGGCAGCTCAGATCATGCTTTCAATCGATCGTTATCTTGGCGGGCACTTCTTTGACACCCAGGCAGGAGGCTCTGCAACCCTTTGGATGCACTTCTTCTGGATTTTCGGACATCCGGAAGTCTACGTCCTGGTTATCCCCGCCTTCGCGTTTGCGTCCGAAATCATTCCGGTGTTTTCTCGGAAGCCCATTTTTGGATACCCCGTCATGGTGGGCGCCACCGTCTGCATCGGATTCGTAAGCATGAGTGTGTGGGCGCACCACATGTTCACCATCGGCATGAACTCCTACGCCAACAGCTTCTTCGCGATCACCACCATGGCCGTGGGAGTTCCCACGGGCATCAAGATCTTCAATTGGATCGGGACGATGTGGGGTGGCAAGATCCAATTCAAGACACCGATGCTGTTCTGCATCGGATTTCTGTTTCAGTTTTTGATTGCCGGTCTCACCGGCATCATGCTGGGCGCCGCACCTTTCGACTGGCAGCTCGGCGGCTCGTACTTTGTCGTCGCTCACTTTCACTATGTGATCGTGGGTGGAATTCTGTTTGCGCTTTTCGCCGCATTTTACTACTGGTATCCGAAAATCACCGGAAGAATGCTGAACGAAAGTCTCGGCAAACTTCATTTCTGGCTGCTCCTGATCGGCTTTCACCTGACGTTTGATGTCATGCACATTCCGGGATTGCTAGGCATGCCGCGGCGAATCTACACCTACGAGCCCGGCCGCGGATGGGAAGTATGGAATCTGATTGCGACGATCGGAACATTCATCCAGGCCATCGCTATGTTGCTGTTTGTGACCAACCTGATCTTTTCTTATTGGAAGGGCCCCGAGGCGGGGAACGATCCTTGGGACGCGTGGACTCTCGAATGGTCGGCGAGTTCACCCCCGCCGCCCTACAACTTCGCGTCCATTCCCACGGTCGCCAGCCGACGCCCGCTGTGGGACCTCAAGCACCCGGAAGATCCGGATTGGAAATACGAATAGGCGGGAGAACTCACTTGAGTAGCGCACCATTTGCACGATCGTCGCTTGAGCCTGAGTGGATTCTTCCCTCGCGTGCACGCGTGGGGATGATTTCTCTGATTGCCGCTGAATCTGCAATCTTCACGATTTTCGTGGTCGCCTACATTTTTTACATCGGGAAGAGCCTTTCGGGCCCCATGCCCAAGGATGTGCTCGAGATTCCCGTCTTCAACACCATCTGCCTGCTCTCGAGCAGTCTGACGATTCACCTCGCGGTCGGAGCTCTGCGAAACGCGAAGGTCAGCCTTTTCGGAGTGTGGTGGTTCTTAACGCTGACTCTAGGCGTGATTTTCCTGGCTGGAACGGCTCGTGAGTGGCACCGCTTGATTTTCGACGAGGGACTGACCGTTGGCACGAACCTTTTTGGCACGACGTATTACTCGCTAGTGGGTTTGCACGCCTTTCATGTGAGCGTGGGCTTACTCGGCCTCGGGACAGGCATGGTCTTCACTCTTCTGGGCAAAGTGAACGCGGAGCACAGCGAGCGCGTTGACGTATTTTCGCTTTATTGGCATTTCGTTGATGTGGTCTGGGTTTTTGTCTTCACCGTGGTTTACGTCATCGGACGCTAAGGAAAGCAGAGTCTTGGCAACTACAATTTCTCGACCGGAAGCAGTCACGTCACACACCGTCAATCTGCCGGCGCCGACACCTTGGCCCATCGTCCTTGCGTTCGGCGTCACTCTGCTCTTTGCCGGCCTGCTCACGAGCGCTTCGGTCAGTATTCTTGGAGCGATCCTGGCTGTGACCGGGAGTATTGGCTGGTTCCGGGATGTCCTGCCGCACGAGAAAGAGGAGACGATTGAAGTCAAAGAGCATGTTACGGTGGTTTCTACCTCGCGGCGCGAAGTCGAAAGGCTGCCCATAGCTCCGGAGCTCTCCCGGGCTTTGCTCCCACTAAAAACGTATCCGGTATCCGCAGGAATCAAAGGTGGACTGGCTGGCAGCGTGGCCATGGCGGCTCTCGCATGCCTTTACGGTTTTCTCGAGGAACGAAGCATTTGGTACCCCATCAACTTGCTTGCTGCGACAGTCTATGCTCAATCGCTCCAATTCGCCACAACGTCACTCAGTGCGTTCCATTTGGCTAGTTTCTCCCTGGCGGCCGTCATTCATTTGATCACGTCTCTCTTCGTCGGACTGCTGTATGGAGCAATGTTGCCGATGTTTCCGCGCCGCCCAATTCTTCTAGGAGGCGTGATAGCACCGATTCTTTGGACAGGGTTACTCCGTAGCATTTTGGGGCTCATAAACCCGCTGCTCAATGAGCGTATTGATTGGCCCTGGTTCATTGCTTCGCAGTTTGCTTTCGGCATCGTTGCAGGATTGGTTGTCGCGCGCCAGGAGCAAATACGTACACGCCAGTTCGAGCCTTTTCCAATGAACCAGGGTGTTGAGGCTCCAGGAATGATGGAAGAAAAGCCCGGGAAGAAAGTATCGCGATGAGATTCCCCCTGTTCATCCTCGGTGCAGTGGGCCTCTCCACACTTGGTTTATGCGGATGTGCCAGCGCTCCTGGGCACTTGGGTCCTGATGATATCCCAGTCATTCCGAGCGAGATCTCAGATTTCAACATCCTGTACGGGCAGAACTGTGCCGGTTGCCACGGACCAGAAGGAAAAGGCGGTGCTGCAATCGCACTCGGTGATCCCGTGTACCTGGCGATCGCAAACGACGCGGTTATACGTCACGCGGCCTCGAATGGAATTCCAGGAACGTCGATGCCTGCTTTTGCGCAAAGCGCTGGCGGCATGCTCACTGAAAAACAGATTGATGTCATTGTCCGTGGAATCCGTGACCGTTGGTCGAAACCGGATCTTTTGCATGGTGCGAACCCGCCGCCGTACTCCCCAACCGGAGCGGCCGACACCTGGCGCGGATCGGAAGTCTATGCCGGCTACTGCTCGTCCTGTCATGGCGCCGAGGGTCGAGGCGGCCAAAAGGCAAGCTCGATCGTGGATGGATCGTTCCTTGCATTGCTGAATGACCAGGAACTTCGAACAATCGTGATTGTCGGACGCCCTGAGCTAGGCGCTCCCGACTGGCGAAGCAACGTCCAGGGCAAGCCCATGTCAAACCAGGATGTCTCCGATGTCGTGGCTTGGCTCGGTTCTCAGCGGCCGAGATTTCCCGGCCAGCCTTATCCGAGCATTTCGAAGTTGACGGGAGAAGCTCGATGACGTTGCCGGCCAGCCTTACCAGGCGCGAACTTTTTATGAAGGTGGGATTACTCCTTAACGGCATCGTCGCTGCGATTTTAGCTGTGCCGATCGTGCGCTATCTCCTCTCTCCTGTTGCACAAGCGCGGAAAGATGGGTATGACTCATGGATTCCTCTGGGCAGCCTTGAACAGTTTCCATCGGGTGAGACTCGCCTTGCCACGTATCGGAATCCCATTGTCAAACAATGGGATGGGGACACAGCTGATATTGCCTGCTGGGTTCGAAATGTGGATGGACGAACCTTCCAGGTCTTTGCAATCAATTGCGCGCACCTCGGATGTCCTGTTCGCTGGTTCCCGCAATCCGGCCTCTTCATGTGCCCCTGCCATGGCGGTGCGTACTACCAAGATGGAACCCGCGCCTCTGGACCTCCAGAGCGCGGATTGTTCGAATATAACTACAGGGTTGAAGGCGGAAAACTGTTGATCAAAGCCGGCGAGATGCCCACGCCGGGCCAGGCTTCCAACATCACTTCAGACATACGACGATGCGTCTGATCGAATTGATTGGAAATTGGTTGGACGCGCGCCTTCAGGTTGGCGCTTCCATCCGCGAGACCGCGGAGCACCCCGTTCCCCGCGAAGCGGCGAGCTGGTTTTACGTTTTCGGTAGCGCGGCCTTCGTCGTGTTCATGCTTCAAATCGTTACCGGCATCATGCTTGCGCTTATTTACGTGCCTTCTGCGGGAGAAGCCTGGAACAGCCTCCAGGCGTTAAATCACGATGTTTCCCTCGGCTGGTACATTCGAGCCCTTCATGGGTGGGGCTCGAATTTCATGGTAGCGATCGTCCTCATCCACATGGTCCAGGTCTTTATCTTTGGTGCTTACAAGTATCCACGCGAGCTGACCTGGATCGTGGGCGTATTTCTCTTGCTTGTGACTCTTGGCATGGCCTTCACCGGCCAAGTTCTGAGATTCGATCAGGACGCGTACTGGGGTCTCGGCATCGGAGCGTCGATCGCGAGCCGCGTTCCCGTGATCGGCCCGCGGATCGTCAATTTAATGCTAGGTGGTCCGATCATCGCGGGAGCAACTCTTTCGCGATTCTTCGCTCTGCACGTATTCGTCGTCCCCGGCCTTCTCATGGCGTTTGTGGCCGTTCATCTCCTGATGGTCCTGAAACTCGGAATCAATGAGTGGCCAATGCCCGGGCGCGTGGTCCGCAAGGCCACATACGTCGAGGAGTATCACGAACTGACGAAGAAGGACGGGGTGCCTTTCGTTCCCAGTGCGGTTTCGAAAGATCTTTTCTTCGCAGCTTTCATCCTGCTCTCGGTCGCCGCCTGCGCCGCCTACTTTGGTCCCTTTGGCCCGTCTGGCCCCCCGAATCCCACTATTATTCAAACCGCGCCGCGGCCGGATTTCTTCTTCCTGTGGCTTTACGCGGTGCTCTCGTTCTTGCCCCCCTCTATGGAAACTCCTGCTCTGCTCATAGGGCCCGCGGTTGTAATTCTCGCACTCTTACTCTTGCCCTTCGTTTTTGGGGAAGGCGAGAAGAGTTGGCGACGCAGGCCTATCGCCGTCCTCACGATTCTCTTGCTAGCGGTGGCACTGGGAACGCTTACACATCTCGCTGGAAACGCACCATGGAGTCCCGCCATGGATGCATGGAGCCGCGTCCCGATTCCGTCCCAGTTTCTGCGCAACCGCTCTGCGCTTGAACGCCAAGGTGCCCTGGTTTTCCAGGTTAAGCAATGTCACAACTGCCATTCTCTCGAGAACCAAGGCGGAAAGCGTGGACCAGCTCTCGACAGCGTGGCCGCGCGGTTGACACCGGATCAATTGATTCGGCAAGTGATTCAGGGCGGCGGCAACATGCCCGCTTACGGTAAGAATCTAAGCCCTGCCGAAACAACGGCTCTTGTCGCGTTCCTGGAGACATTGCATCCCGCGAGCCAATTACCGGCCCGCGACGCCTCGCGTGCTGTCGCGCTGGAATCGGACGCGGGAGCATCTCCGTCGGGTCACCCATAGAATGATATGACCGCTGATGCCCAAGGCTTGCTGCGATCATGGTCTGCTCCTCTGGGGATCAACCTCGCTCTCTGCATCTTTGTCTTGGTTTACGCCCGAGGGTGGTTTCGTTTGCGCATTGCCTTCCCGAACCTGCTCTCGATTTGGCGGCTCGCTGCGTTTCTGGGTGGAATCGTTTCCATATGGATCGCAATCGGCTCCCCCCTCGAAGCATTAGACGACCTGTCACTCTCCGTTCATATGGTCCAGCATCTCTTGCTCATGGCGATTGCGCCTGCGTTGATTCTGCTGGGTGCGCCGGTCGTGCCGTTGCTTCGGGGGCTCCCAAGGTCGATGACTCGCAATACCGTAAGTCCATTTCTTCGATGGGCCCCAATCAAATGGCTCTCGGGCTTTGTGACTCACCCTGCATTTTGTTGGCTTGCCGCCATGTTTGCTTTGATCGGATGGCACGTTCCCGTGGTGTTTGGTCTGGCGTTGCGGTGGGACTGGCTGCATGAATTGGAGCACGCATGCTTTTTCGGCACTGGCCTTCTCTTTTGGTGGCCGGTGGTCCAGCCCTGGCCGAGTATCGCGAGATGGCCCCGATGGTCCATTCCTTTGTACCTTTTCTCCGCCACATTACCGTGTGACGTGCTTTCTGCATTTCTCACCTTCTGCGACCGCGTCGTCTACTCGTCTTATCTCTCTGCACCGAGAGTGTTTGGTATCGCGCCGCTACAAGACCAGGAGTGCGCCGCCGCACTAATGTGGGTCTGCGTAACCGTCATTTTTCTAGTTCCGGCTGTCATTGTCACCCTTGAGATTCTGTCGCCCCAAAGAGTGTATTTGCCGGAAGAAACCTGGCCCGGGTTGCAGCGAATGCCAGGCCGGCCACTTGAGGGTTCGAAGCTGGAGGTTATCTGAGAATGGCAACCGAACCGACGATTGCCGTTTTGAGTGCGTCGCCAGCAACGCCGGTGAACCTCGCGGATCGACTTCACGAATCAGCTTCCGACTACTGGGCCTTGACCAAACCGGAAGTGAATTTCTTGATTCTCATCACAACCTTTGCAGGTTTCTATTTGGCGCCCGCGCCTGCCGCCGGTGGATTCCGGATCTTATCCGTCATCGAAGTGTTGGTAGGCACATTGCTGGTTGCTAGCGGCGCCGGCACCCTGAACCAGTTCTTTGAGCGCTCCTTTGACGCGCAGATGCGAAGGACAGCGCGACGGCCTCTGGCCTCCGGGAGAATCAAGTCCTCTCACGCGCTGAGGTTCGGGATTTCACTTTCGCTGGCAGGCACTGCCTACTTGGCTCTGGCTGTAGGTGTCGTACCGTCTTTGCTCGCCGGCGTCACCCTCCTGAGTTACTTATTCTTGTACACACCCCTCAAACGAATAACACCGCTGTGCACTTTTATTGGCGCTTTCCCGGGTGCTGTGCCTCCTTTGATTGGTTGGACTGCGGCACGCGGGGGGTTAGACGGGAAAGCGTGGGCGCTTTACGCCATGGTCTTCCTTTGGCAATTCCCGCACTTCATGGCAATTGCGTGGATGTATCGCGAAGATTACGCCCGCGCGGGATACCTGGTCTTGCCTGCCGGAAAGTTCCGAGATCATTTTGTGGCCGGGCAAAGCTTGGTCGGTTCGCTAGCTCTCATTCCGCTCAGCTTGATCCCGAAGATCGGCGGCGAATCGAGTCTGGTCTATTCTGCCGGGGCTCTTGTGCTGGGCTCGATCTTTCTTTACTACAGTGCGCGCTTTGCTCTTCACAGGTCTAATGCCATAGCGAGGCAGCTCCTCGTGGCCTCGATCATTTATCTTCCGGCGGTCTTTGTTCTGTTGGTGCTGGATAAGAAATGACTCGAGGAGGGACGCTGGATAGCGTGTACGCACGGGAAAAAGGGACCACCCCTCCCGACTGCCCACTGTGAAAGGACTAGAATCCTTCGGGCCAAACGACTCCCACACCGGAATCGCGAGTAGGAAGTCCGATCTCGATGCAGGCTTGCTCCAAGTTGGATTCATGGAAAAATCCCCAATCCGTCGCGCCCTTGACCTCCATAAGGTATGTCGTTAAGTTCAGAGGATGTCGTAAATCCTCATAATCGGTAACCTTCCCATCAAGACATTGCTTATTGCCTAGTAGGTGCTCGTAAGCAAGCATACGCGGCATAACTGTACTCATCAGTAGATCGCTTTAGTCAAAGGTTCTTTGTTGGGAATCGGGCTGCCTGGATTGTCAGCACTCCCCAAATCAGAAACGAAACCCCGAGTATCGCTCCGGATATCGGAGCAGGTTTCATTTACGGTCGGACCACAATCGACGATTGACCAGTGACAACATGGCTGCAACTGCAAATATGCTGGCACAAAACAGCTGGTGCATAACCCATCACACGCTGTAAGACCCTGTTGGCCAAAGACTTCGGTCTTGCTTGCTCCGGCTCATAAAATGCAATTCTCCGCATTGGAAGTCACTGCCCGATGATCGCATTTGACAGGATCGCAGTGCTAGTTCCTACAAAGAAAAATAGCAAATGCAGCTTCAGATGGGAGAATCCATGAACAACGTCAACCTGTCCAATCTCTCACGCCGCAGCTTTATAGCCGCAGCCGGTCTTGGCGCTGCCACGGCGGTATTCGCTCCGCGCCTCCTCTTTGCACAGGAGATCGGCATCGTACCGACGATGATCAATGAGGCGGCACGAGCCAAGATTGAAGTCTTCCCGCTTCGTCGCAACATCAGTGTTCTCGAGGGCTCAGGTGGGAATATTGCAGTTCTCACCGGTAAGGGCGGCAAGCTCCTGATCGACTCAGGATTCACAGTATCGAGGGCGCGAATTGCGACAGCTCTCGACAGCTTGAGCTCTGCCCCCATCACACAGCTCATAAATACTCATTGGCATGTCGATCACACAGATGGAAATGCCTGGGTGCATTCGGCAGGAGCAACGATTACAGCGCACGAGAATACGAAAAAGCGTCTTTCGACCTCAACTCGTGTTGAAGGCTGGAGCTATACCTTTCCGCCTGCGCCAGCCGGCGCCATTCCGACAACCGTCTTTGATGACGAACACCATGCGCATCACAACGACACCCGGATAGCTTTGAAGTATTACGGACGGGCCCACACAGATAGCGATATCTCCGTGCTCTTTGAAGAGGCTGACATTATTCACGTCGGAGACACATGGTGGAACGGCTTTTATCCGTTCATCGACTACTCGACCGGAGGCAGTATCGACGGAATGATCCGTGCGAGCGAGAGGAATCTGACCATCGTCACGGATAAGACGATCATCATTCCAGGGCACGGACCTGTAGGAAATAAGGCCGGACTCACCGAATACCACGACATGCTCGTCACCATTCGGAACAACGTGGCCGAGCTAAAAAAACAAGGCAAGTCTCTCTCAGAGACGATAGCCGCCAAGCCTTCCGCTGCCTATGACACCAAGTGGGGTCAATTCCTGATGAAGCCAGCAATATTTACCGGGCTCGTTTATTCCGGAGTCTAGTTCCGAAAACTTTACCCAAAAGGAGCAGAACGGATGTCTTCCGAATCCAGTCATGGTCTTGGGCATCTGCGTAGTCCATATTCAGGTTCACAGACGCTTCGCGCGTTTGGAGGGAATCGTCAGTTCGAAAGAGCCGATGTTCCACTCAAAGCACTCGCGATGCGGATGAGAACGTATGGCTCTCCTACAGCAACCCGGAATACCCGGCAGAGCGGCATTCCATTCCATCTCATCCGTTACGGAACATCGCTGGAATCAGAGCTTTGTGTGAAGAGGCTGTAATAGGGTCATAGCCACAATCGATCAATCGAAGAAGAGATAACTGATCGAAAAAGACGATAAACCAATTTTCGAAAGGAGCTTTGATATGTCTACGTTAGAGAAACCACTTCACATCGATATTCCAGTGAAGCTAGCGGAAGTGAAGATTGCCTTCAGTGTCCCTGCCTTGGCGTTCGAAGGAGATCTGCCGGCTTGTGTCTTCCACCTTCAGCTCATCGAGAACGACATCGCCGACTGGAACGCCAAGGCTCAGGTGATCGCGGTCTTTCACACGAATGCGGGCCACGTGACGTTGAACAACAATGCGTATAACACCGAACGGAATGTGGCAACCGGCAATCCATACAAAGACCTCGTCTCTGACTTGATGAAACGCGGTGTGCACTTTGAGTTGTGTGGCGCGACGGCGAAGGTTCACAACTGGGGAAACGAAGACGTCCTTCCCGGAATCAAGATCAACACGGATGCCATAGCGAGGCTGACGCAGCTCGTTCAGGAAGGGTTCGTGAAAATCTCGGAATGAACCCAAGAAGGAGGTCGCCGGGATGAGAGTCCCACGCGGTGCTTTCCATCGGCAATCATGACGATGGCCGATTCGCCAAAGCTTATCACCGTGGCACAGCGGTGTCTGATACGGGTGTTTCTAAACCTTGGCATCCATCCGTCGATTCCTCCCGTGCCCGGCTTGAAGGAGTCCGGCCAACTGACGCATATCGAGGCTCTGGAACTTGATCGCCTGCCCGAACACCTCATTGTGATTGGCGGAGGATAAGCGGAAAGGAGTACTTTATGTCTAAGGTCGGGTTCCTAACAGGCAGCACAAGGAGTTTGAGTCGCAGCATTGCTGAAGCTGTGCTCGCATCTGGCAATCGGTTCGTCGCAAAGGCTCGAACCATTTTGATTGAGAGGTTTGTTGATAGGGCGCCTCGAACACGGCTTGTTACTGGGAAAACGGACTTTTTCGTCTTGATGGCATCGACGGCAATTGCGGTGATGCTCTGGGGATCAGTCATACACACCTTCGCGGCCGACCCTCCACTGCTTGAACCACATAACCTAATCGTCGATCGCAGTTTGCCGAAAAAACAGGCCGAGGCCCAAATAATGGCAGCGCGGCGCTACGATACCTTCTGGAGTACCGGGGACGACGCACTAGCGCACGCGGCGCTTGCGCCTACTTTTGTCGACAGTACTCTTCCGACCGGGCGCCCCCAGGGAATTGCCGGACCGCTGGCAGCTTCGAAGCTGATACGCCTTGCAATACCAGATATCCACTGCGAAATTGAGCAGATGATCGTGGCCGGTGATCGTGTCGTCGCGCACCTGCGTTTCCGCGGTCACTTTACAGGACGTTTCGGGCAGATCCGAGGCCAAGGCCAGACGATAAATTTCATAGCCACCGATATTTACCGGGTCGCTGATGGACGCGTCGCTGAGAATTGGCACATCGAAGACAACCTAACTTTGCAGCAGCAAATCGGATTAATCTCTAAATGAGAGACTCATATGTCGGTAGCCTCAGCGTCGAGCAGGGATGAGCTGCTTAATGGTCTTGTTTGTGATCCGTTGGTCTTCTGGAGTGCCACATTCAAGAAATGATTGTCACCGCAGGGACGATCCGATAGTCCGCGCGATAGACCAAATTGTGCAGATCGCTGGACGCGATGGCCCGGAGTATGGATAACTGGGCCGCGGCATCCTCGTCGCTGAACACGTTCAGCGGCCAGTCGTGGACTGTCGTCCCTCGAAGATGAGGGTGGTGGAAGCCGCCTCCGAAATAGGCTTGGAGCACGATTAGCTGGACCCCGGCTGCCCGCTGTTCGGGCCAACTCAACGCCCAGGATGCGTTCAGCCCTCCATCCGATGTGCGTCGCAGTCCCGTCTCGCTGAGCTGCCCGGTGTCGAGCAGCAAACTCGTGTTCATTTCAGTGAGAACCTGGCGGGCGATGGGAGCCAGCAGTTGCACTTCCTTCTCGAAATGGGCTTCCTTGTCCTTTCGACTTGTGGAGCCACCGTGTGTACCGTCCCGAAGGTCCTCAAAATGGCGGATTAGGCTAGTAATATATGCGGGTATCTCGCTTTCTGGCATTGCCTACCTCCTACTTAAGGATCAAATGTGCTGTACAACAAATGGAGACCTTCATTTCTCTGGGTGATACCAGAACTGCAGTTGCGGAGAAGGCAGCGAGTTCGCTGATCGTACAAGGGAACTGCACACTCCTTGCCAAAGCTCCAGCGAGCTGTTCAGTCAATCGATATTGTTGCCGCGTGAACGTTTAGGCCAGCGGGTAATTGGACAGCGGTATTCGGGACGGCTGATCAGAAGACTGAGATTTGGCGCGCTTGCCAAACCTCCGTCACTGCGGTGGACGAGAGATCCCCAACTTCTGCATCTTGTAAGCGAGCGACGTCCTCTTGAGGCCCAGGCGGGCTGCCGCTCCCCGAGCACCTCCGACAACCCAATTGCTTTCGCGGAGCGCGCGCACAATCTGCTCTCGCTTGGCTTGTTCCAGCGCATTGCCCCTACCAGCCGCGCTGCGGCCTGTGTCAGCAAGAATCTCAGCCAACGGCACACGCAGCGATGGACCGGTAGATAGCAGGACGGCTCGCTCCATAAGGTTCTGCAATTCCCGGATATTGCCCGGCCATGTGTACTGGGAGAGCGCGTCCATGGCTTCCTTGGGAATACTCTCGATTTGTTTGCCCATACGCCGAGCGTACTTATTGGCAAAGTAGCGGACGAGAAGGGGAATGTCCTCATGGCGGTTTCGTAGCGGTGGGACATCAATCGGAAACACGTTCAAGCGATAGTAAAGGTCACTGCGGAACTTCTTTTCAGCGACCATTTGGGTGAGGCTGGCATTCGTTGCCGCTAGCACGCGAACATCGACGCGCTGGGTGCGAGTACTGCCCAGTCGCTCAAATTCCTGTTCCTGCAGGACCCTCAGGAGCTTGGGTTGCAATTCGAGCGGTATATCGCCGACTTCATCCAGAAACAGCGTTCCCTTGTCCGCCAATTCGAACCTTCCAACCTTCTGGGCTATGGCGCCAGTGAACGCACCCCTCTCATGGCCAAACAACTCGCTTTCAAGAAGGCCCAGAGGGATGGCTGCGCAAGTCACCTTGACAAACGCCTGCCCCTTGCGGGGGCTCAGGTTGTGAATTGCGCGAGCGATCATCTCTTTGCCGGTACCCGTCTCGCCCTGGATGAGGACCGTCGAGTCCACCGGTGCAACAATTCGAACGCTTTCGAGCGTACTTTTCAGCCTCGGACTGTTTCCAATGATCTCTTCGAAATTATCCTCAACCCGGATGTCTTCCAAGTAGGTTGGTTCCTGCATGGCCACTTTCCTATTCCTCGCCACAGCAATTCACAGCCAACGCCCCGAAGATACCCGACGTTTCCGACGCCCGCAGTTCCAATGAACCGGCTTTGTACAAATCTTCCGATCTAATACAATGCCCTTAGCGTGCTGCCCCCTTGAGTCCACCACGCGAAGCGCTTTTCCTGAGACGGCGTAATGACTGATAAAGATCGTCCAGATGTATCGCAATCCGCAGAGGGCGCCGACGTACGACTTCCCAAGGTCAGTCGCTTTATAGTCCCTGTGGTAGAAGTGGTTCGTGGAGGCCGGCGCGAACCGTTCCTAGATAGCCTTCCTACGCGGTCGAATGCGCCTGTGCAGTGGGCGGGTATTGCACTAGAGAACTACACGGTTCCGGCGGTATTCATACCCCGGCACGAACATCCGGAGCACTTCTTGCATGTGGTGTTGAGCGGAGCCGTCAAGTACGAGGTGAACACGAGAGGCCAAAATTTTCGGTTTAGTTCACGTCCGGGCACGACCTTTCTTTTGCCGCGGGGCACCGTGGATGAAGTGAATTGGGCAGGGCCGACTCAGCGCATGGCTGTAGCTATCCACCCAAGCCTGCTGACCAGTGCGTTGGACGAGACCGCGCACGAAGCTGATGTCGAGCTAACGGAACATTGGGATTTGATCGACCGACACATTTTAGGGTTGCTGCTGGAAATGACGGCTGATCTTGACGACAGTTCGCCTGCGGGAACAATCTACGGGGAATCGCTGGCCAATGCGTTGGCAGTGTACCTAGTGAAGCGTTACGCCGTGCGGCAAGTCATACCTGTCATCTACAAAGGAGGGTTGCCCAGATTTCGCTTGAAGCGTGTGCTTGATTACATCGCTGCTAGCTTGGACGAGGACATAAGTCTGTCACAACTTGCCGCGATTGCTGGTATGAGTCCGCATTACTTTTCGGAGCTATTCAAACAGAGTACAGGTCGCGCTCCGCATAATTATGTTCTGTTGCAGAAGATCGAACGTGCCAAGCAACAACTTCGCGACCCCAAGCGCAGTATTATCGACGCGGGACTAGATTCAGGATTTCAAAATCCGAGTCATTTCGCCCGTGTCTTTCGCAGGGTTGTAGGCACCACCCCTTCAAGCTTCCGAGCGAATACGTGCCGGGGAAGCATTGCGGTAAATCGCTAATAGTGACTTTCCTTTGAGGGAGCTTGATTTGAACCAACTATCCGACTACGCGGCGCCCCTGCTCACGAGGCAGGTGCGCCAGTTGGTTGGTAGGTACGTCGCCCACCGCACCACTGAGCGGCTGAAGCCGATGGTGGTTGGATCTTTCCTTTACCCGGACAAGAAGAACAACAAAAACTGCCTGTTTAAAGAACCAACGGACCTGTGGGCGCAACTCGACGGAGCCATCCGAAAACGACTGCGCCACCGGGTTGAAAAGCCCAGCCTCGATCTGCAGAACTGCTCCCAAGCTTCGGACGTGGGTTCGATTCCGATCGCTCGCTCCAGTCATCTGGCTTCCCTGTAACAACTTAGCGATTGGTCGCGGCGGCAAAAGGCGGCAATAAGAACTAAACCGAGCCTCTTGGGTGGCACCTTTTGGCTCTAGCAGAACGGAAATCAATCCCGATTGAACGAGCGCAATGGATTTCATGACCGTTGCAACGATACGCACTTCTACGAATGGCCGACAATTCAGCCAAGTCCCAATTCGGTTTCCTGTTGGGTGCCCAGGTTCTTTGCAGTTTTGAGATTGGCGAAGGCTGTGGCGGAGAGGGTGGGATTCAAGCCAAGTGAGGAACCGTGAGGGACCGTGCAAGGTGCGTCTATGACCGTATCCAAATGTACGGCTTTATAGATAGCAGATTTTAGATTGCTGCCAGTGATTGCCAGATAAGGGGTTCTCGGGGCTCAATTGCCCGATTTGCAGTACACATGTACTGAAGAAAAGATGCCGGTTAAAGCCTCGCAATTCGACTGGCGGAGAGCCCCAGATACTCAGCCAGGCTCTCAAGAGGCAAGACTGCAGTTGCCGCAAGCGCGAAACCTTCTTGACACGGTGGCGGTTCACCCGAGTATCATCCCGGCCATGGACAAAGAATACGTTCTCTATTGCAACCGGTCAGCGATTCTCAAAGAGGACCGCTGCAATTCTGGGATTGATGAAGCGCTCAAACGCGCCGAGAATTTTAAGTCCAAGGTCCGTGTCGTGGATGCGGCGCAAATGACTGAAGACGGGAGGTACGCTGTTTACGTGCGGGCCACGACTCCCGCAATGAAGAATCACAATCCGATCCGGCAGGTCTTCGGAAGCCGAAAGCACTCCGCTTCCATGTTTGGTTTGGGTGTGCCTGCGCTCTTA
>Ga0209648_10000489_pt1 | contig 30490 bp, 28 predicted proteins | sample GraSoi2013_115cm_FD_185830 | JGI IMG/M metagenome (GOLD analysis project Ga0209648, IMG submission 185830) | Grasslands soil microbial communities from the Angelo Coastal Reserve, California, USA - Sample 9_17_2013_115cm (SPAdes) (version 2) | ecosystem: Environmental > Terrestrial > Soil >...
CGCTGGAAATCGGCGAAATCATGAAGATTCCCGCCATGGTGATAGGCATGATCTTCATCATGGCCTGCTGCTGTGGGTCCGTCGCCGTCATCGGCGTCATCTTCGAAACCAGATACATGGAGACACCCATCAGCACCGGAAGAATGTAATAGGGATCTTTCGCCGACAGATCCAACACCCACAACCAGGTCGCATGCCGCATCTCGATGGCATAACGCAGCGCCGTGTTCAATCCGAACCACACCGGCATTTGCAGGAACATCTGGAAGCAGCCGCCCACCGGGTTGATGCCTTCGCGGCTGTAGATGGCCATCACTTCCTTGTTCATCTCCGCCTTGCGCGGATCTCGCATCGAGTATTTCTTGTATTTTTCCTGGATCGCTTTGATTTCCGGAGCCACACGCTGCATTTTCAGCGTCGTCTTGTAGCTCGAAATCCTCAGCGGGAACAGCAGCATATTGATGACCAGCGTGAGGACAACGATCGCCCATCCCCAATTGGGGACGTAGTTGTGCAGCCACTTCAGCCCGTGGAAGAGAGGCTCGGCTATAAATTCCAGCCAGCCGAAATTGATCAACCCGTGCAGCGGCGGATTCATCTTCTTCAGGTCATCGTAGTCTTTCGGACCCACAAATACGCGCAACGCCAGCGGCTGCGTCGATGTCGCGGTGGCAACTTGGGGCACCGGCTCCGACGTCTCTTGACCATTCGCTTGCAGGGTCCGCCACGATTTCCAATACCGCGTTTGAAGCGTGCCCGGTGCCGCGCCGCTCGCGGGGAGAAACGCCGCTGTGAAATAGCGGTCCTCAATCCCAACGAATTCTTTTCCACCCTGCCAGACGCCCGGGCCCCATTTGTCCAGACCGTCCAGCTTCTTGTGAAGGTAGGTCGAGACTTTGCCGCCTTCGCTGTAGTATGTCTGGACCGTTTCCACCGGCGCCGGATTCGTCACCGTCAAATCGCCGAAGCCGCCGAGCCAGCCAAGCCCCGCGGCGATGGGCTTGCCGTTCAACTTGACGGAGGTTTCTACGCGGACTACGTAGGTGTGATCAAAACTGAAATGTTTGGTAACTTCCAGGCGGCCATCGCTCCACGTGAATTCAACATCGGCCGGAGCATGCAGCGCGGTCGCGGGGGAAGAAAGCTGATAAAGTCCGCTGTTCGCCGTATTCTGCAACTGCTCATCATCGAGAACCACGGAAAAAGGCCAGCCGCCGGTCTGTTGCGATGCATCGGGATGCACGACGTCGAGAACGCGCTGCGGCTTCGCGTCATCCTTGTAATTCTTCAGCTGCCAGCTTTTCACCACGGCGCCGCGGTTCGAAATTTCCACGCGGTAGAGACTATTTTCGACGACGATCGCGCGCTCTTGCGAATCGCTTTTTACCGCGACGCTTGCCGCCGTCGCCGGTGCCATCGCCGCCGGCGTCACCGGGGCTTGCGATGGATTCGCCGCTGGTGACGTCGCCGCACCCGGCGTGGCCGGAGCAGTCACCGCCGGACGATTGGATTGCGGCGGCTGGACGGGCGGCTTCGGGCCAAAGAACTTCGCCCAGAGGATGATCACCCCAAACGACAGCAGTGAAGCCACGAGAATCCGCAGCTCCGGCGTGAACTTGTCCTTTTGTCCCGGCGCGCTCATGAGTGCGCCTCAGTCTTCAGAACTTTCGCTACCGCTGAACTTGTAGGCATCTCTTCCCATTTCTCCGGAACCGGGTCGTAACCAAATTTGCGCGAGAGCGGATGGCAGCTCAGCAGCCGCTTCAGTCCAAGCCAAACGCCGCGCGCCACGCCAAAGTGTTCAATCGCCTCGTAGGCATAGCGCGAACACGTCGGTTCGAACCGGCAACTTCCCGCGAATAAGATCGACAAATACGCTTTGTAGAACCGCAGCGCGAACAACGCCGCGCGAACAGGAATGGATCGGTCCTCTATTTGCGCAGGGGCGATGTGTGTGTGGCCGATTTGTGTAGGGGCGGACTTCATTCCGCCCTCATCGCCGGCGTGCATTGTCGCAACAGAAGGCGCACTAAGCTGCGCCCCTAAGCGCTCTTTAGCAGACGCAACAAATCCGCCGTCAGCGCCGCAAACTCCGCGCGCGCCACCGAACTCTTCGGGTGTATGACGATGTCCCATCCTGCGGGTATCTCCAGCCGGTGGCAGCGCACGACCTCGCGCAGGCGCCGCCGGATACGATTGCGCAATACCGCGCCGCCCAGGGCCTTCTTGATGCTGAAGCCAAAACGGCTTTGCGGCAGTTCGTTGGCGCGAAAGAAAACTGTGAAGTGGGAACTCGAACGGCGCTTTCCGGCGCGGTAGACAGCATCAAACTCTCCGCGCCGCACCAGCCGCGCTTCGCGCGGAAACGCTTTCCCTTGCACACTCGAACCGGCCGCGGGCAACGGGCTCCCCGAATTATTCGGGAGTGAGCCGATGGCGTCCCTTCTTGCGGCGCGCCGCCAGCACCTTGCGGCCACCCTTCGTCTTCATGCGAACGCGGAAGCCGTGCGTCTTGGCGCGTCGGCGTTTGCGCGGTTGAAATGTGCGCTTTGGCAAAACAATCCCCCTTTGTAGTACGCGATCGCGGGGCAGTCTCTTTCACCCGCAATGGCAGAACAGCCCACTAGCCTCTTCAGCGGCTGATTTCGAATTTACTAGTGTATTCGACCCTTGCGCACAGGGTCAAGAATCGATGATGGATTCCAATCGCTTGTCGGGCTCACTGAGCCATTCTTCATGCAAGCTTTTTCTCGTGACGGTATTCATCATAGGCGCCGAGAAACCGCTCCACATCCTTCCGCAACAAGTAGTACGGCGTCGAGAGCCGAATCTTCGAAGGTCCGCCGCCGCGAATGCGAATCTTCTTCGTCTTCCACAGCCAGTTCTCAAGTTCGTAGATCTGAATCGGCGCCACGTTGACCGACGCAATCGCGCAACGCAGCGGCGGATCGGGCGACGTCCAGGACTCCGCTCCGCGCTGCACCATCTCTTTCAAAATGTAGTCCGCCGTTTGTCGGTGGCGCCGTTCGATCCGCTCCATCCCGATCTGATTTGCCAGTTGCACCGCCGCGCGCATTCCCCAGAGCGCGGGGACGTTGGAGCTGCCAATGCGCTGGAAGCGCTCCGCGCGCAGCTTCGGTTCATCCCAGCCGGCTGTGACGATCGTGTTCCACAGTCGATCAATCACGTCGTCTCGTACATACAGAAACCCGCTGCCCTTCGGTGCTTGCAGCCATTTATGCGGGCTCGATGTGTACATGTCGCAGCCTAGTTCGTGCAGATTCAGCCGCATCATTCCCACAACGTGCGCGCCGTCCACCGCCGAGAGAATTCCCTTCGAACGCGCCAACGCGCACAGTTCCTTGGCCGGCAGAACCACGCCTGTAGCCGTGGTGATGTGGCTGAAGAACAGCACTCGCGTCCGCGGCGTGATCGCATCATTGAAAAGACTCAGCACCTCCGTCGCATTTGGCACCGGCTTCGGCAGCGTGATTTTTTTCACCACAATCCCATATCGCTTCGCGCGCAGATTCCAGGGGTGCTCGCCTCCCGGGTGCTCCTGGTCGGTCATCAGCACTTCGTCGCCCGGCTTCATATCCAGGCCGTTGGCGATGTAACTGTTCGCTTCTGTCGCGTTGCGCACCAGCGCGAGCTCATCGCGCGTGCAGCCGACGAACTCCGCCAGCGGGTCACGAAACTCGTTCCACGCGCCGTAACCCCAGATGGGATAATCTTCCGGATCGCTCTGCGCCAACTTTTCCGTATCGTTGTAGCCGTCGAAAACCGCGCGCAGCACCGGCATGGGACACGATCCCACCGTGCCGTTGTTGAGATAAACTTCATCCGCCGGAATCAGGAACTGCTTGCGCAGCTCCGTCCAGTAAGCTTCTTCGTTCGAACTATAAAGCGCGCTGTCCGGCAGCTTCGGCGGTTCCTGTTCGAGAAGCCAGTCCCGCTTCAGCGGCAAGCCGAGCGCACCCGCGGCGCCGGCAACACCTGCGAACGAAGACAAAAATCCACGGCGATCGATCACGATTCCCTCCACACAGCGAGTTCCGCGGATTTTACGCGGTAAGTCCGCCCACCACAACCGGCATTCCGCGTGCCGAGACATGCGCCCGAGTTGCTTCGCAATACTTGTGCCTGTCTTCGCTGTCACGCGTTCGACACTCGAGTGTCGAACGCAAGTCATTGCCCATCTCAAATCATGAGTCGGCCTGCTGCACCGGCCTGTAAATTCTTCTAGCTGTTCGACTTCGTCCGCTCGCGCAAGGTCACACCTTTGGTTCACCAATTGCACCTCCAACCAACCAGGAGGAACAAAGTAGATCATGGCAAATAATGAAGGCGTAGTATTTCTTGGCCCTGGAAAAGTACAGGTGCAATCCATTGATTACCCCAAGTTTCAGAACCCCTCGGGAAAACCGATTGAGCACGGCGTCATCCTGAAAATCGTGTCCTCAAATATCTGCGGTTCCGATCAACACATGGTTCGTGGCCGCACCACCGCTCCCGTCGGCATGGTGCTCGGTCACGAGATCACCGGTGAAGTCGTCGAGCTCGGTAAGGACGTCGAATATCTCAAGGTCGGTGACATTGTTTCTGTTCCCTTCAACGTCGCTTGTGGACGCTGCCGCACCTGCCGCGAGGGAGAAACGGGAGTTTGCCTGAATGTGAACGGCGAGCGGGCCGGGGGAGCTTACGGTTACGTGGATATGGGTGGTTGGATCGGAGGGCAGGCCAAGTTTGTGATGGTGCCCTATGCCGACTTCAACCTGCTGAAATTCCCGGACAAAGAACAGGCCCTCGCCAAGATTCTCGACTTGACGATGCTCTCCGACATTTTGCCGACAGGATTTCATGGAGCTGTAACTGCCGGAGTCGGTGTGGGGTCAACCGTCTACGTGGCCGGCGCAGGTCCGGTGGGATTAGCGGCGGCTGCTTCGGCTCAGATCCTCGGAGCCGCGGTGGTCATGATCGGAGACATGAACAAAGAGCGTCTGGAACATGCCAAGCGCGTCGGTTTTGAGCCCATCGATTTGGCAAGTCACGATCGTTTGGAAGAACTGATAGCCGACGTTGTTGGCGTGCCTGAAGTGGATTCGGCTATTGACTGCGTGGGGTTCGAAGCGCGCGCTTATGGCGCGGCCCATGGCAAAGAAGCGCCTGCGATCGTGTTGAATTCGTTGATGTCCATCACGCGTCCCGCTGGGGCGATCGGAATTCCGGGGCTCTACGTCACCGAGGATCCGGGATCGCAGGACGAAGCATCGCAATTCGGGAATCTGCGCTTGCGCCTGGGACTCGGCTGGGCAAAATCACACCGTTTTGCCACCGGCCAAACTCCGGTCCTGCGCTATAACCGTCAGTTGATGCAGGCCATCCTGCATGACCGCTTGCCCGTCGCTAAGATCGTGAATGCCACGGTGATCAGCTTGAAAGACGCGCCAAAGGGCTATCAAGAATTTGACTCTGGAGTCGCCAAGAAATTTGTTCTTGATCCCAATGGGATGATTGCAAAAGCAGCCTGATTTGCCGTACAAACCGCGCCGAAGCGGACGTCCCGAAAACGCCCGAAAACGCTGGTTCTGCGCCCTGGCCGCAAGTTGGTTCGATGAACCGGCCGGGGCGCACCTTGTCTTGGGCCAGCACTTTGAAAGGTGGAGGATGATGGTAACTCTCGCAGATGCCCGCCGCGTGATTGCGGCCGCCGAAAAAAAAGCCCTGGCCATCGGCCAGCCCATGAACATCGCCGTCGTTGATTCAGGAGCAAACCTGGTGGCTCACGTTCGCATGGATCGCGCCTGGCTCGGCAGCATTGATATTTCCATCAAGAAAGCATTTACCTCGCGCGCATTCGACATTTCGACGAAAGACCTCGGCGGACATTCTCAACCAGGCGCCCAGTTCTTTGGTATCCACGCCTCGAACGAGGGGCGAATCATGATTTTCGCTGGGGGCATACCGCTGCACCAGAACGGTGAGATCGTCGGTGCGATCGGTGTAAGCGGCGGATCGGGGCAGCAGGATCACGCGGTTGCCGAGGCCGGGGCGGAGGCCTTTTAGTGCCGTTGCCGTTCTTTCATTTTCCTCGGGCGGAACGCTCCAACACGACCACACTCTCTCTCAGTTTTGCCGTCGATCGTTGTTCCTCTGGAAGCCTACTCCAGTGATGGCCCGAGTGACGAATCTGTCGGATGACGCCTATTTCCCGAAGAAGCCACCCGCTCTGAGTTCCGATATTCGCGAGAATCAGGTCAACTGGAATTTCAATCCCACCATATGCCGATGTGGACACAACGAGCCAAACCTGCGCATCGCTCGTTGCACGACGGTAGAGCTGTTGGAGAATTTTCTTCATATCTTCGAAGTATGCCTGGACCATTGTAGGAATCCTTTTATCCCATAGGTCATCTGCGACTCGTCTGAGCTCACTGATCGTATCTCTATACAGTTCTCCGAAATTTGACTCTGTTGGTGCGTTCCAATGCGCTTGAACATGCGAACGAACAGTCCTGAGCCGAATCCGTCTTAGCTGTTGGGTGTTGCTTACCATTTCCATAAGGAAAAGCTCGGGACGATACACGTCGGAATAGTCGAATGAATTCAAATATGGCGGCGAAGTGATACACAAACGAAATTTTCTTCGGAGCGTACCCAATGCTTTCCTCGAGTCCTCGTTGAGCACATCCACGTCGGCTTCGATAGGCGCCGCACTGAGATCCGATTCAATCATTTCGAGATGAGATTTAAATGATTTGACAAAGTCTTCTGCTCCGTAATCCAATTCCACCCAATCCTTCTTGTACCGCAGACATTTTCCATCAGCCTTCGCGTTACAGTTGTCCATTGCCGCTTTCACAAGTGCCAGACGCAGAAACCGCCGAACCCGAGGTCCTGCATTACAAACTGCAGCCGAGCCCGCTGCAAATACCCTAAGGATATTGGTGTTGAATAGCCATTTGTCGGCTCCCCGTCTGGTCGAAAATGTTGAGTAGCCTTCCAAAGGTGAGCGGAATTTCTTGTAGGTCTCCACCGCACGCAACACGAGCTCCGCCCCTGAGCGCAGACGCTCGGCTCTGCAATTGCGGATTTTAGTTTTCGACACAAAAGACAGGAACGGATTGACCTCGACCCCGATTGCGCGTATCCCCCTTCCTGCAGCAGTCACAGGCACGGTGCCACAACCAGTGAAGGGATCTAGCACGAGATCTTTTTTCGTTAAATTCAGGCCATCCATCGCGGCGTTGACCAACTTGGGAGAAAAACCTTCTTTAATGAGGTACCACCGGTGTCTCGGGAGCCCGCTACTTAATTGCGTGGTTGAGTAGTCAGCCCCTTGATAACCGAAGTTTTCATTCAGCTGCATCACGGTTGACAGATGGGCTCCATGAACATCCGTATCGGCGCCTCAAAATCGGGCCTTATTTGGTGGTACTCGGGGGAATAAAGAATCTCTTTATTTTCGTACTTGAACCCATTCTCGCTATTTATCTTCTTTGTCGACGGTTTAACTTTGGCCCGACGACCGTCAAGTACAATCAGATAGCCGCGTGTTTGGTGCTTCGGGGCCTGGATTGCGTTCCCATTGAGGTAGTCTGCGAGTTGTTTTGCACCCGTCCGAGCGCGCCCCTCGCTATACCGAGTAAGTTTGGTTGCGGATGTCTTCGCAGCTCCCAGCCACTTAATCTCAATAAAAGCGAGTCGATTCGACATGAACCAAGTAATTTTGATATCGGCGGGGTGGCTCTCGTCAACAATCTGCTCAGGTCTGACTTCAACGTCACCTCGAAGACAGATTTTTAAGAACTGCGTGAGCGAGTCGCGCATCGTTGATTCCGGAGCATTTTTGAAGAAAATCCGACTCGGGTTTTTCCAGCAGGTGGCCAGAATCTTGCACGAACTTTTTCGCGCCTGCTTTGACCTGTACTCTTCGAGTGCTGTCTTCAGGCTGTCGAAGGTCGGAACGGCGAAAACACTTGGATAGCCTTGAGCAGGATTTGTGACTACGCGGACTTCGTTCTTTGCGTAGAATCTCTCAATGCGATTCTCAAAAGTATAGACGACGCTCTCTTGAGCCAAGAGAATGGGATCAATTTGTACAGTCTGCGAGAGCAATAAACGTCCATTTGTCCGCAATTGAATCACAATTGGATCTGTAGACAGGGCTGGTAGGTGCTGCGCGGAGATGCACTCGACAGAGTCTCCCAGCGCTGCTACGGTTGTGTCATCTACGTGCCTGAACACCAGAATACGCGTGCTTCGTGTCTCAGGGGCAACATACTTATAAAGAGATTGGAGGAAATCTAATAGCTCACGTAGCGCATGTGTACCCTTCTGGCCGTGTTTATCCTCGACCATCGGAAAGTACAGTTCATCGGCAATCTGCGCCATCCGTCCTATATCTATCATTTAAACAGATGCCCGCGAGACGAGTTCATGATCGCGTTTACGCGACAGCTCCAGGAGATATGTCAGCCACACCGTTGAGGGAACTAATAAGTCTGATGTCTGCCCCAGCACACTAAACAATGCGTCAAAGTGCTCGTGAAGCTGCTCTAGGGAGGCCATTGCTAGAAGCGGCCGTATGCCACCGACATTAAGAACGGGCCGTAAACCTGGTCCCATAGACATCGCATTACGAACCATCCCAACAGGGAAGGACAGAAGGCTCGCACATGCGGCACCCAGATATAACTTGCGGGGCACAAACATTTTCAAGCTGTTAAAGACCTCTACTTGCTGCTTGCCAAGTCCAGTCACGGCAACACTACTGCCTTCGCTCGTCACGGAACCTGCTCGTTCCAACTCCGTGTACGCCTCCTGCAACTCCGGGCTGAACGGCGACCCGGATTCCAAACCGGCAAAGCTATAACCCCACTCTGCTACCGGCTGACCCTTGAAAAGTGAAAGAAGACATCCCAAATAGGCAAACATGTGAATTTCACCGACTGTGGCCCTACCCAGTTTGGACGAGAGTTCCTCTGCAATGAAAAGGAAGTCAAAAGACGCATATGCGCTAGGCATGTGTTGCTCTTGGATTCCTTCTCGTGCCTTTTCCTAATGCCACGTTTATTTGCCTGTAGGCCTTATTGAACAAGCCCTCCTCCTCGCGTTGAACCTCCGACAACTCCGTCCAAGACGTCATTCTGCAGAGTCGCATATGAGACTTTCCGCAGAGAGATGCCAACTCAAGAAGCAGCTGTGAAGTATTGATGTTTGCCGTGAAGATCAAATTGAATCCACCTAGAACGAACTGTGCGAACATATCGCCCGCGCGCTTCTCATACGCGATGTCCAGGGCTCCCTCAGGGGTGTCGATTAATAAGCACGCCTTCTTGTCCGCAGGAGATGTGAACTTCAGGAGAGCCATTCTGAGCGCGATATCGACAAAAAACCGCTGACTTTCAGAAAGTTGAAAAATCATTCGTCGCGGCGTGTCTCGGACAGACAGCGTGAGCGCTATACCTCCCGACCTCGCTTCTAACTGAATGTTGAGGTCGATTCCCAGAAAGCTGTGGGCTAGGTCTTTAAAAATGGGTACAAATAGTTCCTCCGCCTCGGAATACTGCGCAATGAGCTTGCGCTGAAGCCGTCTGAGCTCTTTGCGTTTCTTTTCCCTTTTATCGTATTGCCTTTGCTTTTTCAGCAAAATGCTCTGCATCTGCTCTCGATAACCGGTGACTGTTCTCTGGACAGCGGATTCGCCCTTTGCAGGTTCAGCCGACAATAGGGACGCGTGCTCCCGCTCAAACTTATCAACTGTGGAAATGGAATCATTGGATCTCCTGACAGCAGACGAAGCCTCTGCCACCAGCCGGTTTCTTCTGGTGGTCACTTCACCTAAATCCTCTTTTGCCTTCGCCAACTTAGAATCAAGCTCCTTCAGGAGGTGCGGCGTACGACCATGCGCCAGGACGGGCGAATTACAGAGCGGGCATGAGCCTGAATCGATCCTGGCCTTAATTGCAATTACGACTTGCTGACCTTGAGTGGCACAGAGGCCACATCTCTGATCATCTAGAGTCGACTTAACAAGCGGATGTGCGGCAGGGTTGGCATTGCGTTTTACATAATCGCCAAATACTCGCTCATATTCCGTGCTCAGTGTTGCTACTTCCGCAGTCATCTTGGCGAAGAGAACTTCGGCGTCCTGCCGCTGCTCCTCGGCTTTCCTCGCCAACTTCTCCGCACCATCGCGTTCAGCTGTCAGCTTCTTATATTGGGCGACGACTTCTTCAACTTCCTCCCCCGCATCTTCTGAATCAACTATCGACTCGAGCTGTTGCACTTTCTTCCGTAATTGCGTTGCTTGCCACTGGAAATTTCGGACAAGCGAGTCAGCACCCTCTGCTTCGCGTCGAAGAGAATCGGCCTTATCAGCGTCTCGAGGATCGAGTCCGAAACAAAGATGCATTGCTTGCTCCAAGACCCGGTCATCCCAGAACAAAAGGTGTCTTCGTTCGTCAAAGGTAAAGACAAATTGTTGGAGGAAAACAAATTGCTCAAAGGAATCGAGACCGATTTCTGTGGGCAACACGTGGACCAATTGTTCGTGACGCTCAGAGGGGGTGGATCGACGAGCGTCTAATTCGACCCCGTGCGCGCCCAGCGCCTCCACGCTCAATGCCCGAAGACGTTCTCGCTCGAAGACACCGCGCGTTAGATGAAAGACCTTGGCCCCAACCTCGAAATCCAATGATACTTGCGCCCGCTCACGGTCTCCTTCATTCACTCGGCCATCAAAAAACTCGTCTGCAAACCCAAGGCTGTAGCTGTAATACTCGGCTACTGATTCGAACTTCCGGTTCGGATCGGCCACGATTCCTGTTAAACCAAAATTGATGGCGGCTAAGAAGGTAGATTTCCCGAGACCGTTTGCGCCGGCCAGGCAAAACGCACCCTTTGTGAACAATACTTCGATCGTTTTCTTAGAAGAATAGAGCGAGAAGTGGTCTAAGCGGACTTTCAGTAAACGTGGCATCCGAAGCTGTCTGGCAGATGATGGTGCCGGCATAGGGAAGTCCAAGCGCACTAAAATAAGATACTTGTCGCCCTAACACAATCAAATTCGCCGGGTGACCCGGGCACCGAACGTGCACCTGGGGATCTCTTGAATTTCCGCCCATCGACTCGCGCCCGCAAGTCTACACGCCGCCCACACTTCCGAGCCCTAAGTAGCCGCATCTTCTTCCACTTGCCGCTCCATTCGAATGCTAACAAGAAAGTAATTGACACGCCGTTTACTTCCGTGCTATATTTATTTGTGTTTGAAGCATCCGGCAAAGGATGCTTCTCCTGAGCGAACATCGGGAGCTGCGCAGCTTGCATCCCGGACGTTTCTGCGGGACGAAGGAGTCTTCTCTGCCGCTTATACGCCTCAGTTCCTGCCTCTCTCCGCTGCGTCCCTTCCCCGCACCCTCTAACTCCCATGGAATCATATCGTTTGCAGACCCCCACCCCTTAAACCCTGTCGTATCATATCGTTACAAAAACATAGGGGGGCAGGGCGCTCCTCCGGGCCTTCAACGTTCTAACGTTCAACCCTGCAACGTTTCAACCTGCTTGGGTCATCCTTACCTCTTTACATCCTTACTTCATTGCATCCTTACTTCATTATCTCATTACCTCCTCTTCTCTCCGTCACGTGACGAAAAACACGTCACAGCAACCCCTTCAAAATCAACAGTTACAAACTGTGACGCCCGTAAGTCCTTTGGAATCCGCTTTTACCAAAACTGCCGGGTGTCTACACCAACAACTCTCCCATTCTGGAACTCACCCCCTCGGCACACCAACCTCATCCGCACCTTTTCTTTTCATGCACTTACGTGGAACCCATTTTGCAACCCCTTTGTTTTGATATTCATCCATGTAATGGGGGTATACCCCCCTTCTGGCTCTCCTCTCGGTACCGCGATCCCTTCGTCCCTATCTCCCAGTCCCTATCCCCTTTCTTTTCACACCCTTCCACACTCTTTTGCGCTTTTTTGCACTCACGCAAAACTCAACTCTCTTGTTTTCAATCGTTTCCGCACTCTTTGCACAAAACACCCGGGGGTGGGGTACACCGCAGGTTCCCGGCGCCGAATGTCGAGAGCAATTCATCTTTTCCACCAGTCACCAATCACGAGTCACCAGTCACGTTTTTATCCGAACCGTTACCTGTCCGGAAGGAGTGCATCGAACGTACTATTGGAACCGGCGGGCCTTCCCGCCAAACTTTTCTCAGGCCCGAGTTCCGTTGTTTCCGATTGCGTAGGAGGGTGCGATGGGTAAGTTCTCTCGGAGTTGGCAGCTCGTCAAGCAGAGCTTCGCGATTCTTCGTTCCGACAAACAATTGATGTTATTCCCGGTTCTCTCGACTGTTTCGTGTTTCATCGTCACGGCCATGATTGCCACGGGCGGCGCGTTCCTGCTGCTGCCGGCAAGGGCCGCGGCCTTAGCGGCTGGCGAACAGTTTCATCCGAACCAATCGCCCATGTTCCTGCTCGGCATGTTCACTTTGTACGTTGCGAATTATTTCGTGATCGTGTTCTTCAACGTCGCCCTCGTCGGCGTCGCCAATAGCCGCTTGATGGGCGGCAAGTGGACGTTCCGCGACGGCATCGATCTGGCCTGGGAACGCAAAGGCACGATACTTCAGTGGGCCCTCGTCGCCGCCACCGTCGGCGTCATCCTGCGCACTGTGGAAGAGCGCATGGGCTTGATCGGCCGCATTATCATGAGGATCATCGGCATCGCCTGGACGCTGGCCTGCTACTTCGTGGTCCCCGTGCTGGCGTTTGAAGGTCTTACACCCATCGAAGCAGTGAAGCGATCCTCCAAGCTCTTCCGCGACACTTGGGGAGAAAAAGTCATCGGCGGCTTCAGCCTGAGCATGGTTTCGCTGGTTCTCATGCTGCCCGGCATCGGTTTGTGGTTCGCAGCCATATTTCTGGGCGGCGTCTCGGGCCTGCTCGTGGGCTCGGTGTTGATGATTCTTTACTTCCTGCTGCTCTCGGTTTTCATGTCCGCGGTGGGAGGCATCTTCAACGCGGCGCTCTATCGCTATGCCTGCTTCAAGCAGGTGCCCCCGGCTTTTGATCATGACTTGGTCGCTTCAGCCTGGGCGCCGAAGAGCTAACCGTTACCGTGGTGGGCGCCCCGCCCCGCTGGGGGCGCCCACCTCGAATTTCTCAGCAAGCCCTGCTGTAACGCGGGCCGCATTCGGCACGTCTTAAGATTCAACCGGGTGTTGGCCTTCTTTTTTTGCCTGGTTTTCGACGGGAGTTGATGGACGCGACAACGCAGGCAGCCGTGCGCGTTTAGAAATGAAATTTCAAGCTGCCGCCCACCGTGCGGGATGGTGCGTACTGGATGGGAATTTCTTCGCTCTCTTTCGCGATTTTGTAGATGCTGTTGCTGACGTTGGTGATGTTGAATTCTAGATCCAGATAGCGCGGCTCGGTCTTCCACAGCGTCAGTCCCGTCGCCAGGTCCGCCGTAAAATGTTGCGGGAGGCGCGGCCCGTGTTCGACGATCGTCCCGCTGCCGTAGCGCATCGCGCTTCCCGCCCAAAATCCCCGCCACCGGTTGTGATAAAAAATCTGCGCTGTTCCCGTGTGCGTCTGGTCAAAGGCGGGAATGATTCGCTCGCCTGCAACCAGCAATACGTCGCCGGCGAATCCTCCGGTAATCGGGCCGTAAAAATAAGTTTTCGCCAGCGCATACTGGAATCGCGCTGAAATTCCCAGGCGCTCGAGTTGACGCATGTTCGCGACGAACTCGATGCCCTTCGAACGAGCGGCATCGAAATTGATGGGCACAAAAATCCGCGAGATCGAAATCTCGTGGTTTTCGAAACTGTTCCGGCCGGTGTGCAGGTAAGCGTTGAGCTCCAGGCTTACGCGCGGCGCGACCTCCTGCGCCCAACCCACCTCGTAGTAGTGCTGCGTGTACGGACGCATGTCGCCGACACGCTGGGCTGGAATGACGGCGTTGTGCCCGATAAAGCTGGCGAGCAGCGAGTACTCGATGGGCGGCGGTGAAAACAACCGATTGTATGCCGCGTGGATGACCGACTTCGTTTTGTTGACGTGGTAAGCGACGCCGACGCGCGGGCTGGCTTGCTGGTCCGCGTCCACGAGGTCGAAGTGGTCGTAGCGAACGCCCAAGTCGACGGTCAAGTTTCGAACGGGCGAAAAGTGGTCCTGCACATAAAAGCTGGCCTGTCCGCCCTTGCCCCAACCTTGGAATGGAGGGAAGACATCCTTATCCCCGCGGCTGTCGAAGAAAAAGCTTTCCTCTTCGCGCAGCCGGACGACGTCGATCCCCGTCTTGAAGAAATGTCCGCGCCAAGAATGTGAGAGATCGCTCTTGATGCCGAGCGTAAACGACGAGCGCGACCCTGACGAAAGTGGCGTGACCAGGTCGCTGGTTGGAAGAACCTGGTCGGAACTAGTGCGTTCGTAAACTGAAGTATGCAGCAGCGTTCGCGGAGAAAACGTGTGGAGCCATCCGAGAATCGCCGTGTACTGGCGAAGATGCCGCTGCGCGTCGCGGCCGACCGCCTGGTCATCGGTTATATTGGGCTGCTGAAAATTCGTGCCGGAGCCCATCAGCAGGAGCTTAATCGAGTCATTGTTTCCGGCGCGCCAGTCGAATTGCGCGGTGGCGCGAGAGCCTTTACCAAAATCAAAGAGCTCCTTCGGCTCGGGCGGATCCAGGTAGCGGCCGGACGTGAACCCGTCCACGAAGAAGTAGTAGCCCAATCTTCCCGTCTGCCCGCCGTAGTCTGCGTTGAGATCATAATTATCTACAGTAGCGCCGCGGAAATTCACGTCGCCGTGTCCGGCGAGCTCGGCGCCGGATCGCGTCGTGATGTCAAGCACGCCGCCGAAACGGTTGCCGTATTCGGGCGTGAAGCCGCCGGTCATCAGGTCCACGGTTTCGAAAATTTGCGGACTGACGCCGGGAGAAAATTGCGGCTGTACGTTATCCAGGAAGGAGACTCCATTGACGAACTCGTGCAGAGAAAACTCCGTTCCGCGGACGGCCAAAAAATTGTCGTGGCTGTCGCTGGCGCCGGGCATCAGGTTGTTGACCAGCTCGTTGGTGCTCTCCAGCATCGGTTCAGGCAGCCGCTCGAGGTCCTGGCGCGTGAAGGTGTAAGAACTCCCGGTTTTCTCAGGATCGACGGTCAGGTAGTTGGATTGAACCTCGACACTTTGCCGCACGGGTTGTTTTTCTTGCAGATCCACGTTGAGAGAAATTGGCTGGCGCGGACGCAGCACAAATTCGTAGGTAGCCTTGAAGTAGCCCGCAGCCTCCACTCCCAATGTGTACGCCCCGCCCTCCAGGCCTGGGAAACGAAACTTTCCATCGCTGTCCGAGACGGTGGTTTGAGCAATTCCGCCATCCTGATGTTGCAGAGAGACGGACGCTTTGGCTACGACGCGGCCCGCAGCGTTGTGTACTGTGCCTTCGATAGCCGTTTGGCCGTAGGCCGTTCCGGAGATGAGGACGAAGAGACAAACGACACGCAAGCACCAAGAAAACATCAGAGAGTGCCTCCCTACGATGGACTCGGTCCCGTGCCGGCAGGACGGGCGCGAAAAGCGGTAGTCTACCACAGGCTTGCGCGTCCTCACCCTGGGCATGCGCGCCCCTCGTTCGAACGCCTCGGCGCCGCAACCTGATATGCTTCATTTCCACTGTGATGAACCCCGATCGTTACCATGACTGACAATCGCGCTACCGAAGCCGCTTGGACCTATCACGACGCCACCAAACATTCCTACACCAGTATCCGCACGAACCCTCATTTCATGGACTGGTCCAATCAGCCTCTGCCCTTCAAGATTTATCCCGCGCTGGAGCCCATGCGCCTGCCCGGCGAGGTGCGCCAAACCGGCGTCGCCGCCCTCTCCGCCATCGCCGAGAGCGTCCCCGCCCAAACCAACGCCGCTCCCGATCTGGAAGCCGTGGCCCAGCTCCTCTATCTATCTGCAGGCATCACCCGCAGGAGGAGCTATTCCGGCGGCGAAATCTACTTTCGCGCCGCCGCTTGCACCGGCGCGCTCTACGAAGTCGAGCTTTATCTCGTTTGCGGCGGCCTCGCCAACCTCGATGCCGGCGTCTACCACTTCGCCCCCGCGGAGTTCGGCCTGCGCCAGCTGCGCGCCGGAGATTATCGCCGCGTACTCCTCGAAGCTAGCGGCGGCGAACCCGCCATCGCCCACGCCCCGCTCACCATCGTTTGCACTTGCACCTACTGGCGCAACGCCTGGAAATATCAAGCCCGCACCTACCGTCATTTCGGCTGGGACAACGGCACTCTGCTCGCCAACCTGCTCGCCGTCGCCACCGCCCTGGGTCTGCCTGCCCGAGTGGTCTGCGGCTTCGTGGACACCAGCGTCAACCGCCTGCTCGACGTCGATCCCCAGCGTGAAGTGGCGTTCTCTCTCGTGGCCCTCGGCCACGTCGCGGCTCCCCCGCCGCCATCCCCTGCGGAAACTTCTCCGCTTCGCCTCGAAACCGTCCCGCTCTCTAAGCGCGAAGTCGACTATCCCCTCATGCGAGAAATGCACGCCGCCTCTTCGCTCGATTCCGCGGAAGAAGTGGAAGCGTGGCGCGGCCACCCGCCGAAGTCGGATTTTCCGCCGCCCAGCGGATCAATCATTCAGCTCCAACCTTTGTCCGATGCCGACATGCCGCGCGATCCCATCGAACAAGTCATCCAGCGCCGCGGTTCCACCCGCAAATTCGCGCGCAGCACGATCACCCTGCCGCAGCTTTCCACCATGCTCGACCGCGCTACCCGCGGCGTGCCCGCCGATTTCCTCAATCCTCCCGGAACTCAGCTCAATGATCTCTACTTGATCGTTCACGCCGTCGAAGGGCTCCCGCCCGGAGCCTACGTCTTCCACCGCAGCCGTGGTGTGCTCGAATGTCTGAGGCAGGGAAATTTCCGCGCCGAAGCCGGTTACCTCGGATTGGAGCAGGAGCTGCCCGCCGACGCCGCCGTGGACATCTTTTTCCTCGCGGACCTGCGCCCCATCCTGCAGCGCTTCGGCAATCGCGGCTATCGCGCCGTCCAACTCGAAGCCGGCATCCTCGGCGGAAAGCTGTATCTCGCGGCCTACGCGCGGCGCCTCGGCGCCACCGGCCTCACCTTTTTCGACGACGACGTGACCCGCTTCTTCTCTCCCCACGCCGAAGGCAAAAGCGCCATTTTCCTCGTAGCCCTCGGCCACAGCGCCAAACACAAACCCTACATATAGAAATGGATGGGCGCGTGGAGCCCGGTACCTCTTTCCTGTTGATACGTATGACCTCGTTTACCGAAACGATTTGCACGGGACTATATAAGAGATCCTTGATCGACTTTTCACGCTTATGTCAGTATGAAAATGGTATATCACTGTGATAACATAAGATCATCTATTCCCATCCCCAGGCGGCGATGGGCTTGTAGGCTAGCTAGAGCAAGTGTCTGGCAGAGTTTCAAGTCAGTTCAATTGGAATTGGGAAACTCTTGGGAAAAGGTAAGAAGCAGCCGAACACAGCGCCCAGACGGCAGGGTTGGATGGCCGTGGCGACCGTATTTGAAGCAATTCTCGACCGCTTTGGCTGGCCCGGCGCTCTTTTGGTATTCATTGCCTACTTCGTGGAAAAATATGCGACACTCGAACAGAAGAGAGACCTTATTGACCTGTACCTGCTCGGGCGAAATGCCAGTTCGCTCTATACCCATCTGGTCTTGGGAGGCATCTTTGTATCCACGCTGCTGGCCCAACGCCACTACTTTCGCAAGAAGCTGAGAATAAAGGACGAAGAATTGACGCGTTTGGGGCTCTGGAAGACTGAACATCAGGAGAAACAGATCGGTGCTTCCCTGCATCATAGCGAAAAGAAGTGAGGTCGAAGGATGGTAATTGCCGTTGCGTTCGTTTTGTTGCTTTTTTTGGAGTCGGCTCGTCGCCAGCACAGAGAGACGCTTGCTCTGCAGTATCAGTACGCCCTTTTCGCCATTAGGGACGACCTTAGAGAACAAGCGATGAGGGACCCTAAGGTTGCAACGAATTGGGTCTTTCAATATCTGGATAGCACGATTGCGAAGTCTATCTCTCTCTTGCCCGCGTTAAGCATCTGGCAGATTCTTGGCCTGTTTATGACGCATCGAAATGATGACAGCGTTGAAAAGTTGCGTGCGAAGCTGGAGTTTGAGTACAAGAAACCTCAAAATCAGCAGTTCAAAATAGTCGAAGAGAAGCTAATGGAGACGATAGGCGAGTTCCTGATTGATCGGCACATTCTCGCACTTGTCCTCTCTGTTTCTGCCTTGGTGCTGCCTCTCGCGCTAGTACAGACCATCCAGAAGATCAGGAGGCGGTCACTCGAATTGGTTGTTGAGTCTCCCGAGACCTCGACCCTTGGTGACTTTGTGACCGTTCCAGCCTGACGGCCTCTAGTGCTCCACCTGGAAGAATTTGTGTGAAAACTCCGATTTTTTTTGACCTGTTGTGATGTCGGAGGTTTAGTTCGATTCTGCTGCGCGCCCCAGCGCTTCTCCCGTCAGCACCACGGCTTTCCAATGATCGAGGAATGTAGCGCCCAGCGTCTTGTAGAAGTCGATCGCCGGTTGATTCCAGTCCAGCACTTCCCATCGCACGCCGTAACAATTCTCGCGCCGCGCAATCCCTGCCACCTTTGCGAGCAACGCCTTGCCGATTCCCTTTCCGCGAAATGCCCGCCGCACAAACAGATCTTCCAGGAACAGCCCCGGACGCCCTTCCCAAGTGGAGTAAAAACCAAAAAACAAGGCGTATCCCGCCGCCTGCCCGTCCCATTCCGCGATCATTGCGCGAAACTTCGGCTCCGGCCCGAAACCGTCTCTCACCAGGTCCGCCTCGGTAATCATCACCAGGTGGCGTTCCCGTTCGTACTCGGCGAACTCGCAAATCAAATTCTTCAACAGAGCCACATCGTTCACCGTGGCAGCACGAATCGATAGCATAAAGTGAAACTCCAGTCGTCCGCAGCGAGAATCAACCTACGCCGCATAGTATCCAGGATTTCAGTCACTGCCCATAGTTGATTCACCAGTTTAGGCTCTGAAGCCAGCCACCGCTTTTCGCGTATAATGCGCCATCCACACAAGGAGCTTTCGATGAAGCGCGTTTTCAACCTGTTTCCCATCCTGGCTGTGTCCTGCCTGCTTTTCTTCTCCGCTTCCCTTACGGGCGCGGTGTACGCTGACACACCAGACAAAACCTTCGTCTCGCGCACCGCAGAGATTGACGGCGTCAAGCTGCACTACACGACGGGCGGTCACGGCACTGCGCTGATCCTCCTGCACGGCTACGCGGAGACCTCGCGCATGTGGACACCCATCCTTCCACTGCTCGGCGACAAATTTACCGTCATCGCGCCGGACCTGCCCGGCATTGGGGACTCGGAGATCCCCGCGAACGGTTTGGACATGAAGACTGCGGCGATCCGCATTCATGCGCTTGCCCGCTCGCTCGGCGTCCAGAAAGCCAGGGTGGTTGGGCACGACATCGGCCTCATGGTCGCCTATGCCTACGCCGCGCAGTTCCCTGCCGAAGTGGAAAAGCTTGTTGTGATGGATGCATTTCTCCCCGGCGTAGGTGAGTGGGAAGCGGTCTACAACAACCCAGGCTTCTGGCATTTCCGATTCAACGGGCCGACGCCTGAAGCGCTAGTGCAAGGACGCGAGCGCATGTATTTCGAGCATTATTGGAATAATTTCGCCGCCGATAAGACGCGCTCGCTTTCGGAAGCCGATCGGAAAGCGTACACCGCAGCCTACTCGCGCCCAGGTCGTATGAGAGCCGGCTGGAGCTACTTCGTTTCGTTCCCACAAGCCGCGAAGGATTTCGCCCAACTCTCGCAGACCAAGCTCACCATGCCCGTCCTGGCCATCGGGGGCGAAAAGTCCCTGGGGGAATTCCTCGCCCAACAGATGAAGCTGGTAGCTTCGGATGTGACCGCCGTCGTGCTCAAGGACACCGGACATTGGGTCCTCGAGGAAAACGCCAAGGAAACTACCAACGCGCTCGTGAAGTTTCTCTGACAATCACGGCTTAGACGTGGTTGGTTGATGTCGGGTGGCCAGTCGTTCTCTGCCGTGCTTTGCCGCGTCCCTCTCGGGGGTTTGCTCTTTTCCCTTTGTAGGGGCGCAGCATGCCGCGCCCCAACTCGGCAAGAACCATGCGTGTTCCGCCAGGGCGCCGATCAAGGCGTCTTCGCGTCTTTCACCAATTGCTGCCTTTTGCCACCGGCATTCCAGGCGGGCGGGTCGCTCGCCGGAAAAGACTCCATCGAGGCTTCTTCAACAATATCCAGCGCCTCTTCCTGAGGAGGAATCTCGCGCGGATCTACCGGTGCCGGCGGCGTCTCTTGTGGATGCTTTGCCATGGCAATCCCAATTCTACTCCCGTGGGGATGCAAACTGATTTGCCGGACACAGCCTCTCGCGCCGCAAAAGCTGCGGACAACAATTGCTTCGGCTAACGCTTGCAGCTATGATTCTGGTTAAAGGTGCCCGGCTGAGGAGGGTGCCATGCCTCATTACGAGTATTTGTGCGCGGCCTGCGGCAAAAAGTTCTCCCTCGTTTTAACCATGACGGAACACGATAAGGACAAAGTGAAGTGTCCGAAGTGCGGTAGCACGAAAGTGGAACAGCAGTGGGCTGCATTTTACGCGACGACTTCTAAGAAAAGCTGAGCCGCAGTGCTGTTCCGCCGATCAAGGATGGGTCTCACGCCCATACCCACTCCCGCTCCGCCCTGCTATCCTTGAAGGGCAAAGTATGGGGCATTAAGACGAACCATGTTTGAGAACCTTACAGAAAAGCTGCAACGCACATTTAAGAACCTGCGCGGCCAAGGCAAGCTCACCGACGAGCACCTGGACACCGCGCTCGCGGAAATCCGCGAAGCACTGCTCGAAGGCGATGTCAACGTCGGCGTGGCCGACGAACTCCTCGCCAACATCCGCGCGAAAGCGATCGGCAGCGAAGTCATGCTGCAACTTTCGCCCGATCAGCAAGTCGTCAAGGTCGTGCGCGACGAACTGGCCGCAATGCTCGGAAAGCACGCCAAGCCGCTCTTCGCTTCGCGCCCGCCTTCCGTTTGGATGATCGTCGGCTTGCAAGGTTCCGGCAAAACCACCACCACCGGAAAACTTGCCAAATGGCTTTCGCAACATGGTCATCGTCCGCTCGTCGTTTCCACGGACGTCTATCGTCCCGCCGCGCGCGAACAGCTTGCGCAAGTCGCGAAAGCCGTCGGCACCGCGATCTGGCCGGGCACCGGCACGGACAAGCCGCTCGAAATCGTCAAAGGCGCCATCAAGGAAGCAAAACTTTCCGCCAGCGACGTTGTTCTCGTCGATACCGCGGGCCGTTTGCACATCGATGATGATTTGATGAACGAGCTGAGCATGCTGAAGAAAGAACTGCAGCCCAGCGAAATGCTCTTCATCGCTGATTCCATGATCGGCCAGGATGCCGTGCGCTCCGCCGGCGAATTTCACAAGCGCCTCGGCCTCACCGGCGTGATTCTCACCAAGCTCGACGGCGACGCCCGCGGCGGCGCTGCGCTGAGCATCGGAAAAGTCACCGGCGCGCCGGTAAAGTTCGTCGGCCTCGGCGAGAAATACGACGCCCTCGAAGGTTTTTATCCCGAGCGCATCGTCTCGCGCGTTCTCGGCATGGGCGATCTCATGTCGCTCATCGAACGCGTGGAACAGACCGTCGACAAGAAAGCCGCCGCTGAACTCGAACGCAAGCTCCGCAAGGAAGATTTCACGCTGGAGGATTTCCGCGATCAGCTCAAGCAGATTCGCAAGATGGGACCGCTCGAAAAAATCGTGGACATGCTCCCGAAGATGGGTCCGCTCCAGAATCTTCCCAAGGATGCGAAAGTCGACGAGGGCCAGCTCACGCGCGTCGAAGCCATCATCAACTCCATGACCAACCAGGAGCGCCGCGATCACAACGTCATCGACGGCAAACGCCGCAAGCGCATCGCCAAGGGCAGCGGCACCACCGTTCAGGAGGTCAACACCGTCCTCAAGCAGTACCTGCAAATGCGCACCATGATGAAACAGTACGGGGCCATGGCCGCCCGCAGCAAAATGAAAGGCCTCGGCAAACTCGCCGGGCTTTCTTGAAAATGTCGCGTCGCTGCTCTAGCGGCGAAGATTTTGCTCTTTAAAAATTAGATCGGCAACTTGCAGCGCCAGTTTTTCCGCATCGAGATCCGTGCGATTGCAAAGAATGATCACGCTGATCACGTCGCCTTCAGTGAAGCGCTCGATCACCGTGCGGAAGCCCATCGTGCTTCCGGTATGCCACATCCGCCGGCGCCCTTGATACGGATCAAGGAACCAGCCGAAGCCATAAGAAACGGGCTTGCCTGGATGCAGATTGTCGTCGTTGGGTTCCTTGGGCCAGTGGGGCTCGGAGCCATCGTTGAGTTTCACCGGCATTAGCGCAGGCTGAAATTCTTTTTGGCTCAGCAAAGTGTGATTGCGCAATGCGTCATCCCACTTGGCGAGATCTTCGAGATTGGAATAAATGCCGCCGTCCCCCAGCGTCGCGGAAGTTGCGCTCTGATCGGTTTCATTGAGCGCGTTGTTTTCCTTGGAGTGGCCGAACGCGCGATCGGCGACTTCGTTTTTTCCTCTTTGATAGATGATGGTGTGATTCATTTTTAGCGGCGCAACAATTCGTGCGCGAAGGAATTCGCCGTAAGTGTCTCCTGAAACTTTCGCGACGATGAGTCCGAGCACGACGTAACCGGAATTGCTGTACGACCAGCTCGCCCCCGGCGCGAAATTCCCGTTTTTTTCTTTTTTCAACAATTGCAAAACTTCGGCGTCTTCAATTTGTTTTTCCGGCGTCCAAATCGGTCCCTTCGCTTTTTCCTCCGCGTCCATCAAGTCTTCGTAGTCGGGCAATCCGGAAGTGTGGTTCAGCAGGTTTCGAATGGTGATCCGCTTTCCGTATGCAGGAAAATCGGGAAAGATTTCCGTAAGCGTTTCGTCGTAACGGAGTTTTCCGTCGTGCACGAGCAGCATGATGGCCATGGCGGTGAATTGCTTGGTGAAGGAAGCGAGCCGGAAATTCGAATGAGGATCGATCCTGGCTTTCGAACGGAGATCGCGCACGCCGTAACCGCGTTCGAAAACAGGCCGGCCATTTTTCCGCACCAGCGCGGCGAGCCCGGGCGCGTCAGGAGAAGTCACTTCTGAAAAAACAGCGTCGATCTGCTTGTCCGCCGACGTTTCCGATGATTGCGCCGGCGGCTTGGCTGCCGTTCCAAGAATGAGCAGCGCAACGATTACGATGATGAGCTTCAGCTTCACCAGGCCTCCTTCGGGCAGGCCGCAGGATATCACTTGCACTTCATTTCGCGGGCTGATGCGGCTTACACGCGTGGTCGATTCTCCACACACTCCCAGCCCACGAACTCCAGGGGTCGTCTATACTTCCAAGGACGTCACGGCCGAAGCGGCAAGCTCCGAGGCCGACACCGCAGCACAGGACTCTTCAAATGCAGCCGTATGATTTGATCGTGATCGGTTCCGGCCCGGGCGGTCAGCGCGCCGCTATCCAGGGCGCAAAAGCAGGAAAACGCGCCGCCATCATCGAAAAGCAAATTGCCATTGGCGGTGCATGCATCAACACGGGCACCATTCCCAGCAAGAGCATGCGCGAAGCGGTCCTGCACCTTTCCGGTTTCTACGACAAGAGTTTCTACGGCACCAGCTACACGGGCAAGGAAAGCATCACCATCGCGGACCTGAACTTTCGCGTCCAGCACGTGGTGGAAAACGAAGTCGGAGTCATTCACGACCAGCTCAAGCGCAATGGAGTCGAGCTCATTCACGGCATGGCAAAATTCGTCGACGCGAATCACATCCGCGTGGAGAACAGCAACAGCTACGGAGAATTCGAAGCCAAGTTCGTGGTAATCGCCACGGGCACCAGACCTTCGGCCAATTCCAAGGTGCCCATCAACGGCCGCAACATCATTAACAGTGACCAGATCCTGAGCATGCCGCAGATTCCGAAAACTCTGATTGTGGTGGGCGGCGGCGTGATCGGGGTGGAGTACGCGTGCATGTTCGCAACGCTGGGGGTGCGCGTGATCATTGTGGAAAAGCGGCCGCGGCTTTTGGAATTTGCGGACACGGAAATGGTCGAGGCGCTGACGTATCACATGCGGGACCAGCGCGCCACGCTGCGGCTGAACGAAGAAGTGGAAAGCGTCGAGGAATTGCCTGATGGAAAGGTCGCGGCGAACCTTGTCAGCAAAAAACGCATCATCGGCGACGCGCTGCTGTACGCCGTGGGCCGATCCGGAAATGTGGATGGATTGAATCTGGCTGCCGCCGGCGTGGAATCCGACGACCGCGGCCGTATCAAAGTGGACGAGAATTACCGGACAGCCCAGCCGAACATTTTTGCCGTGGGCGACGTGATTGGTTTCCCCAGCCTTGCGTCGGTCTCCATGGAGCAGGGGCGGATCGCCGCCGCGCGGGCCTTCAACCTGGACGTGCACACCGATCCCGCGGGCTATCCTTACGGGATCTATACGATTCCACAGATTTCTTTTATTGGTAAAACCGAAGAACAGCTTACCGATGCCGATGTTCCGTACGAAGTTGGCGTCGCGTACTATCGCGAAATCGCCCGCGGGCAGATCAGCGGCCACACGGATGGGCGATTAAAACTACTCTTTCATCGCGAGACGCTCGAGCTGCTTGGCGTGCACATTTTCGGTGAAGATGCGGCCGAACTTTTGCATATCGGCCAGGCGGTCTTCCTGCTGAAGGGCAAGATCACGTATTTCGTGAACACAGTGTTCAATTATCCGACGCTCGCGGAATGCTACAAAGCCGCAGCGTTCAATGGCCTAAACCGGCTCCGCTGATTGCCGTCCGCCTAGTGTGGGGGTCCCGGAAATAATCGTAAATCGTTCGGGTGTTATTTGAGTCGGCAGAAAAATGCTTAACACAGAGTTTACAGAGCGTGCAGAAACGGCGGAAACTGTTTCAAAGTATTTACGGTGCAGGAGAGTAGTTCTGCTTCGCCGAGGGTAAGGAGTCACTTGCTCCGCGTTTTCTTGCGCCCAGCATAAACGCGCGGACCCATGGTCACTGCGGAACGGCCGCATACCGATACCGAGCAAGTCCAGCGAAGGGATTCCGGTTTGGCGTTGACACATATGGAACTCAGCTGCCGAATTTTGGGACACAGCAGAATCCACTAAAGTAGAATTACGCAAGAGTTCCTCTCCGTCTTCGTTTTTCGAAGACGCCATTTTCAATCGATCCCCCTTCCCTGGCTGTTTCGAACCCTTTTTCTCAAGCGGGAGTTGGCGTGGAGTTTTTCTGCCGGGAAACTCCACAAAAAAGGGTCGAGCAGGTCAAGTACAAATGAGCACGGAAGGAAGGGGCCATGGAGAAACTGCAAGCGTTTCAAACTGCGGCTCGGGCAAGCGGCTTCGTCGAGGTGAATGAATTCTCGGAAGGCGCGGTCCTGTGGCTCAGGAAAAACACACCGGACACGACCAGGGAGACGCATCAACGTATGTGCATCGACAGACTGACAAATAGCGTGACTGTCTATTGGATGAGCGTTCCAGGGAAATTAAATGCGAAGACGTTTCGCGGCGTTTCTGCGCTGCAAGAATGGTTCGAGCTTAGACGTAAACAATCAAGCCGCGCTGAAGAAGGAACAGACGCTTCCTGCGCTGCCCGCAAGGTTAAACCGTTATTCTAGTTGACGGTGTGCGTAATACCGCACAGTGAGATCCCTGTTCAGTATGATGAAATGATGTCCTGAGGCTTGATGAGGCACACGATGAGCACACTTATTCTGTCCCCCAAAATACTTCTGATTGAAAACGACTCAGGTGCCGCTGATGGGATTCGCGCGGCGCTCGCCGCGACAGGCAGCGGTTCGTTCGACGTGGAATGGGTTCGCCAACTTTCCGAGGGTCTTGAGCGGCTGAGCAAAAGAGGAATTAATGCTGTCCTGCTCGAATTGTCCCTGCCTGATAGCCAGGGTCTCGAGGCGTTCGACAAGCTGTTCGCCGCCGCGCCCGATGTCCCGATTTTGATCCTCGGCGGTGACAATAACGAAGCCCTCGCGAAAGAAGCCGTAGGGCGCGGTGCGCAAGATTATCTCCTGCCGGGTCACCTCGATGGCTATTCACTGCCGCGCGCACTGCGCAACGCGATCGAACGCAAGGTCGTCGAGGATGTATTGTATGTGGAAAGAGAACGCGCCGTGGTCACCCTCAACTCGATTGGCGACGCCGTTCTCTGCACCGACATTTCCGGAAATATCACCTATCTCAATCTCGTTGCCGAGACCATGACCGGTTGGTGCCGCGAAGAAGCCACCGGCAAACGGCTCGCCGAAGTCTTCCGAATTATTGACGGCTCCACGCGCAAGACCGCTCGAGACCCCATGGAAATGGCCGTGGAGCAAAATCGGACGGTGGGACTGACCGTGAATTGCGTCCTCATCCGCCGCGACGGATTTGAGTCTCTCATTGAAGATTCCGCCGCGCCGATCCACGACCGGGCCGGCCGCGTCACCGGAGCGGTGATCGTTTTCCATGATGTAAGCGCGGCGCGGGCCATGTCGGTCCAAATGACGCACTCCGCGCAGCACGATGTTGTTACGAATCTGCCCAATCGCCTGCTGCTCAACGACCGGATCTCGCAGTCGATTTCCCTGGCTCGCCGGCAGAAAAAACATATCGCCGTAATCTTTCTGGATCTGGATCGTTTCAAATGCATCAACGATTCGCTGGGACATGCCACCGGCGACAAGCTTCTTCAGTCCGTTGCCAAAAGACTGCTGGCCGGCGTGCGCGGTTCCGACACGGTCAGCCGCCAGGGCGGAGATGAATTCGTGATCCTGCTGTCGGAGATCGCCTATCCGGAAGACGCGGCCACGAGCGCAAACAAAATACTTCAGTCGCTCGGCGGACCCCATTCCATCGTGGGACAAGATCTGCATATCGATGGCAGCATCGGTATCAGCATCTACCCGGAAGACGGAGAGGATGCCGAAACGCTAATCAAAAATGCGGACACGGCGATGTACCACGCCAAGGAAAACGGGCGCAACAATTTCCAGTTCTTCAAGGCGGAAATGAATCTGAAGGCCGTGGAGCGGCAATCCCTCGAAGGCGGCCTGCGCCGCGCCCTCGAGCGAAAAGAGTTCTTGCTGCATTATCAGCCGAAGGTGAATCTCGACACCGGTGAGATCACCGGGGTAGAGGCGTTGATACGCTGGCAGCAGCCCGATCGAGGACTCGTCCCTCCCGCGCAGTTCGTGCCCATCGCCGAAGATTGCGGCCTCATTATTCAGATCGGCCGCTGGGTGCTGCGCGAAGCATGCCGGCAAGCGCGCGCCTGGCAGGACGCGGGACTGCCGCCCGTGCCTATTGCCGTCAATGTTTCCGCCGTTGAGTTCCGCGACAAGGGTTTTGTCGAATGCGTCCGGGAGATACTCGCGGAAACCGGCTTGGAAGCGCGGTATCTCGGGCTCGAGCTCACAGAAGGCGTCCTCATGGACGATGCCGAATCCACAGCCGCTGTACTTCAAGAACTCAAAACTATGGGGGTACATCTTGCGGTGGATGACTTCGGCACAGGCTATTCCAGCCTCAGCTATCTTCGGCAGTTTCCCATCGATGTCTTGAAAATTGACCAGTCCTTTATCCACCAGATCTCTGCCGATCCCGATGACTCTTCGATCGTGAGCGCCATCATTAACATGGGAAAGAGCCTCAAGCACCTCGTGGTTGCCGAGGGCATCGAAACGCCAGAACAGAGGGCATACCTTCAGACCCAGCAGTGTGCGGAGGGACAAGGCTACCTCTTCAGCCGGCCCCTGGCCGCGGCGCAATTTGCACAATTACTTAAGATAGGCATCGGGGAGACTGTCGTCCACTGAGGGGGTCGGACCTCGCACGCACCGGGTTCGTATTTCTAGCCCGGGTTTGATCGTCCCATAGCCAATCGCCTGGTTTAGCTTCACGCTGAAGCGGTGGCGCGCTGAGACTGCGCCGCTGAGACTTCGATTGCCGCACGGCACCATGGCAGGCTAGAATAGGAAGGTTCAGGAGGACTGACTTAGTGTTAACGATTCGTCTGTCAAGGATTGGCAAGAAAAAGAAACCCTTTTACCGCGTGGTGGTTATTGAGAGGACCCGGCCGCGGGACGGCCGCGTGAAGGAAGCGGTGGGCACGTACGATCCGCTGAAGAAACCGGCGGAGATCAAGCTCGACGCAGACCGCATCAAGTATTGGATAGGGCTGGGCGCACAGCCCAGCGATACCGTGCGCAGCTTTCTCCGTCAGCAGAAGATCGCTTAGTTCCCTTCCTGCCTGGCAAGTTTTACGCGTCCCCCCTCTGCTCCGGAGGGGGAACGCATTTTCCAAGTTCTAGCGGAAAATCGCTCGCGTGGAGGTGCCTGATGAAGGAGCTGGTTGAAGCCATCGCCAGGGCCCTCGTGGACCATCCCGAGGACGTGCAGGTAAAGTCCGTCGAGGGGTCGCAGGTCACCGTGCTGGAGTTGCGGGTGCATCCCGAGGATCTGGGAAAGGTGATCGGACGACAAGGCCGGACGGCCAAGGCGATGCGAACACTGCTCGGTGCGTCGGGGATGAAGCTGCACAAGCGGTTCACGCTGGAAATTCTTGAAGATTGACCGCTTTCGCGATCGTGCTTTCGAAGGGCTGCCGCTGAGCGGTCCTACTTCCCATTGAGCCTTGAAACTCCACGCTGGGTCCTGGTTGCGCGCATCCTGCGGGCGCGCGGCAATAAGGGCGAAGTCGCCGCGGAGATCCTCACTGATTTTCCGGAACGCCTCACACGATTGCAGGAAGTTTTTGTAGGACTTGCCGATGGCAAAAATGAGCCGCGACGGATGCCGCTGAAATCCTGCTGGCTGAGCCAGAATCATCGGGGGCAGGCGGTTTTTCATTTTGATGGTGTCGATTCCATCTCGGAAGCGGAAACATTCCGCGGGCTTGAGGTGTTGCTTGCGTTCGAACAGCGCGTGACACTGCCGGCGGGACAGTATTTCGTATCGGACCTCATCGGGTGTTCCGTGTTCGAAAGTCCCGCCTCGCCTCCGATCATGTCTTCCTCGCCGTGCGCGCTTGCCGAAGCGCCGGCTCTTCTCGGTACGGTCCGCGATGTGCAATTTCCGGGTGAAGAGATTTCCGGGACGCCGCTGCTGGACGTGGAGACATCGCGCGGAGATATTCTGATTCCGCTGGCGGTGGACATCTGCACGAAAATCGATCCAGCCGCGCGGCGAATTGATGTGATCCTGCCCGAAGGCCTTCGCGATCTCAATCAGTTCTAGCGCTGAGAAGGTCAGGCGCGAACCATCTAATTCCGCCGGCGTGCCGACGGCTGGCAAGCTGTTTATCGGGAGAGAAAATTGGCCGATGGAGGGGCTCGTCAAAGCTCACGGGACGACGGTCAGCAATTACCGCACAGCGGGATAAAGAGGCAGGAATAGCGGCCCGGCTATCAATTCGTTAAACTGGCGGGGCATGCGCTTCGATCTCATCACCATCTTTCCGGAGTTCTTTGTCGGGCCGTTCGATCACGGAATACTTCGCCGCGCGCGAGAGACGGGGCTCGTCGAAGTGAACGTGCAGGATCTGCGGGTGTTCACGAAGGACCGTCATCGGACGGTGGACGACCGGCCGTTCGGCGGTGGCGAGGGAATGGTGCTGAAGCCGGAGCCGTTATTCGAAGCGGTGGAGTCTCTGCTTGGATGCAGCGTTGGAGATGCGTCGAAGCCGGGCACGGCTGATCCGAAGACGGCCATTGTGCTGATGTCGGCCGCAGGAAAACTGTTCCGGCAGGAAACGGCGCGGCGTTACGCGGAGTTGGAGCGAATCATTTTTATTTGCGGGAGATACGAAGGCGTTGACGAACGAGTGGCGGAGCATTTGGCGACGGAGGAAATATCCATTGGCGATTTCGTGCTGAGCGGAGGGGAGCTTCCGGCGATGGTGGTGGTCGACGCAGTGACGCGTCTCATTCCGGGTGCGCTAGGAAACGAGGCGTCCTCGCAGAATGAATCGTTCAGCGCGGGTCCGGCTTCCAGGGCAACGTCTCCTCAAGGAAAGGCGCAGCATGCTGCGCCCCTACTCGGGGAGACGGTGGATGCACTTGGCCGCATGAATCTCGAGTCACCGACTACGAATCACGTTCTTCTTGATTTTCCGCACTATACCCGGCCCGCGGAGTACCGTGGCTGGGGCGTTCCGGAAGTGTTGATTGGCGGCAACCACGCGGAAGTGGCAAAGTGGCGGCGCGCCGCGGCGCTGGAAAAAACGAGGCGCAATCGCCCCGACCTAGTTTAGCGCTTTGCTGGGCGGAAGCAGGAAGTCGCGAGTTCCCGGCGGCATGGGAATAACGGTGCC
>Ga0209648_10000490_pt1 | contig 30390 bp, 24 predicted proteins | sample GraSoi2013_115cm_FD_185830 | JGI IMG/M metagenome (GOLD analysis project Ga0209648, IMG submission 185830) | Grasslands soil microbial communities from the Angelo Coastal Reserve, California, USA - Sample 9_17_2013_115cm (SPAdes) (version 2) | ecosystem: Environmental > Terrestrial > Soil >...
CGTCCCGCCAATAGCCTGTCCAGGTAGGGGAACTACCTGAATCGAGGGGATCGATCGGCCCATTAGCTTCCGACTCTTTGTAGCAGACCAACGTTCGGTACGGTGTACTGCTGCCATCCATACTTGCTTCCCAGCGGGTCTTCCAGAAGACTTCGTTGCCGCTAAAGAATGCCAGATTCACGCCAGCTGCCCGGGCAGCTTCAACGTTGGCACGCTGCGCACCCGACCAGTATTCGTCATGCCCTACAGACATAAAAACCTTGTGCTGAGTGATCAGAGCGCCGTTGCGATCCGTATCTACACCAGTGAAGTAACTGACGTCGTACCCGTTCGCCTCAAGGAAATGAACGATCGGATACTCAAACGCGTAGAATCCCCAGAAACCATTAGCTGGCTGGCTTGGCCGGTTGTAACTGACTTTGTAAGCGCGGCCGACCGGGTTTCCGGCGTAAAGACTGTTCCCACCGTAGTTGTTGTAAGCCTGCCAGGTTGTGTCGTCGGTCTGTTGCAGGATGTCAGAATGGCTGGAGTCATTGCGCACGACAAAAATAATGGGGCTCGCCTCGCCGGTATCCAGCCGTACGAGCTTGGCAAAATAGATTCCTGACACGGCAGTGCTCGGTACAGTCCACGACGCTGAAATCCCCCAGTTTCCGCAGTCTATCAGGCCTGTCGCACTGTCGGTCAGGCAGGAAGGTTGAATTTGCGGCAGATGCGCCGAGGGTGAGATGGAAGTTATGAACCGGCCATCATTTCCCTGATAGTAGCCCAAACGATATATGTCGATACGGTATGAGGTGGCATTCGTGGAGATTTTGAAGGATATCGTTTGGCCCGCGTTCACGCTGATGTCCGTGGCAAAGCCCTGAATATTCGGTGAGCCTGCCCCATCAACGTACCACTGACTAGCGGGAGTGCCTGGCAGACAATTCTCCGCCTCGATAGGGTTTTTGGGTGCCGTGCACGTGGCAAACGAAACCGGTGGCAAAAAGCTAAGGATGAGGAATGCGAGCAGAGGAGTGTTTAGGGTGGGCAGGTGTCGGCGGACTCGCGTGATGACTGGGCCCTTTCGTATACAAAGCGCAAAGAAGATGCTCCCGGGCAAGAAAGGTGCGGTCCCGCCAGTCTCAAGTGGAGGCGAATACGAATTGCGAAAACTTGTCGCCACACGGTCGTTCATGGCTTGCATGTTTGCATCGAAAAACAATTCATAAACGAAAACCTGCGGTAGAGCCGGGTGCATATCAGCCGAGGGCACTCGTTTCCTAGTTTCGAAAGTGGGCAAAGGCAGACGCTCGAAGTAGCGGAGCCAGGAACGCACATCCCTAATCTCGCTCACTGGCAGCGCTTATGTCTGGCCGTCCTCCGCTTTTCAACCGACGTTTTCGGTACACTCGGTACAACGGAGTCAGAAATCAAGTCGGGCAACGTGAATCCGACGTTATTTTTCCCGCGATTCCCTTGCGGAATTTCAGTTCACTCGAGCATCTAGCAGTTATCGCCGACCGTCTGTTTCAGTGGCCGACCCAGAATAGGTCGGTGTGAGCAGGGACCGAGTTCTTTCGCGTAGAGTAGCGAGTAAATAATGCGATTGCGCATAGACTCTTGACCTTGGCGAATCATTTCATGTCGCTAAAACCATATCGTAAGGGTCGCAGTTCGTGTCGTACCGTTATAAGAAGCGGAGATGTTGGCCGAAGTTGTGACAAGAACCATGGACGTGTTTACCCGGAAGGTCGCGCTGGTGGCTCCGGCCGAAACGGTCACACTGGAAGGCACGCTAGCCGCCCCGTTGCTGCTGGAGAGCAGGACTTGCGCACCACCTGCGGGAGCTGGCCCGCTCAGCGTCACTGTGCCCGTGGAGGATTGCGTACCGCCAACGACACTCGTCGGGTTCAGCTCCAGCGAGGCGACGGTTGGAAGAGGTGGGGGTGGGGGCGTGACGGTGAGGGTAAGTGTGGTCGTATTCGTCAAAGTGCCAGATGTACCCATGATGGTCACTGTGACCGTGCCGGTACTGGCTGCGCTGCCGGCCGTGAGCGTCAACGTGCTCGTCGTAGTGGTGGGGTTGGGGCTGAACGACGCGGTCACGCCGCTCGGCAGACCCGAAGCAGACAAGCTGACGCTGCCGCTAAAGCCGTTCTGCGGGGTGACGCTGATCGTGCTGGTGCCGCTGCCTCCCTGTGTCATCGTCAAGCTGGTGGGCGATGCTGAGAGGGTGTAGTTGGGTGCGGTTGAAGGCGGTGAAGACTGCTCGAAGATCAGGATTGCGGGTTTCGGATCACTCAGCGGGACCGCCACGAACTTCGATGAGGAGATCATGTAAATAACAGCGCTACCCCCAGACCCGGAAGTGACAGACATGGTTCCTCTTCCATTTGTTGGCGATGAGGATATGGAGTATGTGGCATTGAACGCCACACCCGGGTTCGGTCCGCTCGAGGCACCGATATCCTCGGTACCGGTGATATTGCCCGTCGGGCTGGCACCGTCCGCCGTGAACTCGCCGGAGAGGACAACCACACCAAACTCCACCGGGTCGGTCGTGAAGCCGGCATACCTACCGTTCACCGCGCTATTGGTGAACGACCCTGCTGCCTGAGGTTCACCGAACCCGAACAACACATTAGGATCCGTGACGAAGAGGAACATCTGATTCAAGCTCACCAAATAGGCAACCAAGCTGTACCCTCCGAATGTGATCGATGTCCGCCCGTTGCTTGTCACACTGTACGTCCCGGCCATAGCGGTGACGGACCTGGGTGCGCTGCAGAAGTTCTCGTCGAAGGTTAGGGTGAAGGCGCCATTGCCGTCGGCAGTCAGCAGACCTGCGACGGCTTTGGGCACGCCACCGCCACCCACGCCACCACAGCCCGTGGAGAGCCCTGTGAGGTAAATTACCGTGTTGCCATTGAGCGAGGCGTTGGAGAACCCCCCCGCGGGACCTTGCTGGTGCAGCACGGCGCCTTTTAGCAGGGGGGTCGCAGTCGTGACGGTGTCACTCTCCATCACAAAGAGCTTTCCTGCATTTACGATGTAAAAGACGAAATGCAGGCTGTTGGGTGTTCCGCCAAACGTGAAGGCGAGGTTCATTGTGCCCCGCCCCGTGGCGGTATCGGATACGGTGTAAGTCGCTGCGGTAAAGGACATGGAATAATCGGTGCCATAGGCGTTGACGTCCCCAACTGGATTAGTGAGAGTGCCGGTTCCGTTCGAAGTAAATCTGCCCGCAATGGCCGCTCGATTGTTCAAGTTGTCTAGGCCGGCAGCACCAAATGCATAATCACCCGTTATTTTGGCGGTGTTGTACGCAGTCGTGTCCACCTTTTCCATGGTCCCCGAGCCGATCCTGCCGGACCCTCCCCCGGCATCGAACTCGATGAACTGTGCGTTGCCATTGGCCATCATGGCAAATGCAAGCCTCACACCGGCCAAGGTCATTACGCCCCGGTGGTCCGCACCGATGGCATACGTCCCGGTGAAGGCTTGAGCGACCGAGGCTCCGGTACCTACACCGTTGTTATCCAGTTCGCCGTTCGTCAAATTCCCGGCCCCGTCCGCCCTGAATCTTCCCACGGCGGCAAAGACACTCGAGGGGCCACTGCCCCCAGTGATCCCGTTGAACGTAAATGCATAGTCGCCGTTCAGTTCGGCGTTGTTCACACCGGGAGCGTTCTGGGCTCGGACCGTCGAAGCAAGAACCAACACGAAACATCCAATCAGCAGCGCGATCAGTTTCCTCATTTTGTTTTCTCCTTTTGGAATTGTTTTCGTGGCGGACTACCGAACAGGACCGCCTGATGGGAGGACACCCACCTGAAGTTGTGCTTACCGTGGGGGCCGAAGCATAATGACGGATTCCGTTCGAAGAGGCACGTTCATCCCGGCGCAGAACTCGCGGATGAGATTTCTTCTCCACACCCTCTGGATTAAGTGTTGGAGAGCATGTCCGAGAGCAATGTCAGAAACCCGTTTCCTGCGTAATGCCAGAAGTAGTGAACGCGTTGAGGCCCAATGGCGGCAATTCTGTCTTGGCCGGTGTTATGTTCATGGCTGCACCACATCTTCTTGTTATCCGATAAACTTTAAATTGGGCGTTCGAATAAACTTCCTGCAAGTCGCCTGCATATTTGTCCGCAAAAGTCGTAAAGAAACCGCGGTGAGCCCCTACTAACGGCGCGTCATCGAGGGTGCCGGTAACGATGTGGGTAGCATGCAATTCGCAAAATTTCTTCCACAGCTCGTCCCCCGTAGGCGTCCAGTAATATGCGGCGGCGCTGCGGTTGGTGAAAAGTGCAAGAGCCCGCGGCCTGCGAAAGATGAATATATCGTTCGCGTCCGTTTTGCTGACAAAGTCAAACAATGCATGTGCCTCTGCAGTGTCGAGTCCATCTAAGGAGCCATAATTAAGTTTCGAGTATTTACCAGCATAAGACAGGGCAATGGTAGCTACTACCAGCACAACCGCGGCGATGCGCTGCCATGCGACTGCCCGTGCCATCGCCGCATCGAAGCCAATCAGAATGTAAAACAGATAGAGAGGTACGAGCGGGATGAGGAGTCGGTCTGACGGCGCCGGCCAAAGCACGATGACCGCGAGATACGCCAATGAAAACGCTTCGAATATCCCCGCGCCTCTTCTTAGCCGTGCCGCGAAGCCGATCAACGCGAACGCCGAAAGTAACGCGAGCACGGCAACTCGCAAGAGTAGGCTGTAGCCGTTGTCCCAGAGAACCGAGAGCGATTTCAGATAGCCTATCGCGTGCGAAAAGAGCGCAGGTGCGCCTCTGAATTGATCCAGATAGCTGGCTTCAGTTTGCACAAACAGCATTTCCACCCCTGCGCCCAATAGGAACACCGCCGTCGCAACGATGGAGTACGGGCTGACCTTCCGGAGTCGTAATGCGTCCCGCAACCACAGGGCGCCGACGAGGCAAATTCCGACACTCCTCGTGCCATAAGCGGCCCACATCGCAAGTCCAGCCAGTGCTGCGTTCGAGTACGTCCGCGAACCGCCCTGCTCGTAAGTTCGGTGAATGAGGAACAGGCTTAGGTAGGCAAACAGCAGGAATGGAAACTCCGAGACTATATTTTCCTTATAGTTCCAGAAATACGGACTAAATCCAATCATGGCCACAAGCGCGAGCACCTGCTTTGTAGACAACTCGTCCCGGAATGTCAGAGCGACCGCCAGCAACGCAGCGAGGAAGAGCAGGATGACCTCAATCTTCATGGCGGTCAAATTCAATCCGAAAGCTTTGTACACCCCGGCGAGCAGCAAGGGGAATACAGGCGGATACGCCTTCGGCCCCAGCTCAGCATATTCTTTTTCGTAAATATATCCCGTCTGATGGTAATCGACGCCGAGCGCGATGTTCTTGGCCTCGTGTATGTACATAGCAAAGTCATCGCCCAAGCTCTCGCTCTCGCCGGGCCTGATCGTACTGAGATAGAACGCACCGATGAGCACAATAAGAACGACAACTTTTTGGATCCAACCCTGAGTGGTTGACTTCATGAGCGTGAGCCCAATTTGTGTCTTCGAATTCTACTTGCGCAAAACCTGCTCGCCACGCGCCGCCAAATCATCGTCAACGGTCGCCCGGGCACTTCAACCCCATTCAACCGGCCCGGGAGGGATGTGTGCTTCAGTGCAGGTCCTAATTCTGAGACGGGAAGCCACAACCTACCCTTGGAAGATAGCTGAGGGATCAGTTAAGCCGCGAATTCGCGCTTCCGCGATCATTATGACGTCTTGGCCAGCGTGAACTAGCCTGGCTTTTAATCTCGCAAGGTCACCTGTTACCGAACCACGAGATGCTTAGCCAAGTCAGTTGCTAAGGCTGATGTGAAAAGCGCCGCGCCCTTGGAATTAAGATGGAGTGCATCTGGCTGGTAAAATCTTGACGAGAGCGCACCCGGATCAATCGGCACAAATGTCTGCACTCCGGCCTTTTCTGAAGTGATGGCCATTTGGCGGACCGCACTCTCCGAAGATGGAGTCGGCGGGACCAGAATAATCAGTTTGGCTCCATTCGCCTCACATAATTCACGCAGAGTTCGTAAGCGGGAGATCGCAACAGCTTCAAATTCAGGTCCCTGCGGAATCGTCGGCGTTGTCTTTACGAGCGAGAAAAGGTCTTCCAAATGGGGCACAATCCGACGGAGAACCTCTGCTCGAAGGGCGCTGCGCCTATCCCAAAATGTGCTCGAATGTTCCAGCAAAAGGTTACTCGTTGCAGTGTTATCCAGCCTCAAATCTGAAGCCACACCGAGGACGTCTCGGACATCAAAAAGCATCAGAGGGGAATAATCCTGGCGTACCCCGGTTCCAAGGAAAAAATCCACTGGGAGACCGACAACCACCACCTGCGGCCTCGCCCCCCGACGAAATAGGCGCCGCAACCCATACAGCCAGTCATAGTAACCAGTGGCTTCCAGGAAGATGGGATAGATCCGCATCCTGCCGGACGTCAACTCGTGCAATCGGTCTACGTCAACTCCATACAAGAGTAAGGAATTACCTACCATTAGAACTGATGCTGGTTCGCCAGGTCTTGAGGGGCGCACCTTGATGGCTTCGCCATATTGCCGCGAAACGCGCGCGTAGGTGAACGAATGATGTTTGACCAGATAATCGGAAAAAATCTCCAAGCCCGCGAGGAAAATCGCGCAGATCACGACAAGCACCTTCGCGTAGAACAACGCCGCAGGTTTAGAACTGGAAATAGACGAACGCATTGAGACCATTCCCCGAAAAAAAGGTTAGTACAACGAGAGCGGCAAGCGCCACTGCTGTCCGAACTGCGTAGGTCCTGTTTGCGAATAGATATTCCTGATTGCCAGCTTCCAGCATCAGGTCTACAAAGAAAAGAGGCACGGAGAAAATACAGAGCATGAAGAACGCCGAGGCATACTCGCTCCGCCAAGTGAAGTTAGACAGTCCAGCCAGGAACCGCACGGCTGAACTGAGTGAGGTGGCCCGAAAGAATATCAAGGTCACGCACAAGAGATTGAAGGTCAGAATCCGTTGTGCCCAAACGGAGGCGAAACCGTCAGAGCGCGGAGGCTGAGATGCATCTCCTGGCTTCGATTTGACAGGGAAAAAGAAGCGCTCAACGCTCAAAACGACGCCGTGCATGGCACCAAACACTACAAAAGTCCAGTTTGCACCATGCCAGAGACCTGCCAGGGTCATGGTGGTGAGAAGATTACGGAAAGTTTTCGCTTCGCCATTAGCACTGCCACCGAGAGGAAAGTACAAGTAATCGCGAAGCCATGTGCTCAAACTGATGTGCCAGCGCCGCCAGAAATCCTGAAGACGATTGGCGAGGAAGGGCTGGCGGAAATTGACCATAAAATGGAAACCCAACAATTGAGCGCTGCCCCGCGCGATATCGCTGTAACCACTGAAGTCTCCATAGACTTGCCAGGCAAATGCATAGATCCCGATGAGAACAACCCAGAAATTTGGAGGCCCCAGTTGGCCACCGAAAGCCGCGTTCGCTAGAAGCGCACAATTGTCTGCAACCACGCACTTGCGCAAGAGGCCGGAAAAGATCAGCATCATGCCATCGAAAAACCGATCAGCATCGAGGGAACGATTTGTCTGAACCTGAGGCAGTAGGTGCGCTGGTCTTTGAATCGGGCCCGCAATCAAGTGTGGGAATAGACTGACAAATAGACCGTAGTCGACGAAAGATTTGGCGGCCTGCAGTCTACCCTTATAAACGTCTACGATGTAGGCGACTTCCTGAAAGGTATAGAACGAAATTCCCGGCGGAAGGATGATGCGGATCAGCGGCAGAGGAATATGGTGAATGCCCAATGTCGCTAGGGCGCCCGAAAAGGAGTCCACAAAGAAATTAAAGTATTTGAAGACACCAAGAATCGAAAAATTCAACACGAGTGAGAAAATAAGCCACTTCTTGCGGTTGCCGTTGAGGTTGGCTTGACTGGGTTCGATCCTTTGCGCAATCAGAAAATCCATCGTTGTACTGCCGATCATGAGTACAAGGAAGCGCCAATCCCACCAGGCGTAAAAGAAGTAGCTTGCGAGAAGCAGGAAGACGTTTTGCGAGCGGTGACTGAGGCGCCAGTACACCAGCACAACAAGGATCAAGAAGACGAAATACGCAGGGGAGTCAAAAAGCATTGTGATGAATCAAACTGAATTTCCGTTTGAAAATCCTAGCTTATTTGTAGTAATTCGCGAAACGCAGTAACGCAAGGACGGAGCATAATCGACGGCCACAAAGTGAAAGCCACAAGGGCACCGCTCGCCGGCGCGAAGATCCCCGAGGGAACATAGGTTGTGGTTCATCGTGTTAGGGCCGTGAAGAGCCGGGCTGGAGTGATCCCACCGGACCCGCGCCCCGCGAATTTGAGGACACCAATGAGAAATCCCAGCCCATACGCCACGTGGTACACGGCGATTACTCCGGGCAAGATCAGCAGAGCCCGCGGTTCCAGCGAGCGGGTAAACGGCAGCGTTGAGGCGGCACACACCAGCAGATAGACTAACAGCCCAGTCGCCAATGAGGCGGCGATCCCGGAGGCAACCGTGTTCACCCCGAGCAACGCCGCCACCGCTATCCCTACCAGCGAGCTCAGGATCCAACTCACGAATAGGACAGGTACAGCGTGCCTCCAGGACGCCAGGGCGCGATGCTTCCGGATCACGGCCACCTTCCAGAAGCCATACTGCAGGTATTGGCGGAACAACGCCCCAACGGAGGTCCGCGGCGTATAGGATGACTTGATTCGTGGCGACTGCCAGATTCGTCCGCCAAATCGCCGCAGTCGGAAGTTGAACTCATCGTCCTGATTCCGCACCAGATCGGGGTCAAACAGACCGACTCTGTCGAAAACAGTGCGAGCCCAGCACCCTAGGTACACCGTATCAACCTCGCCCTCGTAGTTCGTTTCGTGCGCTTTTCCGCCGCCCGAGCAGAACGGAGATCGAAACGCCGCGGCGATGGCCTTCCCGATGAGCCCGCGGCCCTCCGCAACCCACGGGCCACCCACGTTGTCGGCTCCGGATTCCTGAAGAACCCTCACACACTCGCGGATATAGTCTCTCGCGTAAGTCGTGTGAGCGTCCATACGGATGATGATCTCCCCAGTGGCCGCCTCGATCCCTGCGTTGAGCCCGGTGGATACGATTCGCCCGTGGTTGTCAATCATACGGACGTGAGGAGCCTTCTGGCTGTATTGGCGGAGCAGCTGACGGGTCCCGTCGTTACTCAGGCCATCAATAACCAGTATCTCAACCTCCCAACCGGGCTCGAGATCCTGTGCGAGCACAGAGTCGAGGAATTCGCAAATATGCCGTTTCTCGTTGCGGCACGGAATGATGACCGATATCTTCACAGATGCCTTCTCCTCATTGCCGTTCTTACTACCAGAGCCACTGGCAGGCCGGCCAGAACGCCAGAGACGTTCGTTATCACGTCGCGTATTTCCGCGCTGCGGCCCGGGACCAGCGTCTAGATGAGTTCAACGCATGCTTCAAAGGGAATCATGGCAGCGGCGGAGACGACGCCTACTGACTACATCGAGGGCCATCACGGGAAGGCCGGCGAGAACCCGGGGTACTGTTGTGCGCCCACGTCGGTAACCCCGGCGCCAATTCCAGGGCTGCCGGGCTGCAAATGAAAATCGTAGGGGGCCGTAGAAGCATTAACAAACAGCGGGTTCGCGCCAATCTGGTTTGTGCCGATAGTGAAGCCGGTCACGTCCGATACTACGGTGCTGACGCCATAGATGAGGTTGTGGTCAAAGGCGGAGCCGGAGATTGTGGCGGCGTATCGAGTGATGGCCGAACTATTGGGGTTATAGAAGATGTTGTTACGAACCGTGATGTTGGAGTTGGTGTTCCAAAACATGATCTGGCCAGCTTCCCCGTTCGCGTTTCCGAACGCGAACGTGTTGTTTGCCACCAGCCAGTTGCTGGCTCCATCCGCTGTCTGAATCGAGAAACCTCGGTTCATGTTGTAGAAGATGTTGTTGATTATGGTCATGTTCTGGCCCTGAGAATAAATCCCATGGTCAAAGTGCAAAAGGGTCTGGCCGTCCGTCCGACCAATGTCATGAAAAGAATTGCCGTCAAAGATGAAGTTGTATTCCGCCGCGTGCAGATAGATTCCATTGCGGCCAATTTGGTCAATGACGGTATGATTGGCGATGTTTCTGACTTCGTTCCATCGAATGGTGATGTCGTGAGCCGCGCCGTCGGTTTGGATGCCTGAGTCGCAGCCGCGCTGAATGACGAAGCCCTGGATAACTATGAAGGAAATGCTCTTCAGGCCGAAATAGGCGGAGGCACCATCGCAGCTGGTCGTCGTCGACGAGTTCATCGAATCAAGAATTGCCTTGCCGCGATTTTGCGCGCGGAACGTGATCGGATTCCCCGCAGTCCCGGAATAAGAGAGGATTACGACAATGCTGGGAGCTACTACCCCTTCGTTATCATAGGTGCCGTCCATGACGATCACTGTGTCGCCCGGCTGAGTGGCGGTCAGCGCGGCTTTGGATAGGTGGCGGAAGGGGGCACTTTGAGTTCCAGGATTGGAATCGCTGCCAGTGGTCGCGACGTAATACGTCGCGGCGCTCGCACACTGGCCAAACAGTGTCAACACACTTGTAAGGACAACCAGACGCCAGGAGCGCGCTGGCTTGTTCGTTAATCTGAATTTCACGGTTCACTACCTCGCTCTTGAAATTTCTCGGATGCCACAGACTGAGACAATTGGCAGGTTCATGCGGCGGCGCGGTCCGATTTCGCGGAACTGACAGCACCGCATTTAAGAAGGATCTTCAACCGCGCGAACAGGATTGAATTCTTGGGATAAAGAGGGATTCTCGGCAGCAGCCAGGGGTTGGCGTGGTCTACGTGGCCCAAGTTCATCGTGACCGCCGAGTCGTAAAAGCGTTCGGCCCTGGCGGCGGCACGAGCCCCGATGCTTTGCCTGCTGCCGAAAGGATACGCCAGATGCCGGCATGGGCGCCCCGTGTGCTCCGTCACCAAGTCCCGGCTGTGCTTCATCTCGAAGATAAGTTCTTCCTCGGTAAACGTGGACATGGCGGCGTGCGACACACCGTGGCTCTCGAATCGAATCAAGTCATTCCTGCTAATGTCCGCGACTTCCCGCCAAGTGACCGGACGAGGCGGCTGGATGGCCGCCCTCGTCAACCCGGTCTCACACATGGCGATCTCGGCCAGTTCCATCGTGAGCGGAAGATAGGATTCCAACCGCTGCGAATGCCACAGCAGTTCCATCTTTCTGGACAGTTCATCCACTGCATTTGAAGGAGAGAGGTCGACGACGCCGGATTTCAGCTCCAGCTTCTTACGCGGCAGGAGAGGCCTCAATTTCTGCCACCACTGGAACAGCATTCCCTCACCCGTATCGAGATACCGAGTAGGGAGGAAAAAGGTGGCGGGCCACCCCCTGGCGAGAAAGAGCCGGGCCAAAGCCTTGACGTTCTCTCCGACACCATCATCAACTGTGATCGCGAACAGGCCCGAGGTGGACCGGCGCTCCTTGCTGCGCTGCACCAGCTCCGATAAGTGAACGGGCTGGGCGGGTCGCAAGCAATCCACGAACTCAGCCAAGCGCTCCGGCTGGATTTCGTGAAAAGCAAGCACGAATCCGCCGGAGAATCCGGTTATAAATCGCCGAAAAAGGTTCATGTCTGATAGGGAAGGGCGCATCGGAACGCGCGGGTTTTGTCTACGACGCTTGCACCGTCGCCAGCTTTAGGTTCTCGCTGTCTTGCTCGAAGCTCGCGGAATGGGGGCCCAGTACTTTGGCACCAGCAGCAGATGCGCCTTCCACCTGCTCCTCCGTTGTCTTCAGAATCTCCTCGAAAAACTTCAGGCGTACTGCATCGCCGCCGGAGCAGTCCGCGTGGCTGCTTCAAATTCCTTTACCAGCTCCGCGGCGACTTGGAAGATGTCGTGGGCCTCGAGCACACGCTGCCGGCCGGAATCTCCGAGTCGCTCTCTGAGCTTGCCGTCCCGGAGCAAAGTCTGAAGGGCATCTGCCAGAGCAGTGGGGTCCGCGGACGGCACCATTAATCCGGTTCCTGGAACCAGCAGCTCAGGCGTTCCTCCCGTCGCCGTAGCCACAACCGGTATGCCGTAGCTCATGGCCTCGATCAGAGATACGGGAATACCTTCATGGACGCCGGAACCGAGGTCAACACTGGCCAGGACCACGGCGGAAACGCGGGCTTCTGCGTAGATCTTCAGGAGCTCGTCGTGCGGTACAGCGCCCAGGAATTTTACTGAGCCGGTGAGGCCCAGAGCTCTACTAAGCGTTTCCAGGCGCGGCCTGAGTTCACCCGGTCCGGCTAGCCACAGCTCCGCATCTAGGCCCCTGCGCTGAAGGATCTGCCAGGCCTCGAGCAGGAAGCGATGACCCTTGACTTCCACAAGGCGGGCTGGGCATAGCACCACCGGCCGGGGCCCGGATCCCCTCCGAACCCTGTTGGGAATGGGGACGCCCATGTGAATAACGCGGGCGTTGTTCGCGGAACCGAGTCCCAATGCCCTGGCGATCCTTAAACCGTCCCCAGAAATAAGGCGCACAAAGCTGGCGCTCCCCGCTTTCCTCGCCAGCAGGTTGTTCTCAACGATGTCCCAGCGGTGCGCCGTAAAGCTCCAGGGGATGCCTGATCGCCAGCTTGCCAGCATGGTCATGGTGGCGGTGGTGCCCGCCCAGTGGCAGTGGATGTGGTCGGCTCTCCACAGAGTAGCAACACGGGCAAGCCAGAGCGCCTTCGGAACGATTGCGAGATTCTTGATTGCAACCACAGGCGACCTGCCACCGAGCAGGAGTCCCACCGCTCCAGCTGTCTGACCTGGTGCCGCCAGGGTTTCCGCCACGGCGGCTTTCAGCACACGAGGTGAATGGAGAGCCTCCCCACGCGTCCACTTAATGAGTTCATGACCGTGCACGATTCTACCTCGCGGGGAGCGCGGAACGACGAGCACCTCGTGCCCTGAGCGCATCAGTTGATTTATCTCGGGGATGAGGAAGGCCTCATCGGAGCCATGCGGAAGGTAGGCCGTGACATAGATGATTTTCACGCGTTTGTCCGTTATTCTTGTGCCGTGTCTCAGGCTGCGGCGGCGTTCGCGCGGCCGGAGGCGGCCAATGCGGCCGTGTATATACTTTCGTAGCCCTGAGCCATTCGCTCCACGTTGAATGTCGCGATAGCGCGGACACGAGCGGCGTTCGCCATCGCCGTCCGTTTCTCGGGATCATTCAGCAAAGTTCGCATCGCGTCCGTGAACGCCGCGCAGTCGCCGGGAGGCACAAGAATGCCTTGCTGCCCGGATTCGACGAGTTCGGGAACGCCCCCAACGGTCGTACCAATGACGGGCAAGCCGGCCGCCATCGCTTCCATCACTGCCAGCGGATTCCCTTCCCAGTTCGAGGAGAGTACAAACACATCCGACGCCGCAAGGCACTCTGGAACTTCGTTTCGCTTACCGAGCAAATGGACACGGCGCTCGAGACCGTGCTCCCGTATGTAAGCAGTCAGTTCCTCCCCGAGACTGCCTTCTCCCAACATGATGAGGTGGATTCTTGGATGGTTCAGCGCAACGAAAGCTTCCACTAGTAACAGCGGGTTTTTCTGCGGTACCAGACGCCCAACGCAGGTAAAGAGAATTGCGTCGCGATCAAACCGCTCTTTTTCTCGCCAGCGGACACGGTCGGCCGGACTTCTACGATAATTTTCGACGGGTATGCAATTTGGAACCGTCGCCCTGCACTCCACACCGTATACCCGCTTGATACTGGCCGCGACCTCCCGCGAGATTGCCACCGGAAGCACCCCCCACCGGAATGCGAACCACTGCACGACGCGGCCGAATGCGTCCGTTTCATGTTCCGCAAGGTTGTGCATGGTATGCACCACCAGGGGGACCCGGTGCCGCCGTAGTCCAGGAAGGGCATACCGCAGGACCGACAAATGAGTGTGGACCACATGCGGCCGAACTTCTCTGAGGACCCGATCCAGAGCCTTAAACAGTCTCGGGTCGAAACCGGGTCGCTTGCCGAGATACCATAGCGGAATATTGGCCCTCTTCAGCCGGTGCTCGATGGAAGTGTTCATTGGAGGATAAAGGCCTGCCGCGGCAACATCGTGCGATTTCGACAAACCGACCATCAAGTGGCCGGCCATTTGCTCGGCGCCGCCAACGCCGAACGAAGGGGTGATGTGCAAGACTCGAAGCCGTTCAAAAGTGGACATATTCTATGTGTGTCTCGTGGCAGCCGCAGCGGCCATCGCCCGCGGATCATTACGTAGTATTTGCAAAAGAAGCGGCAGCGAGTGCAGCACTTCCGCGACCGTCCATGACCATTACGCAGTCAGCCGGCCCATAATTCATAACGACTCCGGGAAGTCGGAAACTTGTCCTCCAGGCGCACACCATCGGTAGGGACGCGATTGACGTTGGCACACCACCACCGGCTCATCCCTCCGGCGAGCGTAGGCGTGCGCTGCTGCCAAGCCGAATAGGAGCCACGTGGGCTTGCGATACTCCCACGTCAACGCTGATACCCCAACCGTCCAGGTCAGCAGGAGTGCGATCCAGAGGCGCCGCTCGAGGGAACGCGCCTGGAGGGCAGAATAGAAAAAACTCGCCAGCAACGCAAAAAGGAGCAAGGCGCCGACAACTCCAAGTTCGACCAAAACCGAGAGGAAAGTGTTGTGCGCGGGATAATCAATGTCCACGGCCCTCAGAATGGCTGGACCGTACGCGCCGGCTCCGACGCCCAGGAAAGCATGATCCCGAAACGTCTCCAGGCCGGCTACCCAGATTGCCGTCCGGTGCGTCAGCGAGCCTCCAGATACCTCCTGTGCAAACTGGAGAATGCGCGCCCACGAGGATTGAGGTACCAGGTACAGAGAACAGGCCAATAAGCAAGCGACGGCGGTCAGGGAAACGACCCGCTGCCACCGTGGCAACCGGAACACAGTCAGTGGGAGCATCGAAAGGCCGGGGATCGCTGCGACCAGTGCGCCGCGCGACCCGGTTAACAGAATGGCTGCGAAACCGGCCCCAAGTTGCAGCCAGCACAGGAGTTTCACGAGAAATCCCTTGCGCGAAACCAGCAGATAGAAAACTATGGGGATGCTTAACGCGAGCACCAACCCAAGGTCGTCCTCATTAAGATATGCGAAGGAATAGCGGTACGTTTCCCACACAATCTTTCCCGGGATTGTCGAAAAGAGCTGGGCCGCTGTGACTCCGGTCATGAAGTTGTAGATGGTGCCGATAGAAGCAACCAATGCGCCAAAGACATAGGCCTGAAGCAGTCCCACAACTCTCCCTTCAGTAACCGCCAACTCCCAGATCAGCCAAACCATCGCCAGCACTTGTAAGTAAGTGCCCACGCGGGTCACTGTGCTATCCCAGTCCAAAGTCCAGAAAATGCTGAGCGCGGACCACCCGACCAGACTCAACATCCAGTAGTGCAGTGGAGATAAGATTCGGCGTCGCCAGGTTACGGCCGTCCGCAGCGCCACGACTCCGACGGCCAGCAAGCCGATCCAAGTACCGAGTACCAATCCGCCCAGCGACGGCACGTACTCGCCCCACGGGAGATCGAACACGAAGGCGCAGAGAACGACGTATGCGATCCGGTCCAACGCGCTCTCGATCCCTGCGGAAGAGGATGAGGCTAGGCCTAGCGGCTGCGCTGTCACGGACACATGCGCTGTCATGTCGTTTCGGCTTTCATGCTTCGAAGTGCTGGGCTGGCCTGGCTCTCCCTGACGTTACACGATCCAGCGCTGCGTTGCAGGCGCCGGTCGATTTTCAAAAGAATCGCACCGGTGCCCATCAACTGCACAAACGCGGCGGCCAGGGCCGCATCGGCCGCACCACTCAGGCCGTGCCTCGGGATCGACCACGCTGAGGTTGCCGCCGCCGCTATGGCTGCGGCCAGCAGCATGGGAATCTGCGGGCGCAGGCTCCTTGCTGCTGTAATGACATATCCCAGGCCGGACGCGATGAACATGATCGTTCCGGCGATCATCAACCGGACCAGAATGTCAGGCCGTTCGCCGTATTCCGGACGGAAAAGATGGGTGAGGATATCGCGTCCAAACAACACTGCCGCCAGTATGGCTACGCCTCCCAGGCTGCCTCCCAGCGCCGCGGCCAGCGCCACATAGCCGCGATATTTCGCGCGATCAAGCGCTGCACAGGCGTGGGCGACAGGCAGAAAGATGGATTGACCGAACGCGGATACCACGAGATTGCCTGCGGTAAGCAGAGAAGCAATAGCTGAAAAAATCCCGAGCTCGGCGCTCCCGGAATGCACCTCGACAAAGTACCGCGGAATGCTCAAGTTCAACGAGATGAGCATGGAGATGATTCCCAAAGGAAGGGCCATTCGCAGCAGGGTCAGCATTTCGCCCGAGTTCCATTCGAGCCGGACCTTGAACCCGCTTCTCTCTGTTTTTGCAAAATCGAGGCGGGAATCCCAGACCAGCAGAACCAAGAGACGTCCGAACGCCAGGCCAATGACGGCCCAGACGATGCTACGCGTTATATACATGGCCACGCACAGAGCGGCCAGCGACAGGGGACCTTTCAGCAGGAGGGATCCTGCGATCCGGTCCATTCGTTTGTGTTTCTGCATGAATCCGTAATAGGTCTCGCTGACGAATTCCAGGGCCTGAGCGAATCCCACCAGGACCACGATTCCTCCCAGGCGCCAGTCCGTCCGCATGCAGGCAACCGCGCCCGCGACCAGGAGCAGCGCCGCGCCGAGCGAGACCAGTCGGAACGTCAGATATTGGCCCAAGCTGAATCGGTCTCTAAGCTCAGATACCAACAGCGCCCGAAGTTGCAGGTTTGCAAACAGAACAATTGGAGCGGATACGGCCATGCCAAAAGCGTATTCGCCAACTTGCTCTGGGTTGCCAAGTTTTGCTAGCGCCACGACGATGCCCCATTGGCACGCGGAATACAGTAGGTTCCCGGAAAGGACCCAGGTGAAGTCGGTTCTCAGGCGTTTATTAGAGTGAGATTCTGTCATGGAAACTGGTTGGGTCGCTTCTAGGTGCTATGCCGACATCTGGCGGTAATGGTTGTAATATCGGCCGTACGCGCGGGTCTCGCTCGGGTCCATTTTCCAATCGTTGAGAATCGTCCCCACGACCGGAATTTGGTCCCGTACCAGTTTCAGGTGCGCCGCTTTCAGTTCTTCTCGACTCTTGGTGTTGGCGCGGACAACCAGGACCACGCCGTCCGACATTCGCCCAAGCAGCCGCGCGTCCGCGTACAACATCATGGGGGGGGTATCGATCAGGATCAGATCAAACTCTCGTCGGAAGCGCTGAAGGAGAATCGGCAGATCCGATGAATAAAGAAGATTACTAACCATGGCCGCATCGATTGAGCCGGCGGGCAGCACCCAAAGATTCGGAATCCCCGTGCGCCGCGTCAGGGCCTTTACAGGCGTCTCCTCGGTAATGGGGGGCTGGTCGCGGCCTTGCAGCATGTCCGCAAGGCCCCACCGGTTGGGAAGATTGACAAGCGCGTGCACTCTCGGCCGGCGGAGGTCGGCATCGATCAGTAGAACGCGCTGATTTCCTTCTGCTGCCGCGATTCCGAGATTAGTCAGTATGGTCGTCTTACCCTCCAGCACGTCAATGCTCGTAACCACGAGAACCCGGCCACCCGGTTCTTTCGCACCGGAACCCCGGTTGAAGGCTGCACCGAACAAGATCGAGGTCAGGGCCGCTCGAAATGACTCGGCCAGCAACGAAGTGTCACGATTCCGAGTCACGACAGCGAGTTCGCCGAGGCCGTGCTTTAAACCGATCAGTTTGCGCCCCGGATCTTCAAGCGCCCAAGCGTCTCTAGCAGACGGAATAACGCCAAGTTCGGGGACATCCGGCAAATTCGACTCTCCAGGCCGTCTCACTTTGCTGGAACCTTCCCGGACCAGGACGAACCCGATTCCTCCCAGAGCCCCCATCGCGAAGCCGATGGCCATGTTGAGCGGTGAATTCGGGCTGTAAGGGACAGGGGGAACGCTCGCCGAGTCAATGAGCCTGACGTTCGTGGTCCGCAAAGCGGACGCGGCACCTGCCTCCTTCAGCTTCTGGAGCATGGACTCGTACAATCGCTGGGTCGCATCGATCTCGCCCTTTTTGACGTCGTAACGCCTCTCCTGATCCATTTGCTGCTCCACCGTCTTCAACTGGAGTGCGTGAACTGCTGACAGAAGGCGCTCGCGTCCGGCAGCGGCCTGGTACTCCGTGCGCAGTCTGCTGACAATCTCTTTGCGCTCATTTCTGATGGATTTTTCGGTTTCCGCAATCTGCGCCTTTACCTTCTCCACTCTGTAGTTCGTCGGGGTGTATATCGTCTGCAATTGAGCCAGCTCCCGGCGCAGGTTCTGCAAATCGGTTTCATACTGCCGCAACGGACCTGCCGCGACTGAGTCGGACATTACGTCGCCGGAACTAGCCAGGGCAGCCTCGTAGCGGGACTGTTTCTCGGCGCGATCAGCCTCGGCCTTCGCGAGCGCGTCCTGCAGCTGCTTCATGCGATCCTCCGCCAGAGTGCCCTGCTTGCCCGCAAAAACCAATCCGGCGGACCGCGCGAAATCCTGCAACTCGAGGTTGGAATTCTCAAGAGTAGCCTTCAGATCCGCCACTTGCTGGTTCAACCAGTCGGTCGTGTCTTTCGCCAATTGCCATCCGGCTTCCCGATTCAGGCTGATGAGTTCGGAGACCGCGGAATTGGCTCCGCGGGTGGCCACGTGAGGGTCCGGAGCGTCGTAGAACAGCTCGATCACTTGCGATTGGAGCGAGGTTCGCACCGAAAGAGCTTTTTGGACGTTCTTGATGCGCCGCTGCTCGGGCGTCATTCGCGGAGGCCGTAAGAAGCTGATGTTATTCCTGAGGTAAGCCAGCACTCTTGCCGCTCTCCCCTGATGGTTTTCGGCCGAGTCCCCGAGTCTTTCTGCGACGCGCTTGGCGAGCGTCTCGCTCTCCAGGAGCTTCACCTCGTTCTGGAGGTAGTTTTCAGGGGTCGCATTGGGGAGAATAGAAATCGGAGACACTTCGCGCACGAATTGGTCGTTACTGAAGCCCTCGATCTGCACTGACGCTCGTGCCCGATAGATGGGTGTCGTGAGGTGGCTGATGACCAGCCCTATCAGCAGACCCCCAATCGCGGCTCCTGCAAGTGTCGTCCTTCTTCGCCATAGTGAAGTCGTCAGCTCATTGAGCCCCAACGAATCCGCGGAAGGCGAGACGCTCTGTGGAATCGTGTAACTGGCTACCGCCGGGACGTACGACGCTTGTCCTGAACGCTCTATCTGCATACTGTTCCCAATGTCGTTATGCGACATATAGTTATTCCTTTCCGATAGCGCTGGCTCACTGGCGATGTCCAGCGTTGGCGGAGTCTGTGTGGCTGTGCGCGGTTTGGATGCTACAACCTTGGGCCTTCGTCTGTGACTCGCGCAGATCTGCGCCCAGCTTCTCTGGACTGAGCATCCAACAGCTCGAATCAGCAGACGCACGCACATTGTCAAGAACGGGACCGGATCGTTCCTGCTGAACCATGCGATTTCCCTTTTTCCCTTGAGCGACCGCCACCATCCCCTGACCGTCAATCCGCCACGGCGCATATAGCTGAGACTGGTAAACAGATCATAAAGCTCTACGATGAACGTACGGCCTTCAACCACCGGCAATCGGCGAACGGTTCTTCTTGTGAGGTCAAGATGGAGCGCTCGCACGACGTCCACGCCGGCGCGATCCTCGAACATCCTAAAATTCGCGCCGATGCGCGGGTTGAAGTCGAGGAGTTTGTATTGGCCATCCCGCTTGTCGAGGCGATAATCGATGTCCACTATGCCTGCGTAGGCGACGGCTTTCAGCAGCGTCTCAGTCTGCCGGCTGAGCGGTTCGTTCAGAACGGAGACGCCTAGCGTCGTAGGGCCTGCAAAGGCCGGGTGGGATCGCAGCTTCTTGCCAGTGAAGGTTACGAGGCAATCTGTTTGTGGATTGCAATATCCGTGGAAGATCCAGTCTTCGGCATGAGATTCGGGGATGTATTCCTGGAAAATCAGATTTGGGCTCTCCGGGCTTTGCGCTTGCCGGTAGATTGCCAAGAGTTCCTGGGGAGTCTGCGCGATGGATACGCTGCGGGTGCCCTTCGGCAGCCGCTGGGGTTCCGCCGCCTTGACCACGGCTGGAAATTTGACACGTTCTATGAACGCGTGGACCTCGTCGACAGAATCAGGGAATGCAGTTTCCGGGCATGGCACCCCTATACTCCGGCATAGGAGATACAAATCTCTCTTGTTGGCTAGCCGGCGAGGAAGCTCTCTGGGCAACCGCGGGAACAGAAACCACTTCGCGAGGACGTCCGAGTGCTCGGCGACGAAGGCTGCGGCTGAATCATCGATGGGAACGAGAACCGTTGGACGACCCAGCCGCTCGCCGATAGCCGCCATGCCAGTCAGAAGCTGCTCGGTATTCAGGCCGCCGGTGTCCCAGACAAAGGCGCGGGTCAAATAACGCGACATGGCGGCTGGGGCGAAACGGTCTTCGACGCACGCATAGACCGGCACGCCAAGCCTGCCAAGGCTTCGTATGATGCCTAGGGTGCTATGCTGAATGACATTCCGGGAGGTCTTGAACACCAGCACCGGGACCGTCGCATCCAAGTCGAGTGGTATGGGCATAAGAACGTCTCGCCGCCTTCTTCAGAATTCCTTGCACCTCGGGGTGCGAGCACACTGGAATGCGGGCGGCAACCCGTATTGGCGCTCTCCAGCGAAGATGTGCTGAGACACGCGCCGGGCCGTGTAGTCGGCCCCATGGAGAAACCGCATCGCGGGTCCAAAACAACTCGCGCTGGCCAGACCCGTAAAATACAGGCCAGGGACGGAGGATTCAAAGTGAGAAGAAAGTACGGGTTGCCGCTGCTCGGCGCGCAACCGCGATTTCAGGCTCTGACTGAGGAACGGCAGACGCTGGAGATCGAACCGGTATCCCGTAGCGGCGATGACATGATCGGTCGTGAGATCCAGGACCTGTCCATCCTGCCCCGCAACCTGCAGCACGGCGCGGTCGCCCCTAGCCTCGGCCCTCCGCACGAAATGACCGAGGAAGGTCTGCACCCGCCCGACAACCCGGTCTTTCAGCCACCAAGCACCGGCGGGACCCAGCACGGTCTTCACTCTTTCGAAACGAATCCGTTGCGGCAAATGGTGGAACAGCGTCGGGGCCGCACAACAGGCCCATAGTTCCAGCCCCTGTCCCAGATTGGACACCGGACGGCGCAGCCGCTCGTAGAGCGACCGGCGGACAAACCTCGGCATTGGGTTCCAGGCAAGCGACGGATTGCGCACGACGAGGCGGACCGTAGCCCCTTCCTCGGAGAGTAGCGCCGCCGCCTCGAGCGCCGACTGACCGCCGCCGATCACTGTGACATCCCTCCCCTTTAATCGCCTCAAGTCGGGGTGATCGGCGCTGTGCGACAACAATTCCGACGGCAAGCCGGCGAGTACCGGAGGGATATGAGCCGCATGTTCCAACCCGGTTGCCACGATGACTTTGCCGACGCTTACGGTCGCGCCATTTGCCAGTCGCAACTCGAACCCATCGCCTGATGCGTCAACCGCATCGACCATCACTTCTTCGACGGTGGGAGCGAGAACACGCTGAAAGGACAGCGCGTATCGAGTAAACACTTCCAGAGATACCGGCGCACCCCTTTCCCCGTAAGGCAGCCCGCTTTGCGCGCAGTACCGCGCTAGAGTGTAGCGCGCGGTTGGATCGGAGAGACTTGAAGCGCACCCTTCGGATTTCAGGAACATGCCCTTTGGCATCTGGCACAGCCAGCGATACATTGGCCTTCCGAAAATACGGAAGTCGATGCCCGCAGATTGCAGGTGCGAGGCAATCGAGACTCCATACGGTCCCGCGCCGATGATGGCAACGGTATGACGCGATAGACAGTTCATCGAATCACTTTCTGCCACGATCTACGGGTGGCGCCATATGACAATCCCGGTGGCAGTCTGAATGACCGCTTCCACCGCTCTCGCCGCGGCCTTCTTAGGGCCGCTGGGCGGTACCACCAGGATGTCGTTCGGCCGCATAGCAATGTCCTCAGCCTTTCCGGCCATCACCTTTTTCAGGTCTACGGGAATCTCTTTTAGTTCCGTAGTGCCGGGAACAGAACGGACGATCTTTGCGTGTTGTGGTGCGGGAGTCAGTCCGAATCCCTCGGCGCTCGAAAGGGCCTGAAGGACGGAAATGGTGGCATTGCCCTTGAGGGCGACCTCACCGGGCTTTCGGACTTGGCCGATGACGTAGACTGCTTCCGCTACAGGAACGGTGACCACGTCATGCGGGAAGATCAGGATGTTTTCCGTCGGGTTCGTGCCGGCCAGCATATCTCTTACTGCCACTTCCGCCGCGCTGAATTGCCCGCTTGCGTCGGTCTTTGCTGTGCGTAAGGGAACTGGACCGTATTGGATCTCGCGGCTGATTGTAATTCGAGGGCCGGCATCCTGTCTTAGGCCGTCCGCCATGGAGATGACTTCCATCAGTGTCTTCCGCCCTCGTAATTGATGAACACCTGGATGGTTTACTGCGCCCATGACGGAAACGGGCTGACTGCCGAAATCGACGATTTCTACCGTAACCTGAGGCTTCAGAATCTCCTTCGAGAACCGCTTTATCAATTCAGCTCTAAGCTGTTCCACCGTCAGGCCGCCGGCATGAATCTCGCCGATCAGCGGCAGATCGATGGCACCGCTTGGATCGATCCGCAGTGGCTTGTCCGAGATCTCTTCCACGCCGAGTACCCAAACCTTGATTTGGTCGTCCGGCCCAAGTACGTAGTGCGACTGTTCTTCGGGCTGGGCCGGGGCAGGTGAAGCTGGAACCTGTTGACCCGTCGCCAAGAAGCATGCTGTCAGCAGGATGAGACCGAAATGTTCGCCTTTCATACCGTTCACCTCCATTTCGCTGGAGACTGTGCCTCGAGATACCTACTTGTCCGGCACGCCGCTAATTCGGCGGCTCGCCAGGATGGCCGTTATGCAAGCAACGGATGAGAGCCCTTCCAAGGCGATGACGTTACGGAGGCGCCGGGCCCAGGCGCTGATGTTTTCACGGTTAGATGCGACACCGAGCGTACTCTTGACAGGTCTTTCAAATTCCTAGATCTGCGTCTGCGAGGTACGTTGCACGGGCTCTTGGAGCTCCGTCATTCTCATAAAGATCTTCCAGAACGTCTGAATTATTAGTTTCACGTCTTCCGTGAAGGTGACGCTCTCACAATAATCGATATCGATCTCCAGTTTGGCCGGCAGAATGGTGGTGAGGTAGAAGGTTTCTTTGTCCAGATGCCCACGAAGAAGCTGCTCCTCGTAAACATTCGCGCTGGGACCAGTGATGCCCGGTTTCAAAAGGAGAGTCTTCTTTTGCCTGTCGGTGTATTCTCCAACGTATCGAGGCACCTCCGGACGAGGACCGACAAGGCTCATGTCTCCCAACAAAACGTTGATGAGTTGGGGGAGTTCGTCAACCTTTGATTTGCGCAGCCATTTCCCGAACGGCGTAATCCTCGTGTCTCCTTCCGCTGTCAATAGTGGGCCGGAGCCGGATGGGCTGTGTTTCATGGTTCGGAACTTAAAGATTTGGAAAGGCCGACCAAATTGACCGATTCGCACCTGCCGAAAGAACGCAGGCCCGCTGCTCGTGAGCTTAACGAACAAAGCGACCAAAAATAGAAGGGGAGAGAGAACAATAAGCCCGAACAAAGCACAAGCTGCATCAAACCATCTTTTTCCTGTGCGACTGTAAAAGGATTGAGTCATGGTTGGTGTTGCAGGCGCGAGGACATAGCCGGCCTCAGAGGGTTCGCTTACAGGGACGGCATCTCAGGATTTTTCAGAGCCATGGCTCATGCTCGCCAAGATTAAGCGGCATTCATCTGCGGTACCGGCTAGCGACATCGTGCAATGCCTCGATCACCCGATCTACATCATCGGGAGTCATTGAGGGATAGATCGGGAGAGAAATCGCTTCATTGAATCGCTCTTCCGCATTAGGGAATTGCCCGCCGCGATATCCGAATTTGTTCTGATAGAGCGGGTGCAGATGGAGGGGAATGAAGTGGACAGAGGTACCGATACCGCGTTGCTTCAACTCCTCAATCACGCGATCGCGATCGATCCGGAGCGCTGGGGCCTGGACACGGAGAACATAAAGGTGCCAGGCGTGTTCGACATTTTCAGGTACGCAAGGAATTCCAAACGCATCAGAACCAGCAAACGCGCGATTGTAGCGATCCGCAATCGACACGCGACGCGCGCGCAGGGCGTCACATTTGACGAGCTGAGCGAGACCGAGTGCGGCTTGCAGGTCTGTTAGATTATATTTGTAGCCGGCTTCCAAAATTCCATAGCGCCACGATCCTTCGGCGCTGTATCGCTTCCACGCATCTCTCGTGATGCCGTGGAGGCTCAGGATGCGCATCCTCTCGGCGTATTCTGGATTCTCCGTGGTCGCCATTCCGCCTTCACCCGTGGTCAAGGTCTTGGTCGCGTAAAATGAAAAGCAAGTGATGTCTCCGAGCGTGCCCACAGTTCTGCCTTTGTAGCGCGACGGCAGTGCGTGAGCGGCGTCCTCAATCACCTTCAGGTCATATTTCCGCGCGATGTCAAGAATCGGGTCCATGTCGCAGGGGTAGCCGGAGTAGTGCACGGGAAGGATCGCGCGCGTGCGGCTGGATATGGCGCGCTCGATCTGTTCGGGGCCGACTTGGTACGACCCCTCTTCGCAATCCACCAGGACAGGCCGAGCCTTGAAGTAGAGCACCACTTCGCCCGAGGCCGCGAAAGTCATTGTCGGGACAATCACTTCGTCGCCCTCGGAAATTCCAATTGCAGCTAACGCAAGATGAAGAGCCGCTGTACATGAATTTACAGCGAGTGAGTGACTGGCGCCAATGTAGCGGCCAAACTTCTCTTCGAATTCCCTCACGCGCGGACCCGTCGTGAGCCAGCCGCTCTGAAGTACCTCAACCACCGCGCTAATCTCGTCTTCTCCAATGGAAGCGCAGTGGAATGGCAGGAAAGATGTTGCAGTAACTGACATGACGGATTTCGAGCGAGACGAGGCTAAGTGTTCAATCGACTTTTGTCGCTTGCGCGGCGGATTGATCTGGTCTTTGCAGGTTGGACAGATTGAACAGTCATTTGCTTATCAGTTTCGACCATTTAAAATTTGCTTCGACCAACTTCCGGCCATTTCTCCCGAGCTCGTAAATGAACTGAGGATTCTCCAGCCCTGCCACTCAAATTTCAGTGCGCGCACCCTCAAACCAAGCTGGCCGGGCCCGGAGCACGCTGGGTCGCGTATTCCACTTCCACTGCAGTCAAGTCAGGACAGGAAAGCGGCAGGTTCATTCGGTATTGGTCCTTTGTAGAATGTGGGTGTGCTGGTCTTCTTTTCTGATCGAGTGGAATGCAGACTATGGTCGACGGCGAACTCTGGAAAAAGCTTGTGGCACCGGACAAGCAGTCCTTCGTAGTCCCCGCGGGCAAGTAACCGTTCGAATTCATCTACCTGTTCCAGAATTCCGGCGGCAACCCTGCCAGCTTCGGAAAGCGCGAATATGCGGTCGTGCACGGTCGGTTTAAGGGTCTCCCATGACTCCCACAGTTCTTCCGCAATCTTCTCGCCCTCTTTCAAGCCGATAAATTCGAAGAGCAAGTCCTTCCCTGGCGTAAGCCCAGAAAAAAGGCTGAAGGCGCGCGCGATTTCATAAATATTCAGAGGCTTGCCCATATCGAAGACAAATGTCTCTCCGCCCTGACCTTGAGCCGCTGCATGCAAGATCAGACACACGGCCTCCGCAATGGTCATGAAGTACCGCGTCGCTCGCGGATCAGTGATTCGAATCGGACCGCCCTTCTGAATCTGATCGCGGAAAAGGCGGAGCACGCTGCCCGTACTTCCAGCCACGTTCCCGAAGCGCACGCTCATGAACCGCGTCTGACTGGATTGGGCAAGCTCTCGGACTAATAGCTCCGTAATTTTTTTGGACAGGCCCATGTAATTGCGAGGCTTGACCGCCTTATCTGTAGAAATGTTGACAAATCGGCTTGCACCGAAATCCCGAGCCGCCAGCGCCGTATTGCGGGTCCCTAACACGTTATTGCGAACCGCTTCATAAGGGTGAAGTTCCATGAGGTGTACATGCTTGTACGCCGCCGCGTGGAAAATGATTTCGGGCCGTTCGCTCTCGAATATCGCTCGGACTCGGTCGCGGCAGGTCACGTCAACAAGCCGAGGTTCTATACAAAGGGTAGGGAAGCGGTCCTGGAGTTCTAGATTGATGTAGAACAGGCTGTTCTCCGACCTTTCCAGCAGAATAAGTTTGCGGGGGCTTCCGGAAGCGATCTGCCGGCATAATTCGGATCCGATCGACCCGCCCGCTCCGGTCACGAGAACGACTCGATCTCCTATTACCTCTCGAACGAACGCGGGATCGGGCTTCACTTCTTCTCGCTGCAGCAGATCTTCAATGCGGACGGAGCGCAAGTCTCGCAGACCCACTCTCCCGTCAACCAATTCTGCAAGAGATGGCAGAGTGCGAACTGGAATTCCGCACTCTCGGCACCCCTCGAGAATGAATTTCATCTGTGAGCGCGCTGCGCTCGGGATGCAGATGAATACTTCTTCAGCTTGTTGCTCCCGCACGAGGCTCGCGAGATCCGACAGGCCGCCGAGCACGGGGACGCCGCAGATCGTCGTTCCCCTCTTTTGGGGATCATCGTCGATGATGCCAACCGGAAGAATGGCAGACCCGGAATCCAAAACCAGTTCCTTGAGTACCTTTGTGCCCGCATCTCCGGCTCCAATAATCAGGGCGCGCTTGCCTCCGCTTCGCCCAATTGCGCGCTGCGCGCTGTACAACCGGATGCCAAAGTGAAGCCCCACGAGCAAAAAGATCGACACCGTCCACTCGAGTATGAAAAGCGCTGCAGGAAGACGCACATCCCGCTCTGCCAACCTGCTGATTGCATAGAACGCTAGGCTACTGGTCGAAACTGCCTTGCTTATGCAGATAAACTCCGGGATGCTCGCAGCGCGTAGGGAAAGCTTACACGTGCCGAAGAATAGAAAGCTGAGAAGCCGCAGACCAACTAGCCACGGCAGGGTGTGCGGCAGAATCTGCCAGGCCCAGCTCGGCCCGTATGCGTCCGAGAGAAGAAAAGCAGAGAAGGCATATCCGAGGCTTATGAGCGTTCCTTCCAAACACAAAACCACAGCGCGATATCGGAATTGCCAAGCACGCGTCAGCAAAGAGACCCATGTCATTCGCAGCCGCTGAGGGATGTTGGGTGTTCGCTCCGGTAAGACACGGCTCAACGCCTGGATACCGCTGCCGCTGGACGCGACGGTAGCTGGGAACGATGTTTTACAAGCGCTCATTAGTATCTCCGTTTGCATGACCGATTGTGAAAACTTTAAATGGGTTGTGTATCGAGGCTTTAATAAAAATTCGCGCCAAGATCCGAGGCAACTTAAGTTCTTTAGGTGTTCTTGAGAATGCTTACCTCATTCGGGCTGGTGATGTTTGAGGGAAGGGATTACCGTTCGTGATAGGGCTGGAGACGGACGCGGGAATGTCAAGTTTGGCTGGGCACTGGGCTGCTGCGAAAGAGGCTCAGGGCTCACACGGCCACTGCAAGCCCGGTGCTGCTGAGACAGGGGTCGTACCCAGGCCCCATCAACTTGAACGGCGACTGATCGTTGCAAAAGCGTTACAGATATCACGAGGCGTTGACGGCCTCTGAAATCTAATAAGATTCCCTCTAGCCCACAGAGAGGGCCATACTCGATTCTCACGCTGTGCCCGACCTGCAGGAACGGCCAAGGTTGGCTGGGTAGCCCGGACTTGACAGCGGCCTGAATGGCGACAATTTCGCTTTCGTCAATGGGGACAGGAGTTCTGCCAACTCCCACCACATGAACAACCCCAGGGATCGAAAGAATTGGCAGCCGATTCAGTGGGTTAAACTGGCAAAACACGTACCCGGGAAAAAGTGGAAGCTCGATTTCTTTAAACCGGTCAGACCACCGGCGTTGGCACTTGTACAGGGGCAGAAACGATTCATAGCCCCTGGCCTGCAGATGTGATGCCACGGTATTTTCGTACCGGCTCTTGACCCACAGCGCGTACCACGGATAACTGAGGTTTTCAGTTTCCATACCGTTCTCCAGATGCTCTTAGACAGTTCATGTGCGTTCTTATGAGGCTAACCTAGCCAAGCTACCGCCCTTTGAGTCCCGTCTTCAGGAACCCAATTGCAAAATTTCGCGAACAGAAGAAACTCCCAATCGACTTCCCAATGTTCTTCACAGCTGCCGTTTTCTCGACAGGTTCGCCACGCACTTTAGTCTTTCGGGATAAGAACGCTAGCCGGTGAAGTACCTATTTCTTATAAGGAAAAACTCTGGTAGGTAGCTAGGGGAATTCCCTACCTGAGAGATGTCAGGATCGGTATAAGCTACGGCGAATTACGTATCGCGTCCCCTAATCTGAGAGCCGATGGGGAAATGCGAGGCATGGTGGGACATTGCGGCGTCCTTTGAAACCTACCTCTGAATGCGACTAATTTCTTGCTCCCCCCCCGAAAGGTATGGAATCTGGCTCCTTAGCAGATTTTTTGCAGATAGCTAGGCTATCCGTAGCGACGCGACCGAGATCTGACGGTTGGGTTGCCACGGTGTCTTGCTTCTGGGCTTCTCCCACGAGAGAAGGATTCATGTCGCAAGCGTCTGCAGCACGGCCGCCATTAATCCGGAAGGAAAACGTCAACCCCATGTACCTCGCTGAGGTTCGGCCCGAAAGAAGAAGTTTTCGCCTGTGGAAATGCCCGGAACGTAACGCGTGCCGCACCAACGAGGAATCTTTGCACGGGTTGGGAAAAAACGCGGGAGCATGAACTCTGGGCATCGCTTATGGGCTGAGTGTTAAGCACCGTTGCTCCTAACGGCTAGTAAGGCCTTGCCCACAGCTCCACCCTGCGGGACAGTTCTAGACCGACAGCAAAGCGTCCGTCAGGCAGGCGCTGGCAATAAACTACGCGGGCCAGCGTTCGCAATCTCCACCTAGAGATCTGATCATCAACCGTTCATTCAGATCCATGGCTCGTTCGGTCAGAACGCGTACACCCAAGGAGCACACGTTTTCGGTAGTCGTTCGCACCGTCGCGGCGGGGTCCAGGAGGCTGGAAATCTGCACTGGGACCGCAAGACGAATCCGTTTTTCAATTCGTCCAGACCGAACAGGCATTTGTGAAATCATCTTCCCAGCTGGGTTCAGTTAGCTCGCACCGGGCTGGGCGGTGCCGAAAAGTTGCCAGAACCGGCAAGAAGTTCAGCGACGATGATTCTCTAGGATCCATAGTGCCTACTGAGATTGGGTACTGGTCTCCGTCGCAAGAAGCGGCCTCGGTCCGCGCCGCTTCTGCTCGTACATGGCTTGGTCGGCTTTCACCATCAATTCTCCAATCGACGTGCGGCTGTTCGGATCGAATCGTGCAACGCCTAAACTAAGAGAAATTTCGTAGCGAGACTGTTCGGCGCTGATTGCTTTCAAACGCTCGAAAAGTCGAGTCTTGATTGTGGCCTCGCTGTGCCCGGATGCCTCGACCGCAAGTACAGCGAACTCATCTCCTCCGAGGCGAGCGAGAACATCTGAATCCCGAAATGTCTTTTCCAGGACTTCGGCCGTGCGCTTCAAGGCGCGGTCGCCTTCGAAATGGCCGAACGAATCGTTAATCTGCTTCAAGCGGTCCACATCCATCACAAAGAGCAACATTCCCCGGCCGGATCGGCGCCCAATTTTCAATTGGCGTTCTGCCAGGGCCATAAAGCCGCGTCGGTTATACAAGCCTGTGAGTCCGTCAGTGAGCGCAAGATTGCCCAGTTCTGCTTGCAACATGTACTGTTTCGCGGCACAGCGGACCGCGCGCATCAGCAGCTCGCTGACCGGCTGACTACGAGTGTCACCGGGCAACGTGCCGTGAGACTCCGTGCGTACGTCTCGCAACAGACTTGCGAGTTCTCGATTTGCTTCCGAAAGGAGAGCTTGGAAAACGTCATCAATACGCTCATTTTCTCCGCGACGTAACGAACGCCGGACACCTCGGCGAAATAATGGTTGGGAATCAACGGCCATGCTCAGGATCGCCACATCAGACGGATTGTTCACGGATTTGAAGCCTGCCTGTCGTTTCCGCGAGCAGCTAGTGAACTTGTTTGAGCTCATTGGCATATGTGCGCATCCTTGATCTGCGG
>Ga0209648_10000491_pt1 | contig 30387 bp, 27 predicted proteins | sample GraSoi2013_115cm_FD_185830 | JGI IMG/M metagenome (GOLD analysis project Ga0209648, IMG submission 185830) | Grasslands soil microbial communities from the Angelo Coastal Reserve, California, USA - Sample 9_17_2013_115cm (SPAdes) (version 2) | ecosystem: Environmental > Terrestrial > Soil >...
CCGGCAGGTCGGGCTCATCTGGGTGGACGGGGATCCGATGCTGCCGATGGCGAAGGCGGCCCTGCATTCGGTGCAGGCCATGACGATGCCCGCGCTGTTCCGACCGCCGGCTCCGGCCGTCAAGAGTGGACGCAGCGGTGCGCCGCGGCATGCTCACGGCCAGCCCGCGCGCACCAGCGCACCTTGACCTCATTTACCCGGCTTGCCGGCACTCGGCGCCAACGCGGGATCGAAGACGTCCTCCGCTCGAGTTGGGTTTTTAGACAATCCGATCCGCTTCGTGGACGGATTCGTTGAGGGACTGAGGGCCTTTGCTTCGTCAACAACAAACGGCCGAGCGGAGACCGCTCGTCCTTTTCACGCAAACGATCGGCCGGGATGCACGTTCGGGGTGACGGGCGTCGGTTCCCAATCTGTCCGCGCATGCATCCGTGCTTCCCCTGATAGACGCCGGAAATTGCGTCATTCGCCGTCGTCGTTTGACAGTCAGAACCGCCGTCCATAGGCTTTGGACAAAACGCGAGCGCTCCGAACGGGCGCGTGAGGCATCTCGGCTCCGAGATGCTGCGATCACCGGGGAGGACGAAATGATTTCTCAGAGCATGGCGGCGCAATCGGCCGCGCCGTGCCGCATCGCTTCGCGTGTCGCAACCGTGCGGCCGCGCAGTTCTCCGAGATTGCCGCTGCGGCTCCTCGCCGCCGCGGCCGGCCTCGGCAGCGCGCTGGCTGGTTCCCAGCCGGGATTGTCCGAAGAGATCAAAGATTACGGCAAGCCGGGCAGCCCGATCGAGCTGGTGGTCGGCTATCAGCCCTATTACACGGAGTCCTGGTCCGGCGTCATCATGCGCAGCAAGAAGTTCTACGAGAAATACCTTCCGCAGGGCTCGAAGGTCGATTTCCAGGTAGGTCTGCAGGGCGCCATCATCGTCAACGGCATGCTCGCCGGGAAAGTGGATCTCGGCTACGTCGGCGACATGCCGGCGATCGTTTCCACCAGCCACGCCGACGTCCGCGACATTCGCATCGTCTCGGTGCTCGGGCTGGGCTACGACCAGTGCAACGTGTTCCTGGTGCGCAACGACGCGCCCCAATTCCAATCCCCGGACGAGGCGGTGAAATGGCTGAACGGCAAGAGCGTGGCGGTGCCGAAGGGGAGTTGCACGGACCGCTTTGCGCAAGCCGTCTTCAAGCGGTTCAAGATCGCTCCCTCGGAATACCTCAACCAGAGCATCGAGGTGATCACCAGCGGCTTCCGCGCGGGCAAACTCGACGCCGCCGTGCTATGGGAACCGACCGCATCACGACTGGTGCTGGAGAAGCTCGCGCGCAAGGTGGCCACGGGCGCCTCCGTGAACGAGAACGACGGCGGCTTCATGGTGATGCCGAGAGCGCTCATCGACCAGCGTCCCGATGTCGTCCAAGCGTGGCTCGAGGCCGAGCTGGATGCGCAGCTGTATTTCGCCGACGAGAAAAACGCGATGGCGGTGAGCGCCATGGCGCTCGAGCAGACGACCGGGTTCCCGCAGAAGACGCTGTGGTATTCCGCCTACGGCACCTACCCCAAATCGGAAGGTGGGACGACGAGCCGGATCATGCTGACCTATGGTTTCACGCAGGAGGCGAAGGAGCTGATCGGCAAGGCGGCCAAGTTCCTGTTCGAGATCAAGAGCATCAAAGCGGATCTCCGCCCCGAGGCGGTGGTGCCGACGTTCACCGAAGAGATCCTCAAGAAGCGCAACTTGAAAGCTCCGGTGGGTGAGGTCAAGGCGTTGCCGGATTCCGCTTACACCGGTTCATGACAGCGCAACCCCCGGCCCTCGTCCCGCCAGCGCCGCTCGGGTCTCCGGTTTCGGCCTCGCGACCGGAGCCGCTAGGGCTTGCGGCTCGGCACAGGGAGAGGACGGCGTGAAGGACCTGAAATCGACGTTTGCCGTCGCCGAAATCGACCTGGGCGAGGCCCAGAGGGCCGGCGTTGCGGACAGCGCCGATCGCACGAGCCGGGTCGAAGTCGCAGCGTATCGCTTGCGACAATGGCTCGGCAGCCCGCGCCCGTATCTGATGCTGCTCGGCTTCGCGCTGTTCTTCGCCTTCTGGTATCTCACGGTGGAGGTCTGGAAGCTGCCGCGCTTTTCGCAAATGCCGGGGCCGACCACGATCATCAGCGAATGGTTGAGCCCGGATCCCACCTACGGGCTCTCGATCTATTCGCCGGAATATTATCAGCACATCTGGGTCAGCTGGCGCCGGGTCTTGATCGCCTTCGTGCTGGCGACCGCTACCGGCGTGCCGCTCGGGCTGTTCCTCGGCTGGTCGCAGCTATTCAAGGACTACGTTTTTCCGGTATTCGAGCTGCTGCGGCCGATCCCGCCGCTCGCCTGGGTGCCGCTGGCCATCATCATGTTCCAGGGATCGGAGACCCCGATCGTGTTCCTGACGTTCCTGGCGTCGTTCTATGCGACCACGCTCAACACCATGCTCGGGGTGGAATCGATCGACGTGTCCTTCATTCGGGCGGCGTATTGCCTCGGCGCGAGACGCCGCCAAGTGTTCTGGCATGTCATCGTGCCGGGCGCGATGCCGTTCATCTTCACCGGGCTGCAGATCTCGGTGGGCGTCGCGTGGTTCTCGCTGGTCGCGGGCGAAATGGTGTCGGGCCAATACGGGCTCGGATATCTCATCAATACGTCCTACACCATGGTGCAGTACCCCACGATGGTCATCGGCATGATCACGCTGGGGATCGTCGGCTACGCCACGAGTGCCGTGGTGCGGATCTTCGGCAATTACCTGATGCAATGGAGGACGCGCGAGCTCGCCATGGGAGGCGGAAAGTGAAGCTCGTGCCGGTGCCGTCGCGCGACCGCCACCGCGCCGACGCCAAGGCGGCGTCGTTGCTGCCGGAAGAGGGTCGCAAGGGCGAGATCCGTATCGCCGACGTCGTCAAGATCTACGGCTCGGAAACCGCCGGCATCCGTGCGGTCGACCATTGCACGTTCGACGTTCCTGCCGGGAAGATCACCGTCGTGGTCGGGCCATCCGGCTGCGGCAAGACCACGCTGCTCAACGCGATCGCCGGTTTTCACGGCATCACTTCCGGGACGATCCACCTCGATGGCGCGCTGCTATGCGGCCCCGGCCGGCCGAAAGCGGATCCTGGCCCGGATCGGATCGTGGTGTTCCAGAACGGGGCGCTGTTCCCCTGGAAGACCATCATCGAAAACGTCGCGTTCGGTCCGATGGTGCAGGGCTGGCTGAACAGGAAGGAGGCGTTCGAGAAGGCCCGAGCCATGTTGGCGGAAGCCGGGCTGCGCAACCTCGAGAGCAATTACCCGGGCGAGATTTCTTCCGGGATGCGACGGCGAGTGGAGATCGCGCGCGCCTTGATGAACGATCCCAAGGTGCTGCTGCTCGATGAGCCTTACCGCGCACTCGACTCGCTGACGAAGTCCGTGATGCACGAGGCGCTGCTCGAAACCTTCGACCGGAATCAGGTCACTATTTTCTTCATCACGCACGATCTCGAGGAGGCCATCTTTCTCGGACATCGGGTCGTGATCATGACGACGCGGCCATGCCGCCCGAAGAAGATCCTCACCGTCGATATCCCCCACCCACGGGATTACAGCGTGCTGACGGCGAAACGGTTCCGCGAATACCTGGATGAGACCATCGAGGCGGTGCACGAGGAAGCGCTGAAAGCTTTTGCCGCCGGCGAAAGGGAGCGTTGAATGCGGGAATCCGGCACTCTCGCAGCGGGGGTCTTGCGGGCCTTTGCCGGCACCAAGTTCTGGCGCGGGGTGGTGGCCACCGCGGTTTTCATCGTGCTTTGGGAAATCGCATCGCGTACCGGCATCTCGCGGATTCCGGCGCCCAGCGCCGTTGCGGTGACCTTCAACGATCTCATGCGCGACCCGAGCTACTGGTTCAGTTGGTACTTGAGCACGCGAAGGGTGTTCACGGGCTTCCTCGCGGCAATGCTGCTGGGGATTCCGCTCGGACTGGGCATGGCGGTGAGCCGGGCGTTCTACGGTACGGTGTTTCCGGTGTTCGAAGTGCTCCGTCCAATCCCGCCCCTGGCCTGGGTTCCGGCCTCGATCATCTTCTGGCCGACCCAAGAGATGTCGATCGCATTCGTGACGTTTCTGGGCGCATTCTATGCCGTCGTCATCAATGTGATCGGCGGCGCGCAGGCAATCGACGTGCGCTATTACCAGGCGGCTCGCTCCATGGGATCGTCGAGCTGGGACATTTTCCGCCGGATCATTCTGCCTGGGACATTGCCCTCGATCGTCGTCGGTGCCACCGTCGGCATCGGCATCGCCTGGGCGGTCGTGGTTGCCGCCGAGATGATTTCCGGCGGCGGCAGCGCCGGCTCCATGGGCGGCGCCAAGGGCGGCGGACTCGGCTTCTTCATCTGGAATTCCTACGTCGGCGGATCCTACACGCAGATCGTCGTCGGCATGATCAGCATCGGCATTGCCGGTTACATATCGAGCGCGCTGCTGCGCAAGCTCGGGGAGCTGGTGACACCGTGGCTGCACGAGCAATGACAGGACGAGTTGGAGCACCGCGATGACGAGCGCTTCCACGCCGCAGGTTTCGGACGCGACTTTTGCGCAGCGGGCGGCGACGGCCGACGGCGTCGCCGAGATTGAGGCGCACAACGTGAGCAAGGCGTATGGGGCGGGCAAGTTCGCCAAGACCGTGATCACCAGCTGCTCGTTCGCGATCGAGCGCGGCAAGCTCACGGTGATGATCGGCCCCTCGGGTTGCGGCAAGAGCACGCTCATTCGCCTGCTGGCGGGATTCGAGCGGCCCACCTCGGGTACGATCACCATCGGCGGCAAGCCGGTGGCCGAGCCCGGTCGGGACCGCCTCGTGCTGTTTCAGGAGACGGCGTTGTTTCCCTGGATGACCACGTACGACAACATCATGTTCGGTCCGCGGGCCCGCATCGAGGCCGGCACCGAAGCGCGCAGGAAGGCGGAATTTCTCCTCGACAAGGTCGGGCTCGGCGCATTCCGTCGCAAATATCCCACCCAACTTTCGGGAGGAATGCAGCGGCGCGCCGAGCTCGCGCGCGCGATGATCAACGATCCGAAGGTCATGATTCTCGACGAGCCGTTTCGCGGGCTCGACGCCATGACGAAGAAGCTGATGCAGGAATATTACGCCAAGCTCTACGACGAGACACGACGCACGACGTTCTTCGTCACCACAGACATCGACGAGGCGATTTTTCTGGCCGACCAAATTCTGGTCATGACCAACGTGCCGGCGCGGGTGCGCGCGGTGCTCGAGGTGAATCTGCCGAGGCCGCGGCGCCTGGAAGACGTGATCGAGAACGACGAGGCCAACCTCATCAAGATGCAGGCGCTCTCGCTCCTGCACGAGGAGGCGATGAAATCCTTCGCGCACGGCAGCAAGGCCGCCGCGGATTTCATCGATGCCTACTCGAAACGCATCCGAAAGCCGAGTTGATGTCCTCTCCCTCGATCCGATGCGGTTGCCCTGCCCCGCTCGCGGCCATGACTGCCGCGCCCCATGATCGACGGTTCGCATGACCGACGCACAAGACCTCGCCTTCTCCGCCTCGCGGGCGACCCCGAAGAGAGCCGCGCTGATCGAAGTGCGGTCCAAATCCTCGAGCTGCACGTTTGGGGCCGAACCGCAGGAGCCGTTGCTCTACGCGGCGCTGCGGGCGGGCATAGCCGCGCCCTATGAATGTGCGACCGGCACCTGCGGAACCTGCAAGGCGAGACGTCTCACCGGCGTGATCGTCGGCGATTGGCGGGAGGCGCCCGGAAGTGCCTATCTGCGGCCCGATCGCGACGAGGTGCTGCTGTGCCAGACCCGCGCGCTCAGCGACTGCAGTTTCGAGATTCCGGGCAGCGTGAACTTGGCTTCGACGACCCGGGTCCGGCCGTACTTCGGACGGGGCGTCATCGGGCGCATCGATTCTCTCACGCAGGACACCGTCGAGCTGGTGCTCGAGCTCGATCCCGCCCTGGAGTTCGATGCGGGCCAATTCGCGGTGCTCCGCGTCCCGCACCTTGCCGGCTACCGCGGCTATTCGATGACCAATCATCCCGGTTCCGCGTCGCAGGCGAAATTTGTGGTCAAGCGAAAGCCGGATGGGGCATTCACGGATTGGCTGTTCTCGCGTGCGAGGCCCGGCGACGCCATCGAGTGGTTCGGCCCACTGGGCAAGGCGATCTTCGCGCCCCAGGAACAGCGCACGATTGTCTGTATCGCCGGCGGCTCGGGCATCGCCTCGATCATGTCGATCCTCGAGGCCGGATGCTCCTCGCGGCATTTCGACCATTTCGAAGCCGCGATCTTCTTCGGCGTCCGCACCGGCGCCGACGCGTTCTATCTCGATCGACTGCAGCGCTTCGCGGAAACATTTCCCCATATGCTGCGGATCACGGTCGCGATCTCTCACGATGTCCCGGCCGAGGACATGCGCGAGCGCTATCCGTCGCTCACATTCGAGTCCGGCTTCCCGCACGAGATCGCAGCGCGCGATCTCGCCGGAAGGTTCGCGGGACGCGTCGGCTATCTCGCCGGGCCGCCGATTCTGGTCGACGTATCGATTCGAATGCTGATCACTCAGGGGCGACTTCCGGTGCGCGACATCCGCTACGACAAATTCAGCTAAGATCAGCGCGTTCGGGAGAACATCATGTCCTCGACCACGATCGACACTGGCAATTCCAAGATATTGCGCTCCACGGCCATTCTGAGCGGCGTATCGGACCCGACGATCGGCAACATCGCCGCGATCGCCAAGCCGCAGACGATCGAGGAAGGCGAAACGCTCTACTCGGTCGGCGATCCGGCGCGGAGCGCCTATGTGGTCGCCGCCGGGCGGCTGCGGTTCATTCTCGGAGGCGATGGTCGGCCCGCGGCGCAGGGCACGATCATTCGCGCCGGCGACATTCTCGGGTGGGCGGCCCTGCTGGGGAATCAGCCACGCCGTATCGCCACGGTCATCGCGCTCGAGCAATGCCGGCTGCTCGATATCGACGGCGACGCGCTGCTGCGGAGTCTCGACCGGGATCCGCGCGCGGGCTACCTGGTGATGCAGCGCCTGGCGAACATGATCACGCAGAGTTTCCTCGAGCAGAGCGCATTGCTCAACGGTGCGACCTAGTTTAGCGCATTTCGAGAATTGCCGCGAGGTCAGTCTTCGTATTCGTAGTTAAGCTCGTGGTCGAAATCGATCCACAGATCGTTCCCCTCCAACCGGACCGGATAGTAGAGCAAGGGCTTTTCGGCGTCGCCTCTCGGCTCGCCGGTATTGAGGTCCCACTGCCAAATATGCTTGGTGCAAGTCAGCATGCCATCGGAGCACACGCCGGAAATTTCCAGCGGCTCCGCCATATGCGGACAGAGCGGGGGGAACGCGATGAAATTGCCGTCGACCCTGGTGACCAGGACCTTCACCCCCTGAATTTCGACGCCGGTCAAGCGCCCGTTCTCGACGTCGCGCGCAGGGCAAAGCCTCTGCCAACCCAATTGCCAGCTCCCTTGCGTTGCGGATCGCGGAAACCGAATGGGCTTCAGATCGGATAGTGGGATCCCTTGTCGAGTCGGCGGGTGTCCAGAAACACGTTCCGCTCGAGGAAGCGCGGACCTTCCTCGCCGATCCGAAACCGGTCGTAATATTTTCCGATCAGGAACAACTGCGTTTCGCCCGAATCGATGTGCGAGTTGATCCCGTCGAGCATCGTCCGATAGCAGGCAAACGACGTCGTGGTCCTCGCTTCGTTTTGCGACGGATCGGCGTCCACCGTGTACACCGTCGCATGCCGCGTCAGCCGGCCGTGGTCCGTATTGTGCTTGGGCAGCAACTCGATCATGGCCTTGAGCCCGGGCACGTCCTGCTCGTACCAAGTCATTTGCCTGCGGATCTCGGGGCTGTAGGTCGTGATGCGATATTTGAAGTCCGGCGCGCACAGGGTCAGCCAGTCGAGGAACTTTTCGTCGTCCAGCAGCAGGCAAGCCCGGTAGATGACCTCCCGGATCGCGCGGTCCACGGATTTCAGCTCGGCCGGGGCGAGGACATTCATGATCGACCTCCACTCTCCTGCGGGGTCAGCCGGGCTATTCGGCGGCCAACAGCGCGCCGGAGAACGGGTCGGATGGCGACCGACCCATCCGCTGCGCCCACTCGGTATAGAAATGCCGCATGCCGATCTCGTCGTGGATGGAATTGTTTTCACGGCGTCCGTGCAGGATGTGCCGCGGCATCGAGCCTGGGCGCATGCTCACCCCCTGGCCGGTGATGCCCAGGAGGTCTTCGTGCAGGTTTCGCCCGAACGGCCCCCAGATGGTGTTGTGATCGCGGATCCGCTGCCCCTGCTCGTCCGTCGTGTCACGCTTCAGGCCGAGACCGCGGAACTCGATCATGACCCGGTCGGAACCGATCGGCGTCATGGTGTCGACGCGGAGCGATGAGCCGCGAATATTGTACGTGGCCCCGGGAAACAGATCGACCATCTTCCAGCCATTGCGCGGCATGCCGGGGAAGGACAGCACGCGATCGCTCGCGCCCTGGTAGGCGTCGTATTTGACCTCCATCGAGCCCACGGTGCAGTGCCCATTGGGGAACGCCGTGTACTGCCGCTCGAAATATCCTTTCTGCAGCATGCTGGTGGCGCGATTAAAATAGTGCATGTAATCGTGATAGAACTCGCTGTTGGTATCGTGCCACAGCTTGTAATTACTCGGTATGATCGCCTTGTGGTAATGGAAGATCGCGAGCGGCTCGGTGTCGAGCTCCTGCTGCATGATGTCGAACGCGTGACCGATGTATTCGGCGAGCGGTTGCGCCGCGGTCCACAACGACAACCAGACGAAGCCGCCGTGCGCCACCTCGCACGGGAACTCCTTGAGAGCGACGTCCTCCTTCTTCAGCCGGTCCTGATAACCGGCTTTCGCGCGCGGTATGTCGACGCAGCGTCCGAAACTGTCGAATTGCCAAGCGTGGAACATGCACGTCATATGGTTGGCGTTCCCGGACGGCTCCGCTACCGTTAGGCTCCCGGAAGGCTGCCGCAGGATCAGATTGCCGCGGTGGGGACACACGTTTAGGAATGCCCGGATCTTGCCGTCCGAACCGCGCACGATGACGACGGGTTCGCGCGCAACCGTCAGGGTACGGAAGTCGAGTGTATCGGGCAGCTCGGATTCGTGGACCGTGACGAGCCACACTTTCTTCCAGATCTTCTCGAGCTCCTCCTCGAAGATACCCTGGTCACTGTAGATTCGGCTGTCGACATACGGGATCGCCTCGCCGCTGTCGTAGGCGACCTTGTCCATCTGCGCCGTCATCCCAACCTCCGTTGCATAGGCGTATGCGATCGATCCTCGCGGCCCTTGCCTGTCTCGGTCCCAGCTGCGGATCCCGAAGCGTTGCGGCAGTATAGCCGTTCCCGCTTTTGCTACAAAAATTCATGGGGTGGATATCGCGATAGTTCGGACCTATCGGATTCCGCCAGCTTGCGCTCCGCACACGCGTTGAGTGCAACCGAATCGGCGAGCGCGTCGAGCAGCTTTTGGCCGCGTTGGACGCGATCGGCGAAGATAGGCGCAGCTTGGGGAACTGTCGTCCAAGCGATCCGAGCAGCGGCACAGCGCCACGATTGTCTTGGATGTTGGCCGCGTGCACCAGCACGGCGAGCAGCGAGCCGGCGGTGTCGGTGACGATGTGACGCTTGCGCCCTTCACCCTCTTGGCGGCATCAAACCCGCGTGGACCGCTACTTTCCGTGGTTTTCGCGCTCTGACTATCGATCACGCCGGCCGAGGGAACGACGTCGCGTCCCGCCGCCCGGCGAACGTGCTTGACGAAGGCAAGATTGATCCGACGCCACATGCGCTGGTCGATCGCTCGCCGGCGAACGATAGCTCGTGGAATGGCGCGGAGAAAAGGGACCCGGACGCCCTATACGATTTCGATCACCTCGGCGTCGGAGGTTCCCGCGCGCACCACGTCGCCGGGCCTCTTGCCGGTCAGGGCGCGGGCGACCGGGGACACGTAGGAGATCGTGCCGCGCGACGGATCGGCCTCGTCCTCGCCGACGATGCGGTAGGCCTGCCGGCGCCCGTCGTCCCGCAGGATGGTCACGGTAGAGCCGAACTGCACCTCGGTGGGATTCGACGCGGGCGCGATCACCTGGGCCGTTGTTCTGCGGGAGGTCCAATACCGCAGGTCACGGGCGAGTTTGGCCAAGGCGGCACGATCGCGCGCTGCCTGCGCCGCTGCGTGTTCCTGTTGCAAGCGAGCCAGGGTGGCCTCGATGAGGGCGAGACCTTCGGCCGTCACGAAGTTCGGATGCGGTGAAATCGGCCGCTCTGGAAGCTCCTCGACAGTCTCGTCCACCTCTTTGACGAAAGCTCGGCTCATGTTGCCTCATCTTCGGCGCTGCTGGCGCTGGATGTGAACGCTTCGCCCCCACCCTCTCTCCCCAGCGGCTTGCGCCGCCTTGGATAACGCTTGGCGCCCGCAAAATATCCACACCGGCAAGACTTTGTGCCGCCGAACCTCGGCCGATCGGGCCTTTTTCCCGGCCTCGTGAACCGGACGGGCGGGTGGCGCGACTACCTGCAGGCGCCATTCGCGGCGCATCGGGGGGCGTATGCGAACCATGCCGGTAGGCTTCCTTTCGGGGCGCCGAATCGGGCTGGGCCTCGCGATCGGCGGCGCTCTCGCGGTCGGGATCGCCGTCTTGGCCTGGAACCAGGGTTGCGTCGAGGACTACGCAACGGCGTTCCTGCTCGACTCGATTCCGCAACCAGACTCGCTTCGGCTCGGAACTCCTTCGGGTCCCTCCGATCTCGCCGCACGGCACGATGATTCAGCAACCGCGCAGCCCCAATACGAGGCGCGTTTCTCGCAGCAATATTTCGAGCCTGGGTACTATGCCGCGGCTTCCCCTGGTCACGTTTCCGCGCCGGCCGCCTCGACTGCGGCGCCTTGGCTCGGGGACCTCGACGATCTGCACAACATCGTGCTGTCCGCGGCATCGCCGCCGGCCATCGATCTTTCCCGCGCCGACAAGGCTCCGGTCTCCATCGCGGGTTCGGCCGCCGCAGTCGCGCCTCCGCCCCCCGTATCGCGTCTCGCCAACCCAGGACCGTTCCACCTGTTCGTGACCTCGGAGAGCGTAGCGCCGATCTCCTCGATGGAATCGACCGCGCCTTCCCCGGCTTTCTCGGCCGTGGCCGGTGCCGGCATTCCCAGCGCGTCCTCGGTCGGCGAAACGGCCGGCTCGTTCCTGCGAAAACGTTGAAGCCGTTCGAAACCGGACGCGGCGGCGCGGTGCCCGCCATGGCGACGCTGCGCCGGACCGGGCCGAAATATCCGTCGCGGCGGATAACGGGCCGACCCGCCCGCATTTTGAACCGATCCGCGGCCTGAGACGACCAATTCGAGGAGACGGGACATCGAGGGGATCGGGCTCATGCAGCAGGACAGCAAGGTCGTCGCATTGCGGCTGGCGCCGGGTGACCAGCCGGAGCGAGACGGACCGGCAATTGCGCCATCGTTTTTGCCGCGTGAACTCGCGGAGGACCTTCGCTGGGTTTTCCGTCAACTTCACGGTGTCGACACTGCTCGTTCCCAAGCTGGAGGTTCGCATCATTCCGGGACGAAGCGAGTCGTCCGGACGTGGATCGGGACGGCTGCGCTGATCGCGACGGGCGGCTTGCTCTGTGTCGTCGCGGCGAACGAGCGTCCGATCGATTGGCGGGGGTATTTGAGCTATGTCGTGCGACCGAGTTCGATCCATTCGAGCAGATCGATCGAGAGAGCGCAGGCGTCCCCCGGTGCGGAGGGGGCCAACAGCCGCGAGCATTCGGGAGCACTCGATCTCCTGCGCATCGAGGATGCGACCAGGGTGCAACAACGATTGGCCGACCTCGGGTTCTTTTTCGGAACGCCGAACGGGATTTTTGGGCCGCGATCGCGACAGGCGCTACGTGAGTTCAAATCCGCGAACGGTCTTGGGCCTGACGATCATTGGAATGCAAACATCCAAGCGCGGCTGTTCGACTTGCATGCGCAACGAAAAGCCGAGCGACGCGCCGACACGGAACCGCGAGAAACGGCGCGTGTTCCGCGGACATCTTACGGTCCGCCGGCCCGGACCCTGCTCGATCCGCTCGACCGTGCCGACGCGGCTCGGCTGCAAAGGCGTCTCGCGGATCTCGGCTTCTTCGTCGCGGAAATCGACGGGGTCTGGGGATTGGGATCGCGCGCCGCGCTGCGCGATTTCAAGATCGCGAACGGCTTGACGGCAGACGATCTTTGGGATGCGCAGACCGAGGCCGCTCTCGACAACCGGCAAGCGCTCAGGGCGGCCGAACCGTTCATCGGAACGTGGGCATCCGAAGCTGCCGATTGCCCGGCGGCGCAAGGTACAGGCATCCGCATCGGCCTGCGCCGGGCCGAAGGCTACGGCGCGGCCTGTTCCTTTGGGCCGATACGGCGCGAAGGCGCCGAATGGCACGTCAAGGCGGTCTGCACCGGAAACGGAACTACATGGAACGCGAATATCAACCTGGCGGTTTCCGGCGATCGCCTGCGGTGGTCGAGCGAGCGCGGCACGACGGTTTACGTTCGATGCAGCCGCGGTTGAGAGCGGTTCCAGACCGGGCAAGGGCTGGGGAAGGCGTTGGCGCCGACCGGCGGGTGCTCGGAGGGGAACCGGCGCCTCGACTCCGGATTGATTTCTGCGATGTCCACGAAACGAACTGTAAGGTAGTAGTGGCCAGATGCGAAACCTGCGGAAACGACTATGACAAGGCGTTTCAGGTGGTCCTGAACGGGGTTACCCACACGTTCGATAGTTTCGAATGCGCGATCCAGGGGGTCGCGCCGACTTGCCCGCACTGCGGCACCCATATCGTTGGTCACGGCGTGGAAAAAGGCGGCACGATTTTTTGTTGCGCTCATTGTGCCAAGACGGAAGGCGCGCGCGAATTGCGTGACCGCGCCTGAGCGCTTCCCGCGCCGCGCCTGTGCGAAGCTACGGTGAAGCCGCGCGAGGCGTCTCGGCGGTACGGGCATGGCCTGGCCGGCTTCCAGGCTTGGGGCCGTCGCAGCGCGCATCGCCGGGGCCTTAACGCGACCTTAACCATGACCGGACGAGGCTGGCCTCCAACGCGCGGGAAGGGTCGGCGGCTCGGCGCCGAAGAGGTCATGCAAAATCCGGAGATATGCCGCAGCCAGGCGATGAAATGCGTGCTTCTGGCCGGAGAGGCCAAGGACTTTCCGTATAAGCTGATGCTGCTCAGCATCGCGCAACTGTGGCGCGCTATCGCCGAGACGGCCGAGAAGGTGGAGGCGCTGCAGAACCGGGATGCTGCCGGGGGCGTTGCGCCGGCGCACTGAGCCCCGGTCGTCAGGTCCCGGGCGGGATCCACGTCTTCATCATCCGGCTGCGAGACGGTCCTCGAAGTCGTTGGCCACCTCCTCACAGGCGGCCGCCAATCCGAGTAGCTCTTCCTTGACGAAAGGATCTTCGGTCCTTTCCGCGAGCCGCCGGTATTGCTCGGCCTGGCTCCGAAGGTAGTCATGGTATTCCATGCCGACCTCCCAGTGCGCCGGAGGGCACTTTCAGAACGCTCGCTCCCGCACCCTGGCTTTGCTACTTCTCCTGCGGGTTTCCCAATCGCAAATCGCACAATCCCCAGTCCGTCAGTTTGAAGGAGCCGCTCCTGATCCGCACGTCGATGCCGTTGTGAAAAAACAGCATGTGCTGCGCCTTCTCGATCTTCTTGGCGTTCTCCAATGGCGAGAATGGCTTGCGAACCCGTCGCCAAGACGCCCCCTGCGGGGTCCTGCCCAATTCCTGGAACCCGGACGCGATGACGTTGAGCTGCGTGAATCGCGGTGCCGCGTTGAATTCTTCGGTGCACTGCGCAGCATCGAATTTTTTCGGCGCGCGCGATTTGGCGGCGGCCAGCATGGCGTCGGCAAGGGTCTTTGCGTAGGGGTTCTGCGGGGCCAATTCGACATAGGACAGCAGGTGCTCGGCCAGCAGCGCGTTGACGGCCGCGTTGAGTTTCGTCGACGGGAAAAACATGATTGCACTCACCTGCCGGATTCTGCACCGACCCGCAGCTTAGCTCATCGCGAACCCCAGCGCATCAGGAGCGGATCGCGATCGAGATTGCTGCGGCTCAAATTGGTTCCTGCGCCGGAAGGGACGATTTCCCGCCTTCGATGACCGTGCCCGGCGTTCCGGGGGTCTTGTGGGGGCGCCGGAGAGGATGCCGCCATCGCCGCAGTTTGCGGCAGGTCTCGAGCGGATCATCCGAATTTTGTGCATTGATTTGTGCCGGCTCACGGCCGCGGCCTTTGCCCAATTTCGCGGCAGCCAAGGTCAATTCCTTGTTGCGCTTATGAGATCCGGCTTGCCTTGCATGCGCCGGTCGCGGTCGCTGGCGTGATTGGCGTTTGGCACGACGCTTGCTCAGAACACTCCCGACACGCTGCTGCTCGCGCCCGACTAGAGACCGGTGCAGCAAGGGTCCGCGCATCGCTACGAAGCCTTCATGGAAACCAGGACGCAAATACCTTCAAACAGTCGCGGTCTTCTTGCCGGATCTGCGACGATCGGGACGATGCTCCTGGTGAGCGGATCGGCCAAGGTCGGCTATGGCGTCTGGGCGCTGGGCATCGCGGCATTGACCTGCATAGTTTATAGGGTCAGCAAATACGGGATCGCTTGCGCCGGGATGTTGTTCCTACGATATCGGTCGGCCGGGCCGTTCCGGCTTTTGCGGGAATGGACGGAGAAAAGCCGAGCCATCGCCGCGACGGGCCCCGCGGCGACCTCGATCCCCGAGCAGGGTCCCTCGATGGCTTCACGGCGCGTTCCCGTGTCACCGTGAAACCGCGATTTTGTCGCAGTGTGGCCCAGCTCACACGTTCGCGGCCGCACTTCCTCCTAATGTGCATCCTAGATGTTCTTTGCGTGCCGGCGCTTTGTCGGTGCAAGCCGGGAGGAGACCATGCCGGATGCTCGGTACTATGTCGTGAGGGATCACGACGGATGGATGATCAAGTTCGAAGACGAACATTATGGCCCCTATTCCAGTCATGACGACGCGGTGCGCTTCGCGCTCGATGCCGCCCGCAAGCTCGGGGACCAGGGGGAGTGCGCTCACGTTTGCATGATGGGCGACGACGGTCAGTTCCGACCGCAATGGAGCTACGGCCGCGGCCGTCCCGTGCGGATGGGCGTGTAACCGCACGAACGGACGACCGCGAGCGCTCAGCGCACGGCCAGCATCACTCCCGCGGAGCCGGTGCAATCCGGCGTCTGCGGTCGAGCGAACACGACGCCGCGCCGAGGCGATGGTCCGGAAGATCCGCGATCGGTGCGATGCTGGGGGAACATGGGTGGGGATCGCCCGCCGCGCCGAGAACCTCCGACCTGACCCGTTCCCACGCCCGATCGACATGATCGTGGGCCGTCTCCAGCACCGCGCAAAACGCCAGATAACGGCCTCGGACGGCGATTTCCTCGAAGACCCCGTCATCGTCCCAGCTGCGCCGCAGGCGCGCGAGGCGCCTTGCGGCGCTTTGCAGCAGTCCGCGCGACTCTACCGAAGCCAGCAAAAGGTGCTTCGCGCACAGCCCCCGGCCGGTCTCTAGCGGGACATCGTGCGTCCTGCCGCCGCAGCCTGGGACGCAGCATGCCGTCGATAGAATCATCGACCTACTCCACCGGTCGCACGCCCGCGGGCCCGCGGCCGTGCGTTGCCGGCACCTCGGGACAACGGGGAACATGGGTCGTGGTTCAACGCGCATGGGCATCCGGCGGCGGCCAGTTCGCCATGCGCATCGAAAGCAGCACTTGCGATCGAGCGACGTTGAGCTGCAGCGATCCGCGGATTCTCGCGAGCGCCGCGATATCGGGAAGCGAGCGGGTCGCTTCCCGGCATTCGTGTGCCCCCTGAGAGAACCCGAGCACCGCCGCTGCCTCGCGCAGCGATTCCAGCAGCCGAGCCGGTTCGTCGCTTTGCTGGAGATCCGCCGCCCGTTCCACTTGCTCCAGCAGGCGGCCGGTATCCTCCAGGAAGCCGTCGATGATCGATCGCAGCTCATCGGCCCCGATATGTGCCGCCAGCGCTTCGAACTGGGTCTGATCGAACTCGATGTTCGGCGGGCCCGATTGCAGCGCCTGGGCCCGCTTGGATCCGTTTGCACTCGCCCGTGCGATCGCCGCCGCCAGGTCCGGCACGTTGATCGGCTTGCCCACGAAGTCGTCCATGCCGCCGGCGAGGCAGGTGTCGCGATCGGTCGCGAAGACGTTCGCGGTCATGGCGACGATCGGAATGGACTTGCCGCTCTCCAAGGCGCGAATGGCCGCCGTCGCCTCGAGCCCGTTCATGCGAGGCATCTGCATGTCCATGAAGATCAGGTCGTAGGGCCGAGATTTGACCTTGGCGAGCGCGGCCTCGCCGTCTTCCGCGATATCGACCACATGGCCGAGGGAACGCAGCATGCCCTTGGCCACCTTTTGATTCACCGCCATGTCTTCGACCACCAAGATCCGCAGGGCCGTTTCCGCATCCTGCATGCCGGCCGCCCGCTCGGTCTCCGCCGGGGCTTCCGCGACGTGCAACGGGATCTCGAACCAGAAGGTGCTTCCGGTTCCCGGCGTGCTGGTGACGCCGATCACCCCGCCCATTGCCTCGATCAGCCGCTTGGAGATGGCCAGCCCCAAACCGGTTCCGCCGAAGCGGCGGTTGATGCTGGCGTCCCCCTGCGAGAACTCCTTGAACAGCCGACCTTTGGCCGAATCCGGGATGCCGATCCCGGTGTCCGTCACTTCGAAGCACAGGTGCGGCTCGCTGCCAGTTTCGCTGCCGCGAACCCGCAGACGCACCGAACCATGGGGCGTGAACTTGACCGCATTGCTCAACAGATTGAGCAGGACCTGGCGGATGCGCTTTTCGTCGCCGCGCACGAATGGCGGCAGGTCCGGATCGAGCTCGAACGCGAGTTCCAAGCCTTTGGCTTGCGCACCCCCCAGGCTCACCCGGACGGCGGAATTTACCAGGCGGGCCAGGCCGAACGGCACTTGCTCGATCTCCACCATCCCGGTCTCGAGCTTGGAGAAGCTCAAGATGTCGTCGATGATGCTCAGCAGCGCATCGCCGCAACTGCGGATCGTTTCCACACACTCCGTTTGCTCGGAGCTCAGCCCGCTTCGCCGCAGCAACACCGCCATGCCCAGCACGCCGTTGAGCGGCGTGCGGATCTCGTGGCTCATGGTCGCGAGGAACGCGGACTTGGTTCGCGCTCCGGCCTCGGCGGCCTCCTTGGCGGCCACCAGCTCGGTGATGTCGGTGTAGGACTGCACCATGCCGCCGGAGGGCAGGCATTCGATTTGCACCTGGAGCACAGTGCCGTTTGGTCGGCGCCTGATGTACGATTTCGGCAACGTGCCGTTCCCATGGAAGTAATACTGTCTGACGTCTTCCGGAAGCAGCTCGCCGTTCGGACCGAACTCACCATTCTTCCATTGCGCTAGGAAAATGTCCTTGATGTCGATCGGCAAAGTAAAATTTGATAGACCCGAATTCCCCCCTTCGGCGCCAGAATACTCGACAGCCCGCTTGTTGAAGATCAAGAGTTTGCCTTCACTATCGACGAAAGCAATGCCCTGATTCATATGTGCTAAGGTTATTTCGAGCAGATCTGCTTCCTGGGCATGCAAAGCGCGAGCCTCGTACCGCGCGCGTGCCATCTGCCATTCTCGGCTTTCAAGTCGCAGATACCGGAAATACGCGAACAGCATGCCAACTAGACCCAACGCAAGCGCCGCGCTTAGGAGCGCTTCAGAATCGACCGATTCTACTGCAGCGGGTTTCGCCAACCACACGGACGCTATCGTGAATACGAGCGCAAGCACGACGCTCGCAACCGTCACTTCGGACGCGCCGATGCGCCAAGATGCCGTCTTTTGCGTATGCGTCGACAACTCTAGTGCTCCAGGTGCCGGGTTTTCATCGATTGCGGATCGGCCGTATATTGCCGTGACTTCTTTACTTTTCCGCGAACGAGTTAGGTTAGCGAGGACAACGAGCAGTTGACTTGGGCGCGTATTAAGGTTAATGATCGGTTATGGTTTCCTATGAAAGTTGCTTTAGGACATGATGGCTATGGGTGCGAAAACGGGGGGCGAGTCCAAAATGCCAGCTATTGCCCATTCTCCAAGCAGCTTCGCCTCTCGTGTAGAGCGTCTCCTGGATCATGTCCGATATCGCCGAGCTGAAACCGAGGCGGACTTGGATAGCATCCTGCGGTTGCGGTACAAAGCATATCTGAAGGAAGGCGGTATTTCTCCCAATAGCTCTGGGCGCCTCATCGACGGTTTCGATGAAGGCGACAACGTATACAACTTCGGCGTATTCATCGACGGGGAATTGGCAAGCGCGTTGCGCCTGCATACGCTCCTCGAGCCTGGCCAGAGATCGCCCGTACTTAGCGTGTTCGGTGACGTGCTTGTACCGCAGCTCGAGGCCGGCAAGTTGATGCTCGATCCCAACCGATTCGTCACCGATTATAAAGTTGCCCGTTGGTACCCAGAGCTGCCATATGTAACGCTTCGGATTGCTTACATGGCCGCGCTGTTTTTTAGTGCAGATTTGGTAACCATCATGGCAAGACCGGAGCATCGAGCTTTCTACAAAAGGGGCCTTTTCGCAAAAGAGGTATATCCGCCCAGAATTTTTCCGCCGCTCATCAAGCCCGTAGCTCTCCTGCTCGTCGACTTCGCGAAGGATGCGGAATTGGCTGCCCAGCGCTACTTCTATGCCGCATCGTCTCAAGCAGATCGGGAAGCCCTTTTTGGAAAAGGCTCTACTTCGGCGCACTTTCGAAGCGCCCCGATCGCCATCGCTTCCACAAGCCAGGCCTAAGCGTAAATCAAAACCGAGCCCAAGGTTGACGGCTGGTTTCTTGGGATTGGCGAGTCGCAAGGTCGGCCGGCTCGCGCGCGCAGCGGCGTCGCGCCCGATTGGGCTTGTTCAGGGGAGGGTCCGCCTAATCAGGATAGGCGCCTAAGCTACCTCAGTTGGTGGCCTCAACGCTAGATGTTCGGCAACGGAGATCGTCGTGATGAGACAGCAAGCGTTACTCGCTGCTCATCCGCGCAAAACTGCTGCCCCTTGCGCAGATGCTGCCTCGGAATGCCCGGAACGCTTGCGCGCCGCCCGATAGTCCCGGTAATCCTGCAGCGCCGCCCGCACCCGCCCGAGCTCCTGTTCGAGTTCCGCAAGACAGGAATTGCCCTTGCTCGACAGTGTGGCGGGATCGATGCGGCGCCAGCCCAGGCACATCTCGTAGACTCCCTGCGCGCCGATGTTGGCGGCTCCGCTTCGCAGCGCATGCGCGTGCTCGCGGAAGCCTTGGGCATCGCCCCTCGCCACCGCTTGCGAGAGCTCGTCGAGCACGCCGGCCGCATCGTCGATGAATTGTTGGGCGAGCTCCTCGACAAAGTCATCGCCGCCCAGGGCCTTCAAGGATTCGAGGGTGCGGACGTCGAGCGCAGAAGGCATGGGCTTCATGACCGCTTCCGGTTTTCCGGTCTCGGCGGCTTGCGCCGATAGCGGTGGGCGGGTGTGCTGCGCCAGCGAGATCGCTTCTTCGAGAACCTGGAGCAGCCCGGCCGGCTCGATCGGTTTTGCGATGCAGCCGTCCATGCCGGCCTCCTCGCAGCGGCTTTGCGTCGGCTCATCGGCCTGCGTCATCAGGGCCACGATGGGGACGCGCGGACGCCCGGTCGACAGGAAGCGGATGAGCTTGGCCGCCTCGATCCCGTTCAAGACCGGCATCTCGACGTCCATCAGCACCGCATCGAATGCGCGCTTGGCGACCGCCTCGGCGGCGGCTTGGCCATTGTCGACGATTCGCGCTTCATGGCCGGCTTTTTCCAGGATTTTCGCGATCACATTCTGATAGGTGACATTGTCTTCGGCGACGAGAATCGCAAGGCGGCGTACCGGTTCCTCGCTCGGCTTCTCGCTCGCATCGAGGTCGGGGAGCGCCCGCGGGCCCGCGTCGTGTCCGCTAGGCGTTCCTGCCGCGGCGGCAGTCAGCTTGGCCTGATCGGAGGCATCAGCAACGCCCGCTGCGATGGGGCCGTTCGTCCGGCTCGCCGCTTCGCTGCGTTGCCGACCGGGCCGCAATCCCCGCATCCGCGCACACACCTGGAGCGCAGGGGCGATGAGGCCGCCCAGGAGACCGAGGCTCAGTGCCGGATGTGCCGCAAAGAACTCGGTCGCGACCGTCACCAGGGCAAAGCTCGCGACGGCCGTATCGGCGGCCGCGAGCAAGTAGCGGGTCCCGAACCGAAACCCGTTGGCCAATATGACCAGCAAATACAATGGATAGAGCGGCAGCGCCGTCTCGCCGCCGATGTGCACGCAGTAGGACAGGGCGCCGAAATCGACGAGGATGCCGGCGAGGCGGCGAACCGCGCTAGCGTCCGGCCGCAACAGCAGATGACAGAGGATGCCCAGCGACGCCAGTTCGAAGGCGGCGAACAGCCAGAGGATCGATCGCAGCAAATCGTGGCCGCCGCGCTCCCCGAGCGAACCGGCGATCAAGAGATAACAACCCGCGAGGCCGCCCGCCGCCAGCCGGTAAAGTGCCAGCTCATGCTCGCAATCCCGACAGTCGCGGAGCTTCGCGGCGATCCAGCCCGGCATGGGGAGGCGCTGGAGCGCGCCTACCCGTCGCGGACCGGCGCCGCAGTTTTCCGCGGCTTTCATGGTTTGCTCATGCGCTGCGCACGAGCGGCGGCGCCTCGAAGGCAAGCGCCAAGAACTCGCCCACGGGCAGCGGCCGACCGAAATAATAACCCTGCACTTCGTCGCAATCCTCGGCGCGCAACCGCTCGAGCTGGTCGGCGGTTTCCACGCCTTCTGCGACGATGGCGAGCTCGAGGCTGTGGCCCAGGCTGACGATGGCCCGGACGATGGCGGCGTCGCTCGGATCCGTCGCCAGGTCCCGGATGAAGCACTGATCGATCTTCAGCCGGTCCACCGGAAAGTTCTTGACATAGGTCAGCGACGAATACCCGGTGCCGAAATCATCGATCGAGATGCTCACGCCGAGCTCGTGAAGCCGATGCAGATCTGCCGCGACCGCTTCGGTGTCGGCCATCACGATGCTTTCCGTGAGCTCGAGGTCGAGCCGGCGGGGGTCTAGCCCGGTTTCCGCCAGCGTCTTGGCCACCAGCAGAGGCACGCTCTGCTTGCGAAACTGCACGGCCGAGAGGTTGACGCCGACGCGCAGCGGCGGGAACCCCGCGCGCTGCCATGATTTCGCATCACGGCAGGCTTGCCGCAGCACCCATTCGTTGATGGGGACGATCAGCCCATTCTCCTCCGCTCGTGCCAAGAACACGCCCGGACCGACGATGCCGCGCCCCGGCCGCCGCCAGCGCAGCAATGCCTCCGCGCCGACGATGTGCCCGGTCTTCAACTCCACCTGCGGCTGATAATACAGCACGAACTGGTTGTCCTGAATCGCTTGCCGCAACTCGGAATCGAGATGCCTCGCCTCCTGCGCGCGGCTGTGCATGTCGGCGGCGTAGAACCGCACCACGTTGCCGCCGTCGGCTTTGGCGCGGTACATCGCCAGGTCGGCGTGCTTCAGCAACGCCTCGGCGTCGGCCCCGTCGGCCGGGTGCAAGGTGGTTCCCACGCTGGCATTGGTCGTGATGCGCTCGCCGGCGAACTGATAGGGCTCGGAAACCGCGGCGACGATGCGTGCCGCCAATTCCGCCGCTTCCTCGCTGCGGGTGAGACGACTCTGGAGCACCGCGAATTCGTCGCCGCCCAGCCGCGCCACGGTGTCGCCCTCGCGGACCAGCGACTGCAGCCGTTGCGCCACCACCTTGAGGAACTTGTCGCCGAGGACGTGACCGAGCACGTCGTTGATGTTCTTGAAGCCGTCGAGGTCGATGAGGTGCAGCGCGAACGGGCGGTCGCCGCGCCGGGCCCGGGCGATCTCGCGGCGCAGCCGGTCTGCAAGCAGGGCGCGATTCGGCAGCCCCGTCAGCGCATCGTGGTGAGCGATGTGCAGTAAATGGTCCTCGGCGCGCTTTCTGTCGGTGATGTCGATCGAGCTGGTCAGCACCGCGATGACCGCATTGGCGCGGTCTCGCAGCGGCGATTTCGTCGTCAGGAATACGCGTTTGACGCCGGTGGCATCGACGATCTCCTCTTCATAGGTCGGCAGGGCCGCGCCGCTGCCGAAGACCTTGCGGTCGAGCGCTCGGCTGCGTGAGCCGTGCTCCTCGCCGAACAGCATGCCGATGTCCTTGCCGAGCGCGGCGGCGTGGTCGATCCCCGCCAGCGCGGTCTGGAAGGCGTTCACGAACAGGAATTTGCCGTCGCGATCGGAGGCGCTGATCATGGCCGGCACCGTGTCGATCACCTGGGCGAGGCGCTCGCTCGAGTCGCGCAGCGCCTCTTCCCGGGACCGCTCGCTGTATTCGAGCTTCTGCTCGAGGTTGTTGGCGCGCCTGGCGAGCAGCAGTTGCTGCTTGCGCAGCTTGAGCAGATTGCGCGCGCGCGTCTGGAACTCGTGGTGATCGACGGGGCTGCTCAGGAAATCGGTGGCGCCGGCCTCCAGCGCCCGCAGGCGGAACTCGCGTTCCTCGTAGACGGTGATGACGATGACGGGGACTTCGGAAAGGTTCGGCTGCGCGCGGAACCGGCGAGTGAACTCCGCGCCGTCCAGGTTCGGCATCTTGAAATCGGTGACGACGAGGTCGGGCGTGTTGGTCTCGAGCCACACCAGCGCGGCCAGGGGATCCGCGAAGGCGCGGACCGTCACGCCATCCTCGATCGAGGCGGCGAGCCTCGAGAAGATCTGGCGATTGGTGGCGCGATCGTCGAGGATCACGATGAGCGACATAGCGCTGCTTTCTTCGACAGGTTCCGTTCGGACGAGCTTCGCTCGGGCGCACCATGGAGCGGCCGAATGCATTCGTATGGCGATCGCCGCGTCGGGAAATCTAGCTGATGCGCCTTAAGAAATTGGATCGGCTATTGCCTAAAATTTTAGTTAGCAGTTCCGGGATCGCGTCGTTGCGCCGTGTTGCCGGGCCGGCGGCGGATACAGATCCTGCGGCTTGACCGTTTGTTAAGCCTACGCCCTCGCGCCGGAGCGGCGACAAATCCCCGGGGCACTGCCGGCGAACATCCGGCATCTTTCATGCGGATGGCCTGGCGCGGTCGGCCCCGCGCTGGCTATTGCGCGCGAAACCCACGTAAACTGCGGCGGGACGCGAGCCGAGGGAGGGTTCATGGATTTCGAGCTCGGCGAAGAGCATCGGATGCTCAAGGAACTGGTGGCGCGGTTCGTTGCCGACGCGCTCGTGCCGCTCGAGCCGAAGGTGCTGGAGCGCGAGAGCCGCGGCGAGGGAGCGGGACTGACGGAATCGGAGCGCAAGCCCATCGACGCCAAGGCCCGCGAGCTCGGGCTGTGGGGGCTCGATGCGCCGACCGAGTTCGACGGCTCGGACCTGCCGGTGGAGGCCATGGTCGGGGTCCACGAGGAGCTGGGCAAAACGGTGACGCCCTACACGTTTCCGCCGGACTCGCCCAATTTGCGCATGCTGATGGTTGCCGCCAATGAGGAGCAGCGCCGAACCTACCTCGGGCCGTATTCGCGCGGCGAGACGATATCGGCGATCGGCATTTCCGAACCCGGCGCCGGCGCCGATCCGGCTGCGATGATCACCCGCGCGTCCCGCGACGGCGACGAATGGGTGATCAACGGCCGCAAGATCTGGATCAGCCGCGCCCCGGACGCCGATTTCACCATTCTGATGGCGGTGACCGACAAGGCCAAAGGCGCGCGCGGCGGGATTTCGGCGTTCCTGGTCGACAAGGGAACGCCGGGGTTCAACGTCCTTCGCCGCATTCCGATGATCGGCGGTCACGTCACCTACGAGATCGCGCTCGAGGACTGCCGTATTCCCGCCGGCAAGCTGTTGGGAAGAGAGGGACAGGGCTTCGCACCCATGCAGGTCCGCCTCTCGACTCGGCGGGTGCAGATGGCATGCTGGTGCGTCGGCATCGCCCAACGCGCGGTCGACATGATCTGCGAACATGCCCGCCAGCGCGTGACGTTCGGCGCGCCGCTCGCGGATCGCCAGACCATCCAATGGTGGGTCGCCGACGCGGCCACGCAAATCCATGCTTGCCGCCTCATGGTCTACGATGCCGCCTGCAAGATCGATCGCGGCCGCGACGCGCGCTCCGAAGTATCGATGATCAAGGTGTTCGCCACCGAGCTGGCCTGGGACATCATCGACAAGGCGATGCAGACGTTCGGCGCCATGGGGATGGCCAAGGAGATCCCGCTGCAGTTGATGGCGAGCAAGGTGCGCTTGATGCGGATCTACGATGGCCCCTCGGAAGTGCACCGCTGGGTGATCGCCCGCAATCTGCTGGGACGGCGATGATCATCTGGGCGCGTCGTCCCCGCGCGGGGTCCCCGTCGCGCAAGCGCGACGGGGTGCCCCGTTGCGGGGACCTATGATCACGGATCGTGCGATATTGCCACATAGGGGGTCACGGGTTCTGGCTCTCGCGCTTCGCGCTTGGCCGGAATGACGGGCGGAGAGGATTCGAATCATGTTGCCGTTGCGCGGGATCAAGGTGATCGAGATCGCCCAAAATCTGGCGGGCCCGTTCGCGGGGCGGATCCTCGCCAACTTGGGCGCCGACGTGGTCAAGCTCGAGCGGCCGGACGGCGGCGATGACGCGCGCTATTGGGGTGCGCTGCTCACGCCGGATGCCTCCTATGTGTTCCACGCCATGAATTACGACAAGCGCGGCTTCGCGCTGGATCTGCGTGATCCCGCGGCGATCGCCTGGCTCAAGCAATACATCGGTCGATGCGACGTGCTGGTGCAGAACATGCGGCCGGGCGTGATGGAGGATCTCGGGCTCGACGCGCAGAGCATGCGTGCCGCGCATCCGGGGCTCGTCTATTGCTCGCTGTGGGCGTTCGGCAACAAAGGTCCGATGAAGATGAAGCCCGGATACGAGCCGATCGTCCAGGCGTTCGCCGGCATGTTCAGCATCAACGGCGCGCCGGAGGCGCCGCCGACCCGGATCGGGGTGCAGCTGCTCGATCTCGGCACCGGCATGTGGGCGGCGCTCGGCTGCGTCGCCGCGCTCTATCGTCGGCAGCTCACCGGCGAGGGCTGCGTCGTGGATACTTCGCTGTTCGAGACCGCGCTCGGCTGGCTCACGCTGGGCTTCGGCGCCTACAAGGCGATGGGCACGCTGCCGACCCGCCATCGCACCGGATCCGGACGCATCATCGTGTTCCAGGCGTTCGAAACGAGCGATGGCGAAGTCATGGTCGCGGCCGCGAACGACCGCCTGTTCATGAAATTCGCGCATGCCATTGGACATCCCGAGTGGGAAACCGAGCCGCGGTTCAAGACCAACGCGCTGCGCCTCGCCAACAAGGATGAGCTCATGCCGCAGATCGAGGCGGCCATGCGCTCGAGGACCCGGGCCGAATGGATCGAGCGGCTGGAAGCGGCCGGCGTTCCCTGCGCGCCGATCAACACGCTGGCCGAGCTCGCCGAGGAACCGCAGACCGATGCGGTGGAGATCCTGCAGGAGGCCCCGGGGCTCGCCAGGCAATTCGTCGGGCTGCCGATCAAGTTCGATGATGTCCGCCCGCCGATCCGGCGGCCCGCGCCGCGCATCGGCGAGCACAATGATGAGATCCTCGACGCCGCGCTCGGTGCGCCTGCACCGCGACGGAGCGCTTGATCTTGATCGGCAATCAAACGATGCTGCCCGCCGTCCCAAGTGTGAGGTCGCCATGAACGTTGCTGCGCAATTTCGAGATCTCGGCGTGAGCCTCTCGGGGCATGTCGCCACGGTCGAGATCCGGCGGCCGCCGCACAATTATTTCGACAACGCGCTCATCCGCGCGATCGCCGAGGCCTTCGATGCGCTCGACGCCGATCCGCAATGCCGCGCGATCGTGCTTGCGGCGGAAGGCAAGTCGTTCTGCGCCGGCGCGGATTTCTCCAAGCGTCTGGATACCGCAGCCGCAAGCGACGTCGGCAACGGCGAGGCCAAGCATCTCTACAAGGAAGGCACCCGCCTGTTCCGCAACAAGAAGCCGGTCGTCGCGGCCGTCCACGGCGCCGCGGTCGGGGGCGGGCTCGGCTTGGCACTCGTTGCCGACTTTCGCGTCACCTGCCCGGAGGCGCGGTTTTCCGCCAATTTCAACCGCATGGCGTTCCATCCGGGCTTCGGATTGACCGTGACGCTGCCGCGGGTGATCGGCCCGCAGCGCGCCGCGCTGCTGTTCTACACCGGCCGGCGCATTCCCGGCGATGAGGCGGTGAAGATCGGCCTTGCGGATCTCCTGGTGGCGCAAAGCGAGGTACGCGCCGCCGCCCAGGAACTCGCGGCCGAGATCGCCCAGTCCGGCCCGCTCGCGGTGATGTCGACGCGCGAGACGCTGCGCCGCGGCTTGGCCGAGGCGGTCGAAGCCGCGACCGAGCGCGAGCTTGTCGAGCAGGAATGGCAGCGGCGGACCGCCGATTTTAAGGAAGGCGTCAAAGCCATGGCGGAGCGCCGGACGCCGAATTTCGAGGGTCGCTGACAGCCGCTGCAATCAACGATCGGGAGCCGTCCGCGCCGTGAAATCCGCGCAGGAGCAACGGGCTCCCAGATAGCGGTCGTGCAACAGGCAAAGCCCGTCCTCATCCCGTACCGATCCATAGGCGGAGCTCAGACTCGCCAGGCCCGCGAACGCCGCTTCGAGATATGCGGGCTCGTTGCGGAAATGCGCGCAGGCGCCACATTGCTTCTTTTCCCTCCCCGCTCCGGGGAGGGTCGGCGAGCCCGCCGGGCGAGCCGGGGTGGGGTGATTGCTCCCCTCGCCGGACTTCGTCCGGCGACCTCCCCTGAAGGGGAGGTAGAAACGACCGCCTTGCCTCATCGCGTCAGATTCTCCCAATGCGAGGCGAACACGATCGCGGACAGCACGAAGCCCAGGATGACGTTGACCACGACGCCGGAGCTGAACGCCAGGAACGGCTTGGTGCCGGCCTGCGCCAGCTCTTTGACGCGTGCGGTCAGGCCGATGCTGAGGAAGCAAAAGATGAAAGCCCAGGTCCGCAGATCCTTGATCGGCCCGACCAACGCCGGGTTCACGATCTTGTTGAAATCCGCAAGACTGTACCGACTCGTCGCCAAGGTGATGATGATCGACGCGATCAAAAATCCGATCACGAACTTCGGAAACCGTCGCCAGATTTCCGCCGGATCGGCCTTGCGACCGGCGACGGTTTCCCACCGGGTGGTGGCGACGATCGCGAGCACGAAGGCCCACACGCCGATCCAGATGTCGCGGCCCACCACCTTCATCAGCGTGAAGGCCCAGATCGTCTGATCGGAGGTGCCGGCGATGCCCTCGACGCGTCCTGCCAGATTGCCATAAGCCTCCGCGGCGGCAAATCCGGCCGCATCGGCGAATTCCGAGGTGCCGATCCATGCGCCGGCGACGCCGGCGTGAAGCTGCAGCGCCCGCGACGCGAGCGGCAGGGCGAAGATCATGACGATGGCCCACAGCACCACGATGGTGATGGCGATGGGGGCATGCTCGCGCTTGGCGCCGACCGCGCCGGCGACGGCGATTGCCGCGGAAACCCCGCACACGGCGCCGCCCGCGCCCAAGGTGGCGGCGAACCTGCGATCGAGACCGAGGCGCACGCTGGCCCAATAGATGATGCTGAAGGTGACGATTGACACGATCGCGGCCTGCAGGATCGCGATCGGTCCCGCCCACACCATCAGCGTGAGCGGCAGCGTGGCGCCGAGCAGCACGATGCCGGTCTTGATGTAGAACTCGACGCGGAATCCGGCATCGAAAAAGCGCGGCAGCCCGATCAAGTTGGAGATGCCGAGCCCGAGCACGAGCGCGACCAACGGCGGCTCGAGATTGTAGCGGCTGGCCTGATCCCACTGGCCGAGCGCGAAGATCGCGACCGAGAGCACGTACAGGAACGCGAATGCAGGAATGAAATCTCTGGCCTTGTGTCCGAGCGCGGTGAGCGCGACGCTGAAGATCGCCAGCCACACGATGAATTGCACCACATAGCGCTGCGCGTTATCGGCAAAGTGCGCGCCGAGCTGCGAAAACGTCGACCATTTCGCCGGCGTGACCGCGAGCCATTTGATGCTCGAGCCGGAAGCGAACAGCGCGTAGGCGACGAGCACGATGCCCAATCCGAGCCAGACGGCCCAATAGTCCTCCTTGCGCCAAAGCTCGCGCCACGAGGAGGCGGCAAGCCCGTCGTAGTCCGTCTCGATTTTGCTCATCGAACTCCCCCCTTCCGGCCGGCTGTGCCGAGCGGAGCCCGGATGGTCGGCCAACGCTGAACGCGGTAAATGGAACAATCTTTCTTCAATTCGCAACAGCAAGCCGCAAAAAAGAAGAATGAGACTGTCACGGGCAAGGGCGCGACGGTTTTATGCTGCAAGCGTCTGATCGGGAAAAATCCCATGTCGCGCCGGCAGCGTGCGCGCCGACGCGCTAGAGTGTGCCCCCGCTCGGGCGCGGGATCAAGGGAGAGAGCCGATGTCGGACCAGCAGGTGCTCAGCGAAACCGCGCAGGGGATCGCCACGATCACGCTCAACCGGCCCGCCGCGCTCAACGCACTGACCGCGCAGATGATGGAGGGGCTGATCGATGCAACGGCGCGGGCGGAACGCGACGACGATATCCGCTGCGTTTTGATCCGCGGTGCGGGCGAGCATTTCATGGCCGGCGGCGACGTCAAGGGCTTCCACAAATCCTTGACCGAGGATCGCGACAATTATCTGCGCCGTCGCGAGATGCAGGTGGTGGCGGCGCATCAGCTGATCTATCAGCTTCGCCGAATGCCGAAGCCGGTTCTGGTCTCGGTCAAGGGTGCCTCCGCCGGGTTCGGCCTGAGCCTGGTGCTCGCGGCCGATCTTGCGATCGCCGGCGAGGATGCGATCTTCACGCTGGCCTATCGGCACATCGGGCTCTCGGCCGATGGCGGCGCCACGTATTTCCTGCCGCGCGTGGTCGGCGAGCGCCGCGCGCTCGAGCTCGCTTTGCTCGGCGAGCGCTTCGATGCGGCGCGAGCGCTCGAGCTCGGCATGGTGAACTGGGTCGTGCCGCGCGCGGCGCTCGACGAGGAGACGGCCAACCTCGCGCGAAAGCTCGCGGACGGCCCCACCGTCGCGCTCGGTCTCGCCAAGCGCCTGATCCGCTCCTCGCTCGACCATTCCTGGGACGAGCACTCGCATCGCGAGGCGGAAAGTTTCGCCGCCGCCGCGGCGACCCAGGATCATCTGGAGGGGGTCGCCGCCTTCGTGGAGAAGCGCCAGCCTGTGTTCCGGGGGAAATGAGCGGCAGCGACTGACCCGGCCGTCGTGGCCCTTCGAGGCTGGCCCGCGTTGACGTGTGAGCAAATCGCTCGGCTCCCGGGCGGGCCAGCTCCTTCAGGGTGACGGCGCCGCAGCCCGCGTCAGTGCCGACAGGCTCTGCCGCTGCCGGCCGTCGGCGTCGAAATTTGCCGGATCGAGCCAGCGCTCGAACGCTCCTTTCAGCGCCGGCCATTCGCGGTCGACGATCGAGTACCAGGCGGTGTCGCGGTTGCGCCCCTTGTAGACCACCGCCTGGCGGAAAATCCCCTCGAACCGGAACCCGAGGCGCTCGGCGGCCTTGCGCGAGGGCTTATTGAGCGCGTCGCATTTCCATTCGTAGCGGCGATAGCCGAGCTCGTCGAAGGCGCGGCGCATCATCACATACATGGTCTCGGTCGCGGCTCGGCTCCTTTGCAGCCGCGGCGAATAGGCGATCGATCCGACTTCGATCGAGCCCATCGCCGGATCGATCCGCATGAAGCTCGCCATCCCGGCCGCGCGCCCGCTCGCGCGATCGATGATCGTATGGCAGAACGGGTCCTCGCCGCAAAAATGCGTACGCATGAAACCGCAAAACTGCTCGATGCTCGCGAACGGGCCATAGGCCAGATAGGTCCAGGTTCGCCCCTCCGCGTCCTCGGCATAGGCATCGAACAGCTCGGCACAATGGCGGTCGGCATCGAACGCTTCCAGCCGGCAGAAGCGGCCGTGGATTGCCTCTCGCGGCGGCCGCGGCCGCGGCTGCCAGTTCGGCATGGGAAAGCCGATCGGCTGTCCCAGATGGTTGACATGCACGCTCATGGTTCCTCCGCCCGCGGTCCTGGTCCGGCTTCTTTGCCAAGAAGCACGCTCCGGGTCTACTGATGTGCCGTGGTGATGAACCGCGCGCGGGGCACGATG
>Ga0209648_10000494_pt1 | contig 30329 bp, 35 predicted proteins | sample GraSoi2013_115cm_FD_185830 | JGI IMG/M metagenome (GOLD analysis project Ga0209648, IMG submission 185830) | Grasslands soil microbial communities from the Angelo Coastal Reserve, California, USA - Sample 9_17_2013_115cm (SPAdes) (version 2) | ecosystem: Environmental > Terrestrial > Soil >...
CCGCCAAACGATTACGGCACGAACCTTGGTCGCCAGGAAGAAAAAGATTCTTATAGGTGAAGAGAAAACGCTTCGGAAGAAGTGCACGGAAAAGTTTGTCTTGACAGCGCCGACGCCGTTATAGACGAAATGACGGTGGGGCGGGGCAGGTTAGCGTCGGAGCTAAAGCTCCGACACCCAAAGGACCGGGGCGCGTGGCCAGCGTGCGCGTCGGAGAGGGTGCTTCGAGGCGTGAATCAAGGTGCGCAGGGCCGTATTGACGGATTGTTCGTCGGGAAAATACGCAGCTACGTCCGGTGAGAGGAGTACGAGATTCGTTCCTGCTCGAGACGCCAATCGGAGATTGGCGTTCCCGGGGTAAGAGAAGGTTCCTGCTCGGTAGAGCGCGAACTATTTGCCGCGGGCGGGGGGCGGCGGGGAAGCGGAAAACCTTGAAAAAAAGGTTCCGAAAGACGACGGAGGAAAAATCAAAGACCGCACGCTTTGCTGAACCAAAACCCAGAGGGACGCGGGACCCATTCCGCAAGGAGAAGGCGGGTGCCAAAAGATCGTACTATTGTAATAGGGAAGGGAGCCCGGTGACCGGGCTCCCTTTCAGGCAGATCGCGGGTGCAGGTGGGAAATGGGGCTCGGTTAGTTTCCCACGACAAACATGTGGCCGGCATTCTGCGAGTAAATCTTCCCGTCCGAACCAAGCGATGCGGGGGTGTAGGCCGCTCCGAGGTTCAATTGCTGGAAGATTCTCTGCTTGAGAGCGCCACCCTGGTTGATAGCGTACAGGAAGCCGTCCTCGCTGTTCGCGTAGACGACGCCGTTGACGTCGACTACAGGGGCGTTCACACACCACTCGAAGCTGTGCGGATGCGTGTTAGGAGTACAGCTCACTGAGCCGTCGGGGTTGCGAACGCAGCTGTCCGTGTTCATGTTCTGGAAGCTCCACTCGATGTTCAAGCTCGGGCTGAGCTGCGAAACGAAGAAGGCCTCGGGACTCGCCGGGTTGGTCGCAGTGCGGTCGGTTGGGCAAACCGCTGAATTGTTGCAGTACGAGCCGAGGCCGCTGTAGTGGTTGTTCTTGATGACGATGGAGTAAGTGCCGCCGTGGTTGAAGATGGCCGGCGTACTGTCCCAGCCGAAGCTAAACGCTGTTAGAAACTGTCCGGCGGGGCTGAACTGCATCAGGTGGCCCTGCGCATAGTTGTACCGCGTGTACGCGCCGAAGAGGATGGTGCCGTCGGGAGCGACAGTGGGCGTGGAGGACGCATCGTCAAGCACGCGACCTGGTCCGGGCTCATTTGTACCGGGATCGACCCCATTATGCGAGCCGACGCGGCAGCCGCCGGGCTGACCGTTGACCGGGAGGATACTGCCGGCAACGGTGCCATCGTTGCAGCCGTCGTTTAGATGGCCACGGAGTGAGGATGCCCATTTCCCGGTCAAGTCGGGGTTGACCGCAATCAGATAGTTGTACCGGCTTACGAAGTGTCCCCGGCTTACGGTATAAATGGTTCCGTCCGGCGCGATAGCTGGAGCAACGTTGAGAGCGGCTCGCTGGGCCCCACACTTCGTCGTGGAAGGCACGGCATCGGGGCTCGGGGGCCAGGGGAGCTGACTTGAGTGGAACGATACTTTGCAATCGTCGTTCGTACCTGGAACCGGGTCGCCGATGATTGTCGCTTGCCTTAGCAACGCAGTGTAGTCCACTTTTGTGACCGAGTCGTCGGGTCCGACTTTGACCAGCCACGAATTAACTACATCTTGGCTGTAAAAGCTCAGGGTTCCGGTAATCCGAACAACATTGTAGTAAATGTTGCCCGCAGCATCGGTGGAAAGTGGCGAGGCAGTGAAGGTGTTCGGATCAATCGCGTCAAAAGGATTGATGCGGGAGACCACTGAGCCGTTGGCGCGATTGATTTTGAAGATCGTGCCCCCCGCACCAGGGTCATATAGGAAACCGTTGGCGAGCACGGCATGGTAGACGGGTTCCCAAAAATCATTCTGCGAACCGGGAGCGACCCAGTCGCTGTCGAAGGTCCAAATTCTTGTGAGCGTGCCACTCTGCCACGTGAATTTATTCTGATGCCAATTCTGGGTGCTATACGACGTAGTCGTGTACGTTCCGCCTTTTGATTCCATAAATACGTCGTTGCCATCCACCAAGGGCGTTTGGTAATGGACCAAAAGATCCCCGCCTGTTCCCGCCATCTCCTGAGGAACGAGTGGGTCATAGACAATATTGACCAGGTTCCGATTGAGGCTTTGTCCCGCAACATTCAAAAAGCCCGTGTGCTGCGGGCTTTGCGCCCACTGCGGCCACGCGGGACTTCCCTGGGCCTCGACGGTGATAGGTGTCTGAAGGGAGCACCAGAGCCCAACCGCTAGTGCGCATGCCAACACTGCAATGCCAAAACGTTTCATCGGGTTTGTCCTCCTCTTGGACGATTATTCTCGAGATGGAAACTGCGGCGAGTGAAGAAACTGGGGCGGAATCTGTAGCCCCCACCCGGCCTCAGAGGGATTCTTCTTATACTTCGACAGTAGCGATGTCAATAGATAACTCAGGTTCAACATTAAGCGCGAGGTTTAGCAGTTTCCCAAATTAAAATGATCGATATTCGCCCGCTGGCGGTTGGACCAACAAGCTCCTATGGCAGCCCTCTGACGATCTTACGACGTACAAGCTCGACGGCGCGTGTCAGCGAGTTTGAGACAGGTGCTCGCGGAGTTTAGTGAGTTTTCTCATGTGAGTTGAACCGGCTTGTTGATCCAGACCTTGCTGGGAAGGGCCGGTGGTTTAGGAGCGTTTCGTACGAAGCGCGCTGGGTGCCTCATCCGCGCGGGCTGTACAAGGCCGTGGTAACAGGGGAAGTGGCGCGAAAGCGAAGCTGGAAACTAGAAATCAGAAACTAGAAATGGGAAGAGCGAAAAAAAGCACGCGGTTGGAGCATCGAATTTTGTGGCTGAATGCGGGAACGTTGGCTCTGAAACTTTGCGTCACCAATCGAGCCGTTGGATTCCAGACACCACATCGAAGTGCCGGTCTCGGCTCAAGAGCGGAAGGCCATGTTGCCGGCAGAGGGCCGCAATCCAGAGGTCGTTGGCCGGAATCGGCTTTCCGGCTTGTCTCAGCTCAACATTGATAGCCGCATAGTGATGCGTAGTCTGCTCGGTGACATCCAGCACGGTGCAGTCGGTGATCAGGCCGTCCAACCAGCGCCGATACCTAGCTCTGTGGCACGACTGGGCGATTCCGTAGCGAAATTCCCCAATGACCACCACCGGTAGCGCTAACTGCTGAACGCCGGCCAAGATCCCCATGACATCTGCATGCTCTTCTGCGGCGGCGGAAAGAGCGTTGGTGTCCAGGATCAATCGTTCTTCTCGGGGGCGTTCTTCTCCGGGGCGCGCGGCTCCGGGGCCCACATTTCCGGGTCAACCTCTTCGAACGCTTGTTCGATGACTTTGCTAATCCGGACAGTCTCCTGATGCAGGTCCTTCAGCTTGCCCAGGTGTTTGATCCACGGTTTTTGGCCGGCCGTGGGAGCCGTCTTCAATTTATCCTCGACAGCCTCGGTGACAAACTGTCGCAACGGTATGCCTTGCTCGGCGGCCTTCGATTTCGCGCGGCGAAAGATGGTGTCGGGAATTTCCAACGTAGTTTTCATCGATTTGATACTCCCATATTTATGGGACATGCGTCAAATGCTGCTCTCAGGTACGAACTTCAGACGTGCCAGGCGCCGGGTGCGCCATCGGTGGGGGCTGAGCGAGGCGGTGTCCGCTTACATCAGGCCGAGTTCGCGGGCGTGTTTGGCACAGAGGAAGAGATTCAGGTAGCGGTTGCGGCCGGAATTCCAGTCCGACCACCGATGCGCCCAGTCCGGCCTTCTGAAATCGCAAGCGTAATCGCCGAGAACTTGCACTGAGCGCGACTCGCTCGCTTGCTTTCGCGCATAAAAGATGAACTCCGCGCGGCATTCCGTCCCGGAGGAGGCTTCCGCGAGGGCGGCATTCGCTTCCTGTTCCCGCCCGTTCATATGACAGCCGGCCTTGAGAGGAAATGGAGAAAGGGCAGAGCAAGAGAGAAGAGCACCACGCCAGCCCTAACACTGTCAAAGGCCGGCGCGCTCCGTCGAGCCATGGAGTCGTAGAGAATGAAAACGCCGGGTGAGATCAACGCCACCGTAAGACGAATCGCGAACGCCCTGAAAACCCTCATGTTGGGAACTTCCCCCTCGCGTGGTATTTGCAACGAGCCTTCGTGCTCCTCCGCACGAACGGTCCGAGACATATCAAGCAGCTAACTTTGCGACGGCTCGAAGGTGCGGTCCGCCTGGTTTGCTGATTCAAAGGTGCTTAGTTCCGGCCGGACATAGGCTTTCTTCATGAATTCGCCACAGGAACACCGCGGCTTGGAGCCGCCTGGCACACGGCTCGAAATGGTTACGAGGATTTCGCTCCTGCACCGCGGATTCTGGCAAAGCCACCGCTCTCCCTTTCTGATGGCCACAATGTCCGTCCTCCTGTGGGAATAATCTCTGGCATCGTTGCGCGATGCTTTTTGTGCTTCCGAAACCATGGAATCAGTGCAAATTGCGGAGCTGGCGTTGGATGCGCGAAGCGCTTACGTCCGTGGCTATGTGCGTCCATGGTTTAGTATTCATTCGGGACGAGTGCCAGACTCCCAGAAATTACGGCGCGCTTGGGATCGCAACCGCTGAGGCGCAACCGGCAGAATTCAATTGGCAATTGCGGGTTTGCCGAAAAGGCGATGGAATGTTCCTGGAAAGAGTTCTAAATATTTAAACATTTACTAAAGCTGGAAACCGCCAAAGGCGTCCGCGTGCAGTGCAAGGCAATAATTCCGCGATGTCCAGGCCAAAACGACCCAATCGTATAACCGGGCGGGCGTTACCCGGAGGGCGCTAGGGAGTGCGCGGCGGCGCGATATTACAGTTTCATGTACAAAGCAATTTGAATTCAGTTTCGGCCGCTGCTGTTCTTCGCGTTTCTCTTTCGATCCCGAGTATTTGATACGCCGGCAAGGCGTTACCGCACGGTTTCTGGTTGGGATACCAACCAGATCTCTGCTGGCAGCGCACGTTTGTAATTTCTCTCATAGACTGGCCATAACTGCGAATGGGGCGTCACGATCCAAGCTTCTATCGCCGGCACTCTCTTTAAGGAGACACAAATGACGAAACTGCGAATTCAGGTCGCACTGTATATGTTCGTTTTGTCCGCTGCTGTGGCTATTTTTTCGGGGGTGGTACCGGGTCCGCTTTTGAACGCAGGAAAGCACAATCTGCCTGCGATTCAGTCCAACGGCGCGGTTACCTTGATGGCCGATGGTGGTGATCCGCAGCCGCCACCAATCCCGCTATCCTAGCTGGAGGGCTTCCTAGGGATGACCTGCAAGAGGGGGAAGATGCTCTGCGCTCTTCCCCCTCGGTCGTGCTAGCATTTGGTCCGAACGGTCTATTCTAGACCGCCCGGAGGAAAATGCTCGGGCAAACCATTTGGTGGGGCAGCATTGTTCTTGAAACGCTGCTGTTGGTTCGAGGCTTCCGAGGCAAGCTGCTGGCTCGATATCCTGTTTTTTACGTTTATATACTCTTCGTGTGGCTGCAGTCTCTCCTCCGTTTTTCTATTTATCATTCGTGGCCTGAGCTCTATTCGCCCGTTTACTGGATCACGGAAGGGTTAGGAGTTCTGATTGGTTGCGGGGTTGTCTTCGAGGTTTACCGTGTGGGGCTGGCTGCCTATCCGGGGACGGCGCGAATGGCCCGAAATCTACTGGCCTTCCTGTTTGTTATGGCGTTTACGAAAGGGTTGGTCGAGACGTGGAACGATCCGCACTGGTCGTCCATATCGACTACCTTGGATGTTGAACGAGTGCTGCGGGTGTTGCAAAGTCTCGCGATTATTGCGCTTGTGGTTCTGTCGCTGTTTTATTCGATTCCCTTCGGGCGGAATCTGAGAGGCATCCTGCTCGGCTATGGTCTGTTCGTGGGAATCAGCGTTATTCAGCTGACGTTCGTTTCCAATAGCGGGAGCAGGTTTTATCGTTTCTGGAGTCAGGTCCATCCTAGTTCCTATTTCGTGGTCCTTGGTCTTTGGGTGGTGCATCTGTGGTCCTATGCTCCGAATCCTGAGCCAAAAAGAGCAGTGCGCCTGGAAGAGCAATACCAAAGAATTGCAGCGACGACGAGCCGGCGATTGCGAGAAGGACGGGGTTACCTGGCGAAGGTGGTGGGTTCGTGATCGGGACCTCCAGTGCGCTGTTCGGCGCCGTAGTCCTTCTCGTGCTGATACTCGGGTGGATCAGAGCGGAATCGAGATCGCGACATCTGCCTTATGGAGTAGACGGGTGGCTGCCTGACCAGAGTGACGCGGTGGAGCTATGTCCCCCGGAATTTGTCTCGCAAATCTTTTCGGAGCAAGACCTCTCCTTCATTTCGCGATTGGAATCGCCCGATCTGAAAAGAGACTTCCTCCGAGAGCGCAGCGCCGTGGCGCTCCTCTGGGTCCAGCAGACTGCGGCAGGCGTCCGCCGAATCATGGGTCGCCATTTGGAAGCGAGCCGTCTGAGTGCGGATATTGAATTCGCAACGGAGGCCAGGATATTCCTTCAATACGCTCAGCTCCGCTTGATTTGCGCAGTTCTATTTCTCTTGATCGGACTGGCAGGCCCACAGAGGCTGCACGGAATTCCCTTGCGTGCAGACAAACTCACGCGGCGCATTGGCAATGTGCTGAGGGAGTTCGAATCCGGAGCTCGAGCGCGCGAAATGAATGGTGCGCGATCTTCCTAAACCATATCGCGTTTACGGTAAACGGAGCCGGATGAGCATGAGTGCCGCGGTCAAACTCGTGCCGGTGCAAGAGGCCTACGACGATCTCTTGAACCGCACGCTTTCCAGGGTTTCCTGCGATCTTGGCCGCTTGATCTATCTGGCCTCGACTCGCGATTACAACACGGGAAACTATTATCACGAGGGACTTGTCAGCCGCTTTAGCCCGGAGGTTGCGCGCAAAGCGCTGGAAATTGCCCACCGGCAGGCTTTTTACAGAGTTTCCGCTTTTTCGCTGGAAGACTTGGTCAGCGACCTTGAAGCTTATATGCGATCCACGCGGGAGAATCCTCAGGAGTTTCTGCGGGCGTGGCAAAAGCTGGAGCCATACCGCGTCGCGATTCCTACCGAAGTGAATCTCACGGTCGCGCGGCTGTTTACGTCCAACGTCAGACTCGCCTTGGCAATTTTGCGTTTCCGTCAGGAGCCGAGTCACTCGCGTCGCTGAGTCTCATCGCCACTGCCGTCACTTGCCCGACGATCTCGGCGTCGGTACCATACTTGAATTTTCGCACGCTGCAGGGTGACAGGGGATGGGGAAGCAGCAGGAGTTGATCATCCAGAAGGTCGCACCAAGAGCAAGCATAGCCGTCGCGCAGCTCCACAAAATAGATGGGGCGGTCAAATTCGGTCCGCCAGCGAAGGGGCTGCACTTTCCGCACGCGTGAATCGATCTGCACGAAGGAACCAGGGCGCAGCAGCGGGTGGAGCGTGTAATCCTGCAGGCCGACGTAGCCATACTGGCTGTGCCGTATGTCCAGGTGCTGGATCAGCGCTATGGGAACTTCTCCCCAAAGTTCCACCATGCGCGAGAGAAGATTGGTGTTGTCCAGATCAAAGGACCTGTCAAATCGAATAGGAAAAGAAACCGTGCGGTCCGCATCGTAGACTTCCAGAGTGGTCAGGTGCGTGTGTGGCAGCGGGGCAGCGAGTTGGTGAAGCCCCAACTTTTGCAGGTCAAGGCCATAGAGGAGAAGCAGGTCGGTGAACTTCATCCGGTAGATCGCGCTCAAACTATACAGCTTGAAAATGCTCGGGACGGAGTCTGAATTCTCGATTTGCGTAAGCCACGCGTTGGAGATTTGGAATTCCGCGTTGCCCTCCGCTTCCGCAATGCGCTGGCTGAATTCCGCCACGTCGCGCGTCGTTATGCCCAGCCGCGAGCGCAGATCCTTTAGCTGTTCGTTGGGCGGTAGCGCGGTCACGGCTTGTTATCTTACAGCAAGGAGGGCGGAAATTAACCGAGAGGCTTGGAATTTGTGGGCTACGTGCAAGTGATTGCTAGGATATTGTCGCGGTTTGTGAAGTATCAAAGCATTTAGAAGAGAAACCCAGAAGCGCTGCAGCGCGTTGGAATTACAAGTGTGTGTTTTTCGGGCCGCGGTTTTTTCTTCCTGAGACCGATCGTCGATAGATGAAGGGCAGGCCCAGCCAAATTGTCCGGTTGCGTGGGTGTGGGGATTGCGCGAAAATTGAGGTTCCCGCCGTGGCCGGAGAAAGTCCAGGAGAGCGGCTTCGCGGACGGTTCGAGATTCGAACGCGAGAATCAAGCGCAAGAAAAAGAAGGGCAAAACCTCATGACGCAACACGTTGGCGAACTCAATTCTCCGGTGCGGTTGATGCTGACCCCCGGACCGTCATCCATCGATCCGCGAGTTTATCGGGCGATGGCGACGCCGCTGGTGGGGCACATGGACCCGTGGTTCAAGGGGTGCATGGAAGAGACGCAAATTCTGATGAGGCAGATTTTTCAGACGGAAAACCGGATTACCATGCCGCTCTCAGCGTCGGGCTCGGGAGGAATTGAAGCGTCGGTACTGAATACGCTGGAAGAGGGCGATGAGGGCATCGTGGCGGTCAACGGCGTATTTTCCGAACGCATGTATGAGATTGCGACGCGTGCGTCGTCGAAAATCGTAAAGGTGGAGGCGCCGTACGGGAAGCCCGTGGATGCGGAAGATGTGCGCCGCGCAGGCAAGGGCAAGAAGATCAAAATTGTAGGCTTCGCGCATGGAGAGACTTCGACCGGCGTGATCACCGGCATCGATGCCTACCGAAAGGTCGCGGACGAATTGGGTGCACTGTTGATTGTGGATACGGTGGCGTCACTTGCGGCAGTGCCGGTTGATGTGGACAAGCAGCGGATTGATATTTGCTTCAGCGGATCGCAAAAGGCTATCAGCGCGCCGCCGGGAATGTCGCCCATTACGGTGAGCCCGGCCGCCGAGGAAGTGTTTCGAAAGCGGAAGACGAAAGTGCAGAGCTGGTATTTCGACCTGACGACGGCGATGAATTATTGGGGTAAAGACCGGCTGTATCATCACACGCCGCCGATTTCGCTGATTTTCGCGCTGCGCGAAGCGATGCGGCTCGTGATGGAAGAAGGCCTGGAAGCGCGCTGGGAGCGGCATCGCGTGAATCAACTTGCGCTGATCGCGGGCCTCGAGGCGATGGGGCTGGATCTGCTGGTGAAGAACCCGGCGGACCGTTTGCCAACGGTCACGGCGGTGATGATTCCCAGCGGCATTGACGACGCGAAGGTGCGCAATCAGTTGCTCGACGAGTTCAATATCGAAATCGCCGGAGGATTCGGGCTGGTGAAGGGAAAGATCTGGCGCGTGGGATTGATGGGCTACTGCAGCCAGAAGCCGTTCGTGCTGCTGTTCCTGGCCGCGCTGGAAAAGTGCCTGCTCGATCAGGGATTCCGCGTGCCGAGCGGAGCGGGAGTGGGAGCGGCGATTCGGAGTTACTCGCAAGTGGAGACCGCTGCGGCAGTGAGTCGATAAGAGAAGTAAAGTAAGGAATGAAAATCTCCCTTCAGAATTTTCTTCCTTATCGACAACTTATCACCAGCACCTGAGGACTGTTCGAGAGGAGATTGCGTGACGACACGCCCTGTACTTGCGAATACCGGCGCGATGAGCCAGTTCATCGGCGCCTTTGAAGTGACTTCCAAGTTGAGCGGGCAAACGTATCAGTGCCGCTTCTCGCACATGTGGAACGGCATCGCGACGCGGCACGCGGACACGATTGACACGAAGTTTTTTGTCGATGGCGAGGCCCATGTTGTCGGATTGGCGCATACCGCGTTCGTCAAATTCCGCGAGAAGGCGGGGCGCGATTTGACGGACCGCGAGGCGAGCTTTGTTGCCGCTGAGTATTTGCGCGAGCGGCTTGAAGAAGAAGACGTGCGGCCGCTGTACGACGTGGCGCACGACGATGTGCTTCGCCTGATCGCGCAGGTCGGCATCAAGTAGAAATCATCAACAATTGACTGGGAGCAAGCGGGCTTCAGCCCGCCTCTTTTTTTTTGGCGGTCAGTCGCCGGGTTCGGCGTGGAAAGCGGCGAGGGTCCGATGGCGGAGGCCGTCGCGGCGAATGAAGTGAATGACCAGAAGCATAAGAAGCGCGCCGCAGACCATGACGGCCACGGCGATTTGCAGGCCCAGCTGCATGTCGTGAAGGTCAGAGATCTTGCCGACCACGTGGGGCCCGAGCCCGCCCACTAATTGAGTGGCGAACATGTAGACGCCGACCGAGGTGGCGTGCGCGCGGCGAGGCATCATGTCATGAAGAACGGCAGTGACCGGACCGTGATACCAGGACATGAAAAAGACTGCAACGGAGAGGCCGAAGAGCACAATTGTTTTCTCTTCCGCCTGGATAGCCAGCAGCAGAAACGGCGCCGCGAGCAGAAACGCCGCCGCGATGGCTATGATGCGGCCATACGCAAGTTTTCGGTGCAGCCGGTCCGCAACAATGCCGCCAATCAAGACGCCGAAGACTGAGGCAAACAGCGCAATCAGCGCAAGCAGCACGGAAGCTTCGCGGAGGGTGAAGTCCTTGTAGGTCTTCGCGAAATCGACGCCCCAGGTGAGAAGAGAAACAGTGGAAAACGTGATGCAAATCCCGGCAAAGATCATGGCAATGAAAGCGGGAACCCTGAGCAGCCGCGCAATCGGCACGACTTCCGAGCGCGGACCGCGGGGTGGCTCTTCCAAGCCGAAGAGAGCGAGGCCCGGAAGGATGCCGGCAAGCGCAACGAGAAAGAGAACGTACTGCCAGCCGTAGCGCGGGCCGATGATTCCACCGAAAGCCTGACCGGTCGCGCCGCCAAGGAGCATGCCGGAAGCAAAAATGGCCTGCGCCAAAGCGCGGCGCTCCACGGGGAACGCGCCGGAAATCATAGATTGCGCGGCTGGGGCGTAAGCGGCTTCACCGAGACCGACCATTCCTCGAGCGATGAAGAAGAATAGAAAACTAGACACCAGGCCACCCGCGAACGAAGCCGCGCTCCAGAAAAAAATGCCCAGGGCAATGATCGCTTTGCGGCTGAAACGATCCGCGAGAAAACCAAAGGGTATGCTGCCGGCCGCGAGAACAACGAGGAGAAAAGTTTGCAGCGAGCCGAGCGCGGAGTCCGTGGCATGGAAATGATCGCGTAAGAGGGGAATGAGGGGGATCACAGCCTGGCGAGCGGCGAAGTTGACAAAATTGATCAAAGCAAGTACAGCAAGGAGACGAATCTGGTAGGAAGTGAGCGGAATGGACTTCGTAGACATGCTGAATTGGCTCGGTGACCCGTGCGTGACCTGGTGCAGCGTGGACCGGAAGTTATCGGCCTTTTCTCGATCCATCAATATTATATGATGACTAAGAATTCTGCCCCCACTGCGAACGCGACGACCAGTGACCGTTTAACCACTGTTCTTTCCTACGGCGTGCTGCTGCTGCTCATCTACCTCGTTTTCCGGATCTATGAACCGTTCCTAGCGGCGCTGGGGTGGGCCGCCATCCTGGTGATTTTTTTCTATCCCATGCACCAGCGTCTCCTGCGGCATTTCTCCGCGAGCAAGACGGCCGTTTTGAGTACCCTGGTGGTGACCTTCCTTCTGATCGTGCCGGCGATTCTCGTGACCACCTTGTTTATTCGCGAGGCGTTTTCCGTTTCACGAGGAGTGCAGCATACATTGCTGGTGCAGCAGGCGCCCATGTTGGCGAAAACCTGGGCCTGGATCGCACAACACGTGCCGGGCCTGGATCCCAACGCCGATGTGCTGGAAATGCTGGCGCAAGGCGTTCAGAAGCAGGCGGGATTTCTTGCAGAGCGCCTTGGCACCATCTTGCGGAATATCGCCACCTTTGTTTTTGACCTTTTCGTGATGATCTTCGCGATGTTTTATTTTTTCCGCGACGCGGACCAGATTATCCGGGGAGTCCGAAGTATTTTGCCTTTTGATGCCGAACACAGAGACGCGATGATGACGCAAACGCGGAACCTTATCTCCGCGAGTGTGACCACAAGCCTTATCCTCGCGGCCATCCAAGGGGCCATCGGCGGACTCGGCTTCGTGCTCGTGAAGTTGCCGGAGCCGCTTTTCTGGGGCGTGGCCATGGCCTTCTTTTCGCTGGTGCCGGTGGTGGGCTCCGGCCTGATTTTCGTGCCGGCGGCGTTGTGGCTCGGTTTCACCGGGCATTGGGGGCGGGCCATTTTGTTGCTCGCTATATGCGCGGGAGTGTCCGCAATCGTGGACAACGTCTTGCGGCCGCTGTTGCTGGGCGGGCGATCTGAATTGAGCGGCTTGGTGATCTTCATCAGCGTGGTTGGCGGGGTCGGCTTGTTTGGAATGCTGGGTCTGGTGCTGGGGCCGGTCCTGGTGGCAACAGCAGCGGGCGTCCTGGCCGTTTACATGGAGCGGCCGGAAAACCCGCCCATAACGGCTCGATAACACGCAGTTTGTCTTGCCGTGAGAGCGTAGCTTGAGTGTGCTAGAGTAACGCGCTCGAAGGAAAGTCATGACGACCAAGCCTGCCCCGAAACCCACAGAGCTTCCCGCGGCGAAACTGAGGTGGAGGTGCGAGCTCTCGCGCATCCCGTTCGAAACGACCGCGCAAGCCGAGTTGCGCGAAGGGTTCATCGGACAGGAGCGCGCGCTGCGCGCACTGAAAATGGGCGCCGAGCTTTCGGCGCCCGGATACAACGTCTTTGTGTGCGGATTGGCGGGCACCAGCCGCGGCGGAACGATCGCGCGGATGATCGAAGAGCTTCACCCGCCGACGAAAGAGTCGCTCGACCGCTGTTACGTCAACAATTTCAAATTGACAGACCGGCCGCGGCTGCTGGCGCTCCCGCGCGGGCAAGCGAACAACTTCAAAAAAGACATGCAGGCGGGGATCGATTTTCTGCGCCGGCGTATCCCGCAAGTGTTTGAAGGCGAACCGTTCCAGCGGCAAAAAGGGCGGATCGTCGAACGCTTCACGGTGCGCGAAAAGGAATTGATGGACGATTTCACGCGGCGGATCGGGCGAGAACAATTCGCGCTGGGCCACATGCAGGTGGGCGCGGTGGCGCTGCCGGAGATTTTCCCCCTGCTCGACGGACAGATGGTGCCGATCGAAGACATCTCCAAGATGGTGCATGAGGGCAAACTCGAAAGCCCTGTGGCCGAAGACATCGAGCGAAAGTACGAGCAGTTCCGGCAGGAATTCACGGTGGTGTACCGGAAGACTCTCACGCTGTCGCGGGAACTGGCCAGCGAGTTGAGTTACCTGGAGCAAGAAGCGGCGTCCGTGCTGGTGGATGGCGTCATCGAAGAACTCAAGGAAAAATACGCAGGTCCAAACATTGCTGAATATCTCGAAGAAGTGCGCCACCATCTTCTCGATAATCTCGACCCCTTCAAGGAGCGCGAGGGCGAAGGCGAACACGACGAAGATACGCCGGACGGGTTGCCCAAGGCCCCGGGAGGTCCGGAGCGCGATCCCTTCCGCGTGTACGGTGTGAACGTCATTCTCGCGCACGACAACGAAGACAACTCACCGGTTATTTTCGAGACCACGCCCACCTACGCCAATTTGTTTGGGACCATCCAGCGGGCGTACGACACGCGCGGCGGCTGGACCAGCGACTTCATGGATCTGCGCGCGGGCTCGCTGCTGCGCGCGGATGGCGGCTTCCTGATCATGTATTCGCTGGAAGCGCTTTCGGAAGTCGGCGTGTGGCGCGCGCTGAAGCGCACGCTGAACCACAACCGGCTGGAGATCCAGCCCCTCGAAATGTTTTATCCCTTCGGCGGGAGCGCGCAGAAGCCGGAAGCTATCGACATCAACGTCAAGGTCATCCTCATCGGCGACCGCTCCTTGTACGAGCTGCTGTATGAGTATGAGGAAGACTTCCGCAAGATTTTCAAGGTGCGCGTGGAATTTGACGAAGAGATGGCCATGAGCGACGGGGTCATCGCGGAATATGCGGGGCGGCTGCGCGCGCTGTCCGAGAAAGAGAACTTGTACCCGTTCGACCGCGGCGCGTTCGCCGCCATGCTGGAGTACGGCGTACGCCAGGCGGGGCGAAGAAACAAGGTGACGGCGCGCTTCATCGATATCGCCGACCTGGCGCGCGAGGCGCATTACAGCGCCGCTGCGGCTGGCGAATCGGTGGTCCGTGCGGCGCACGTGCGCGGCGCCTTGTCTTCGAAGATGGAGCGCCACAACCTGATTGAGACGCGCATCAGGGAAATGATTCAGGAAGGAACCTTGCTCGTGGATGTGGAAGGCTCACGCGTCGGCCAGGTGAATGGGCTGAGCGTCCTGGAAATCGGCGGATACTCGTTCGGCAAGCCGGTGCGGATTACCGCGACGGCGGCTCTTGGAAAAGCGGGATTGATCAACATCGAGCGCGAGGCGAATCTGAGCGGGCGTTTCCATGACAAAGGAATCCACATCATCGCCGGTTACTTGCGGAGCCAGTTTGCGCAGGATAAGCCGCTCTCGCTTGCCGCGAGCATCTGCTTCGAGCAATCGTACTCCGGAGTTGATGGCGACAGTGCCAGCTCGACGGAGATCTATGCGCTCGCCTCGGCGCTTTCCGGATTGCCGCTGCGGCAGGACATCGCCGTGACTGGCTCGATCAACCAGCAAGGCGATATTCAGGCGATTGGCGGCGTGAACGAAAAAATCGAAGGATTCTTCGACGTCTGCCGCATCAAGGGACTCACTGGCACGCAAGGCGTGATGATGCCGGAGTCCAACGTGGAAGACCTGATGCTACGCGAAGATGTCCTGGAGGCCGTGGCGGCGGGCAAATTTCACATCTGGCCCGTTGCAAAAGTCGAACAAGGCATCGAGCTCCTGACCGGAATGGCCGCCGGAAAGAAAAACGGCGACGGAAAATTCGAGCCTGGAACCGTGCTTGCGCTGATGGATGAGCGGCTGAGCGCGATGGCGCGCACTTTGAAAGAATTCGAATAACCTCGAAATAAGCTCGCTCTACCAGCACAAGCGTTGATCTGTTGAGGAGTTCTCAAGAGCGCGTCAAACATCAGTCCTAGCGTGAGTACTCCCATTACCAGATTTCGTACTTGACTTGCGTGGATTGGGGGCGCAAAGTACGCTCGGTTTCCCCTTTTTTTCCTTATTATTCTTTCTCATGGTCTCTCGACAGGTATCTTCGGGACCCCGGGCCATCACTCAAGGGCGAGTCCACTCTTTTTGTGTGCGCTGCCGATTCGGCGAAGGAGAACGACAATGAATGACGAAAAGTCTGTTTCGTGGAAAAAGCTTCAGGAGAAATGGCTAACCCGACGCAATCTCATCCGAGGGGCAGCCGGCGCCACCGCCGGAGCTGGACTCTTGCTCGGCTCCAGACTGCAGTTGCCGGCGTTTGCCCACGACGAAGACGAAGAGGAAGAGCACAACAAGTGCAAAGCAGTTCCGCGGCCCATTAAGCACTTCACGGCACCTCCTGGCGCACACTTCTTCTTCCCCGGCCCAGTTGACGCCAATCCGACGACCAGCCCCAACGCGGGCCACGACCCCTCGATCATCACCGACTTCAGCGGGACGATCGGCCAAGTGGACCTACTTCTTTCGGGTACCGGCACAGACCTCCACACAGGCGCGAGCGCCAAGTATGACTTCCACACCGACATGCGCTTCATGGAAGGCGTTTTCGTCGGACTCGACAACGAGCGGCACCGCGGCTCTATCGGGTTCATATGATTGGACAGCTTGGGGGTGACTCCCGCAACCCCCCATGGCAGCCCGTTGGGCTTCCACTCGTATGACCCGGGCTTCGCGGCCGGCTCGCTCGTCTTCTGGGGTACCCCCTTCCCCGTCGGTAGCGGGAAAGTGGACATTGACGAAGGAACCGCGGAGTTGCGAGTGCACAATATCTGCTCCGTGTTCGACGTTTTCACGGTCCCTAACAGTTTCGACCCCGCGCACGCGCTGGGGATCTTCAGTGCCATCATCAACTCGATGAAAATCGAATGGAGCGGAGTGACTCGGAGGGTCCTCGGATTCAGCGACGCGACGAACAAATTCCGCGGTGACTTCTTCGAGTGTTCGGCGACGATCGCCGTCTCTGCCACCACGCCGAAGGATACCGGACACGGCTTCCACTTCGAGTCCGACCCAGCGACGACACGCACCGAATTCGCGCAATTCGGCACCGAACACAACGGCAAGTTCTTCTGAAGCGCTCAGGCCCCTTTGCACGGAGGGACGGGGAAAGATAACATTCACGGCGAGCGAGGATCGATGTCCTGCTCGCCGTGGCGGTTTAATTCCAACACCTCCTCAGGGCCTGGGACGAACAAAGGATGGCGCTATGAGCAAGACTTTCCGACGAACGTGCCGATGGTTTGTAGCCTTATCTCCGTTCGTCATTGTGATCGTCGCCTTGGGGCAAGGCCCCAACTCGCAAATCGGGCGTGAGGTTGCGATACCCATGCACCTGCAGGACGGCGAGGAATTCACCACCCCTATCGTGCAGTTGATCCACTTCGGGGCTCAGCTTTTCGACGCTAAGTTCACTGTCCAGGAGGGAGCCGGGCGTCCCAAATCCAAAGGAACCGGCGCTCCCATCTCGGATCCCAGCTCCCCACTTGTATTTCCGAGGAATTTCGACCGCCTCTCCTCGCCTGATGCAAACTCGTGCTCTGGTTGTCACAATGCGCCCGTATCAGGTGCTGGCGGCGACCGCGTGACGGAAGTCTTCGTCTTGGCGCAGCGCTTTGATCATCTGACTTTAGATCACAGCGACGGCATTATGACGCGCGGTGCTGTGGATGAATCTGGAAAGTTCGTCACCATGGACAACGCCACCAACGACAGGAAAACGGTCGGCATGAACGGGTCCGGCTTCGTTGAGATGCTGGCCCGGCAGATGACGGCAGACCTGCAGGCAGAACGCGACGCGACGGTCCCGGGAAACAGCACACGGTTGATGTCGAAGGGAATTACCTTCGGTACTCTGGCGCACAACGCGGACGGCACCTGGAATACTTCCCACGTGAAAGGCTTGGCCGCCCCGAGCCTGTCCAGCAGCGGCACGACTCCGCCGAGCCTAATTATCCGGCCTTTGCATCAGGTCGGCAACGTGGTCTCACTCAGGCAGTTCAGCAACAATGCGTTCAACCATCACCACGGCATGCAGGCCGAAGAGCGTTTCGGGCTCAATGCGGATCCTGATGGCGATGGCTTTACCAACGAGTTGACGGTAGCCGACCTGACCGCAGTTACCTTTTACCAAGCCACGTTGGCCGTTCCAGGTCGCGTGATTCCTAATGATCCGGCGGTGGAGCACGCGAACCTGAAGGGGGAGGGTTTGTTCAATAAAATCGGCTGCGCAACCTGCCACGCTACCCTCCCTCTTACATCGAACAGCAATCCGGGTCTGCCGGGGCAGCCGGGTTGGATCTACTTTGAGCCCAATCCGTATAATCCCGCTACCGGTCCGAATTCACCGAACCTGCAGCTCGGGCCCACGAACTATCCGGTCAGTGCTCCAGCACTCACGGTGGACTTGACGAGCAATTTGCTGCCGCTTCCGCGCCTGCGCACTCATCGTGGGTTAGTTATGGTGCCCGCTTACACTGATCTCAAGCTGCATGATATCAGTGCCACGAGCGATCCTGCGAAGGACCCTGAGTGCGAGCCGCTCGATCAAAACCAACCGCCGGGATCGCCCGGATTCTTTGCGGGGAACTGCAAATTTATCACTCGCAAATTGTGGGGCTTCTACAACCAAGGCGGGGCGTTTATGCATCACGGGAAGTTCACGACCGCCAGGGAAGCTGTCGAAGCGCACAACGGAGAAGCTCTCTCACAGCGGTTGGCATTTGATGCCCTGCCGCCGGACCTGCAGAACGACCTCATTGAATTCTTGAAGTCGTTGCAAGTTCTGCCGCCGGGTTCGAAATCACTGGTAGTTGACCAGCACGGTAACCCGAAGGATTGGCCGCCGTCGGCAGACTCTTCGGAAGATGAGCGGTAGGGCGAGTCTCGTGGTCCACGCTCAAATGCGATTCGGCGCTTCGCAGCGTCGCGTTTCGCCGCGACAAAAGAGAGAATTCTCGCGTGCCGGCGATCGCTGACGATGATATTTTCCGGCTTGATGTCGGGATGCACGACGCCTCTGACGTGCGCGGTGTCCAGCGCCCCGGCAATCTTGACGCCCAGTTCGAACAAGAGTTCGAGCGCAACCGGCTTTCGGTCGATTTCTTTCCGGAGCCTTGTTCTCTGCGGCACTGCGTCGTGATGAAAAACTCTGTATGCTATTAGAATTCTCCATGTTGTTGCGACCTTCCAACGGCTTCACTTGAACAGCCCGCTAACCGCGGGTCCCGCCGGCAAGTTTTCTTTCGAAGTTTGAGTTACCTCACCCAATTCCCTGATTAGCACCAGGCCGGATTGTCGATTTTCCGAAGGAGGTTTTCGCCAATGATTTCTCGCACGACCATTACTTTGGGCTTTGCTCTCACTCTCGCGCTCGCTCTTCTCGGGGCGGCTCTCTCCGCTCGGTCGCAGAAGAATGCTCGCGTACGCAACTTCGAATTTACGTATCTCACTCGAATTCCCGCCAGCCCCGCGGGAGCCAAAAGTTTGCGAATTTGGATTCCACTGCCGCAATCGGATGCATACCAGACGATCAGCGGCCTGAAGATCAAATCTCCTTTCCCCTATGCGAAGCACCGAGATCCGGAATACGGCAACGAGTACCTTTATCTGCAAGTTCCGGCCGCATCGGTCAACTCGTTGACAGAGGTGCGCATGAGCTTTCAGGTAAAGCGGCACGAACACCGCGTGGCACTCGACACACAACTTGCCACCGCGCAATTGCGTGGGCTGAAGCCGCCAGATCTCCATCGCTTCCTGCAACCGGACCGCCTCGTGCCTCTCCAGGGAGTCATCGAAGATCTCTCTGCGCAAGAGACGCGGGGCATCCAGGATCCACTCGGGAAAGCACGAGCCATCTACAACTACGTCATCGCCTCCATGCGCTACGACAAGTCCGGAACAGGCTGGGGCAACGGCGATGCCATCTGGGCCTGCACCTCCAAGCGCGGTAACTGCACCGATTTCCACTCCTTGTTTATTGGCATGGCCCGGGCAGCGGGTATACCTTCTCGCTTCGAGATCGGTTTTCCGCTTCCTGGTGACCAGCACGAGGGTGCTATCGCGGGCTATCACTGCTGGGCGCAGTTCTACCTGGAATCATACGGCTGGGTCCCGGTGGACGCCTCGGAGGCTTGGAAGCATCCGGACAAGAAGGACTATTTCTTCGGGGCGCATGACGACAACCGCGTGCAGTTTTCTGTGGGACGAGACATTCGTCTCGACCCGCTGCAGCAGGGTGACCCGCTCAACTACTTTGTCTATCCTTACGCCGAGTTGGATGGAAAGCCGTTCGCGGTGGAATCCAAGTTCTCGTTCCATGATCGAGCGAGTAGCAGCGATTGAGGCTCTCGGCGCCGATGCTTGCGATGCCTGGGAACTCGATTCCTCCATTAAAGGAGCGCCACTCACTTGGGAGTATCGAGCGCTGCCCGTAGATGCGAATTCCACTACGGGAGCGAGAAGACCTATTCTGGAAAGTTACTATTGATTGGGTCGCTTGGCCTTAACTCTGGCAGCCCGGAAACTGATGACCCACTACCTGGACGGCGGTGCGAGATACGCTTGGCGATGATCCACGCGGCACCAGAAGCGTTTCACTTTGACTTGAATCGTGTGAACCTGGCCATCGTTTGAGGGCGGGCCGAACGCGATGCTGTACTCGTGGCGGACGAGTTGCGCGATTTCAGAATACGCGCGATCGAATTCCTTCTCATTTCTGGGGAGATAGACGCGCCCGCCGCTGGCCTGTGACAGCTCGTGCAGTGCTTTGTCGGCCTGAGTAAAGCCTTGTTTGACGAACCCTCGGTCCTCGCGCTCCTGAGGAGAGAGTTTCCTCCACTTTGGGTACTTGCGGAAATCGCCAGAAAGTGAAACTGCCAGGATGCGCACATCGGAGAGTTTGAGTTTTTGTTGAATCGCTTGCCATTTTTCCGGTGGAGAAGTATCGACGCCAGTGGAGAGGACCACCGCCGTTTTCTTGCCGGGAAAAGGTGCGAGCCAGTCGATCGCCGACGCGAGACTGGACGACAGGTTCAACTCGGCAAAGCCCAGCGTAAAATTCAAATTTTGCAGCGCTAGCCTTGCCGTGGGTTTATCCGGCGTGAAGTCGAGAAGCAGCTCCGGGTCTTTCGAATAGCTGGCAATGGCAACGCGGTCGTTGGGAGAGAGGTTGTTTAACAGTGTGTCCGCGGCATGGAGGTGGTTCTTCCCTAGGAAAAGAACGGCGGGGCCGGACTCGATGAGAAAGAGCACCTGCGCCGGTTCCTCGATCGCGGCAAAGCCGGTGAGCGGTTGCTCGATCCCGTTGTCGAACACGCGGAAGTCTTCTCGATGTAGGCCTTCGACGAACTGGCCGCTGTGATCGGTGACAATCACTCCGACGTTGACGCGGTCAACGCTGACTTGAATCGTTTGCTTCGGCTGTTGCGGATTTTCCTGGGCCTCGGCGAAAGAACACACGCTGAGCACGGCGGGGAAGAGCAGCGCTGCCGGCAGAAGCCGAAAAGAGATCATCGCTCCGTTATTCAACCCACTGGTCCCAATGAATGCCCTTCGCATCCTTCCACGAGACACTCGAAGAATAATGGAGATGCCGCGAGAAGACTTGCGGATTGATCTGCGCGAGCCAATCGGCGGCCGCCGACGGCACGGCGTTTTTCGAAGAGTCCACGTTTTTTGCGACCGAGCTCTTCTTCGCCTCCTCGATCCACCGATCCCTCAACGCCGGCCAATCGACTCTTTGAAAATCCAAATAACTAAGACCGTTGAGATTTTCGGGGAACTGGGCGCGGCTGGCCTGAAACTGCGGAACAGTGGCGAGGCCGGCGGCGCTGGAAGCATGCGCTCGATTCGAAAGCACTTCGCGCAGCGTTTCGATGCGGCTGCCGCCGAGAATCATGTCCGGCGTCACCGCGAGATTAAAGAAATTCCACTGCGCGACACCGGCGCCGGCCTGCTTCCCCCCAAGGGAGATCTTCAGGAAAGTCACGTCGCCTTCATTGCGCTCTGAAGTGAGCTGTTCGCTGAAAATCGCGCGCATGAGCTTGAGAGTCTCCGGTTTCTTCCGAATCCCAAAGAAATAGACCTGTTTCGCGGAGTCCATCGACGGGCTCGTTTGCATCGAAGCGAATTCTCCGGTGAGCAGCCCAAGCGCCTCCGGCACAGGCATTCCCAACTTCTGCTGTGCGATCATGTCCATCAAATCCGCGTTGCCCTTCTGCGCCTGGGGAAAAGCGGCGAGGGCCACGCGCTTCACGGTATCGTAGATACCGAGCAAATTGAGTTGCGCAGACGTGTAAGAGATCGCATCCGCGGGCACCAGAGCGAGAGAAGCAGGCGCGGGCCGTCCACCGGACCAGATATCAAACGGCGTTCCGGGAGCAACATCTCCCAGAATCGCCGCCTGCACGTGTGTTTTCGCGCCTTCGAACGTGATGTGGCCGCTAAGAGAGTGCACAGCGTCGAGCCTGGCGGCGTCGAGGAGCGGGCCGACCTGGACGCTTCCCGCTTTCGAATCAGCCGCAAGATTCTTCAGGTCGGGTATGCGCAGAAAAAATTCGAGCAAGCCACTGCCGAGATTCGCTTGCGCTTCCTGATACGCGGCGGATTGCGCCAGAGACGCCGCTGCCGAAACTTTGCCATCAAGGCGTCCCAATATTTCTTCCATCACCGATCGTTCACTGGCGATAACAGCGTACTTGCCATGCTCGGCCCAGTAGCTGACGCCATTCTTGCCCTGAGCCTTGACGACTTGCACGCCCCCGATAGTGACCTGCGAAAGGAGAGGCACTTCTTTCCCCCCGGCGCGCATCCGGAGAATCGCTTTCGAAAGCAGAAGTTCCTTTCCGGTGCGGTCATACACAAAAAACATGCCATTCCACGACGGTTTCGAATCCGCCGCCGCTCCTGCATTCGAAACGGCTCGCTTCACAGGCTCGCTCAGATACCCCACCGTGAACGAATTCTCCAGCGGCCCCGCATATTCCTGGATCTCTTCCGCGGTCAGTTTTTCTTTTGCCGATTTTTCCGCCGGGGAGCCCATCAGATTCGAAGCCATCGCCGAACGCACCGGAGCAAAATCCGGATCGTCCCAGAACGCAAGGAGCGAGTTCGCCTTTCGAACGTCAGGCGGCGGAACGCCGCGCCAAATCAAATAAAAAGACGTGCGCGCGGGCATTTGTGCGGGCTCCAGCGGAGCCTGCGCGCGCGCCGGGTTCGCCCCGGAGGCACAGAGGAAAACTGCAATCGGCAAAAGGATTCGAATGCGCAGCGTTTTCATCGGAGATCTCCACGGTAAACGGTCAAAGGAAAGGCTGACTTTTTAATGCTAGCGCGGCGCGCGGAAAGACAGAAGCCCTGTCCCGCGCTGAGTTTCCAGAACGCGGAACAGGGCTTCTTTGGAACGAAAATCGAAATCGCTATTTGACTACGGTTTCGCCGGCGTGGCGGCGGGCGCCGGTGCCGCGGTGGCGGCCGGGGGAGCGGCGGCGCCGCCCTCCTTTGGCGTCGCGAGGTAGCCGTTAATCTGATTTTTCCCGACGTCGAAAACGACGATTTCGTACGGCGACATCCGGGAACTGCCCTTCACATAGAACTGCACGGGCTCGCCGGAAGTCTTGTCCTTTTTCTCGATGGTCTTGTCGTCCGCGACGACGGTGATCGTGTACTTCGCTTTTTTCGGATCGGTTCTGTTGAGCGTGACCTGCACCGGGCCGACGCGTTGCGCCGATTTGGACTTCTGAAGCGTGAACTCGTAATAGTTGCGGTCGCCGCGGCGCCTGAGGTCTTCCAGGTCGTCGCGGTTGTGCGCGATCAGGCCGCTCATCACGTTCATGTCGCCCAAGCTGCGCTCGAGCTTGCCTTTGGTGGCTTCCAGGTCGCTCTTCGTGGCTTCGATGTCTTTTTTGGCTCCGCCCACTTCGCTGGCCACCGCGCCGATTTTTTCCTCGCTTTCCTTCTGGACCTGGCCCAGTTGCGCGGTCAGTTTCTGGTCGGACGTTTGCTGCTCCTTGCGGATGGATTCGGCGCGGCTCTTGGCCTGCGCCAGTTCCGACTGCGTCAAGCCGACTCTCTGCGTGGTGATTTCCATTTTGCTCTTCAAGTCGGCGATGCGGGAATTCGCCTGGTCCAGCTGCGCGGTGAGAATCTTGTTCTGATCCTGCTGCTTCGTGAGGTCCTGGCTCAGGCGGGACTGCATGGAATAACCAACAACGCCCAGCACCGCCAGCGCCGCGATCACCACGCCGAATAGCACGGCGATCCACCTCGGCGTGCCCATGGATTCGTAGTGATACGATTCCTGCGGGCTCGGTACGTTTGGAGAAATGCTCATTCCCCCTCCTCTGAGATAAGCGCCATCGTCAAAAATAGCGCCGAAAGGGAATTATCCCCTGCAAACCCGCGTCTGTCCACCGCGCGATGCCGGTAGTGTCTTTTGACCGGCGCTGTCTAGCCAGCTCTCCGTTCGTTCAAGGTGGCAGTCACCCTTTTAAGAATTTGCGAGCGGCCTCGTGGGGATTTGAGGGTATGTTCCCAGATTCTAAGGACGCGCCACCCAAGTGAACGCAGTTCCCGCGAACGACAGCGATCTCTGCGACGATTTCCTATGAGCTTTTTCCTCCAGTAGGATCGGTTGTCGTGCGGTAGCCGATAACATCGTGGACAACCATGCCAAAAGCAGCCGTCAAGAAAGATGGCAAGTCGCTGGGATCGAAAGACAAAATCTGGCTTCCCCGGTAGATTGAGGTGCCTTCTCCAACCTGAGATTCCTGCTTGTCGGAGGATGGAAAGGAAAACGCGCTCAGTGGTGGTGTTGCCCTTCGATCGAATACTCGCCATATTGCGCGAGCGTTGTTCGCGAGTCAGCCAGTCCGTCATGGCTCCCTCTATTTTTTCTCGGGCCTGATCTTTTCAAACTTTGTCTCCAGCCAGCGAAGGAGGTGCAACTGATCATCGATGGTTGCGCGGCGGACTTGTTTTAGCAGTTCGATGCGATCAGGTTTCGGCGGAGCAGTGTTTTGCAGCCCCTCACCGCAATTCGTGCTGACAGCGCGAAGATTCTCGCGGAGCTGTCTCTGCCAGGTGCCCGGATGATCTTTTCTGAAGTGCCTAAACGCGCGTCTGAGTCTCTGAAAAACCCCTTCGTCTTCTATCCAGATCGTGAATCCGCGCCCGTTTACGTCTGAGAAAGATAAATAGCCAACGCCTTTGCGGTTTTTCCAACAAACACCGCACGAGCACGCCCGATAAACGTTAAATTCTCGATTCCTCTCCCCATTCCAAACAAGTTCAACGCTTTCCCTCAAAGGGCCCTCCTCTCTGATGTTCTAGATTAGAACATTTTTCGCTTATATAGAAGGTACTCTCTCCGCGTGATTAAGAAGCCTCGACGGAAAAACATTATTGGCAGGCGCTTAGCTGAAGCCCGCCGAGGTTGTAAGCCAGCACTAACTCAGGATGCGCTTTCGGGGAGACTCGCTCGACTCGGGATTCAGCTGGATCGAGCCGCGATTTCCAAAATCGAAAGCAATCAGCGCCATGTGCTTGACTACGAAGTTAAGGCCCTCGCAGAGGTATTGGATGTGGAAGTCATTTGGCTGCTCGGGGATGAAAAGAGGTGAAAGATCCCACGTCCCAATTACGCTCTGCAACGCGGCGGGCCAAGTCGGACGTAGCGAACAAGCTAATCAGCATGTTTCTTCACGAATTGAGTCGCAGGGTCTGCCAAAATTGGCCAATTAGAGTTGATGGCGAGGAATACGAGAAGCTTGTTCGAGGGCGCTTTAATAATCAGTGCCCATATTGCTCCCGCGACCTGGCGAACACAGTATCAGTGGTTGAGCATCTCGATGGGATGAATCGTTATCGCGCAGGCCTCCATGTTCCAGGCAACGTGTTGGTAGCTTGCAGAAAATGCAACAGCGAAAAACGCCGGGACGATTCATTAAAAGCATTTTCGCTTGCGAAGTCCGGCTGGGAGTCATTCCTATCTCACGAAGGTACTCGTTGCGCTGCGTCCTGCCTCACCTGTCGGTATTGGAAGAGCATCTGGGAGGACGAAACTGAACGAAAACTCCGATTGAGGGAAAACTTGAAGAGGATCCGTTCCTTTCGTCACGGATTCTCAGAATTTGAGGAGGTTCTCCCCTCCCTCATGGAAACGCTGCCAGCGTTGTTGACGAAACTCTACACAGACTGCCAAACCTTTGCCGAGACGGAGATCAAGTCTCTCCTGGAAAGGTTTGAACGGAGCTCGGACGTTCGGATTTAGCCTTGTCACTTCAGAGAATCTTCACAGCTACATCAGGCATCCGCTCGGGTCGGAAGGATATCCGGACATTCTCGAGCTGGACGACTAAGGGCTTGGCGGGTGGGCCAGGCTTTTGAATTGGATGGCGCTTTGGAGTCTGGTTTTCCAAAGGGTGCGGTTTCTGACTTTGTTTTTCCCTTGCTTGACACGCGTGTTCAGCGCGCGGGAGCCCTTCGCCTCTTGAGGGTTGGGATTCTCTCTCCTCCACTTCCTCCGAATTCTCGTTCTATTCCTCCTGCGCCTATGGTATAACAGTTATACCTTGTGCGATTCCATTTCGATGAGCGAAAGAGCAAAAGCCTTCGTCGGAATCCCAAGCGCGGAATCGGCTTCGAGGAAGTACAGGAGATTTTCTTTCATCCTTATTACTCCGACCAACGTTCGGATCTTCCCGCTCAGCATCGCGCCATCGGCCCATCACTTGGGTGAATGGCCGCGAGGCCGCCTGTCCCCGGTCATTTTTGAGGTTCGAGAATATGCGGAAGGCGAGTTCTAACATCTGGTGACCTTATGGAAAGCGACCACCGCGGAGCGGAAACTCTATGAAGAACACACCACTTAAGAAGAAGCCGGTCTCAGCCGAAACCATCGCTCGGATGGCGGATAACGGCAAGGACGTTTCGCGCTTTTTCACCAACTCCGGCGAGATGAGAAAACCCATCCAGCGTGTGAACGTGGATTTTAGCGCCTCCATGCTGGAAGAACTCGAGAGCGCCGCCAGGGATCTCAATATCAGCAGGCAGGCGGTCATCAAGACATTGATTCGCCAAGGATTGGACCAGCGCCAGAGGGCGAGAACTTCCCGCACCAGGGCAAAACGCCCCTAACCTTGAAACCCACCGGGTCGGCCAGTCTTTTGAATCGGGTGGCGCATCCTTTGGAGTTTGGTTTTTCAAAGGAGCCTGTGGTGAGCAGGCCCGAACCATGCGGTTTTTGACTCTGATCTTCCTTGCTTGACACCCAAGCTTAGCGCACGCCGACATTCTTCAAACTTTCCACTCTTGGTTTTCAACTAATGACTTATAACTGAAAACTGACAACTGACAACTGTCTTTACTCTCCCCCAATGCCCTTGCTGACCCGAAACACGTGCCCGTCAGGGTGTCGCACGTGCATCTCGCGGACCCTCCACGGCATGTCGGTCGGTGGGAAAGTGACATCCAGCCCGGCGGCCACGCATTGTCTGTGGACCTCGTCAACGTCGTCCACCCACACCGACATCCATGTGCCTTTGTCAGCCGTTTGGTCTCCGTCTGGTCCAAACGTGGTTGCGTTTGCTCCCCTGCCTTGGCTTCCCTGGCCTCCCTGACAAAGAAAGATCTCGCACTCGCCTGACCCAACCGATCCGAAAGTCGGAGGTGTTCCCCAGTCCCAGCACTTCCTCCAGCCCCACTTCTCGAACCAGGCGAAGCTCGCTGAGATGTCGGATACGTTCAATATCGGAGTAATGTGTTTCGCATTCATGCCGCGGAAGGATAACACGGCCGCATGTCGGCGGTCCGCGCACGCTTAAAGCGCTAGAACGGCATTAGGTGGCAGGTGGCCTAAGCTTTGGGCTCTCGGAAAGCGTGGGGCTGTTAACATTTCCCACCTTCTCGCCCTACCCTCATTAAGAATTTTCGCTCCTCCGCCCCGCATCCGCATTCCTCAAGCTTTGCTCTTCAATCGCTTAACCCTCTCCTGACCACGGGCCGGCCGCGGATTCTTGTGCAGAGTTGCTATCCACAGTTAGGTCGTGCTAGCATTACGTTCGTAATATAATGTCATAATGTTTGTTCTTGACGCATCCACGCTGATTCTTATTACCAAGGCCGATCTTCTCGGCCCATTCCTCGAGGGCGTCAGGCTGGAGGTCGCTATTCCGGGAGAGGTCGCGAGGGAATGTTGCAGCGCGAAGAAGACAATGGATGCACTTACGATCCAAAGGTCCTTGGATGAGTCGAGAATCAAAGTCATCCTCGTAAGAAACAGGAAGCTCGTCGCCAAGCTGCAAACGGACTTTAGCCTGGGCCAGGGTGAAGCGGAAGCCATTGCCCTTGCCCTCAGGGAAAGCGCTAGGATTATCGGCATCGATGATAAGAACGGCATCAATGCCTGCAAGCTGCTCGGCATTGCGTTCACAACCGCAATTGGCATCCTGCTTCGCAGCCGCGAGAAGGGGTTGCTCGATGGTAGCGCCGCGCTTGCCGGACTCGCGGCGCTGGCAAGATACGGGCGTTACAAGAATTCGATCATCGAGGATGCCAGACTGAAATTGGAGGTGCGCGAATGACCAAGACAATGAGTATCCGCATGGATCGCGACAACTATGAGTTTCTCGCCGAGATCTCCAAAGAAGAGCGCAGCGACCTCTCCAAGGCTGTGCGTGACCTGGTTACGCGCGGCAGAATCCTGCTTGCTGTCGAGAGATACAAAAGCGGAGAGGCTTCCCTCGGTAAAGCCGCAGAGCTTGCCGGACTTCCCCTGGGACAGATGATGACCATCCTGACGGAGTTTGGGGTCGAAAGCAGAATCGAGAAAGAGGACTATCTCCAGGGACTGCACAATCTTTCAAAAGTCTGGTAAGGGAATAGGTGCGCTCAGCCCACGCGTAATATTCTTGAAACCGTGAGTGGCCTACACTTTCGGTCTTTGCAAGCGCGGGGGTTTTGATATTTCCCATCCTCTCCCCCGATCCTCAATTAAAAATTTTCGCTGCTCCGCCTCCGCTTTTCATTTCCACTTTCTAGTTTCTGCCCTCCAGTTTCTGCCTTCTACTTTCCGGCCCTCCCCGCATCCCCATCCCTTGGACTCCTATCATTTAACGTTCAAACGTTCCGACGTTTAGACCTTCAGACGTTCCGTCCATCCCTTAACCCCTGCCCCGCCAATCACTTCCAAATTTCTTTCTATTTTATCTTGACGACTACTGTACTTGTGTGGTAATATCTTATGTGATTGCTGGCCGCCACTCTCGCTTACCCAGGGCACTCCAGGCGAAGGGCCGATCCGCCGTTCTTCGTCACGTGACGAAAAACCCGTCACCGCAACTCCTTTTATTTCCCACACTTACAAACCGTGATTCCCGCAACTCCTTTAGAATCCGCTCTTACAAGAAATGGCGGGTGTCACCCGTTTTTTCTTCCCAACCTTTAGACCTGCAAACGTTCCGATGCGCCTTTTGCATCCCGAATGGGGTTACGGGACGTTCGGACGTTCGTATCCCCATAAGTGTTTTAGATGCAACACTTATGGATCTCCCCGCAAGTGTTGCAAACAAAAGACTTACGGCCGAGATAACTCCTTTAGCTGCAACACTTACAAAAAACAGGGGGGGTACATCCTTCAAGCAAGCCTTTCCTTACCTCGTTACCTCTTTACTTCCTTACTTCGCGCGCCGCTCTTGGCGTGGGCGGATGCTGGGCCAGCGGGCGAAGATGGAGGGGCAGTTGACGAGGGACGAACGCCGGTCGTCAGATTACTTCGACGAAGTCGCCAGCGGGGCTCTTCTCTGGAAGCAAGGCGTGGATGGTTTGATCCAGCGTAGCGAGCTTGCCCTGCTTGTGCATGGCAAGCCCGAGCAAGTAGGCATCGGTGACCTGCTGATGCCCCACCAACCGGCGGGCAAACGGCTCGGTGGCCGCAACAAAACTGATTTCGTCTGCCCAGAAACGATGAGCGGGATGATTCAGATTGGTGGCGAGAAGTTTCAATGCTTCCGACGGTGTTACGGCGTCGCGGGAGAACGCAGGGTTGGTAATGATTCTGACGAAAGCCGCTTGCGTGAACGGGCAAGTAGCCCATCCCTCGTGCGATTTCCGGCCGAACCAATCTTGCGCTTGCATATGGCTTTCATGGGCGGGCCACATCAATGCGATGAGCACGTTGACGTCGAGCAGGAAGGCGCTCATTTCTGGTCCGCGTCCAGCTCCCGGACTTTTTTCATGCTCACTCGCGGAGATTCCGGTGGCAGATCGAAGACTTGTACTCCGTTCACCAAACGCGTGGGACGCGGAACCGTAAACGCGCGGCGCACCAACTCGGACACGGCTTTGCCGAGGGCCAGCGAGCGGCTTGCGGCATAGCGCTTTACGAGGCGAAAGGCGTCATCATCTAGAGAGAGCGTGGTCCTCATGGAGATATGATGCGGCATGATGCGAGGTGATGTCAACTATGAAAATAAGCATCACTAAGATAGAATGATGTTACGTGCTCAAGATCCGCACGTGGGCGTTTTGTAAAAGGGCGGGCAAGACAAACCTCGCCCCTGCAGGGGCTTCACTTACGGGCGCGCTTGAACTTGGACCGGATTTCGGGCCAGCGGGCGAAGATGGAGGTGGTTAGGCCGCCGCGGGGGGTGAATTCGCCGCGAACGACGCACCACTCCGGGTCGATGGCGGCGACGACATCGCGGAGAATTCTGTTGACGGCGTTTTCGTAGAAAATGCCGAGGCTGCGGTAGGCCAGGAGATACATTTTCAGGGCTTTCAGCTCGATGCAGTCTTTCTTCGGCATGTATTGGATGGTGATGGTGCCGAAGTCCGGGAGACCGGTCTTGGGGCAGACGGAGGAGTATTCGGGAAAGCGCGTGGTGATGACGTAGCCGGGAAATTGATTGGGCCAGGTCTCGAGCGCGGGCAATTTTGTTTGGATGCCGGCGCGGGCATGTTCTGCGGTGTAGTCGGGCATGAGTGCTCCTCAAGCTTATTGTATCGCGACGAGGGGCAGACTTTCTCTTGCAGACCAGCACCAAGCCCGTCTTCGACCAGTTACTTGCACGCGATATGCAGCCA